>Ga0315336_1000669_pt1 | contig 84761 bp, 75 predicted proteins | sample ASW5metaG_FD_204512 | JGI IMG/M metagenome (GOLD analysis project Ga0315336, IMG submission 204512) | Ammonia-oxidizing marine archaeal communities from Monterey Bay, California, United States - ASW #5 | ecosystem: Environmental > Aquatic > Marine > Intertidal zone | place: USA: California...
TGCGTGCATACTTGAGACGATTTGAAAGGAATATCGAGATGACTACGGGAACTGTTAAGTGGTTTAACCCAACCAAAGGCTACGGATTTATTGAGCCGGAGGACGGTTCCAAGGATGCGTTCGTTCATATTTCAGCTGTTCAGGCTGCTGGTCTTTCGGGCCTGCGTGAAGGCCAGAAAGTTGAATTCGAACTGGTCCCTGGACAAAATGGTAAATCGTCGGCGGAAAACCTGGTCGCTCTCGACTAATCCTGCTTTCTACCCGCGAGATTTTTCACATCCAGCAGTCGTCAAGGCTGCTGGATGTTGATTTCGGATAACTTTCCGAATTGCGCCAGTTGACGAATTGCGCCGGGGTGTCAGCCCGGCGTTTTCGCTTCCTTGACCTCTGTGGCCCCGCCCGCTTCTTTCCACGCCGCAAAGCCACCTTCGATGTGGCAGACCGGGCTCAGTCCCATATCCTGGACCGCCTTGGCCGCCAAAGCCGACCGCAATCCGCCGGCACAGAAGAAGGCAAACTTCTTTCCTGACTGAAACAGGTCGCGCGCATAGGGGCTTTCCGGGTCGACCCAGAATTCCAGCATGCCGCGCGGCGCATGAACGGCGCCGGGCACCGCACCCTCGCGCCACAACTCGCGGATGTCGCGGATATCGACAAAAACGACACCTTCATCGTCGAGTTTCGTCAGGGCTTCGGCGACGGTCCAGGTTTCGATTTCCGCTTCAGCCTCGGCGCATAATTCCTTGATGCCTTTGGTAATCATTCTGTCGTCGCTCCTGTTCCTGAATGCCTGAATATAATTACGCTCAATCTGACGCTGTTGCCTGATTTCGTCCAGTCGAGAATTTTGCCCGACAATATTTTGCCTGAACGATTTTCCAGGTTAACTATATTGTATACCTCTGCCGCCGAACCGGATTTTCATGACCATGAAAACACTTCTGGCCATTGACGACGATGAATTGATCCTTCGCTTGATCCGCGATGTCGGGCAGGACGCCGGGTATGAAGTCATCACGGTTCAGGACGCCAATTTCCTGAATACGGCACTTGATGAAAATGATCCGGTTTTGATTGTGCTTGATCTGGTCATGCCGCATTTCGATGGCATCGAGGTTCTGCGCACTCTGGCCGACCGGGGCAGTGCCGCACGCTTGTTGATGATCAGCGGTTTCGATACGACGCTTTTGGCACGGGCCGAAAAACTGGCTGAAGTCTGGGGCCTTGATGTCGTGGGTTCGGTCGAGAAACCTCTGGATATTGGAAAACTGAGACTGGCCTTCAAACAAATTCAGGCGTTAAGCTGAAATTTCCGGATTTAGCCAGTCGATAAATTCTGGACCACCAGGCACGATGACGTCATATTCGCTTGTCCAGAATATTGAGTACTGTCCCTTCCTCGCGAAGGGTTTTGTTTTGCCAATTTCAGCCACCTATCGTCGCCGGGAGCGAATATGACTAGTCGCATCGAGAAATCAGGCCTTCAGGTCGCAACTGTTTTGCATGACCTCGTCGCCAATGAAATAACCCCGGGAACCGGTATTGAAGCCGATGCCGTCTGGGCGTCGCTGGCCAAAATCCTCGATGAACTTGCCGGTAAGAACCAGGCACTGCTTCAGAAGCGCGACGATCTTCAATCCCAAATCGATGCCTGGCATCTTGCCCGCAAGGGACAGACGATTGATGCATCCGGGTACCGACAGTTCCTGATGGAAATCGGATACCTGCTGCCCGAAGGCGATGAATTTGAAATCTCAACCTCAAATGTCGATGCCGAAATCGCGACGATAGCCGGACCGCAGCTCGTCGTACCTGTGATGAATGCGCGCTATGCCCTCAATGCCGCCAATGCGCGCTGGGGCAGTCTCTACGATGCGCTCTACGGTACCGACGCGATTACTGAAGATGACGGTGCGGAACGAAGTGGCGACTACAATCCGGTTCGGGGCCAGAAGGTCATTGATTTTGCCAACAATTTCCTCGATCAGATTGCGCCGCTGGAAGGTGCTCGGCATGCAGATGTCACGGCCTGGCAGATTGTCGACGGCGGCAAGACATTATCGGCAACGTTGGCCAGCGGTGATCAGGTCGCGCTGGTCGAGCCGGCAAGGTTTGTCGGCTACGCCGGTGAGGGAACACCGACGTCCATCGTGCTGCGCAATAACAATTTGCACGCTGAAATCCAGATTGATCCCGATCATCCCGTTGGCAAGGACGATCCGGCCGGCAAGAAAGATGTTCTGCTGGAATCTGCCATTACAACAATTCAGGACTGCGAAGACTCGGTCGCGGCAGTCGATGCCGAGGACAAGGTCGATGTTTATCGCAACTGGCTCGGCCTGATGAAAGGCGATCTTGAGGAAACGCTTGAGAAAGGGGGCAAATCAATCGTCCGCCGTCTTAATGCAGATCGTACTTTTACCTCGCCTGCGGGCGGCGAGTTGACCTTGCGCGGTCGCAGCCTGTTGCTGGTGCGCAATGTCGGCCACCTGATGACCACTGATGCGGTCTTGATGGCGGATGGCAGCGAGATGCCCGAGGGTATTCTTGATGCACTGATGACCAGCCTGTGCGCTGTGCACGACATTCGTGGCGCAGCCAAGGGCACCAACAGTGCGGCCGGCAGCATCTATATCGTCAAACCCAAGATGCACGGGCCCGAGGAAGTCGCGTTCACCGGCGAAATTTTTTCAGCCGTCGAAGATGCCCTCGGGCTTGAACGCAATACCATGAAGATCGGCATCATGGATGAAGAACGCCGGACCACGATTAACCTGAAAGAATGTGTCCGTGCAGCACGTGAACGCCTGGTTTTCATTAATACCGGTTTCCTTGATCGGACGGGCGATGAAATTCATACCAGCATGGAAGCCGGGCCGTTCCTGCGCAAGGATGCCATCAAGGCGCAACCGTGGATCAGTGCCTACGAAGACTGGAATGTAGATATCGGGCTTGAAACCGGCCTGCAGGGCCGGGCGCAAATCGGCAAGGGCATGTGGGCGATGCCCGATGAAATGGCCAAAATGCTGGCCGCTAAAATCGGCCATCCCCAAGCCGGCGCCAATTGCGCCTGGGTGCCGTCGCCAACGGCTGCGACATTGCATGTCATGCATTACCACCAGGTCAACGTCGCGACACAACAGGATGAACTCAAGAATCGCAGCCGTGCCAGCCTCGACGATATCCTGACAGTGCCCTTGTTGCAGGGCCAGAACCTGTCGCCTGACGATGTCAAAAGTGAAATTGACAACAATGCGCAAGGCATATTGGGTTATGTCGTTCGCTGGATCGATGCCGGCGTGGGCTGTTCCAAAGTCCCTGACATCAATGACGTTGGCTTGATGGAAGACCGGGCGACCTTGCGCATCTCGTCCCAGCATATCGCCAACTGGCTACATCACGGCATTTGCACCGAAGACCAGGTCAACGAAAGCATGCGCCGTATGGCCGCCGTCGTTGATCGCCAGAACGCCGGAGACCCGACCTATCAAAACATGGCACCGGATTTTGACGGTATCGCCTATCAGGCGGCCTGCGACCTGGTATTCAAGGGCCTTTCGCAGCCCAGCGGCTACACAGAGCCAATCTTGCACGCCCGACGGCGTGAGGCGAAGGCGGGCCAGGCTGGTTGACGCCAGGGTATTCAATCTGAGGGCAGGAAGAATTTGCACTCCTGCGAATAACAACAAAACAAGTACGTATCATGACTGAACCATTCAAGAACGTGTTCAATCGTGAGCTCATAGCCGGCATGGCTGATCACCTCGGGCGTCACTTCCCTGATTTTGACACGTCTGAATTCAGGGCATCTGCGACCAGGGGCCTCGACGATCTTGAGTTGAAAGAACGTTCCGATAACATTGTTGAGGCTTTGGCGCAATTCCTGCCCGAAAGTTTCGAAAAATCCGCACCCGTCCTGATGGCCAGCTTGATGCAGGACCCGCCAGACGATCTCTACGAAGTCAGGATCAGCGAAAGCGGTATTGCCGGTTGGGCGATCATGCCGATGGGGCAGTACGTCGCTCTTCACGGGCAGGAGCATTTCGACATTTCGATGCAGTTGCTTGAGGCCATGACGTCGAGGTTCACGTCCGAGTCTGCGATCAGACCTTTTCTGATCGAACAACCGGTGAAAACCCTGGCGCAGATGTTGAACTGGACAAAAAATGGTAACCGACACGTCAGACGCCTGGCGTCAGAAGGGTGTCGCCCGCGCTTGCCGTGGTCGATGCAATTGACGGAATTTGTCAAAGACCCGGGACCATTGTTGCCAATTCTGGAAGCCTTGAAAAACGACGGGGCCGAATACGTCCGTCGCTCAGTAGCGAACAATCTGAATGACATCGCCAAAGACCACCCGGACCTTGTCGCGGGGATCGCCGCGGAATGGCTTGTTGAGGCAAGCAAGGATCAGCAAAGAATGGTCCGTCACGCCTGCCGGTCTCTGCTCAAGCAAGGCCATCAGAAGACCCTGACGGCGCTGGGATATGCCCGGCCACAGGTATCGATGGGCGAAATTACGATCACCACGAAATTGGTAAATCTGGGTGAATATCTGGAGTTCGACATTGATCTGCAGTCGCGGTCCGACACCCCGCAATTATTAATGATCGACTACATCATTCACCACAAAAAGGCCAACGGAGGAACCACGCCCAAGGTGTTCAAGTGGAAAAACTTGACTGTCGGGCCAAACGAGTCACCGCATTACCAAAAACGGCATGCCATCAGGAAAATTACCACGCGTGAATATTACGCTGGCACGCACTTTCTCGAGATTCAGATAAACGGCAAGTCGTTCGGCAAATCAGAATTTGAACTGGCAATTCAGACGTGATTTCAAGAAGCAAAATAACATTACTTGTTTCGGTTTGTGTGATTGCTATGTTCTAGCCATGACTGAAACAAACACAAACCCGATGAAGGCGGCGATCCTGCCGGTGACGCCTTTCCAGCAAAATTGCTCCATTCTTTGGTGTGAGACAACGAAACAGGCTGCCGTGGTTGATCCCGGCGGCGAAGTCGATCAGATTATTGCTACGCTTGAGGAACAGGGCCTGACACTGGAGCGCATTCTGATCACCCATGGCCATATGGACCATGCCGGTGGTGCGGCTGAGTTGTCGGAACGCATGGATGTGCCGATTGAAGGCCCGCACCCCGACGACAAGTTCTGGATTGATGACATTGCCGAGGCCGGCGCAAAATATGGAATTGTCGGCGCCCGGCCGTTCGAGCCGGCCCGCTGGCTTTATGACGGTGATGAAGTGAGCTTTGGCAATATTACGCTGGGCGTTCGTCATTGCCCCGGTCACACGCCGGGACACGTGATCTTCATCAATGACGGCATGCGCGTTGCGATGGTTGGCGATGTGTTGTTCAAGGGCTCAATCGGTCGAACCGATTTCCCGCGCGGCAATCACGAAGATCTGATCAATTCAATCCGCGACAAGTTGTGGCCGCTGGGTGATGATATCACCTTCATCTCCGGCCACGGCGAGCTTTCCACTTTCGGTGCTGAGCGCGCGACCAATCCCTTTGTTGGAGATGCCGTAATTCCGCCACAAAAAGGCTAGAAATAGAAGAAGTGTGGTTGAAGTCATGCGGGCATTACCCTAGGTTTCTGCGTTCTGATTTGAAGATAATGATTTGTGGCGGAGATGAGCTGTGAAAATTGAAGATGTAGATGATCAAACGCGGGACGCCATTCAGGCGGCTGCTTTTCGTGGACTTGTCGCCCATCTCGCCAAACGCACCGACGCGCAAAACATCGACATCATGAATTTAGCCGGCTTCTGCCGGAATTGTTTGTCGAAATGGATGCGTGCCGAGGCCGGGGTCCATGGTATCGAAATGTCCGATGCCGAGGCCCGTGAAGCCGTTTACGGCATGCCCTACGATGACTGGAAAGATCAACATCAGGAAAAGGCGAGCCCGGAACAGAAAGCCCGCTTTGACGAAACCAAACCCCTTCACGCCGAAATCAGTGGTCACAATTAGGTCGACTCGGACCGGCGACAATGGCTCAGGCCCTCCAGGAGAAAAGAACTATGAATAAATTTGTTGTCGCCGCCATCGCGGCAGGCCTTTCAATCGCGGTCGCTGCGCCGTCATGGGCGGCAGATGAACCGAAGAAAGCGCCGATCGACAACGTGGTTGCTTCGGTCAATGGGGACCAAGTCTACCAATCTGACGTCAGCCTGCTCTATCAATCATTGCCCGAACAATACAAGCGCATGCCCATGGCGCAGATTTATGATCAGCTCGTCTCGGCTGTCATCGACCGCAAGATCATCGCCCAGGCGGCGGCCAAGGCCGGTATGGAAAGCGATGAAGAAGTCAAAAAGCGTATCAACTTCTATCGCGAGGGCGTGTTGCAGGATCGTTATCTGACCATCAACGTCGAAGCCCAGCTGACAGATGCGAAGCTTCGGAAAATCTATGACGAAATGAATGCCAAAACCGTGCCGGAAGATGAAGTTCATGCCCGGCATATCCTTGTTGAGAAAGAGGACACGGCCAAAGCGATCATCGTGGAACTTGAGGGCGGTGCAGATTTTGTTGAGCTTGCCAAAACGAAGTCGACCGGTCCATCAGGTCCGCGCGGTGGCGATCTCGGCTTCTTCAAGAAACAGGCCATGGTTCCGGCCTTTGCCGAAGCAGCTTTCGCCATGAAAGCAGGCGAATTTACCAAAACCGCTGTTAAAACTGAATTCGGCTGGCACATCATCAAGGTTGAGGCCCGCCGCGCCGGCAAGAACCCGACCTTCGAAGAAAGCGTCGCTGAAATTCGCGGCAAGGAAGGCCAGAAAGTCTCTGTCGCCATGATCGAGGGGTTGCGCAAGAGCGCCGCGATCAAACGATTTGACAAGGACGGCAAGGAAATCAAACCGGCGGCCAAGAAGTAGACGTTTGCAGGCCCGACACGGTCGCAATCAGGGCGGCCCGTGTCGGCAGCGGAACAGAATGGCAGGGTCGTCTCGGGCGAAGTGCGGCCCAGGAGAGTTAATTTCAGGTAGATTATCCTCATCATGACCCGCTATTCGATTTTCAGTCTTTTGCGCAACGCCGTTAACCATCATACGGATTGGCCGTTGGCGTGGCGCAGCCCCGATCCCAAGGCCGAATATGACGTGGTGATCGTGGGCGGCGGTGGTCATGGGCTGGCGACGGCATATTACCTGGCAAAGGAACACGGCATCACAAATGTCGCCGTGATTGAAAAGGGCTGGCTCGGTGGCGGCAATACCGGTCGCAACACAACAATCATTCGCTCGAATTACCTGTGGGACGAAAGTGCCCGGATCTACGAGCATTCGCTGAAGCTCTATGAAGGGCTGAGCCAGGACCTCAACTACAACATCATGCTGAGCCAGCGTGGCGTACTGAATCTCGCGCACAATCAGCATGACTTGAAGGAACTGGGGCGGCGGATCTCGGCCAATCGTCTGAACGGGATCGATTCGGAATTTCTCAACCCCGGTGAAATCAAGAAAATGGTCCCGGCCATCGATATCTCGCCCGATTCCCGCTATCCCATTCTCGGCGCCTCTTTGCAGCGCCGGGGCGGTGTGGCGCGCCATGATGCCGTCGCATGGGGCTACGCCCGGGCGGCCGATGCGCGCGGTGTCGATATCATTCAGCAATGTGAAGTAACAGGCATCAATCGCGAAGGCGGCCAGGTCACAGGGGTCGAGACGACCCGCGGCACGATCAAGGCCAAAAAGGTTGCCCTTGCGGTGGCCGGGCACACCAGCATGCTGGCCGAGATGGCGGGAGTACGGCTGCCGATCACCAGTCATCCTCTGCAAGCCCTGGTCTCGGAACCCGTCAAGCCGGTGCTGGATTGCGTCGTCATGTCCAACGCCGTTCATGGCTATGTCAGCCAGTCGGATCGGGGTGAACTTGTGATGGGGGCGGGGATCGATACGCTGACCGGGTATACCCAGCGCGGCAGTTTGCCCGTCGTCGAGGAATTGATCAGCGCCATCGTTGTGCTGTTTCCGTCGTTCAGCCGATTGCGCATGATGCGCCAGTGGGGCGGGATTGTTGATACCTGTCCCGATGCCAGCCCGATTGTCTCGAAAACGCCAGTCGGTGGACTTTATGTCAACGGTGGCTGGGGTACTGGCGGCTTCAAGGCGACGCCGGGATCGGGCTGGGTTTACGCCCACACTATCGCTCGTGATGAGCCACATGAGATGAACGCCCCATTTGCGCTCGACCGGTTTACTTCAGGTGCCCTGATCGACGAACACGGCGCCGCAGCGGTCGCGCACTAGGGAGGGCCTGGAATGTTACAGATCGATTGCCCCTGGTGTGGCCTGCGAGACGAAGCTGAATTCAGCTACGGTGGCGAAGCGCACATCGTCCGCCCGCTGGAGCCTGCCGCCCTGTCGGATGCCGAGTGGGCCGAGTACCTTTTCATGCGTGCCAACACAAAAGGCCAGTTCCTCGAACGCTGGAACCATGCCCATGGCTGCCGGCGCTGGTTTAACGCCAAACGCAACACGGCAACCAACCAGTTCGGCGCCACCTATAAAATGGGTGAAGATCCATCGGCGTCGAAGGACGACACATGAGCACGCAGTCCAATCGTCTGGCTGCGAGTTTTGCGCCGCAGGCCCGGATCGACCGGGATCGCCGGTTGTGGTTCAGCTTTAATGGCCAGCGCTATCAGGGTTTTGCCGGTGACACGCTGGCTTCTGCCTTGATCGCCAACGACGTCAAAATCGTCGGGCGGAGTTTTAAATATCATCGTCCGCGCGGGATTTTTGCCGCCGGTGCTGAAGAACCCAGCGCCCTGGTGCAACTCGAAACCGGTGCGCGCACGTTGCCCAATCTGCGAGCGACGCAAATCGAGTTGTATGACGGTTTGACCGCCACCAGTGTCAACGCGTGGCCCAGCGTCAAATACGATATCGGCGTCATCAATGATTTGTTCGGACGCCTGCTGCCGGCGGGGTTTTATTACAAGACGTTCATGTGGCCGGCGAGTTGGTGGATGACCTATGAACATGTCATTCGCAATGCGGCAGGGCTGGGCAAGGCGCCGACGGCTGCCGATCCCGATACCTATGATCACATTCACGCGCACTGCGATGTCCTGATCGTCGGTGGTGGGCCTACAGGTATTGCTGCGGCACTGGCGGCCGGACGGACAGGTGCCCGGGTGATGCTGATTGATGAACAATCCGAACCCGGCGGCAGTTTGCTGGGGTCGCGCACTGAAGTCGACGGCCAGCCCGGTAGTGACTGGGTCGTAGCAGCGCGATCGGTACTGGCGGTCATGGCGGAGGTAAACGTCCTGACGCGCGCGACGGCGTTTGGTCATTACGACCACAATTACATCGGCGTGCTGGAACGTCGCACAGATCATCTCGGCCCCACCGCTGAGGGGCATTCGGGTCCGCGACAACGCCTGTGGAAGATCAGGGCGCAGCAGGTCATCCATGCGGGCGGGGCGATTGAACGGCCCCTGATATTTTCGGGCAACGATTGTCCCGGTGTCATGCTGGCGTCCGCCGCGGCCAGCTATGTCAACCGGTGGGCGGTACGTCCTGGTGGCCGGGCCGTTGTCTTCACAAATAATGATGGCGCATATGACAGTGCCGCAGATCTGGCCGATGGTGGTGTGACGGTTGCGGCGATTGTCGACGTCCGCCCGCAGCCCGGCGAGGCGGCGCTGGCGCTGGCGGCGGATCGAAAAATCGAGGTCATGCGTGCCTCGGCCATTGTTGGCACCAGTGGACGCGGTGCTCTGAAAAGCGTTGATATCATGTCGCTCAGCGAGGATGGCAGCCAGGCGCAAGGCAGCGTTCTGAAACTGGACTGTGATCTGGCCGCGATCTCCGGTGGCTGGAGTCCCGCCGTCCATCTGCACAGCCACGCCGGTGGCAAAGTGGTGTATGACGCGGATCAAGCCTGTTTCGTGCCCGGCGTCACCAACGAGCGGGCCCAGTCGGCCGGGGCTGCCGCCGGTGTGTTCGATCTGGATGGCTGTCTGCAGGCCGGCTGGAAAGTCGGCCAGGAACAGGCGGCATTGGCCGGCTTCAAAAAACCCGGTCGTGCGCCAAAAGGGCCGGGTGCGGAACCTGTTGAAGTCGCGGCCATGCGCCACATCTGGACTATCCCGACCAGACCGGGCCATGAGAAGGGTGCCAAACGGTTCGTCGATATACAGCATGACGTGACCGATGCCGATATTCATCTTGCGGCGCAGGAGGGCTACCAGTCTGTCGAGCATCTCAAACGTTATACGACGCTGGGCATGGGCACGGACCAGGGCAAGACTTCGAACATTCCAGGGCTTGCCATCCTCGCTGAAGCGCTCGACAAACCAATCCCCGAGGTCGGGACAACGACTTTCCGACCGCCCTATACGGCGGTCACGCTGGGGGCGCTGGCCGGGCGAACGATCGGCGACCTGATGGACCCGGTGCGGCGCACGGCCATGCATCACTGGCACGAGGAACACGGGGCGAAATTTGAAGACGTCGGCCAGTGGAAGCGCCCGTGGTTCTATCCGCATGGCGCTGAAGACATGCATGCCGCCGTCAATCGCGAATGCCTGGCCGCGCGCAACGCCATTGGCCTGCTGGACGCAACGACGCTGGGGAAGATCGAAATTCAGGGACCGGATGCCTCGGAACTCCTCAACCGGGTTTATACCAACGCCTGGTCCAAACTCGAGATCGGGCGCTGCCGTTATGGCCTGATGCTGGGCGAAGACGGCATGGTGATGGATGACGGCGTAACATCAAAGATCGACGAAGACCGCTACCTGATGACGACGACGACAGGCAATGCCGCCAGTGTCATGGGCTGGCTTGAGGAATGGCTGCAAACGGAATGGCCGGAATTACAGGTCTATTGTAATTCGGTAACAGAAGCCTGGTCGACGGTGGCAGTCTGTGGACCGCACGCACGATCATTGCTCGCGGAATTGTGCAGTGACATCGATCTCGGCACCGAGGCCTTTCCTTTCATGTCGTGGCGCAATGGAACCGTCGCCGGGATCCCGGCCCGGGTGTTTCGCATCAGCTTCACCGGTGAGGTGAGCTTCGAAATCAATGTGCCGTCGTCCTACGGCAAGGGGCTGTGGCAAACGTTGATGACGGCGGGCGAGAAATACGGCATCACACCTTTTGGCACCGAAGCGATGCATGTGCTGCGGGCGGAAAAGGGCTACATCATCGTCGGCCAGGATACCGATGGCACGATGACGCCCGGTGATCTCGGCATGGACTGGATCGTCTCCAAAAAGAAACCGGATTTCATCGGCAAACGCAGTCTGTCGCGACCGGATACCCTGCGCGAGGGGCGCAAGCAACTGGTCGGTCTGTTAACGGAGGACCCGCACGATGTGCTGCCCGAAGGTTCTCAAATCGTTGATGACCCTGAGGCGCCCATCCCCATGCCGATGATCGGCCACGTCACGTCGAGCTATTTCAGTGTCAATCTCGGACGCTCCATTGCCATGGCGGTTGTCTGTGGCGGTCTTTCGCGCACGGGCGAGACTGTTCATATTCCGCTCGAAGGCGGGCGTACGGTGCGGGCGGAGATTACATCGACCGTGTTCTACGACCCGGAAGGGAAGAAGCTACATGGCTGATACCTATATTCGCCAAAGCCCACTTGCGCATTTGCACTTGATCGCCCGGGCCAATGAGCCTGTGACAAAGTCGGGCGTCCTGGTACGGGAGGAACCGTTTACCAGCCAGTTTGTGTTGCGCGGTGATGCGGGCGATGAAGCTTTTGTGACCGCCCTTCAGGATGCGCTGGGGACGTCACTGCCGATTACGCCAAATACGGTTTCCGGTGGTGGCGATGCAGGGATCCTCTGGCTCGGGCCTGATGAATGGCTGGTCGTGGCTGATGAAAGTATCGATATCGGCACAAGACTTTCCGATGTTGTTGCGGGCCGGCATGCCGCAGCGAGCGACGTCAGTGAAAGCCGGACGATCCTGAGGGTATCCGGTGCCCGGGCGCGCGATGTCATGGCCAAAGGCTGCGCCCTTGATCTGCACTCCCGCAGCTTTGGGGTCGGCCAATGCGCCCAGACAATGCTGGCTCAGACCCATATCATTTTGCATCAAACCTCGGATACACCTGAATACGAAATTTATGTTCATCGCAGCTTCGCCGAATATCTCTGGGCGTGGCTGGAAGATGCCAGTGCCGAATATGGCCTGACTGTTGGAGCCTGATTATGGAAATGCCGTCGCTGATCACAATCGAAAACGGTGATCGCCTGCCGTCAACATTCAGTGCCGCCGAAATGTCGCGGCGCATTGAAGGCGTTCGCGGACATATGGCAGAGAACGATATCGATGCGGTTCTCTTTACCTCGTACCACAATGTCAATTATCACGCCGATTTCCTCTATTGCGCTTTTGGACGACCGTTTGGTGTTGTGGTGACCAGCGAACGCTCAACCTTGATATCGGCCAATATTGACGGCGGCCAGCCATGGCGTCGTAATCCCGATAATCTGGTGTACACCGACTGGCAGCGCGATAATTTTTACGCTGCCGTGAAGTCTCTGGTTAGCAAGACAAAATGTCTGGGAATCGAATTCGATCATGTCTCACTTGATGTGCGCAGCAAGCTTGAAGCCGCTTTGCCTGGGGCTGAATTTGTTGATGTTTCCGCTGCGGCCATGCAGCGACGAATGATCAAGTCGCCTGAGGAAATAAACTTGATCAGTGAGGGCGCCCGCGTCGCCGACGTCGGCGGCTGGGCCTGTCGCGAGGCGATTGCGGAAGGCGTGCCCGAATATGAAGTCGCCAACCAGGGCACTGCGGCAATGGTGCGTGAGATCGCCAGGTCTTATCCCGATGGTGAATTGCGCGATACCTGGGTCTGGTTTCAGTCTGGCATCAATACAGACGGCGCACACAATCCGGTAACTTCGCGAGCGCTGCAAAAGGGCGACATACTCAGTCTCAACTGTTTTCCGATGATCGCCGGATATTATACCGCGTTGGAGCGCACGTTGTTTCTCGATCATGCCTCAGACCGTCATCTGGAATTATGGGAAGTCAATTGTGAGGTTCACCGCCGGGGGCTTGAATTGATCAAGCCCGGCGTACGTTGCTGCGACATCGCCGCCGAACTGAACGAGATCTATATCGAGCATGACTTGCTGGCCCATCGCACGTTTGGCTATGGCCATTCCTTTGGTGTGCTGTCCCACTATTATGGTCGCGAAGCAGGTCTGGAACTTCGTGAAGACATCGAAACGATCCTCGAACCCGGCATGGTCGTATCAATAGAGCCGATGATCATGATTCCAAAAGGTGAGGCCGGAGCCGGTGGTTATCGCGAGCACGATATTCTGGTAGTTGGCGATTCCGGCGCAAAGAACATCACAGGTTTTCCTTTCGGTCCGGAACACAACATCATCAAAAATTAAACGTCGTGGCAGTCTGAATAGGTAGTTTTAATTTGGCTTCATGATTTTGGCCCGTCATACTTTGAGGATCGGGGGGGCATTTTCTGATTTGGTGGCAGAATGATTACAGCTTTCGCAATTGTCTCGGTGGTGTTCGTATTCGCAATCTTCTGGTTGCGCATGGAACGGACCAAAGCAGTGCAATCCGTCGATGAACTTCGCAGGACCGGCGACTACTTCAAAAAAATTGTCAACGATCAAAAGGAACTGATCACACGGTTTCGACCGGATGGCACTTTGGTGTTTATCAATCAGTCTTACTGCGAGTTTGTCGGCAAATCCGAGCGAGAAATTCTTGGTACAACAATATTTGACGATATGCCGGAAAACGAACGCGTGCGTCTGCGCAAATATTTCGCCAATTTTTCCGCCGCGAACACTCGCGATATATCGCACAACCGTCTGATTTCAAGGGAAGGTGATGCCCGTGAATTCGAGTGGACAAACCAGTGTTTTTTCGATGACCAGGGTGAAATATTTGAATTTCAGTCCGTCGGGCGCGATGTAACGCCCCGCATCGGTATGGAGCGTGAGCTGGCGGAGAGCAGGGCGCGTTTTGAAAGTTTGACCAACATGGCTTCGGACTGGGTATGGGAACTGGACGAGGAACTCCGATATTCCTACCTCTCCGAGAACTTGTTGAACCATGTTGGCGGGGCCAGCCTCGATCAGTTTCTCGGCCGAACGCCCGAACAATTGCTCGATGACAAATTTGAATATAGTGAGCAGTTCGCCGGATATCTGGAAGATTTGAAGGCGCATCGTCCGTTCAGAAATATCGAATATGCGCTGGTATTGGCCGACGGGAAAAAGATACACCGAACTGTCTCCGGCGAGCCGATGTTCGACGATGACGGTGAATTCGCGGGCTTTCGCGGCGTCGGTCGGGATATTACACAGCGCGTCGAATTTGAAGAATTGATCCAGCGCCAGGTTGAGGATCTCGATCTGCTCAATCAACAGAAGAACAAATTTATTTCGATCCTCGCCCATGATCTCAAAAATCCGTTCAACGTTCTGCACGGGTATTCGGCTTACGTTCACGATAATGCCGATAAGATGAGCAACGAGGATTTTGCTCAAAACATTGAGCTGATCAACGACAGCGCCACCACGTTGTATCAACTCCTGCAGGACTTGCTGGCCTGGGGCATGACGCAGATGAACCGCGTTGAGATCGACTTGCGGACCAACAAACTGAATGAACTGGCCGATGACGCGACCAGATCGTTACTGGAGACCGCGAAACAAAAGGAAATTGAAATCGTCCTTGATGTCGATGAAATTGATGTCACGGTCGACCGGGACCTGATGATTGCCGTCATTCGCAATTTGACAGGCAATGCGCTCAAGTTCACCGACCCGGGCGACCGGGTGACGTTATCGGCGACCACGAACGGCGATACAGCGACACTTAGTGTCGCGGATACCGGGATCGGGATGAAGCCCGAAGCCGTGGATGCACTTTTTCATCTGGACCAGCACCGCTCGACAATCGGCACATCAGGCGAAACGGGAACGGGCCTCGGGCTGCTGTTGTGCAAGGAATATGTCGATATGCATGGCGGCAAGATTTCAGTCGAAAGTACGCTTGGCGAAGGCACCACTTTTCGCATAATTCTGCCACTTCAGTTCGGCGAGCAGCGTTCCGCCCCGCAGCAATCTGAGGTCGCCTGAACCTGTTTGCCCAAAGTCCTCATCTGGCTGGCGATATCGTGGTGATCAACGTAACAACCGCGCAAAAAACGTTGCCCGGTTTGCGGATCAAACATGGTCCGGCCATGCAGTACGCGACGGTTGTCAAAGATCACCATGTCGCCTGACTTCAACCGGGTTTCGATGATGTAGTCACTGCTTCGCGACATTGCCATCATCGTTCGCCAGGCCGGGTAATAATTCGCCACAACTTCGGCCGACATGTCGAAGGGTGCCGCGATGTGCGGATTGAAGACGACCATGTCAATTTGCCCATCCGGACCGGCGACAAATACAGGCCGATGGCTCATCAAATCGGTTGTGGTGTCGTGAAATCGATAGGGGATGGGCGTGTCCCTTAACATCTGGAACGTTTTCGGATCGTACAATTCGAGATCAGACGCGATCTTCAAGCCATCGCAAAAAGTCGAATTGCCACCCTCGGCCTCATTCATAATGCAGTGCAGAAACTGAAAGCCCGGTGGAATTTCCTGATTGGGCAAGTCGGTATGCAGAGGCAAGTGATGCGAGGTATAGGCAAGATTGTTGGGCGATGGTTTGCTTTTGACATCAAACCTGATGCCAAAGTTGGAATTTCGAAGTGGTCCGATTGATTCGGCGAAATTGATGCCGGCGTTTTCATCCTGGCCCAGCCCCGAAACGATGGCGATCCCATGTGTTGTCAGGCGGTTGAGGAATTCAAGTTTGGCCGAAGGGTCGGAAATGATATCTGCCGTCATTGCAGTCGGAAGGCCATCCTGCATCTCCGCACCCCACAGCGTACGCTGAAACCTGTCTGAGCCACGAAGCAGGGTTCCAGGTCGATGCTGCCAGAGCCAGTTGGCCTCAAACCGGCTTGCCTCATTTCGGTCGGGCCAGGTTATGCAGACCGAAGCTCCGTCGTCGGCGAGTTCAATGTTTGACGGCAGGATTTCCATCTCGACGCTCAGCAGATCAAAGACCCGCTCCCGGGTATCCGGATCGAATGAGGAGGGATCGTTATCCCGCAGCCAGATTGCTGAATAATTGTTCTCTGTGCCATCGGACCATCGAATGACGAGGTTGTGGCCGATTTCACCCGTTTCCTCGATCCGCACAATACGTGCCCGACTAGACGTTTGAATCAGGGAATGAGGCTTTTTTCTCCGTCATGAAAGCCTGCAACGCTTCATCAGTGGCGGGATCCAGCGCCGGCGCCTGATATTCTGCCAGGCGCTTTTTCCAGATCGCGTTGGCCCGTGTCGCGGCGTCCAGATTGCCCTCGGCCTGCCATTGCTCGAACGAATTGTTGTCGGCCGTGGTCGAGCGATAAAAAGCCGTCTCGAAGTTGGCTTGTGTGTGGGCGCTGCCGAGATAGTGACTGCCCGGCCCGACTTCGCGCACGGCATCCATCGCCTGGCCATTGTCGGAGAGGTCGATCCCTTTGGCCAGCACCGCCATCATGCCGCACTGATCTTCATCCAGAATGAATTTCTCATAGCCCGACGCCAGCCCGCCCTCGAGCCAGCCCGCGCCATGCAGGACGAAATTCACCCCGCCCATCAGGCCGGGCCACAGGCACTGGGCGCTTTCATAGCCAGCCTGGGCGTCGGGAATTTTGGAACTGGTGAACGAACCGCTCGAACGGAAAGGCAGGTTCAGACGACGCGCGAGCTGGGCCGCGGCCAGGGTCACCTTGGTGGGTTCCGGCATACCAAATGTCGGCGCACCCGACTGCATCGACATGGCGCTGGTAAAGAGGCCGAAGACGACGGGCGCACCGGGGCGCAACAATTGTGCGAAAGCAATGCCGGCCATGGCTTCCGCCAGCGCCTGGGCCAGCGTGCCGGCTTCCGATACCGGCGACATCGCACCGGAGAGGATAAACGGGCTGATGATGCAGGCCTGATTGGCGCGTATGTAGGTTTTCAGGGCACCGAGCATGGTGGCGTCGTAGGTCATCGGTGAATTGACGTTGATCAGGTTGATGACGACGCAATTCTGATCGACAAATTCCTCGCCAAACATGATCCGGCACATGCTGAGGGTATCTTCGGCGCGGTCGGGGTGGGTAACCGATCCCATGAACGGCTTGTCCGACAACGACATGTGCGAATAGACCATGTCGTAATGACGCTTGTTCACCGGCAGATCGACAGGTTCACACACCGTGCCGCCGGAATGATGCAGGTGCGGCGAGGAGTAGGCCAGCTTCACGAAATTGCGAAAGTCCTCGATGCTGGCGTAGCGCCGACCTTCGTCCAGGTTGTGAATAAATGGCGGGCCGTAGACAGGTGCGATCACCGCCGCCTTGCCGCCGATCTGGACGTTGCGGGCCGGATTGCGGGCATGCTGGGTGAACACCGGTGGCGCTGTCTTGATCAGCTCGCGGGCCAGGCCTTTCGGCAGGCGCACGCGGGTACCCTGAACATCGGCACCGGCGTTTTTCCAGATACCCAGTGCTTCGGCGTCGTCCTGAAATTCAATACCGGTCTCCTGAAGGATCGTCTCGGCATTGGCTTCGATGATTTGCAAGCCTTCTTCGCTGAGAATTTCCGTCAGCGGAATATTGCGCATGATGTAGGGCGCGGCATCGGCCACAACGGTCTCGCGTGCCGCCTTGCGGGCACTGCGTCCGCGACGTTTGCCTGTTGGCTCGGCCGGGTTGATTTCGTCGGCCTGTACGGATGTGTCGGCGTCGCTCATGGTCATATTCCTGTTGAAGACACGCGTGTTGTTGAGGAATATGAGCGCGCATCAGGCCATTGACTAACGTCTGCGCGACATTCAATTGTGTAAAGCCGCCTCACATATTGCGGAGGCTTTCACCGGTCGTGACGGGATTTGGATAGTTGGTGGCGACATCGTACTAGTCGGCGGTTTGACCATAAGCAAGATTGGCCCGACAAAATGTCTGATCCAGACGGGTAAATACGGGGACGGTTATGAAAACCCATGCGCGTGCAGTAGTAATTGGTGGCGGTGTTGTCGGTGTCAGTGTGGCCTATCATTTGACCAAAAAGGGCTGGTCGGATGTCGTGTTGCTGGAGCGCACGGAATTGACCGCCGGATCAACCTGGCATGCCGCCGGCCTGTTGCCCTTGTTCAACATGAGCTACGCCGTTGGCCAGTTGCACAAGTATTCGGTCGATTTGTACAAAAATCTCGAAGCCGAAACCGGACAGGACGTGTCCTTCCATGTCACTGGAAATCTGCGTCTTGCGACCAACAAGGAACGCATGGACGAATACCGCAAGTATTGCGGAACCGCCAACACCATTGGCGTGCCGTTTGAGATGATTTCAGCGGCTGATGTCAAGGAACTCTGGCCGCTCTGTGATGTCGATGGTCTGGTAGGCGCGCTTTATCATCCTGATGACGGGCATATCGCACCGGTCGATGTGACCCAGGCGATGGCCACGGGTGCGCGCAACGGCGGTGCTGAAATCATGCGCCAGACCGAGGTTAAGGAGATCGTCCAGCAAGCCAACGGTGAATGGCTGATCAAGACAAATCAGGGCGATATCACCTGCGAGCACGTTATTTCCTGCACCGGTAATTATGCCCGCCAGACTCTGTCGATGGTCGGTCTCGATATCCCGGTGATCCCGGTTCAGCACCAGTACATCATCACTGACGAAGTACCGGAACTGGTTGAACGCAAGAAGCAGGGCATGCCGGAGATGGCGGTTTTACGTGAATCCGATGCCTCGTATTATCTGCGTGAGGAACGCCAGGGCTACATTCTCGGGCCTTATGAAAAAGGTGCGCCGGCCTGTTTTGTTGACGGCGTGCCGGAAACCTTTGGCCAGGACCTGTTCCCCGGCGATCTCGAACGCCTGATGCCGCATGTCGAGGCTGCTATTGCCCGCGTGCCAACATTTGCCGACGCCGGCATCAAGGACATCGTTAACGGTCCCATTGCCTACACGCCGGACGGCAGCCCGATGATCGGCCCGGCCTGGGGTCTGAAAAATTTCTGGATGTCCGAGGGACACAGCTTTGGCGTGACCGCCGCCGGCGGTTCCGGCTGGCAACTGGCCGAATGGATCGTCGAAGGTGAGCCCGGTATCGATTTGTTTGACGTCGATCCGCGCCGCTTCGGCCCCTATGCCAACAAGGCCTACACCAAGGCAAAGAACGAAGAATGTTACGAACACGTCTTTGTCATTCACTACCCGGATGAAGAACGCCCGGCCTCCCGACCCGCCAAACAAAGCCCGTGCCATGATCGCATGGATGCGCGCGGCGCTGTCTGGGGGCAGCGCTATGGCTGGGAACGTCCGGGCTGGTTCGCGCCCGAAGGCGTCGCCCGCAAGGATGACTACAGCTTCCGCCGGACAAATTATTTTGAGCACGTCGGTAACGAATGCCGTGCCGTGCGCGGCGGTGTTGGTCTGATCGATCTGACAAGTTTCACCAAACACACGGTGTCAGGTCCGGGGGCCGAGGCATATCTCGATCGCCTGGTTTGCCGCAAACTGCCGAAAGCACTCGGTCGCATCAATCTGGCACATGCCCTGACGCCGAAAGGCGGCGTGCGATCGGAATACACCATCATGCGCGAGGGACCGGACAGCTTCTTCATCGTCTCGTCAGGTGCGGCCGAGCGTTTCGACAATGATTACCTGACCAAAAACCTGCCCGACGATGGTTCGGTGCGGCTCGACAATGTGACGACGGCCAATGGCTGTCTTGTCGTCGTCGGGCCAAATTCACGTGAATTGATGAAGCGCGTCAGTGACGCCGATTTTTCCAACAACGCCTTCAAATGGCTCACCGGCCAGACGATTAATGTCGGTGCCGCCTCAACCCGGGCACTACGGGTAAACTTTGTTGGCGAGCTCGGTTGGGAACTGCACCATCCCATCGAATACCAGAACACTATTTATGACGCCCTTGTAGCGGCTTCGGAAGGTCTTGGTCACGACGGCGGCGGCATATCGTTCTGCGGCATGAAGGCGATGGACAGCCTGCGTATGGAGAAATCCTATCGCATGTGGGGCCAGGACCTGACGCGGGATTACACCGTGTTTGAAGCCGGACTTGACCGCTTCGTCCACCTCGACAAGGGCGAGTTCATCGGCCGTGATGCCTTGATCGCCCAGCAGGACACCGGCGTGCCCAATGTCTTCGTCACGCTGGAAATCGACGCCGATGATGCCGATGCCTGGGGCAGTGAACCATTATTCCAGGGTGATCAAATGATCGGCCGTACGACGGCCGGTGCCTATGGTCACTGCATCGAAAAAAGCCTCGCCCTGGCTTACGTTCAGCCGGCGTTCGGTGACGTCGGCACCGAGATGCAAATAGACATCCTCGGCGACCGGCGCAAAGCCACCGTCATCGAAGAAAGCCCCTTCGATCCCGAGAACGAGAGGTTGCGGGGGTAGGACGAAGTTCGGGTGAGGGGAAAGCCTCTACCGAAACGCCGGTTCGTCGAAGCTGCGTAGTTTCCGGGAATGCAGGGCGCGTTGTACGACGTCGTCGCGCATCAGGTTGATGCTCTCGATGGCGATCTTCAGGTGTTGGCTGACGCGTTCGGCGTAGAAGGCGTTGGCCATGCCCGGCAGTTTGATCTCGCCATGCAAGGGTTTGTCAGAAACACAGAGCAGTGTTCCATAGGGCACGCGGAAGCGAAATCCGTTGGTGGCGATGGTGGCGGATTCCATATCAACGGCAATGCCGCGTGACTGGTTGAAGAACGACGACAATTCGTCATACCGCAATTCCCAGTCGCGATCATCGGTGGTCACGACGGTCCCCGTACGCAAGCGGTCCTTCAGTTCACCACCGTGAACACCGGTGATTCTGTTGACGGCGGCACTCAGGGCAACCTGTACTTCGGCAATCGGCGGCACCGGCACTTCGAGCGGCAAGGCGTGATCCAGCACATGGTCGAGCCGGGCATAGGCATGGGCCAGCACGTAATCACCAAGGCGTTGTGATTTACGCAAACCCCCGCAATGTCCAATCATCAGCCAACAGTGAGGCCGCAGCACGGCGACATGATCGGTAATGGTTTTGGCGTTTGACGGGCCGACGCCGATGTTGACCAGGGTAATCCCCATATGGCCGTCCTTGACCAGATGATAGGCCGGCATTTGCGGCAGTTTCTGCAATCGCTCGCCCGACGATTGGTGATCCGTCAGGCGGGGATTGCAAGTGATGGCGTTGCCGGGTTCGACAAATGAGCGGTAGGTATCGCCATTCTCGACTTCGTGCCGACCGTATTCGATGAATTCGTCGACGTAGCGTTGATAATTTGTAAAGAGCACGAAGCGCTGGAAGTGCTGTGGTGCTGTGCCGGTGTAGTGGCGCAGGCGGGACAGTGAATAATCCACCCGTTCCGCTGTAAACAGGGACAACGGCTTGGCTTCGGCAAACTCAGCTTTGAAATTACCGTCGGCAATATCGTCGTCGATCATCGACAGGTCGGGCAAATGAAACATGTCGGCCAGCAGCGGCACTTCTTCGGCATCAAGGTCTGCCGTCAATTGCTCCATGGCAAACGTCAGCGGGATCTGGCGATCAGAAATGCCGACGTTGACGGGCACGTCGTGATTGTCCATCAGCAGCTGGATTTGTTCAGTAAAATAACTGCGGAACAGGGCAGGGTGGGTGATCGTCGTACCATAGAGCCCGGCTTCGGATACCGAACCATAAGCGCGTGAGCCCCGGACGTCGGCGCCAACGGAGGGCACATCGATACTGAGGTAGGGATAACAGGCATCAACCTTGGCAAGATCCTGCTCGCCCTCGGCGAAGCGTTCGAAATGCTGGCGCAACAAGGCACAGCCATCGGCGTAAATTTCGGTAATCCTGGCGACGGCTGCCTCGGCATTATCGAAGCTTCGCTGGTCGCGGATAGAAGCGTAATTCTGTGTATTCATCCCGATGTATACCACGGCATCGCAAATTGTTCGACAAGTCGTCCCGTTGCTCAGGCGACGGCGATGGCCGGGTCGACTTCTGTCACCTCTGGTTCGCCAGCGGTCTCGGTGCTCAAAGGGCGGCGTTCGGCGCGGGGGGTGTGGCCGAAATAATCGCGATAGCACTTGGTGAAATGCGAGGCCGAGACAAAGCCGCAGGCGAGGGCCACCGAGAGGATCGACAAATCGGTTTGCAGCAATAACAAGCGCGCACGGTTCAGTCGCAGTTCAAGGTAATACCGTGTCGGGGTTTTGTTGAAGTACTTGCGGAACAGTCGTTCGAGATGCCGGGTCGATAAATGCGCGACGTCCGCCAGTTCAGCGCAGGAGAGTGGTTCTTCGAGGTTTTCTTCCATGTGGGCGACGATGGCGATCAGTTTGGGATGACTGGTGCCAAGACGGAATCGCAAGGGCATGCGCTGATGATCGTGGCGATCGCGAATACGTTCGTGCAACAATTGATCGGCTGCCTGGGACGCAAGGTCATGACCAAAATCCATCGCCATGATATTCAGGCTCAGATCCAGCGCCGCCGTGCCGCCCGAACAGGTGAAACGGTCTCGGTCGATTTCAAACAATTCCATTGTGACGTCGAGGTCGGGATAGCGCTCGGCGAAGCCCGCCAGATTTTCCCAGTGAATGGTGCAGCGATAGCCGTTGAGTAGTCCGGCCCGTGCCAGCACAGCACTCCCGGTACACAAAGCGCCAAGTTTTACACCGCGTGAGGCAATCTTGCGAAGCCAGGCGCTGGTCCGGCGATCATCGTAACCATGCGTGCCTTCACCGCCACATACAAACACCAGTGATACCTTGTCGACATCGTTCATGGCGAGGTCGACGGGCATGGAAATACCATTGCTGGCTTTTACCGGATTGCCGTCCGCCGATATCAGAACCCAGTTGTAATGTTTGTGCCCGGTGACGTATTCCGCCAGACGCAAAGGTTCAATCGCCGAGGTAACAGCAACCATGGTGAAGTTGGGAACAAGCAAAAAGCCGATTGTTCTGGGCTTGATAGGATTGGTCGAGTCAGGCATAGGCGCCATCCCTGTACGCATTCAAATACCAATATATTGGCGAAAACTATACATCAAACCGTGTCGCGAGTGAGCTAAAAAATGTCGTGGCCGCGCTAGCGGGAAAATCCGCCAATTCTATTTATTGAGATGCGCATAGCGGCTTGAGTGTGCGGGGCGGTGGCCTCCGGATTTGGGTTTTTTTTAAGGGTTTTGTTATGGCCGATGATGATGATCTCGACCTCTCTTCGCTTGAAACAGAAGATCTCGTGCAACAGATGCATGACGACTTATACGATGGCCTCAAAGAAGAAATCGAAGAAGGCGTAAATATTCTGCTCGGGCGGGGTTGGGAAGCCTATAAGGTTTTGACCGAGGCGCTTGTCGAAGGCATGCGTATTGTCGGTATTGATTTCCGTGATGGCATTCTGTTTGTACCTGAAGTCCTGATGGCGGCCAACGCCATGAAGGGCGGCATGGCCATTCTGCGGCCCCTGCTGGCCGAAAGCGGTGCGCCGCCCATGGGCAAAATTGTGATCGGCACGGTTAAGGGCGATATCCATGATATCGGCAAGAACCTTGTCGGCATGATGATGGAAGGTGCCGGATTTGAGGTCGTTGATATCGGCATCAATAATCCGGTTGAGGATTACCTTGCCGCCATCGAGGAACACCAACCCGATATTCTCGGCATGTCGGCATTGCTGACAACGACGATGCCGTACATGAAGGTCGTGATCGATACCCTGAAGGAAAAAGGTATTCGCCATGACTATATCGTCATGGTTGGCGGAGCGCCGCTGAATGAGGCCTTCGCCGAAAGTATCGGCGCTGATGCCTATTGCCGGGACGCCGCTGTTGCGGTTGAAATGGCCAAGGACTTCATGTCCCGTCGTCAGGGCTCTGCTGTCGCGCAGATGGCTGTCGGGTAAGGCTGGAAACATGACCGGCCGCCCGGCCAGCAATCCGGCAGGTCGATTGACCGGTTATGCGCCGGGTTCGCGTACGACAGAGAATAAAGGCCCCGGCCTGCTCATCGCCTGTGGTGCGCTGGGCCAGGAGATCGTCGCCGTCCTCGACGCAGGTGGGTTTCACGGCCTTGAAGTGACGTGCCTGAACGCTGATCTCCACAACAAACCTCAACTGATCGCCGATGCCGTGCGCGAAAAGATTGTTGAAGGCCGGACAACGCATCACGAAATATTTGTGCTCTATGCCGATTGCGGCACCGGTGGGGATCTCGACCGGGTTTGCACCGAAGAGGGCGTGACGCGTATTCCCGGCGCTCATTGTTATGAGTTTTATGCCGGAGCGGCTGAGTTTGCAGCTTTGGCAGAGGCCGAACCCGGCACGTTTTACCTGACAGATTATCTCGCGCGTCATTTTGATCGGTTGATCGTTCAGGGACTGGGCATTGATCGACACCCTGAGCTTCAGGATCAATATTTCGCCCACTACAAACGGCTGGTCTATCTGGCCCAGATCGATGACGCTGATCTCGACGCCTGTGCGGAATTAGCTGCGGAACGTCTGGGCCTCGCCTATGAGCGCCGCAAGACGGGCTATGGCGAGCTTGCCGAATTTATCGCCGAAGCTGCCGCTGCCACAACCGCCGTTCCCGTTTCGTAAGGTCTGGCTCGCTATGTATCGCATGCGTCGCTGGTCCGTCCGTCACGCCGGAGGACTTGAGAGGCTGTATCGCATCGCCCGTGAGATTTTCCTGACCCTGGCGCCCCTGTGGCGAAGTGTCGGCCTCGGCAGACTGGAAAAGCCGGTTGCAGCTCTGGAAGCCGCGGCCAAGGGTGCGTTCTTCGATTGTCAGATGTGTGGCCAGTGCGTCCTGACGGACACCGGCATGTCGTGCCCGATGAACTGTCCGAAGTCGTTGCGCAATGGTCCTTGCGGCGGTGTGCGTAATGACGGCAACTGCGAAGTCGATGCCAATATGGCCTGTGTCTGGGTTGAAGCCTGGGCCGGCAGCCAGCGCATGCATCACGGTGACATCAAGGCGGTCCAGCCGGCTGTTGACCATCGCAAGACAGGGCGGTCGTCGTGGCTCGCCTTGCTGCCTGAAAAGCCCGAGCCATGACGGATCGCGACCTGCATCCTTCTGCAGCCTTTGAAATTTTACCGGGCCATTCGTCCGGTGGCCGGTTCGAGCGTGTATTACGCAGCGGTCGGTTTGCCGTTACGGCCGAGTTGAACCCACCCGATTCGGCCGACCCTCGCGACGTCTTCGAACGCGCTGTGGTGTTGTCCGAGGTTTGCGATGCCATCAACGCCACCGATGCTTCCGGTGCCAACACGCATATGTCGAGTGTCGGCATCAGTTCATTATTGAACAACGCCGGATACGCTGTGGTCATGCAGGTGTCCTGTCGCGACCGCAACCGTATTGCCATTCAAGGTGATGTTCTGGGGGCCGCAGCCATGGGCGTCGGCAATGTTCTCTGCCTGACAGGTGATTCGGTCGGTGTCGGAGATCAGCCCGAAGCCAAGCCGGTGTTCGATCTGGATTCGATTTCCCTGTTGCAGACATTGCGTGGCATGCGCGATGAAAGCCAGTTCCTGTCGGGCCGCAGACTGACATCACCGCCGCGTATTTTTCTCGGCGGCGCGGCCAATCCGTTTGCGCCGCCGTTTGATTATCGCCCGCATCGTCTTGCCAAGAAGATCGAGGCAGGGGCGCAGTTCATTCAGACGCAGTACTGTTTTGATGTGGCGATGTTTGAACGGTATATGGCGCAGGTGCGCGAGTTGGGTCTGCATCAGAGGTGTTTCATTCTGGCCGGTGTCGGTCCGCTGGTTTCAGCACGGGCCGCGCGCTGGATGCGCTCGAATGTGCCGGGGGTTCATATCCCGGACAGCATTATCGAACGTCTCGAAGGTGCTGAAAACCAGAAGGCTGAGGGCAAGCAGATTTGTATCGATATGATCCAGCAATTGCGCGAAATTGAAGGCGTGGCGGGCGTCCATGTCATGGCGTATCGTCAGGAAGAACTGGTATCGGAAATCATCACGTCGTCAGGTATCCTGAGCGGCCGCAGACCGCAGGCAAGACGACGCAGGAACGCAGACAAAAGAAACGCAGACAGTGGTACTGCTATGGGAAAGAGTGAGACGACTTTATGACGGACACAATTATCAGCTCGGCTACGAAGGAAGTGATCATCGGTTTCGACCGACCCTTTGTCGTTATTGGCGAGCGCATTAATCCAACGGGCCGTAAATTGCTGGCTGCCGAAATGGCCGCCGGTGATTTCAGCCGGGTCGAGGCCGATGCCCTGGCCCAGGTCGCGGCGGGTGCCAATATGCTCGACGTCAACGCCGGTATTCCGATGACTGACGAGCCGGCTATCCTCGCCAAAACCATTCAACTGGTGCAGTCAATTACAGACGTCCCGTTGAGTATTGATTCTTCGGTGGTTGAAGCGCTGGAGGCCGGCCTCGCCGTCTACCAGGGCAAGCCGCTGGTCAATTCGGTGACGGGCGAAGAGGAACAGCTGCAGCGTGTGCTGCCGCTGGTCAAAAAGTATGATGCCTCTGTCGTCGCCATCTCAAACGATGAAACCGGCATTTCCGAAGATCCGAACGAGCGCTTCGCTGTCGCCAAACGCATCGTCGAGCGGGCCTCTGATTATGGTATCGACGCCTCGCGGATTGTTGTCGATCCGCTGGTTATGCCCGCCGGTGCCATGCATGGTGCCGGACGCCAGGCCCTTGATATCATTCGACGTTTGCATGATGAGTTGAAGGTCAATTCGACCTGTGGCGCATCGAACGTCAGCTTCGGCTTGCCCAACCGTCACGGGCTGAACGGCGCCTTTTTGTCGATGGCGATCGGTGCCGGCATGACATCTGCCATCACCAATCCCCTGCACGCCGAGGAAATGGCAGCGATCAAGGGCGGAGATGTGGTGATGGGCCATGATGTAAATTGCAAGGTCTGGATGGCGCGATATCGTGATCCCGATGCACAAGGCTCTGAAGGGCGCGGTCGGCGTGAAGGCCGCCGGCGCAATCGCGGCTAGTCGATCATAAACGTGAGCGATCAAAACCCCCTCGTCGTCTTTACGCCATCCGGTCGGCAGGGGCGCGTGGCTGCGGGCTCGACCGTGCTCGAAGCCGCCCGACAACTGGGCGCTGATCTCGACACCGTCTGCGGTGGCCGGGGTTTGTGTGGGCGTTGCCAAATAGATCCGCGCGAAGGCCAGTTCGCCAAGCACGGCATTGAGTCACACAAAGGTCACCTTGGCGCAGTGACGTCGGTTGAGATCGCCTACGATGAGCGCAAGGGGTTGGCGGATGGTCGCCGCCTCGGCTGTCAGGCGGTGATCAATGCCGACGTCGTGATTGACGTCCCGCCCGAGTCACAAGTCCATCGTCAGGTCGTGCGCAAGCGGGCCGAGGCTCACGTCATCGAAATTGATCCCGTATTGCATCTGCATACCGTTGATGTTGCCGAGCCCGACATGGAAATTCCCGGTGGTGATGCCGGTCGCCTGATCGATGCACTGGCCGGGCAATGGGACCTGCAGGGACTGACGGTCGATCCAGGCATTCTCGGCGAACTTCAGGCGGCGATCCGTAAAGGCCGCTGGACAGCAACGGCGGCAGTTCGGGGTGGGCATCGTGTTGTCGGCGTTCGGCCCGGCTTTTCTGATCGCGCCTGGGGCCTCGCGGTCGATGTCGGCTCGACGACGATGGCCTGTCATCTGGTCAATCTTTCAAACGGTGACGTGACCGCCTCCGTCGGCACCATGAACCCGCAAATCAAATTCGGTGAAGATCTGATGAGCCGGGTGTCCTACGCCATGATGAACGAAGGTGGTGCTGCCGAAATGACGGAGGTAGTGCAAAAGGCGCTGAATGACCTGGCGATTGAAGCCGCCTCAGAAGCAGGGGTTGATCGGTCAGAAATCCTTGAGGTCGTGATTGTCGGCAATCCGGTCATGCATCATCTCGTGCTCGGCCTCGACCCGGAGCCCCTGGGCGTCGCACCCTTTGCACTGGCGGTGGATAGTGCTGTGTCCATACCGGCCCGGGATATCGGTCTTGAACTCGCGAGTTGTGCCGAAATCTACATGCTGCCTTGTATTGCCGGGCACGTCGGGGCTGACGCGGCTGCGATGATCCTGTCCGAGGCACCCTATCAGCGCGACGAAGTAACCCTGCTGGTCGATGTCGGCACCAACGCGGAATTGGTGCTGGGCAACAGGGATCGTTTGCTGGCGGCGTCCAGCCCGACCGGCCCGGCGTTTGAAGGGGCCCAGATCACCCATGGTCAACGTGCGGCCCCCGGTGCCATTGAGCGCGTCCGCATTGATCGCAAGACCCTGAGGCCGCGTTTCCAGGTGATTGGCAGCGATCTCTGGTCGGATGATGAAGGCTTTGCCGAGGCCATCGCCAAAACCGGTGTCACGGGTATCTGTGGCTCCGGTATCATCGAGGCCGTGGCCGAGCTCGTGCTTTCGGGCATCGTCAAGCAGGACGGTGGTTTTCTTGATCAGGACCTTCGCGAATACATACTCTACGAACAAGACCCGACCATCGTCGTCACCCTGACGGACATCCGGGCCATCCAGTTGGCCAAGGGCGCTTTGTATGCGGGTGCCCGTCTGCTGATGGATAAACTCGGCGTCAGTCACATCGACCGCATCGTGCTCGCCGGTGCCTTCGGCAGTCACGTTGATCCGATCTATGCCATGGCGCTGGGTATGATTCCGGATTGTGATCCCAGGATGGTGACCTCTGCTGGCAATGCTGCCGGGACCGGCGCGCGTATTGCCTTGCTGAACAAGGCGGCACGGGTAGAAATCGAAGACGTCGTTCGCCGGGTGGAGAAGATCGAGACGGCGGTGGAGCCGGCGTTCCAGCAATACTTTATTGACGCCATGGCCATTCCACACGCGAAGGAGCCTTATAATAACCTGGCGAAGGTCATCGATTTGCCCGTACGCCTGCCGCCCGACGAAACACCGAAACGGCGGGGGCGAAATCGCAGAGGGGGAGTGACACAATGAGCGATAAAAAATTCACCGGTAGCTGTGATTGCCGCGCCGTGCGCTATGAAATGACGGGACCTTTGCGCGACGTCGTCAATTGCCATTGCGGGCAATGCCGCCGCACACATGGTCACGTGGCGGCCTACACCAATGCCCTGATCGCCAACTTCAGGTTCACCGAACAGCGCGGGCTGAAATGGTACACCTCGTCTGATTTCGCCAAACGCGGATTTTGCAACGAATGCGGTGCCAGCCTCATCTGGCAGGCCGACGACAGTGATCAGATCGGCATCGCCGCCGGCACAATCGATGGCGAGACAGGGTTAAAAACCATCGCCGAGATATTTGTCGAGGATGTCGGTGATTATTACGAGCTGACAGAGAGTTTGCCGCATCATCAGCGCGCAATTGGATAGGTTTTTCGCTTACTCCGCAGGCTCCAGTGCGTCGGGTACCTTGATGACCGGCTCGACTTTTCTCAATTCGGCCAGCGGGATGTGGCAGGCGATGACGTGGCCGCCGGCACCATCCTCGATCATGTGCATGGGCGGTACTTCTTCATCACAGATCTCACCGAGCTTGCGCGGGCAGCGTGTTGAGAACGGGCAGCCTTTCGGCGGGTTGAGTGCACTGGGGATCGAACCTTCCAGCACAATCTGGCGCTTCTCGACCTCCGGGTCGGCAATCGGCACGGCAGAGAGCAGGGCCTCGGTATAAGGATGATAAGGCGGCGCGAAGACATCGTCAGTATGTCCGCGTTCCATGATCATGCCGAGATACATCACAACGACACGGTCGGACAGATAACGCACGACTGAAAGATCGTGGCTGATGAACAACAAGGTCGTCTGATGTTCACGCTGAATTTCCATCAGCAATTCGGTGACGGCAGCCGCAACTGAAACGTCGAGTGCCGAGACGGGTTCGTCCGCGATCACCATGGCCGGATTGCCGGCGAAAGCGCGGGCGATACCAACGCGCTGCTTCTGGCCACCGGAAAGCTGGCGTGGACGACGCTTGGCGAAATCGCGTGGCAACTTGACTGTATCGAGCAGCTTGAGCATGCGCTCGGTGGCTTTTTCCTTGTTCGTCTCGACGCCGAACTTGCGGATCACCCGGGTAATCTGGCCACCGATGGTGTGGCTCGGGTTCAGCGTGTCGTTGGGATTCTGGAAGACCATCTGCAGTGAACCGAGGCGCTCGGGACTGCGTTCCTGTACCGGCAGGTCTCCAATATTGGCGTCCTCCAGAATGATTTCGCCCTCGGTCGCTGTTTCCAGCCCCATCAGAACTTTGGCAAAGGTCGACTTGCCACAACCGCTCTCGCCGACAATGGCCACGGTCTCGCCGCGTCGGGCGGTGAAGTCGAGCGCCTCGTTGGCCTTGATATGTTTGACCGACTTGCCGGAAATCATGGCGGCGAGCGACGTATCCTGGACTTCGTAATACTTCTTCATGGCCTCGACGCGCAGCACGATTTCGCCGGGCTCGTTCGCTTCATGAGCTTCGCCGGCAACGACGGCATCTTCCGGTGAAATACTGTCCCATCGGCGGCAGCGGACATTGTGTCCCTCGCCACTGGAGGCAACGTTATCTATGGCGACGACACCGTTGTCGCAGGTCCCGGCTTCAAAAAAATCGCAGCGCGGACCGAAGTTGCAGCCATCCGGACGTTCATGCGGCAGGGGCAACTGGCCCCGGATCGGCACCAGGGGCCGGGCATTCTTGTCGGCATGGGGCAGGGGGATGCAGCCGAACAGGCCGTGTGTGTATGGGTGGCGCGGCCACGAGAAAAGAGAATCGATATGGCCTTCCTCGACGACTTCGCCGGAATACATCACGCAAACCCGGTCACAGGTCTCAAGGATCAGTCCGAGATTGTGAGAGATATAGAGAATGGCTGTGCCGTATTTTTGTGAAAGTTCGGACACCAGTTGAACAATGCCCGCTTCAACCGTGACGTCGAGCGCCGTCGTCGGCTCATCGAGCAACAACAGCGACGGATTGGACAACAGAGCCATGGCAATAACGACGCGTTGCTGCTGGCCACCGGAAATCTGGTGCGGGTAGGCATCCATCACGCGCTCGGGATCGGGCAGGCGCACATCGTTGAGCATTTCTATGGCGCGTTTGCGGGCCTCGGCTTCACTGACACCGTCGTGCGTCAGCGGCACTTCCATTAACTGAGTAGCAATTGTCAGGCTGGGATTGAGCGCGGCCATTGGTTCCTGATAGACCATGGCGATCTCGGATCCCCTGATGGCGCGCAGTTCTTCCTGCGACAGGGTATTGAGGTCCCGGCCCTTGAATTTGATCGAGCCGCCGACGATACCGCCGTTGCTGCCCATGTATTGCATGATGGCCATGGCGACGGTCGACTTGCCGCAACCGGATTCGCCGACCAGACCGACGCTTTCGCCGGCATTCAGTTTGACGGAGAAATCGACTACAGCCGGGATCTCACCGGCCCGGGTGAAATACGAAATGCAGAGATTTTCGATCTCGAGCAGCGGGGCGTCTGTGTTTTCGCTCATCGATCAGTCCCTCAGCGAAATTTCACGCAGGCCGTCAGCCAGCAGGTTAAAGCCCAATATCAGCGAGGAGATCGCGATGCAGGGAATGACTGTCATGTGCGGGAACGCCAGCGCCATGCTGCGGGCTTCGTTGATCATGCCGCCCCAGTCGGGATCAGGTGGCGGCAGGCCAAGCCCCAGGAACCCCAGCACGCCGATGGTGATGATGACGTAACCGAGACGCAGGCAGGCATCGACAATCAGCGGGCCGCGCGCATTGGGCAGGATTTCGATCAGCATGATGTACCAGGACGTTTCGCCGCGTGTCTGGGCTGCGGCAACGTAATCGCGGTTGCGCAGATCCAGAACCAGGCCGCGCACGATGCGCATGATGCCGGGCGAGGATGCAAAGGTAATCGCCAGCACGATATTGACGCCCGACGAGCCAAAAATTGTGATGATCAGGATGTAGAGCACGAGCACCGGGAACGACAAGATAATGTCTGCAATGCGCGACAACACGTCATCGACCCAGCCGCGCATGTAGCCCGCCGCCAGGCCCATCAGAATGCCGACGACATAGGCGCAAAGGGTTGCAAGTGGTGCGTAGATCAAAACCGTCTGCGTCCCCCAGACAATGCGCGAGAATATATCGCGGCCAATGTGATCGGTGCCGAGCCAGAAGGTGCCACCTGCGGGATTGGCTGCGCCCATCTTGGCGAACGGCAGGATTGTCGCATTGGGATCAAAGGTTGCGATCCATGGCGCGAATATCGCCACCAGAACCCAGAACAGGATCAGCGCCACACCGGTCATGCCGACGCCGCTTTCGCGCAGCAAGGCAAAGGACTTCAAGGCACGTACAAAAGCCATCATGGCACTTTGGGCGTTGTTTTGGCCGGCGAGTGTTTGATCTGACAAATCACCACTCCTAACTGAACCGAATACGGGGATTGAGGTAGGTGTAACCGATGTCAGCCAGAACCTGCGTCGCCACGGCAACGAAGACGGCAATCATGCCGCAGGCTTCAATGACAAAAATGTCCTTGTTAAGCGCAGCTTCAAGAAGCAGTGCGCCAAAGCCCTTGTAGGCAAAAAAGAACTCGACGACGATGACGCCCGACAACAACCAGTTAATCTGCAACATGATAACGGTGAACGGCGCGATCAGCGCGTTGCGCAAGGCATGTTTCAAAATCACCTGGCGGTAAGGCAGACCCTTGAGGATGGCAGTGCGAATGTACTGCGTCGTCATGACTTCGGCCATCGAGGCCCTGGTCATGCGTGCGACATAGCCAAAATCATAAATCACCAGTACCAGGACCGGCATGATCAATTCGACGAAATTGAAGCCATTGATCATCGAACTGGTGCCGGGCAGCAATTTGAGCCAGAACACAAATATCACCGCGACGAAGACGGCACTGGCAAATTCGGGAATGGACGTCGTGATAATGCTCAGCACCGAAATTGTTCGATCAAGTTTCGAGCCTTCCCGCATGCCGGCCAGGATGCCCAGCACCATTGACAGCGGGATCATCACGGCAAACGTCAGGCCACCGAGGATCGCCGTGTTGGCGAGGCGGGGCCAGAGAATTTCAGAGACCGGAACCTTGAAGCGAATGGACTGGCCTAGATCACCGGTCACAAAATGCCCGAGCCACGAAAAATAACGCACATAGAGCGGTTCCATATAGCCGTGAGCTTCAAGCCAGAGCTCGCGCTGTTCTTCGCTGGAATAGGGGCCAAGGACGAGGGTCGCGACATTGCCCGGCGTAAATTCGAGCGCCAGGAATAGCAACATCGAGACGACAAGCATCGTGAGCACCATGGCGCCCAGTCGTTTCGCAATAAATTTTACCATCTGAGATTAAACAAAAAAGGGCGGGAGAAAATCTCCCGCCCTGATTTGATCCCTAGGACATCCAAACCTTGTTGTATTGATGTTCAAGGGCGACCTGGGCATGCAGATTTTTTACACGCTTGTTGGCCGTGACGAAGACCGCACGCCAGAAGCACTGCGCGATGACAGCATCTTCCTGCATAATAGCCTCGAGTTTGGCCATGACTTTGCTTCGCTCTTTGGCATTTGTTATGCCGCCAGCCTGATCCAGCAGTTTATCGAACTCAGGGTTGGCATGAGACGATTCGTTCCACGCCACGCCGGTACGATAGGCGAGGTTAAGAACCTGAACACCCAGCGGACGATGAGTCCACGCCGTGAAGCCCCAGGGGGTGGTCATCCAGCGATCCCAGTATGTCCCGCCCGGCATAATGTTAATCGCAATATCAATACCAGCCGGTTTGCACATCTCGACCATCGCCTTGACCGCATTTTGCTCCCAGGTCGGGTTAGCGACGCAGTCGATGGTGAGTTTGATACCGCCGGCGTGACCGGCTTTGGCCAAAAGGGCTTTGGCTTTGGCATAATCCTGTTTTCGTTTGGGCAAGGCGGCATATTCAGGATGGACCGGTGAGACGTGATGATCTTCCGCCGGCGCACCCAGACCCTGATAAACAATATCCAGCCATTTCTGATGGTCGATGCAAGCAAGGATTGCCTGACGCAAATGCACGTTGTCAAACGGAGCCGTGTCCATTTTCATGCGCGCGACACCGGTTTGCGCCGTGACGCCTTGCAACAAATTGAGGTGCGGAATGCTCTTGATCGCACCGGTTTGTTCAACGGACGTCTGGTAGTTGGTGTCAACCTGATCAGAGGCCAGGGCCGCCAGTTCGGCCGCCGGATCATCACCAAGATCAATGTAAGTCAGCTGATCGAGGAGGGCATCGCCACCCCAGTAGCCTTTTTTCTTTGTCAGCACGGCTTTGCCGCCAACCTTGAATTCCTTCAGATTGAAAGAACCGGTGCCGACAGGCTCTTCTGCAAGGTTGCCCTTGAAGCCCTTGTGAACGATCAGGGCCGGGTAATCACCCATGCTTTCCGGCAACGACAGATCGGCACGTGTCAGGTTGAAGCGGATCGTATGCCCGTCAACGATTTCGACTGCGTTATCGGCAGCGACGACCGACATCTTCGGCTTGCCTTTTTTATCTTTCTCGCCCTTGTCGACCTTTTTGGTCATGGCGCTGAAGCGGCCCTGGTTCGATGAGCCTGTTTTGGGGTCGAGCCAGCGTTCAAAGTTGAAGGCGACATCTTCGGCACCGAAGTCATCGCCGTTGGACCATTTGACGCCCTTGCGAAGTTTGAACGTCCAGGTTTTCAGATCAGGCGAGGCCGACCAGCTTTCCGCCAGCGTGGGCGTGGCCAAACCGGTTTTGGCATCGATTGAGACCATCGGTTCGACGACCTGGCGGGCGACGTTGCCTTTTTCGGACCAGTCATAGGTTGCCGGGTCGGTAATTTCCTTAACATTCATGGAGATGCGCATATTGCCGCCCATTTTGGGCGTGGCAGCCTGTGCGGTACTCGCGATGCCCTCGCCCAGAACCGGGCCGGCGAGTGCGTAAGCTGCCGCGGCGGTCATGCCAAGGTTTGTTGCAGTTGAAAGGAATTCACGGCGTGAGATTTCACCGTCTTTCATTTGAGCGTGCAGTTCCGGAATTGCCGGATGAATTTCCTGTTTGGATTTGTCAGACATTTCTATCGCCTCCCTGGATATTTTTTATTGATCTTTATGTCTGGCACGAAGTCTTCCAGACATGGATGGTATCGAATGTTCTTGATGCGACATCAAGCCGTTCGTGCCGGCGCGACCCAGGCACGGAATTCTGTGATTATTGTCTTGCTTGACTGGCTGCGGAAGCCCCCTGCCGCTATTAATCCACCATTCGATTTAACCATCGTGACGAGTCGGGCAGACAGAGTCAAATAGAGGCTCAAGGCTCGATTGAAGATTGGTAAACTGACAGGTCAATATCCTCAAAACCGATCAGCTTCAGATCACGTCGTATGTCGGCCAGGGCGTTATCTGTCATTGCGGTCTGGATACCTGCTTTCAGTCGGCTGACGTCGTCATCCGAGGCCCCTCCGCTTGTAATGTAAGGCAACGTCGGGGCGCTTGCCGTCATGGCGATGACCTGTGTCCCTGTCAGGCGTTCCGGTTGATGCTCCTGGATCAAGGCGTGGGTGACACAGTCGATCGCGGCGACATCTGCCTTACCTTCACGCACCATATCGATGCTGGCGGCATGACCGCCGGATTCGATGGTTTCGCTGAACAGGGCCTCCCAGCCGCCGGCATCGCGGGCAAGGGGGCGCAAGACATTCCAGCCAGACTGAGAATCAAATCCGTTTACAGCGACCCGGCAGGGAGCCAGTTCTGACAGCGACGTCGCGACGACCTCAGTCCGCGCGATGATCGAGCTGCGATACGTCGGCCCCTGACAGCCCGGCACGTCATAAACCGGCGCACCCAGAAGGCGGACCTGGCCGGCCAGGCGGTGTGTCAGTGGAAAGCCACAGGTTTGTGAAAACAACAGATCGTCCGAGAGCCAGTGCGCATATCGATCGGTGCCGACGTCGGTCAAAATTTCCGGTGTATTATCAAAGCCCTGGCGTCCAAAGTGCGATACCAGTCCCGTCCACCAGGCGTCATTGGTTGCGCGCATTTCCGGCAGGGCGTACATCGGCAAACTGGCGTACTTCAAGCTGTTCCCTTTTTGTCTCAATTGGCACCAGGCGCGGGATCAAAAATAACACTGGATTGACGTGATATTTCGCTTCGCGATCAGCTGAATGTGGCGTAGAGAAGAAGGTGAGTTCTATTGGTAAACCCGCACCACTCTATTTTAAATCAAGGCTTCAGTCTGCGACAAATTCTGTCGCGACAAGGCTGTTGCCGTGTTCTCGAATTGCGAGGCGACAGACAAATTGACGAAGACTAAAAAAAACGAACCAGAGCGTTCACGTAATTTTGAACTACCGACCTGGCTGCTGATTATCGCGGTCTACGCCGGCTGGTTCTCGACGACGTGGTTCGCCATGACATTGCCCTTGTGGATAATGCTGCCGATGGCCGCCTGGTTTGCCGGCTGGTACTATTCGCTGCAGCATGAAGTTATCCACGGCCACCCGACTTCAACCCGCTGGATAAACGACCTGATCGGATATGCGCCGTTAAATCTGGTCATCCCGTATTCGATCTATCGCAGCAGTCATATACGTCATCACACGCGGGAAAACCTGACACTGCCGGGCATTGATCCGGAATCATTTTATTTCGACGCTGAATCGTGGCGGAAAATGCCACGCCTTCTTCGCGCCATCCACATCGCCAACAATTCGCTTGTCGGTCGACTGCTCATCGGCCCGGCTATGGCGGCAGTCTTGTTCTGGCTCAGCGAAATTCGTCTGATCCGCCAGGGCGATTACGGCCATGTCGCAACCTGGTTGATACACTTCGTGCTGGTCGCCGGTGTGCTTTATTGGGTGAGCGCCGTATGCGGCATGCCGATCTGGCTTTATGTTCTCGCGTTCGCCTACCCCGGCTTCGCCCTGACGTTGATGCGATCCTATATCGAGCACCGGGACGCGGCCGATCCCGATCATCGTACGGCGATCGTTGAATGTCAGACACTGCTCGGTGTTTTGTACCTGTACAACAATCTGCACGCGGCGCACCACGAAGTCCCGAGCCTGCCGTGGTACCAGTTACCGGACTATTACGACGAGAGGCGCGATGAGATCCTCAAGAAAAACGGCGGCTATATCTTTCGTGGCTATCGCAATGTCATCCGGCACTATCTTTTTGCCCCGATCCACTTTCCGGTGATCAGGAAATCTGTGCCTGCCGACTAGGCCGACAGGCGAAGCGGCAATTCATCCATCGTGTGAATGGTGTTATTGGCCCGCCAGACCGGTGGGCCGATAAGCTCGATACGTGTGACGCGTTCGGCCAGTTTACGCAGGATGATCTCACCTTCGAGCTGGGCAACGCGTTGCCCGACGCAGCGGTGAACGCCGGTCCCGAATGCCAGATGTCCATGCGGACGACGAGTGATATCGAATTCATCCGGGTTCTCCCAGCGCCGCGGATCGCGGTTGGCGGCACCCATAAACACCAGCATCTTCTCGTTTTCCTTCATCTCAATGCCGCCTATTTCAGCGTCTTTGGTCGTGGTTCGGAAAAAGGTCTGAACGGGCGAGGTATATCGCAGGACTTCCTCGAAGGCGTGTTTGGCCTGCGACGGGTCTTCGCGCAGGATATCCCACTGGTCCGGGTGCTCGGCAAAACAATGCAGGGCGTTGCCGATGGCCGCGACTGTCGTATCGACGCCGGCCGTGAGCAAGGATCTGACAAGAAGAGCGGCCTCGTCTTCGGTGATCAAACCGTCGTCAACTTCCTGGTAAATCGCCTCGCCCATTCCGCCACTGCTGATTTTGGAACGCTCACAATGGGCCATGATCCATTCGGTCACTGGACCCAGTTGCGTCGTTGAGTTGGCGAAAACCTCGTTGTGCGGGCCAAAGGAATTGAAAACCATGTTGCCGTAATAAAGCAGGTTCTCGCGTCCCTCCTGCTCAAGACCAACTGCATCGGGAAAGACGCGCAAGGGATAGGCGACTGCCAGATCACGCACGCCGTCGATTTCACCTTTGCTGATCAGTGTCTCGATCAGGTCCACGGCGTCCTGTTCGAATTTCGGAATCATATCGCCGACGGCTTTTTGCGACATGGCGCGGCCCAGCACGCCACGTGTACGCGTGTGATCCGGCGGGTCGGCCTCCAGGATCAGGCTGGGCGGACGGAATGGCTTCTCGGTCTTGAAGTTAGCCAGGCCGACGCCGGACGAAGAGCAGAAAGTCGCAAAGTCCTTGAGCACAGTCGTCGCCTCATCGTGTCTGGCGGTCGCCCAGATATCGTATTGCGGCATGTGGAAAACGGGACCCGCCTCAATCAGCTGGTGGTGATAGCTGTAAGGATCGGTGAGATAGCTTGTTTCAAAAGTGTCGAGGTCGAGTTGAGGCGTATTCATGACTGTCCGCTCCGCTCAGAAATGTTTTGACGCCGATCATTAAATCAGGTTTTATTTTATAGATCAATAAAATTTTATAGAACTATAAAATGGCCAAGACACCTCTGTCCAATCCCAAGCGTCACACTGAGATCGTTGATGCCGCTGCTGCTGTGTTCGCTAAAAAAGGATATCACGGGGCCAGTACCAGAGATATTGCTGATCGTCTGGGCATCCAGCAGGCCGGTATTTATTACTATTTCAAATCAAAGGACACGGCGCTGGCCGAAGTCTGCCGCCTCGGTGTTGCAGGTTATGTCGAACAAGCGCGGGCAATAGCCAAATCCGGCGATCTGGCGGAGAGCAAGATCAGACAGGTAATTGTCGCCCATCTCAGGCCCTTTCACAGTATTTGGGATCACGTGAAGGTATTCCAGAATGAACGCCGTTATCTCGCGGGAGATGATCGTAAACAAGTCTCAAAGCTGGCACTGGCATACGAAAAGGAATTGTGCGGAATATTTGCAGAAGGCATTCGGGCCGGTGCTTTCCGGCAGGACCTGGACGCCAGACTGGCGACCTATGCCTTGCTTGGCATGTGCAATCAGGTGACCGTCTGGTATCACGGGAAAACGCTGGCCGAGATCGAAAAAATAGCCGATCAGTTTGCTGATATTATTCTCGACGGAACGACCAACCCGGCATCATAGACCAGCCAACCTGAATTAACTTGTTGCCGCAAAGCGATTGTGAAATCGTGTGGCCAACGCCGAAACTTCGCTCAAGGACACTTATATGACCGTTCAAATTCTGGGATATCCCGGTTCAAACTTCACCCGCACCGTACTGATGGTGGCGCACGAAAAAGGTATCGAATTTGAGAACCTGCCGATGCGGCCACACAGTGACGAGATCAAGGCCGTGCATCCGTTCGGTCAAATCCCGGTAATGCGCCACGACGGTCTTGAACTGGCTGAGTCCCAGGCCATTGCGCGCTATATCGATACGGCCTTCGACGGTCCGGCGTTGATCCCCGCAGATCCCAGACAGGCCGCCATCATCAATCAGTGGGTGTCGATGGTTGCAACGACAATCGATCAGATCATCGTGCGCAAGTATTTTGTCCAGTACCTATTCATGAAGGACGACGACGGCAACGTCATTCGCACCGAGATCGATGTAGCCCTCAAACGCTTCCGTCGCGTGTTTGCCACCCTGGAAGAAGGTGTGTCTAAAGGGTGTCTCGGCGGCGACACTTTCACCATGGCCGACTGTTTCCTGATGCCCATGGTCGCCGGCATGTCGAGGTTCCCTGAAAGCAAGGAATACCTTGAGGCCAGCCCCAATCTGCAGGCCTATTTGGCGCGCCACAGCCAGCGCCCCAGTTTCACCGAAACAAGCGGTGACTGATTTCCATGACTGAGATCGATACGGGTACCGACCATCTGCTCTGCCGGGTGGAGGAGGGCGTTGCCGTCATCACCTTCAATCGACCGGATGCCCGAAATGCGCTCGGCGATCAATTGACACCGGCCTTGCGCCGCATGATCCGGGAGCGCGGAGACGACCCGGACGTCGGTTGCCTCCTGCTCACGGGGACAGGCATGGCGTTCTGTGCCGGTGGTGACGTCAAAGGCATGGGCGACAATCTGGCCAACAAGGAGATGACCGAGGACGAACGTATCGCTGATCTTCAGGAACGCCAGCGCGATCTGTCCGGTGCGTTGGTGGCCTTACGCAAACCGACGATTGCCGCGCTGCCCGGTGTAGCGGCTGGCGGTGGCATGGCCATCGCCCTTGCCTGTGATATCCGCATTGCCGCGCAGTCTGCCTTCCTGACAACAGCTTATGCCCGGATCGGCCTCAGTGGTGATTACGGCATGTCGTGGCTGCTGACGCGGCTCGTCGGTACGTCGAGGGCCAGAGAACTGATGTTCACGTCCGAGCGTGTCGATGCCGAAAGATGCGAGCGTATTGGCCTGGTCAATCGTGTTGTGCCCGATGCGGATGTGCAGTCGGAGGCTTTTACGTTTGCCAGATCTCTGGCCGAGGGTCCCTCGATCGCTTTTGGCCGTATCAAGGATAATCTCGACGAAGCGCTGACAAATGATTTCCTGACGTCACTGGATGACGAAGCGGTTCGGGTAATCCAGTCGTTCAGTACACAGGATCACCAGGAAGCGGTGCGTGCCTTCGTCGAAAAACGCAAACCGGAATTTAGCGGCACATGAAAATGGACAATTCGGTTGCCGACATTCGTGTTATCGCCGAGTTTTTCCCGCTCGCGCAGGCGAAGCTCGAGCCAAGAAACTGGGACTATCTGGTTGGGGCGGCTGAATCAGAAACCACCATGCTGCGCAACCGCCAGGCTTTGGACAGCATCGCTTTCAGGCCGCGTGTGTTGCGCGATATGACGTCAATTGACCTTAATGCCGGTTACCTCGGTGTAACGTCGTCGCTGCCGGTCCTGCTGGCACCGATTGGCAGCATGCAAAATTTCACATCGGACGGCGCCATACCCGCGGCTCAGGCGGCCGGGCAGTGCGGTGTGCCCTATATGGTGAGTTCCGCCAGTGCGCCGACGCCGGAAGAATTACGCGCTGCCTGTGACGGCGATTTGATGTACCAGCTTTATGTACGCAGTGACATGGAGGATGTTTTCAGTATTGTCGACCGGATCAGCGATCTCGGCTTTTCGGCCTTTTGTCTGACCGTCGACAGTGCGGTTTACAGTCGGCGGGAGCGTGACAAGCTTAATCGGTATGATCCGCGCCCGGCGCGCGTAACCGACGACAGGGGTGCTGCTTTCCAGGCTGCACTGAGCTGGGACAAGGTTGAAAAAATTCGCGCCCGTTGCAAGATCCCGCTGGCTCTGAAGGGCATTGCCACGGCGGAAGATGCGAAGCTTGCCCTCGAGCACGGCATTGATGCGGTCTACGTCTCCAATCACGGCGGCCGGCAACTCGATCATTGTCCCGGCGCAATTGAAGTGCTGCCGGAGATTATCGAAGCCGTCGGCGGCAGGGCCGAAGTCATTGTCGATGGCGGGTTTGTGCGCGGCACCGATATCGTCAAGGCACTGGCGCTAGGTGCTACGTCCGTGGGTGTTGGTCGGTTGTATGCGGCTGCCCTGGTCGCGCATGGCCGCGAAGGTGTCGTGCGCATGCTGGAAATTCTCGAGGAAGAATTGCGTGGGGCCATGGCCTTGCTGGGTGTCAACAATCTGGCGGATTTAAGCCCGGATTATCTTCAACCGACCACTCCGGCGAAAACTCCGAGCCCGACCAGCCCATTCCCTGATATCGACTGAATGCCGGTAATTTGAACGGAGGCGGACGCAGCGGAGTTGACTTTGGGCGTCAATTGTCAAAATCTGGGGAAGGTTTTTTGCGAGTCCACATAACGGGGAGGAAGCATGATGATCCGCTTGATGGTTGCCGCGACGATGTTGATGGCTTTGATGCAGGCAGGACCTGCTGCCGCCGCACCGCAAATTCTCGGACTACTGACAACAAGTACCGCTCAGCCGCTGTTCTGTGAGGACGGCAACTGCCAGGCTGTGCTGACAAGTTATTGCCTGCAGCCGGACCGGCGTAATCCGTGGGCCGGGTATCCCTATCAACGTGCCAGCAATCTCGGTCTGGCGATCGTCGCGCAAACGCGTGATGGACGTCAGGTGCGACAGCCTCTACCGGCAGCATTCAAATTTGTCGCCAATGAGCCCATCGCTTCTGTGGTCGTCAAAGTCGATCAGACGTGGCTGCAAAAACATGATTACGCAATGGTCTCTATTGAAGTCACCGAAGGCGCGGCTCTCCTGCCCGTGGTCAAGGAAGACGATCCCAGACCTCTCACCAAAGCGGAGATCGAACTGGCGACGGGGCCAGGCAAAAAGCTCGGCTCGACATTCTTTGAAGATGGCCCGATGTGGGGCCAGTCCAGATTGCTCGCCGCCCTGATGAGCCCGCTGCCCGAGAAACAACAGGTCGCTGCAACCACGCGTCAAAACCTGTGGGAGACAGCGATTGATCCGGTACTTGAGAAACTGGTCGGACCGGCAGAAGTTCTGCGCGCCCGCACCATCCTGGAAAGTTGTTCGTCGTCGGTGGAACTGGGAGTTCGTTTCAACGTGCGGTCCTGCATCGCCGACAATCACCGTTCGCTGATCTGGAACCGCAACGAGAAGCTCTGGAAAGCTCTCAAACCTATGTTCTAAGTGATTTGATATGCCGGGCGTGAAATCCGAGGTAGCCGTCTTCGACGACGCCGAGGTCGTCACGTAAATTCGCGTGCAGGATCGGCAGCCGGAAGAACGGGACGGCGGGCAAGGCATGATGCTCGGCGTGAAACGGCATATTCCACGTGATGAATCGCACGACGGAATTGGTCATTGTCGTGCGGCTGTTGACCAGCATGTCAGCGACATGCGCACAACCCGTGTGCTCAGCCAGCAAATAACCGCGCAGGAAAGGCTGGCCGATCAACACAGGCACCAACCAGCCCCAGACCAGAACTTCACTCTCCATGACAAGGGATGCTGCTGCAGCGAAGATGTAGAGGCTGAAGAATTTCCGCGCCTCCCGGCGAACAACACCGCGATCAGCCTCGCCAACAAAAGGATCGGCGTTGCCACCGAAGGCGTTGACGACCAGTCCCTTCGCAAGTGACCACCAGACCGGCAAGCCCGACATATAACCAAGGTAACCCGGGAATGTTCGGACTTTCGGTTCTGCCAGTTCGGGATCGTTGTCCGGATCGTGGGTAAAGCGGTGATGGGCAAAATGAAAGAGCTTGAACCACTGAGGTGGCACCAGAACAATAAATCCCGAGATAGCGGCGACGAACTCATTGTATCGCGGGTTGCGAAAAGCCGTTTTGTGGATGGTCTCATGCAGTGCCGTAAACAGGAAAATCAAAAGGATTCCCTGGATCGGCAACAGGACGGGCCACCAGGGAACGCGCAGGGTGATCAACGTCCCGACGATCAGAGCCAGGCCAGAATGCAGGCCAAACTGTGCAAACCCGGCGACATCGGAGCGGGCCAGCAGGGCCTGGCGGTCGGCTTTGCTGATCGAGGCAAGGGCTGTTTTGTCAGTCAATCTGATCTACCCGTTGTCGTCATGCCCGTCAGCGGGTCATGAATTTATTGCGTTCCTGCATGCGGATTGTTTTGCCGATTTCCGCCGAGACGACAGACGGCAATGTCTGACGGATCGGCTTTTGATACGTCGCCTTGTAGATGTTGATCAACGTCAGGCAATCCCATGCCGGGGACACTGGCGAGGCAGGCTGTTCAGCGTCCCATGCCAGAGCCCATAGATCCGCCGCCCGCGCTTCGTCCGGGTGATCAATGCGGTACTTGGCGAGATCATCGGACATTTTGTCGACGATGGCTTTGCCGGGCCAGACCAGCTCGACGTTTTTGCATTGCGAGAGATTGATGTTCAAACGCAATTGTCCGGCTGAGTGCCATTGAAGTGCCTTGGATCGATCTGTTTCCCAGGACCGGCGTCCCAGTTCCATCAGCAGGACCGGGGCGACTTTGCCAGCCCGGCTTTCAGCCCAGGCAATAAAAGGTTCGTTAAGCTCAACAGGCAACAGGGCGGCGCTCAGGAAAGCCCTGAACCAGTCGCCAAAGCCACCGTAAGCTTCGACATGTCGCATGGTCGTCGCGTTTGAGGTTTGCGCAACTACCGCCGGAGCGGCAAGCGACAACGTCAACAGGAATACCGCACCAATGAAATGGCGCATTGATGTCATCCCCTCATCCGGCTGCCATCTGCATCAAACAGAGGGGTGCTGATGATAGTGGCGGTGTGCATATCGCCGAGAATTTCGATTTTGAATTCAGCGCCGTCTGCGATCATGTCCGTCGGGACAAACCCAAGCGCGACGCTTTTCTCCGAGAAGTGTGCATAGCCGCCTGACGTGACAAATCCAACGACCTTGTCATCGCGCCAGATCGGCTCATCGGCGTGGACGTCGGCATCATCGGCATCGACAATCATCGTCACTAACTGGCGATCAGGCGGCGTGTCGCGCTGGGCGACAGCTGCATCCCGTCCGATGAAATCCGGTTTCTGGAAACGCACAAACCGGTCGAGCCCGGTTTCCGCCGGTGTGTAATCGGGCTTGTATTCGCGCAGCCACGAGCCAAAGCCTTTTTCCAGCCGCAACGACATCATGGCCCGCATGCCGAAGGGGCGGAGCCCCAGGTCCTTGCCGGCTTCGGCCAGTGCTTCGTAAAGCGTCGTCTGGTAATCGGCGGGTACATAAATTTCGTAGCCGAGATCACCGGTGTAGGAGATGCGGCAGACAATCGCCGGGGCCTGACCGACATCCATCTGACGCACCGACAAAAACGGGAAGGCCGCCGTGGTGACATCGCTACGGGTGACGCGGGACAAAAGTTCCTGGGCCCTGGGGCCGGCGATCTGAAAACCGATGCGGTCGAGCGAGATATTGCGGATGATCACACCTTCGTCGGGAAGATGCTGAAGGAACCAGCGCATGTGGTAGGCCTGGGCACTAAAGGAGCCGACGACCTGGAAGGTTTCGTCCGCGAGGCGTGAAATCGTCAAATCGCCGATCAACTTGCCGCTCGGGTTGAGCATTGGACTGAGCGCGATTTTACCGACAGCGGGCATGCGATTGGCGAGCAGGTGATTGAGCCAGTCCTCGGCACCCGGACCGGTGATTTCATATTTGCCAAAATTGTGGATTTCGTTGATGCCGACGGCGGTGCGTACGGCGCGACATTCCTCACCGACGGCAGTATGCGCGTTGGAGCGCCGGAAAGACGGTGTTTCGTATTTTTCATCCCCCGGCAGCGCGAAATAATTGACGTGTTCGAGGCCGTAGCCGGAACCGAACACGGCGTTCAGTTCTTTCCAGATGCCATAGGCCGGTGTCGTGCGCAGCGGGCGGCCCGCCGGTAATTCCTCGTTGGGGTGGGAGATCGCGAATCGGCGCTGGTAGTTCTCCGTCACCTTGATGCGGGTATAGGTTTTTGTTGCGTAAGTGCCAAAACGCGCGACATCCATGGCAAAGACATCTGAGGACGGCTCGCCCTCGATCATCCATTCGGCGATGGTACGACCGACACCACCGCCCTGACTGAAACCCGCCATGACGGCGCAAGCACACCAGTACCCCGGCAATCCCGGCACCGGCCCGACCAGCGGATTACCGTCCGGCGCAAAGGTGAAGGGGCCGTTGATCACGGTCTTGATGCCGGCGCGTTCAAGCACCGGGAAACGATGGAAAGCCATTTCAAGCGAGGGCGCGATGCGGTCGAGATTGTTGGGCAACAGTTCATGGCCGAAGTCCCACGACGTGCCATCGACGCCCCACGGATCGCAGTCCTGTTCGTACATGCCGATCACCAGGCCACGGCCTTCCTGGCGGAAGTAGCTCATGCCCGCCGGATCCATGACGTGCGGCAGTTCAGTATCGCGCTCAAAGACTTCGGGGATATCGTCGGTGATCAGGTACTGGTGCTCCATTGGATGAAGTGGCAGGTTCAGGCCGACCATTTCGCCGACTTCGCGCGCCCACAGCCCGGCCGCGTTGACGACGTATTCAGTATTTACCGTGCCCTCGGACGTAACGACATCCCATGTGCGGTCTGATTTCTGGATTAATTCCTCGACTTTGGTGCGCAAGGCAATTTCGGCCCCCTGCATTCGGGCGGCCTTGGCATAGGCGTGCGTCGTGCCCGAAGGATCGAGGTGGCCATCGAGCGGATCGTACAAGGCACCTACCATGCCGTCAGTGTTGATCACCGGGCAAAATTTCTTGATCTCGTCGATGCCAAGGATTTCCGTTTCCAGACCCATGTAGCGGTGCTTTGCGCGCTCGGCCTTGAGTTGATCCATGCGATCGTTGTCGGTAGCGATGGTGATGCCGCCAACATGATGCAGGCCACAGGCCTGTCCGCTGATCTCCTCCAGTTCCTTGTAAAGCTTGATCGTGTATCCCTGCAGGGCAGCAATGTTGGGGTCCGCATTCAGCGTGTGAAATCCGCCCGCCGCATGCCACGTCGATCCCGATGTCAGTTCGGAACGTTCAATCAGCAGGACGTCCTTCCAGCCAAACTTGGTCAAATGATAGAGAACACTGCAGCCGACGACACCGCCGCCGATGACCACGACCTGGGCATGAGATTTCATCGATAAGATCCTTGTTTAGAAATCGGTGGGGATGCCGCCTTCTTCCTTGCGTCGCGCGACATAGGCGTCGAGCTCTTCGGCAATCGCGGCATCCATCGGCGGAGGCGTGTAATCCGCCAGTAGCTGTTTGTAGATCTTGTGGGCCCGGGCGGTGGCATCAACGGCACCATCACCTTCCCAGGTCTCAAAGTTGCGCCAGTCCGACAGGATCGGCTCATAGAAAGCCGTATCGTAGCGCTCCATGGTATGGGCGGCACCAAAATAATGGCCGCCCGGCCCGACCTCTTCCATTGCCGAAATACCGAACTCGGCGTCGTTGATCTGGATGGGTTGCAGAAATTCGGAAACCATCTGCAGCATCTCGGCATCAATGATGACTTTTTCGAACGACGCGCAAAGTCCGCCTTCAAGCCAGCCCAGCGCATGCTTGACGAGAGCGGCCTGAGCCATCATGCAGGGCCAGATCGACATTTGAGATTCGTAGACTGCCTGCACATCGGGTGCATTCGACGCATTCACATTGGACGACCTGTAGGGCACGCCGTAGCGCCGCGCCAGTTGCCCGCCCATGAAGACGGCTTTGGCATATTCCGGCGTGCCGAAGGCCGGTGCACCGGATCGCATATCAACGTTCGAGGTAAATCCGCCATAGACCACCGGGCATCCCGCGCTGACGATCTGGACAAAGGCGATGCCGGCGAGAGCTTCGGCATTTTGTTGCACCACTGCACCCGCAATGGTTACCGGCGCCATGGCCCCGGCCAATGTGAATGGCGTGATGACGACCGGCTGGTTCATCAGGGCCATCTCGATGATGCCGGACAACATCGGAATGTCGTACTGCAGCGGTGAATTGGCATTGACGGTGGAATGGATCGAGGGTTCTGTCAGCATTTGTTCGCGACTGACTCCACGGGCGATCCGCGCCATTTCAATCGAATCGCGAATACGCTCCCGACCCAGACAATACCCGGCGGAAAATTTGTCGGACAGTTTATAGATTGTGCTTTCGGCGACGAGGTGGCGAATGCTCGGGTGAAGATCGATGGGCTCAACCGGATAACCCCCGAACTGGTGCGCAATGTTGAGGGTTTGACCAAGCCGGACAAGATCAGAGAAGTCCTCGAAGTTGCCAACGCGGCGGCCCTTTTCCGTATCGCTTGAATTGGGCGGGCTGGCGATCATCGAAAAATTGATGAAGCCCGGGCCAAACTGTAAATTATGTACAGGGTTACGGGCGTGAGCAGTAAAGGATTGCGGTGCCTTGTCGACCCATTCCATCACCATGTGGCGATCAAAGCGGACACGTGTTGTACCGGGTTCGACCTCGGCACCGGCCGCTTTGAGGAGATCGCGGGCTTCTTCAAGCAAAAAGTTGATGCCGATATTTTCGAGCACATCGAGCGAGGCTTCGTGCACACTTTCCACCTGGTCTTCACTGAGCAGACTGGTTGGCGGATAGGGATTGTGGAGCTGGCGAAACGGTAGCTGGCGGAAGGTCGATGTCGCCGCTTCCCGACGTCGCTGTCCCGCTCTTGATGTGCCGCGTCTGGCCACATTAATTCCCCATGTGCTAACTGTTAAATTTGAAATCGACGCTATCACGACTGTTTTTCAGAAGGGAACTAATTTTCACCTCAAGCCATCGCGGGAATGACGTATAAGGGTGATCTGGCAATCGACAATTCGGGAAGACCTATGACAAATAACTACGATGCAATAATTATCGGAGCCGGCGTTATCGGCGCGGCGATAGCCTTTGAAATGTCGAAGGCAGGCAAGAAAACCCTGAACGTCGATATGCTGCCGACAGCGGGCTACGGCTCGACAAGTAATTCCTGCGCGATTATTCGTGTCTATTATTCGACCGTGGACGGATCGGCCCTTGCCAACGAAGGTTATTACCGCTGGAAGGACTGGGCAAACTATCTCGGTGTCGAGGACGAAAATGGCCTGGTAAAGTTCCACGAAACCGGTTGCCTGGTGATGAAAACCGACCACAACGACCAATTGTCGAAAGTCACGGCGATCATGGATCAGCTCGACATCCCTTATGAACACTGGGACGTGGCAAAGGTTACCGAGCGCCTGCCGATCCTTGATCTCAAGAAGTTTGAACCCGCCAAACTGCCGGAGGACGATGGATTTGGTGAACCGACGGGAGGTGAACTTACGGGCGGCGTCTTCTTCCCGCACGGAGGCTACATCAATGATCCGCAATTGTCGGCGCACAATCTGCAGCGCGCGGCTGAAGCGCATGGCGCGACTTTTGTCTTCGGCAAGCGCGTCACTGAAATTCCGCAAACAAACGGTCGCGTGACAGGCGTCGTACTGGAAGACGGCACCGCTATCGAAGCACCTGTGGTGATTAACGTCGCCGGGCCGCATTCCAACATCGTCAACGAAATGGCCGGTGCAGCGGATGATATGAAAATCACAACGAAGGCGCTGCGCCAGGAAGTCGTCCATGTGCCGTCCCCCGCAGGATTTGATTTTGAGCAGGATGGCATGGTGATTTCGGACAGCGATATCTCGTGTTACGCCCGGCCAGAAATCGGCAATCACATTCTGGTCGGCAGCGAAGACCCGGCCTGTGATGAGTATCAGGTCGTTGATCCCGATACCTTTGACCGCAACTTCACCGAACAGTGGCGCACCCAGGCCCTGCGACAGGCCCAGCGCGTTCCCAGCCTTGGAATTCCATCGCAAATGAAGGGTGTGGTTGATCTTTATGATGTGACGGAGGACTGGATCCCGATTTATGACCGCTCCAGCGTCGACGGCTATTACATGGCGATCGGCACCAGCGGCAACCAGTTCAAAAACGCGCCTGTTGTGGGTGCAATAATGAATGAACTGGTCGATTACGTCGAAGGCGGTGCAGATCACGACGCCAGTCCTATGGCCTTTCACCTGACGGTCATGGACCGGACTATCGATCTGGCGACATTCTCCCGCTTGCGCGAGATCAACGCAGACAGCAGCTTTTCGGTATTGGGCTGATGGATCGTCAGGTCGAGCTGGAACTGATCCGGCGCGTCATCGGCTACGTCGACGGCAAGACCACTGACATGGTGGCGGAGGCCGGGCAAATACCGGTCACCCGCTATTCGGACCCGGCCCGATACGAGACCGAATGTGCCGAGATTTTTGGTCGCCTGCCGCGTGCCGTCGGCCATGGTTCACAAATCCCGGACACGGGTGACTTTTTCACCGTTGAGGCGGGGCAGCAACCCTTGCTGGTCGTGCGCCGTGAAGACGGTGGCCTCAACGCGTTTATCAATGTCTGCCGCCATCGCGGTGCGCGGCTCGAATGGGATGCCTGTGGCAAGGGCCGCAACAAGTTTGTCTGCCGTTACCACGGCTGGGTCTATGACGCCAACGGCCAGTTAAAAGGCATCCCCGGTGCTGAAGGGTTTCCCGAATTGAGCCGCGAATTACACGGTCTCAAAAAACTTGCCGTCGAGGAACGCCACGGCTTCATCTGGGTGCAGCCGGACCCGGCTTCTGAACTTGATCTCGATGCCTTTCTCGGCGATATGGATGCCGATCTGGCAGGCTGGTCACTTGACAGCCATGTTCATTACAAGCCCCGGCGTTTCAGCAAACAGATTAACTGGAAGCTGGTGATTGATACCTTCCTCGAGGGCTATCATGTACGCACCGCCCACGCCAAAACCATTGCGCCGATCTTTCTGAACAACGTCGGCGTGAGCGAAAAGTTTGATCTGCATCAGCGCAATCTGTTCCCAAAAACGTCAATCATGGAGTTGAAGGACACTGCCGAGGAGACTTGGTCACTGCGCGAGCACTGCAATATTCTTTATGTCATCTTCCCCAATACCATGATCCTGGTTCAGCCCGATCACATGGGCGTCTTTCACGGGTACCCCGACGGCATCAACGGAGTAGTTGTCGATGCCTATACCCTGGTGCCGGAGCTACCTGAGAACGACAAGGCCCGCGAGCACTGGCAAAAGAATATCGATATCCTGTTCGGGGCGCTTGATGAGGACTTTGAAATGGCGGAATCCGTTCAAAGTGGCGTCCGTTCCGGGGCTCACGATCATGTCAATATTGGCCGCTTCGAGCAGGGCCTGGGATGGTTCCACGACAACATTGAACGCCTGGTTTCCGCCAGATAACGGCACTTCAAATTATTGCGAGAAAAAGCCGTAGTGGATTGTCAATTCAACGGATGCCGCCATAATCGCCTGATTGTTTGATCGGGAGTTCGGAGACATGCGCTTTTTATCGTTCGCCGCAGGGTTGGTCTTCGCCCTGTCCCTGGGTGTTGCCGTCGGTACCGGCGCACAGGCCGGAGCCCGACTACAGTTGGCGTCCACAGATACCCTAAGCGTCCGCTGGGAACCCTGGATCAAAAAAACGACTGGCGACCTGTCCAGAGACCTTGCCCTCGCAACCGCAGACGGCAAAGTGCTGGCGGTCATCTGGGAACAGGAATTTTGCCACTACTGCGATAGAATGCATGAGGTCAACTTCAAGATTCCGGACATCGTTAATTACATCGAAAAGAATTTTTACGTCGTGACATTGGACATGCATGGCGATACCGACGTGGTCTCCTTCGACGGCAAGAAGATGTCGGAAACAAAACTCGCCAAAATATCCCAGGTGAGGGGAACACCGACAATTGCCTTTTTCACGCCCGACAAAAAGGAAGTCGCCCGGATGCCCGGATATGGCCAACCCGCTGTTTTCAAAAAGGTATTCGAATTTGTCATCGAAAAGGGTTATCAGACCGATTCGATGGTCGAATGGATTACGGCCCAATTTAAAAAAGAAGCAGAAAGTTAACCATTTCAATCCCTTAATGGCTTCGATTTGGAAACAATCAGGTGAAATTTGCCTGATTTTTCTGCGGTTTAAGGCGAAATCGCGGCTGCCGTGACTTGACACTAAGGCCACCAACACATGATCATCAGTCTTTGGTGCCTTTTTCGGGGCTCCAGGGGACAAGACAGGGATGTGACGACATATGTCGGAGAGCCGGGATATTCAGGGTGAAGGACGTGTAATGCCGCCGGTTTCCGGGGCAGGGGAGCAGACCGGGATCGGCGCAGATTATGTGCCCGCCGATCAGCTTTACGTTGCTGAAACCGAAATCCGCCATCTCAAATCAACCGTTCATACCTTGCGCGATGAGCTTGAGCGCGCCCAGCACGTGACCGAGGAAAGAGTTCAGGACGCGGTTGCGGAATCGAATGATGAAATCGGCCAGCTCAGGACAAACGTTCAGGTTTTGCGCGATCATATGGAAAGCATGCGCTTTGATCGTGAGGAAGCCGTCCAGCAGGCCAAATCAACCTCCAATGACGAAATCAGCCAGTTACGCGCGACAGCAGTCAAGTTGCGCGATGAACTCGAAAGTATGCGGTTTGAAAAAGACGAAGCCGTTCAACAGGCGGTCACCGCAGCCAACGATGAAATTGCCCAGCTTCGGGCGACCGCTCAGGCGCTGCGGGACGAACTCGAAACAATACGCTACGAAAAAGATGAAGCCGTTCAGAACGCGATTTCGACATCGAACGATGAAATTTCCCAGTTGCGCAAGACGGCGCAATCCCTGAGAGATGAGCTTGAAACCAATAACGGGCGTCTTGAAGAGCAAATTCAAAATATGACGCGTGATCATCGCGACGAAAACAAACATCTGCAGGATATGATCGCGGTGCTGAGAGACGATCTGGAAAGCCGCCCGCCGGCACCCGCTGCGACGCCGAAAAAAGCGCAGCGGAAAGCAGCAAAAGGGGCGCAGCGTGGCAAAAAGTAAAACGCCCAAATCTGCGGCCAAACGCGCCTCGACGCCGACGGTTGTCGCCTCTAAGAAGCCGAAGGCCCCTGCCAGGGCAAAAGCCAAATCAAAGGCGAAAAAACCGGCAGCCAAACCGCGCCGCGCGGCACCTTCCATTGCCGCGACCGAAGTAGATGCCAGTGCCATGCACGATCACGGTCATGGTCTGAGCGAAATTGAACGGTTGCGCCAGGCTGAATTGCTGCTGGATCTGTCGCGCCGGATTTCAGCTATCGAGTCGCTCGACGAGGTTCTCTCGACGCTGGTTGAAATGACGACCTGGGAACTCGATGCTGAACGCGGCACCCTGTTCCTGAATGACGCGACAACGGGCGAGCTTTATTCACGATTTGCCCAGGGCAGTTTCCAGCGCGAAATCCGCATCCTCAACAATACCGGTATCGCCGGCTGGGTGTTCAGTCAGGGCGAAGCCGTCAATATTTCTGACGCCTATAAGGACGACCGGTTTAACCGGGCAATCGATGAACAGACCGGCTTTATCACGCGCGGCGTATTGTGTGTGCCGGTCCGCACTGTCAAAGGTGAAATTATTGGTGCCTGTCAGGTTTTGAACAAGAAGAAGGGTCGCTTTACCAAAGGCGATTTGATGTTGCTGGAGCGCATGACGGAACAAGCTTCGGTGGCGCTTCAAAGCACGCAGTATGTCGAGCGCATGCAGAAAACGCGCGAACAGGAAATGGAATTCCTCGACATCGTTTCCGACGTGACGTCCGAACTGGATCTGGGCTCGCTGCTGCAAAAGGTTATGGCCGAAGCCACCCGTATGTTGATGGCCGACCGCGGCACGCTGTTCCTGAACGACGAGAAGACCGACGAATTATATTCCCGGGTGGCCATGGGGGCCTCAATCGGCGAAATTCGCCTGCCCAACCATCTCGGCATTGCCGGTGCGGTGTTTACCTCGGGCAAAACCGTCAACATCCCGCATTGTTATGCCGATCTGCGTTTCAATCCGGCCTTCGACAAACAGACAGGCTATTTCACCCGGTCGATGCTGGCCGTTCCGGTGACCAACAAGGACGGCAAGGTTATTGGTGTAACCCAGGTGCTCAACAAGCGCGGTGGACCTTTTGATGACGAAGACGAATCGCGCCTGAAGGCTTTCACGGCCCAGGTCGCCATCGCCCTCGAAAATGCCCAGTTATTTGATGATGTCCAGAACATCAAGAATTACAACGAGAGCATGCTGGAAAGTATGTCGAACGGCGTCATAACGCTGGACGAAGACAGCAAGATTGTGACCTGCAACGCGGCCGGCCTGCAAATCCTTCATGTCGAGCAGAGCGATATTATCGGCCAGGTCGCCGAGGAATTTTTTACTGGCAAAAACGCCTGGGTGCTCGAAAAAATCGCCCGCGTGGCGGAAGACGGCGAATCCGAAGTCGTTATGGATGCCGAGCTGTTTGCCAACGACGAGAGCCTGTCCGTCAACTTCACCACGATGCCGCTGATCAGTACCGAGAGCAAAAGCCTCGGTACGATGTTGATGTTCGAGGATATCTCGAGCGAAAAACGAATGAAGTCGACAATGTCGCGCTACATGGATCCGGGTCTGGCCGACCAGTTGATGGAAGGCAGCGAGGATATTCTTGGTGGTACCAATGTTGAAGCGACGGTGCTGTTTTCAGATGTTCGCGGATTTACGACGCTCACCGAGGAACTGGGTGCCCAGGGCACGGTTAGCCTGTTGAATGATTACTTCACCATCATGGTCGATTGCATTTCGCGCGAAGAAGGCATGCTCGATAAATTCATCGGTGACGCCATCATGGCCGGCTTTGGCTTGCCGATAGCCCATGACGATGACGAAGACCGCGCGGTGCGGGCATCGATTTCCATGATCGCTGATATGTGGACGTGGAACGAGAAGCGCGCCGAGGCCGGCCAGCGTCCCGTCGATATGGGCATTGGCCTCAATACCGGAAATGTCGTTTCCGGAAACATTGGCTCACCCAAGCGCATGGATTACACCATGATCGGCGATGGTGTGAACCTGGCGGCCCGGCTTGAAAGCGCCTGTAAACAGTACTCTGCGCGAATTTTGATCAGTGAAAATACCAGGGTCAAACTTAAAGGGACTTACCGTATTCGCGATATTGATGATGTTGTCGTCAAGGGCAAAACGGAGCCCGTACGCGTTTTTGAAGTTCTGGATTATCACACCGATGAAACCTGCCCGAACCTGATGGACGTGGTAAATTATTTCACTGAGGGCCGGAAACAATATCACGAGGGGCATTGGGACAAGGCTGTTTCGGCTTTCAAGGAAACGCTCAAGGCGAATCCAATGGACAAATTGAGCGAAACCTATATTGAACGTTGCCAACATCTGAAAAAAACCAAGCCCAAGAATTGGGATGGCGTTTGGGTGATGACCAGCAAATAAAGTCGGTGAACATTGAACAAAGACGTGGTCTCAGACTCAAATTTTTCGGCATTTGAGTTACTTCAACGACCAGTTTGGGTCTGGAACTGTAGAGACGGGTCGGTTCTCTGGGCAAACAGGGTCGCAATCAGATTCTGGAATTTCAACAATCTTGATCAATTCGAAGGATTGGCGTTCAGCGTGGTCGGTCCTGACGATACGCCTCTGTCAGTAGCTGAAATCAAAAAGGCTTTGCCGGGCATCTCGGATGGTCCTTTGAATATCGGTCTTGCTGACGATCTGAGAAATGCCAAATGTGAATTCACGCCAATCGCCGTCAATCAGGTTGGCGACTGTTTTCTGGTGGAAATTTCAGGTGCCGCGAACAGCAGAGGATCGGCGCTCTTACCCGATGACAATAGCCACCGGGCGCACGATACGAGCCTTGACTGGACGTGGGAAACTGATGCCGAGCACCGGTACACTTTCTACGAAGAAAAAAGCGGGAAAGTCACCAAATTTGTCAGAACCGATGTAATTGGACTGACAAGGTCAACAGTGTTTGGTCAAATTTTGCCGGATTTCGAAAAATCCCGGATCGAAAAATGGACCGAGCACTACAAGGATATGGACGCCCGGCGGCCGTTTCGCGGGCTGCGCTATGCCTTGCAAGACAGCGAAGGCAATGTCCGGTATCGAAGAAGTTCAGGGTCGCCAGTGTTTGATTCGACAGGCGAGTTTCAGGGCTATCAGGGAAACGTCGTTGATGTAACGCCTGAAGTGGAAGCAGAGCAAAAAGACCTCGCCCACTATCGACATTTTGCCGAAGCGGTGCAGGCGATCAAGGACGGTATCGGTTTGTACGACGCCGAGCGCAAACTTATTGTCTGTAATGACATGTATCGCTATGGATTTGGCAGCGAGATTTCTCCCTACGTTGTGCCGGGTGTCCTGTTGGATACACTTGTGGAAATAGACGTCAGGTCGGGCGTTTTTGGAGACATACAGGGCGAAAAAGCCATCGCCGAGGCAGTTAGATGGCAACTGGATTCCGTCTATGACGCCGGGTCGTCCCGCGAGTATCAAAGTACGAACGGCAACTGGATCAGATCAACAAAACGCCCTGTTGAGGGTGGCGGATTTGTTTCCGTGCTCAGCGACATCACTGAAGCCAGAACCAGAGAGAAAGAACTCGAACGCAGCGAAGAGCGTTATCGGGACGTGTTCGATAAATCCATTCAGGGGATCGTCTTGCATCGCGACATGGTACCAATCATCTGCAATCAATCCTGTGCGGATATATTTGGTTACGAAACGCCGGATGAAATTATTGAACTGGGAAATTTCAGCGGCCTGTTGCCGCCGCATGAAAATGCACGTCTGGGAAATATCGCCAGGAGTCGTGTGGCCGGTGGTCCGGCACCCCGTGCCCTCGAGCATCAGGGTATTCGCAAGGATGGCGTGAAGATATGGCTCGAAAACCGCTCCAGTCTTGTCAAATGGGAGGGCGAAGCGGCCATTCAGGTTAGCCTTGTCGATATCACGGAACGCAAGGAATCAGAGGCCAAACTTCATGCCGCGATCCGGGAAGCAGAGGGCGCAAACCGGGCAAAATCCGAGTTTCTCGCCAACATGAGCCATGAACTCCGTACGCCTTTGAATGCGGTTATCGGCTTCGCCGAAATGATGGAGCGGGGCTATGTGGGCGATGTCAACGACCGTCAAAGCAGTTATCTCGGCGATATCGTCCGATCGGGAAATCACCTTCTTGGCCTGATAAATGATGTCCTGGATTTGTCGAAGGTTGAGGCCGGTCAATTTGAACTTAATGAGAATTTTGTCTCGATCCCTGACATCGTCGAAGAGTGTTTGCATTTACTCTCCGAGAGCGCCGTGCAGGCGGGACTGGAACTCGACAGGGAGGTTCAGGACGGTTTGCCGAGATTTTGGGCCGACGAGCGAATTGTCAAACAGATGTTGCTTAACCTTCTGTCCAACGCGGTGAAGTTCACGCCAATTGGTGGCAGTGTCAAACTTATCGCCAGCCTCGATAGTGAGGGTGGTCTCGACATGACAGTCCATGACACAGGAATTGGTATGGCACCGGGCGATATCCCAAAGGCACTATCGGTATTCGGACAGGTCGAGAGTACGATGGAGCGAAGATTTGATGGCACTGGACTTGGCTTGCCGCTGGTTCATTCCCTGATCGAAATGCACGGTGGGCAACTTTATCTCAGAAGTGAACTGGGCATTGGTACGACTGCCACGATCTGGATGCCTGGCGAGCGTGGTGAGATCGCCATCCAAAGCGCGCACGCACACAAATCAATCTAGAATTGCCGGATTTTCCAGGATTTATCCGGCTTGTGCTTCACCGGGATCAATTAACACACCACCGGCTGAGCGTCTGTTGTCGGGCGCCAGGATGTCATCTGCAGATAGCCCTTCGACCGGATAGGCGGCGATCTCGGACTCGATGACGGGAACTATAGTCGACGCACCGGCGATAACGCTGGCACCTGTGAGGTGTTCACCCATATTCTGGATGACACGCTCGATATTTGCCTCGGGTGTTTGAGGCAGCAAGATACAAAAATGATCGTCATCGACTTTGGCAACCAGATCACTGGACCTGATTGTACTCGACAATTTGTTGGCAATTTCAATCATCAACTTTGAAGCAGCTATGCCACCAAACTCTTGCTCGACGTCCCTGAAATTTTGAACGTGAAGGAAGAGGACGGTGCCGCTCATATCATGGCGAATGGCGCCCGACAGAAACGTCGCAAAAAAACTTCTGAATGTCGCGTAGCTGATGAGACCGGTCGAGGGATCGTAGCTCGCAAGTTCACGAAGCTCGTCTTCGAGGTTGAGCATGCGCTTGCCCGTCTTGATACGGAGCGCCAGAAGCTGTGGATTGAAGGGCTTAATCAAATAATCGTCGGCACCGGCTTCATAGGCCGCGACCATGCTGTCATGATCGTTACGCTCGCTGTAGAACATGATGTAGGTATAGCGGGATCTTCCCAGACTGCGAATGCGATGACAAAGCGCCGGCGCATCAATATCGTCCAGTCCCCAGTCCATGATCACGGCGCGATAGGAGTTGCGATCCAGCGCCTTCCACGCCTCGTCACCACTCATGGCAATGTCGACTGTGTGGCCCCACTTCTCCAGCTTTAGTTTCACAAGACGATTGAAAAGCTGGTTGCGGTCAGCAATCAAAAATCGCATATCGCAAATAATCCTTTTTTGGATGCCAATCGGGCAAATTTGATAATGCCGGCTTCAGGAGAACCCGGAAATGTTGTTGGCAGTAATAATAAACAAGAATGACACATATCCAAAAATACCGAACGCCAAGCCTTCAAATATCGACGGGCATATTACTGATCATCGCCCTGTAGTAACCCCAGACAATAGAGACATGAGGGGCTCATTTGCAAGCCAACAGCCAAAACTCGAGTGTGGATATTTGATATTGTCGACCGGGACCACTTGGCATGATTGGGTGAAAATACGCGAAATGTTCTGTTTCAGTATAATTCTGGCCGAAAGACCACTGCCGAAGAACAATTATTTTGATTTCTGAATAAAGGTCGTTATGCATGTGAGAAGGGCAGAAACTGTAGTATCCATGCTATTCAAGAGGGGAATTGGCTGGAACGCCAAATTATTCCAAGACCATGATTCTAAACGCATATAGACAACGTTAACCATTTGAGCCATATTTTTTCTGTGTAAATGTACACTATGGTCTCAAGCGGGGAATTTACGACTTTGTATCCCGTCGTGGATTAAGGACCGATTTTGGAGGTAATGTTAAGCATGCTTAAAAAATTTCGCACGTTCCTGAAGGACGATAGCGGTGTTACGGCCATCGAGTATGGCCTGATCGCTGGTTTGATCGCTGTTGTGATTATTGCTGTTATCACGACTGTCGGAACAGATTTAACAAATCTGTTCAACAACGTTTCAGGTGGCCTGCAAAACGCATCCGGGAATTAGCGCCTGGCGCTGGCGTGTCGGTCGGCAGAGCTTTTGCTCTGCTGACCGTTTTCGCCGACACCGTTGATAAGTAACGGTTATTTGGATGAGCGGACAAGCTTTTGCGTTCCTCTATCCGGTGGCGCTGATTGTTGCCGCCATCAGTGATGTTTTGTCATTACGTATCCCGAACTGGATTTCAGTCTTGCTGGCGGTCTGGTTTGTGGTTTACGGGCTGGTCGTTGGTTTGTCGATCAGTGTGATAGCGCTGCGTTTAGGTTTGGGGGCTTGCGTTTTCGTCACAGGATTCCTGATTTACAATTTCGGCATGATTGGCGGCGGCGACGTTAAATTAATTGCGGTCAGTGCCATCTGGGTCGGATGGCCGAACCTTGTCGTGTTTTTATTGCTCATCGCAATTTTTGGCGGTGTGCTGGCTGCGGCGGTCCTCATATTTCGGAAAATGCCTGTTCCCGTACCAAACTGGTTGCTGGAAAGAGGATGGTATACGCGTCTGACGACTGAGGGGCAGGGCATTCCTTATGGATTGGCGATTTGTGCCGCAGGAATATTTACTTTTCCCAATACCTTAGCGGGCCTTGTGGCCGGATAGGCGGGGTTGCTCCAGAGTGAGAGTAGAGATATCTTCTAATGTGTAAAAAGCCTTTTTTGACATAGACTTGTGGCAAGTCTGACTGGATAGACATGATATGCGATTGACTACGATCATTATCGTTGTCGCGGCGCTCGCCGTGTCTGTCCTGACGGCATTTTTGATTCAGCAATTTCTCGGATCGCAGGCCCCGAAAACAAATGCAGTTCGCGAGGTTATTCCTGCCGAGCGCGTTTTGGTTGCCAAGGATGATCTGGTTGGCGGAACCGTTCTGAAATCGAAGGAACATTTTAAATGGCAGGCCTGGCCAAAATCAGGCTTGCGCAAGGACTTTGTTCTCAAGGGGTCTGGCCTCGACAAGGAATTCGATGGTGCCGTATTGCGACGCGGCGTCAAAAACGGTTTCCCGCTAACGGCTGAACTGGTGTACCGGGAGGGTGAAAAAGGTTTTGTCGCCTCCGGCCTGAAACCAGGTATGCGGGCGGTTGCCATCAAGATAGACCCTGTCATCGGTGTTGCCGGATTTGTGACGCCAGGGGATCGTGTCGACGTCATATTGACATCCACGATTTCGATCCCCGATCAGGACATTCGTCGCCAGGTCAGAAATTCTGCCAATTCGCGCAAAGTCAGCGAAACCATCATGCGCAATATCCGGGTGATCGGGATTAACCAGAATTCCGAAAAAGAAGGACAGAAGCAGAAAAAGCCCAAGTCGGCGACCCTGGAAGTAACGGCGAAACAAGTCGAAATCCTCGCCAACGCGCGCCGCATGGGCAAACTGTATCTCGCCCTGCGAAGCCATGTGCAGGTTGACGAAGTGCCTACGCCCCGCAAGTACGAATTCACCACCGACCTCGAAATCCTGTCATCGATGCGAGGCGGCCTCGCAGCCCACGTACACGATATGAATCGCTCCGCCGAAGCAGAATTCCGACTGGATCGCTGGATTACCAACACGGCAGAACCGGAAACCAAACCGGTTGCCGTTGTGCGACCCGCGGAAAAATTGCCGATGATCGTCAATCGCTCGGCGCCACGGCCAAAGACAATGGCCTCTCCAGCACCTAAAAAATCAGTGACGCCGACCCCGGTCACCAAAGTTGAACCCGCGCCTGAACCCAAACCCAAACCCAAACCTGAACCGGCTGTTACCGTTGCCAAAAAACCTTCGACAACCAAAGGCAATACGGTCAGGGTTCAGAGAAATCTCCCCGAACCGGAGAAGGAAACAACGAAACAAACCGAAACGCCGAAAGTCGTGAGCCCGGTCGCCAAAGTGGCGCCGGTGAAGCGTTCCGAGCCAGCGACCGTGCGCATCGATCGCGCCGGCACAGTCCAGATATTGAAGTTTAAGGGAATCCAATGAGCGGCCAATTGCCAGGGATCGCTTGTTGCAAGCGTCTGCTGAATAATTTGATGATACGAGGTGTCTGCGTAGCCGGAGCGGTTCTGGTTGCCGGCCTTTTGACGATCGGTTCTGTTGCGGATCATGCCCGGGCCCAGACCGGCGGTGTTGTCATTACGGCAAAAGGTGGCGGGGCCAACACGGTCATTAACGCGACCGGGACGCCTTTGACTGAAAGTGCACTTGGCGCGCCGTCGGAGACGCCCCGTACCATTCGGTTGCCGGTTGGTCGCGCGCAGCTTTTGCGCATGCCGATCGACGTCAAGGATGTGATCGTTTCACAGCCGACGGTCGCTGATGTAATCGTTAAGTCACCCAAACTGATTTACTTGCTGGGACGTGCGGCAGGCACCACAAACGTCGTCTTGCTGGACGGTGCGTCGCAGGTCATTTACAGCCTCAACATCGTGGTTGCGCAGGAGTTGTCCGAGCTCAAGTCGATGCTGAAGATGTTGTTGCCGGAGGAAAATATCACGGTCACATCAGTGCAGGGCAACATCGTTCTCACTGGTAAGGTTCGCTCACCCCGGGCCTCGTCCTATGCCCGCGATCTGGCGCGACGGTTTGTTGCCGCTGACAGCCAAATCCTCAACCGCATTCAGGTTCTGGCAGAGCAGCAGGTTATGCTCAGGGTACGAATTTCGGAAGTCCGCCGTTCCGTCTCCAAGAGCCTCGGCATCAGCGGCATCATCGGTCAGTCCAGCAACGTTTCCGGGACCGGACCGAACTTTGTCACTCCGCTGACCGGAACCGGCGTTGTCGGTCCGCAATCCGACGGTTCAATCCGTTTCGGGTTGTTTGCCGGTAGCCCGTTCAACAATCTGGCTCTCGCCCTGGACGCCCTGGAGACCGAAGGTCTGGTCAAGACCCTGGCCGAACCAAATCTCACTGCTCTTTCGGGACAATCCGCGAGTTTTCTGGCCGGTGGTGAAATCCCGGTGCCGGCGGGCCTTGATACCAACGGCAACCTGACAATCACCTTCCGTGATTTTGGTGTCGAACTGAATTTTACACCGACAGTCCTTGAATCCGGTCGTATCAACCTGGCCGTTTCAACATCGGTTAGCGAAGTTGACACGACCAATGCGGTGATTATTCAGGGTGTCTCTATTCCGGGTTTCCGGACACGGCGGGCCCAGACAACGGTCGAGATGGCGAGTGGCGGTGGCATGGTCATCGGCGGCCTGCTGCAGAACGATTTCAGCAATACCATTAACGGCTTTCCGGGGCTGGCTGAATTGCCGATCCTTGGGTCTCTTTTCCGCAGCACGGCTTTCAGCAAGGCCGAAACTGAACTGGTCATCACCGTGTCAACCTTCCTGGTTCGGCCCATCGCGGACCGTGCCCTGGTCATGCCATCTGACGGTTTTGCTGCCGCCAGTGACAGCGACATGTATTTGCTGGGCCGGCTGCATTCTTCATACGGTCGCAAGGGCACCAAACCACCAACGGGCAAACCGCACGGGCCCGTCGGATTTGTGATGGAATGATCGCCATGTCCCATTCAGCAAATTATCAGGCTCACCCGCGAAACCGGTCGCAGCAAATGACCAGAGGTCTCAAGGTCGCATTGCTGGCGCTTGGTGCATCGATCGTACTGGCCGGCTGTGCCGAAGACTTCCCGATGATCGTCGAACCGCAAGAACATGATTATCGTCAGAAACATCCCCTGACCGTCAAAACCGGTACCGCAGTGACCTGGATATCCTTCAATGGAAAGTCGGCGGTGCTGGGTTTGAGCGAGATTGCCAAACTGGGACGTTATTTCGCCAGTTATATTGCCGCCGGACAAAGCACCATCACGATTACTGTGGGCAAGGAAGGTGTCTTGAAAGGTGTTGTTGATGAACGCATTCAGGCGCTCAGGACTGTGGCGCTGCAGGAAGGGCTGAAAGCCCGAGAACTCCGGTTTGAAATTGCTGATACAGTTTCGGCACCCGACGGCCCGGTCGCCGCGAAACTCGGATATTTACGTTATATCGCTGAACTGCCTCCGTGCCCGGACTGGAGCAAGGATAGTGTCTTCAGCTCGACAAATACCAATCACAGCAATTTCGGCTGTGCCACGCAATCCAATCTCGGTGCGATGATTGTTGATCCGGCGGATTTGGTGAGGATGCGACCGATGGCACCTTCTGATGCCGAGATCGGTGACAACGCCATTCGGGTCCTGCGTGTTCCGGCAGCTCCGGCAACAACGGGTACGGCGACCGGTACAGGCACAGGCACGGGTACGACAAACTGATGCAAAAAAGTGCCAGAAATTCCGCTGATCAAGGCCTGAAACCGGAGGGCGTTCGTTATGCCGGTTGATGCTTTTTTACTCAGTGATGAAAACCGCGGGCGCGTCGCCGATGCCCTGAAGGATCGCAGCCTTGCCAAAATGGAAGGCAACATCGCAGTCGGTGGCCTGCCGGCAGCGATTGAATATTACAACGAGCGTCCGACACCCGAAATCATGATGGTGGAATTTGACGGCGGCGCTGACAATATTATGGAAGGCCTCAACAGCCTGGCTGAAATTTGCGATCCCGGAACCAGGGTCGTTGTCGTCGGATCGCAAAATGATGTCAGCCTGTATCGCAGCCTGTTGCGCATGGGTATCAGCGAATACATGGCATCTCCGCTGGCGACCAAACAGGTGGTGGACGCAATATTCGGCATGATCGCTGATCCTGACGCGCGGCCCAAAGGCCGGGTGATTGCCGTAACCGGTGTACATGGCGGTGCGGGCGGCAGCTCGGTTGCCCAGAACATGGCGTTTGCGCTGGCCAGTGAATATGAAGTCGAAGTCGCCATCCTTGATCTGGATTTGCAGTTCGGAACGGCGGCGCTCAATCTCAACGTCGAGGCTCGCCAGGGTATTTATGATTGTCTGTCCCAGCCAGATCGCCTCGATGACCAGTTGCTCGACCGCTACGTCATCAAATATGACGAACACCTGAGCGTACTCGGGGCATCTGCTTCATTGAATTTGCCGGGTGATATCGACCGTGAAGCTCTCGACAAGCTGATCGATATCATGAGCCAGCGCGTTCCCTATGTCGTGCTGGATTTACCGCCGCGCTGGATCGAATGGGTATCCAATACACTGATTATGGCTGATGAAACCGTTGTCGTGGCGACACCTGATCTGGTCTCGTTGCGCGATGTGCAAAACTGGCTGCGGCATTTGAATGAAAAACGTGGCGAGGAACGAAAAGCGCGCGTGGTGCTTAATAAAGTCGGTCAAGCCAAAAAGACGGAGCTTTCCGAGAAGGATTTCGAGGGGGCAACAGATGATCCAGTGCTCTTGAGTGTGCCGTACGATCCGGCTATTTTTGCTACAGCTGCGAACAACGGCCAGCCCGTCGGGCAGGTAAATGCCAAAAGCAAGCCGTCGATCTCGTTCAATGAGCTTGCGCGCAAGCTGAGTGGGCGCCATGTCGCGGCGCGCAAAAAGAAAAAAGGACTTTTGTCGTTTAAGGGACGATCGGGTTAGACTGAACAATGTTTGGAAAACGCCAGGCTTTACCGACGACACCAGATCCTGCGGCACCCGCGCCGGAGGTCGAGGTTGCTCCGCCGCCCGTACCCGAAGCGGCGAATGAAACCGTTGTCGACGAGTATGATGAAGACGACCCCAACGCGGTTGTTTCGGTAAACGCGTCGAGTGCACCTGAACCGGCAGCCGAACCCGCTCCTGCTCCGGAACCGGTAGCAGCCAAACCGGCCCCGACACCGACACCGCCGCCGGCTGAGCCCAGCGACGCCTCAAAGGCGCTCGACAAGGCACACGACAATTCGCTGGAAGAAGCCAAAATCGGCATTTTCTCGGCACTGGTCGAATCGATTGATCTGACCGAGCTCAGCAAACTTGATCCGCAGACCATGCGGACCGAGATCAGTGATATCATTGGCGAGATCATCAGCGTCAAAAACCTGGTCTTGTCCGCGACAGAACAACAAACGCTGATCAATGACATCATCAACGATATCCTTGGCCTTGGACCGCTGGAGCCCCTGTTGGCGCGCGATGATATCGCCGACATCATGGTCAACACCTGGGAGAAAACCTACATCGAGGTTGACGGCAAGGTCACGCTGTCTGACGTGCGTTTTCGCGACAATGCCCAGTTGATGAATATCTGCACCCGGATCGTCAGTGCTGTCGGCCGTCGTGTCGACGAATCGAGCCCGATTTGTGATGCGCGTCTTGCTGACGGCAGTCGTGTGAACGTCATCGTGCCGCCGCTCGCTATCGATGGTCCGATCATGACCATTCGTAAATTCAAGGCCGACACCATTACGCTGGACCGGCTTGTCGAGTGGGGGAGCATGACGCCCAAGGCGGCGAAGGTTCTGGAAATCGCCTCGGGTTGCCGTTTGAACATCCTGATCTCCGGCGGTACCGGTAGTGGCAAAACCACTCTGTTGAACTGCCTGAGCCGCCAGATCGGCGAGGGCGAACGTGTCATCACCGTCGAGGATGCGGCTGAACTACAGCTGCAACAGGATCACGTTGTACGACTTGAAACCCGGCCCCCCAATCTTGAAGGCAAGGGCGAAGTCACCCAGACCGATCTCGTCAAGAACTGCCTGCGTATGAGGCCCGACCGAATTATTCTCGGTGAGATCCGTGGTGCCGAGGCGCTGGATATGCTGCAGGCCATGAACACCGGTCACGATGGATCAATGGGCACCATTCACGCCAACAATCCGCGTGAAGCCCTGACGCGTCTTGAAAACATGATTGCCATGGGCGGGTTCGAATTACCGCTGAAGAACATGCGCACGCAAATTGCTTCTGCCGTAAACATGATTGTTCAGGCTTCGCGGTTGCGCGATGGCTCCCGTAAGGTCACTTACATCACCGAAGTGGTTGGAATGGAGGGCGAAGTCGTCACCCTTCAGGATCTCTACACCTTCGAATACGAAGGCGAAGATGAGGACGGCAAGATTATTGGCTCCCATAAGCCCTCCGGCCTGCGCCCGTTTTTCTATGACAAGGCGCGCTACTATGGCCAGGAAAATGAGCTCATGGCGGCTGTCGATTAGGGTCTTGAAATGCCCGCGATATTCGGATCAGAAAATGGACCGCTCTATCTGGCCATCGGCCTGACAGTCCTGATATCTATTTTTATCGGCCTTGGCATGCTGATCGCCATGCGCGGACGGGCGCGGTCCAGGTTCAAGAAACGCCTGGCCGCCATCAGTATGTCCGGTGCCACAGCGGGCGGTGCAAAAGGTGGCAAAAAGGGCCAGCAACGTCGCTTGCTGATCCAGGGCAAACTCGATGAAATGGAAAGCGGCCGCAAGAAGGGTGCCGAGCGTATTACCCTGGCGAACCGGCTGGAGATGGCCGGCGGTAATTATACGGCGAAACAATATTATATCGGCAGCGTCATTCTGGGGCTTGTCATTATCGCCGTCGTTTATTTCATGCAGGTCGGCATTATTCCTGCTCTGCTCGGGGGCGTCGGCATTGGTTTTGGCGGGCCGCGCATGTTCCTCGGCTACCTGACCAACAAGCGAAAGAACAAGTTCATCGCGGGCTTTGCGGATGCGGTCGATATCATTGTCCGGGGTATCAAGTCCGGCTTGCCGCTGGGTGAGTGCCTCAGCATTATTGGCCGGGAATCCCCTGAACCTCTCTCCGGTGAGTTTCGCCAGATTACCGAAGGCATTCGTCTTGGTCTTTCGATGAGCGATTCACTGGAGCGTGCTGCCGGCCGGATCGGCGTGCCGGAGTTCAAGTTCTTCACAATTGTTCTGGCCATCCAGCAAGAAACAGGTGGCAACCTTGCCGAGACGCTCAGCAACCTGACAAATATCCTTCGGGCACGCAAAGCGATGAAGGACAAGGTCAAGGCGATGTCTGCCGAGGCCCGCACGACGGCGACGATCATTGGCTCGCTCCCCTTCGGCATGGGGGCTATCCTGTGGTTGACCAGCCCGGAGTACATGTCCGATTTGTTTACCACCTCGACCGGCAACGTGATGATTGTCGGCGGTATTGTCAGTATGGCTATCGGTATTACGGTGATGGCCAAAATGATCAACTTCAAGATTTAGCGGCGCATTCGTAATGGATGAATTTGCAAAAGCGATTTTCGACCCCGGAAACATCATCATGACGCTGGGCGCTATTGGTATGTTCCTCGGCAGCCTCGCGATTGCCTTGCCATTCATGCAGCGCGATCAACTGGCACCCCGTCTCAAGGCCGTGGCAGAACGGCGAGAGGAACTGCGCCAGAGTTTGCAGGCCCAAAAAGCCAAGCAGGCGGCGAGACCTGGCCGCAAAGAGGCTTTGGGCCTCGCCGACAAACTGCTGGGCAAGTTGAATTTACGCAAACAGATCGATGACAAGGAGTTGCGAAACCGGTTGGCACAAGCGGGCTGGCGCGGCCAGAGCCCGGCCGTGATGTTTGTTACAGCCCGCCTCCTCATGCCCATTGTCATGGCCTTGATCGCAGCACTGCTGTTCATGCTTCTTGGCGTCATGAAGCTGAGTTTCACCAACCAGATACTCAGTGTCTTCGGTGGCCTGGCACTTGGTTATTATCTGCCCAATGTAATCGTCAAAAATACCGCGACCAAACGACAGGAAGCGATCACCGCCGGATTCCCGGACTCGCTCGATCTGTTGGTCATTTGCGTTGAAGCCGGATTGTCCCTCGAAGCCGCCTTTACGCGGGTGATGAATGAAATTGGTGAGTCAGCACCTGAACTGGCGGAAGAAATCGGTCTGACGACGGCCGAGCTCAGTTTCCTTGGTGACCGGCGCCTGGCACTGTCGAATTTTTCCGACCGGGTCGGCACGCCGGAGGCCCGGGCGCTGGTGACCTCCCTTGTCCAGTCCGAACAGTACGGCACGCCCTTGACGGTGTCCCTGCGCGTGCTGAGCCAGGAGAACCGGGACGCTCGAATGTCGCGGGCCGAACAGAAAGCGGGTTCGCTGCCGGCGATGTTGACCGGGCCGATGATTATTTTCTTCCTGCCGGTGGTTTTTGTCGTTCTGCTGGGACCGGCGATCATCCAGATCATGGCCGTCTAGGAACTGTTATGACGGCGGAGAGCGCTGAGGAATTGACCGGCCTTGCACAGAGCGGTGACGCCGAGGCCCAGTTCAAACTGGCGCAGGTCCTCAACTACGGCCTCGGAACAGCCATCGACGAGGATGCGGCGATCGGCTGGTATCTGCGTTCAGCCGATCAACACTTCGAACGTGCGCAGTTCACGCTGGGCGAAATCTGCCGCGAAGGCCGCATCACGCCCCAGGATCTGGTTCAGGCACATGTCTGGTATTCACTGGTCGCCCGGGCGGGTGGTGATCTGTCTGCAGCCGGAATTGAAGGCCGGTCGGAGATCGAACCGTATATGACCCCGGAACAAATCGCCCTGGCCCGGCAACAGGCCGAGACGTGGACGCCGGGTTCTGTCTCTACTGCCTGACGACCAGACACTCCGAACCACGCGCCCGTAATTCTGTGCACAATCCCGTGGCCGCTGTCAGACTTTCCATTGGTCCGGCCCAGGCGACAAAGGGAGCGTTGCCGCCATCCTTTTTGTCATATATTTCAGCCTGGAAGGGGGCCAGCAAATCCGGGTAAAGCCGTTTCAGGGCGTGCCAGGCGTTGAGGGCATTTGACGGCGAGGCAAAGGCCCCGACCTGGACCGAATAATTGCCTTCTTCGAGACTGCTGCGTTCGGGGATGCCGGGCTGCACGCCTTCGCGCAGGCTGACGTAATACTTGATGTTGTCCTTTGCCGCCTCCTCAGGCAGATCGAGGCGGGCAAGTTCGTAGGCCCGCTTGTCGTTTCCCTGGATGCCGTGCATCAACGCCAGATTTTGCCGTACCTGGACCGAGGACTGCGGCAGCTTCGTGGCATCCTCCAGAATTTTCACCGCGCGGGCCAGCCGACCGCTCAAGGCCCACGACAGTGCCAGATTATTCAATACTGCGACGTTCTCCGGCGACAGGGCCTGGGCCGCAAAATAGGAACTGCGGGCCGTTTCATGACGGCCCAGCTGATCATTGGCGACCCCGATGGCGGAAAGTGTCTGCCAGTTGCCAGCGCTCATCGACATTGCCTCGCTCAGGGGTTTGAGCGCCCGCTCCGGCTCGCCAGATGCGATCAGGGCGCGGCCGAGTTCAGCCAGTATATTGGGATTATCCGGTCCTTCCGTCAGCGCCTGCTCAAGGACCTGTGCCGCGCGTTTCGGTGTGCCGAGGTAGCGCAGGTTTCGCGCCAGTCCCAGCGTCGCGCCAACATCCTGCGGATTGGCTTCGTGCAAACGTTCATAATAGCGCACGGCTGCAGCGTAATCGTGTGTGGTCTGCGATGACTTTGCGACCTTGCGCAGCGTTCTGTCGATGGCGGCTCGTTCATCGACGGACGAAAATGAATTGAACCACGCGCAGGACGACAGCGTCAAAAGTATCGCCGAGGACGTAATCAGGCGGACAAAACGGTTTCGGGACATATCTACAACTCGGCCATTGCGCAATAGTCGTAAAGTATATCGCGGCATTCGGTGCAGGGACAGCTAATCGCGCAGGCGGGGTGGTGTCGTGGTTGCGATCACCACGGCGCTGTCATCGCAGTCGTCCGGGTCGACGGTTTCTGTCGTACCGCTGAGCGTCACCGTGTCGGCAATGATCTGGATGCAGGATGAGGCTTGTGTCGAATTTCCGCTGTAGGACACGTTGCTGCCCGGGGCATATATGGCACCGGTAAAAGCGGTGTCAGCACCACCCCCAACCGAGAAATCCCCGTCATCGGCGGCATCCTCATCGACAAAAAACAAGACACCTGCATATGTGCCCGTCGTCTGGGCTGCCAAATTGACTTCGGTCTGGGCCGAAAACGAAATGTCACCGAAGTCGTCACCGGCGGAACTGCCGTTGAATATAAAGACGCCGTCACCGCCATCATCCTCGAAAGTCCCGCCGTTCACGGTAATGCCGCCGCCATCAATGATGTAGTCGCCCGATGCCAGCGTCAGCGTATTGTTGTTGCCGGTGACCCGAATACCTCCACAATAAACTCCGGGTGTTAAAGCCACCGTATTATTGCTGCCGTTCACACTGAAATTATTGAAATCACAACTGCCGATAGTCGGTTCCGCGAGGCCCGCCAGGGGATCATCCGGAATGTTCGAGCAATCGTCTGTGACGCCAGGGTTTACAGTCGCATTCCCGACGACCGAACTGCCGCCGGCAACGCAAATTTCGGACGCTTCAAGATCGCCATTTCCGTTGACGGTTAAGGCCGTGTCGCTGGATGATGAAACGGCCAGGCCGCAATTGGGCATACTGAGGGCCGGTGTACCGTTCAGGGCGACGGCACCCGAATCATCATCGGACAACGCCAGGATGCAGAAGTTATCGTCACTGGTCGAGACGCTGGCGACCGAAATGACTTCAATGTCGCTGGTATCAAAGCCGATCATTCGGGCGAAGTACAGGCTGACGGCATTGCCGTTGTCCGACGAACGGCGTGCCGTCACCTGAACGGCATTTGTCGGCGTGCCCGCAGCCGTGAAAGTATCGGTGTCGGTACTCCAGTTGCCGATTATGACATCGTCCGGGTCGACGACATCACCGTTCTCAGCTATCGGCATATTGGATATCGCATATTGAACGGCGAGCGCTTTCGCGGCGTCCTCATCATCCAGTTCATCAGTCGCTGCGAGGGCTGCGGCGTCGGCGGTCGCCCGTAATTCGGATTGGATATAGAGCAACTGGCCGACGTCGACGGATGCGGCGGCGGCACCAAAAATGACGGGCATGGAAAGGGCGACAATAATGAATATGGCACCACCTTCGTCGCGTACCATCGACCGCCATCGTCTCATTATATCCGACCGGCGCAACATGGCGATCTAGTCGTCCTCCAGTCGCATGGTCACGCTCACCGCTATATCGCCGCTCATCAATGATGTTTCGAGGGCGTTGATGATCGCGGCTTCCGCCATCGGCACTGAGATACTCAGGGTGACGTCCGTGCCATCATCATCAACATCGACGTCATAACTGAGCGATGCATTGTTCAAAAGGGAGATGGCGAGCGCTTCGGCCTCGGCCTCGGTGGATTCGCCGATGGCATAGCTCCGCGCTGATTCGCGCGCTGCATAGACCATTAATTGCCGAGTGCTGAGGATCAGGCCGTACTGGATAATGGCGAAGAGCATAACAATCAGAACTGGCAACAGGATGGCAAATTCAATTGCCACGGCACCGCTGTTATCGTCTGACAAGTTGCGTGCCAGACGCCTGGCCCCGAACGAATTCATGCGCTCAGATGTACTCATAACCGAACTATACCATTTTTAGCGTGAAAAGTGCGAAAGACGCACGTCAACACCCTGTAGAATAGCGATTTTCGGTTAATCAGGGGTAAACAGGCAGACCTGTAACTGTATAGCTCTAAAAGTCAATTAACTATGGTTTATCAGATAGTTAGTTGATTTTGGGGTTAAGCGATCCTGCCGCATACCGCGCTGCCATCTCGGACATCGGGATAACCTTGATTTTGGCTGCGTTTCCGGCGGTGCCGAAAGCTTCATAGCGGTCTTTGCAGATTTGTTTCATGGCAGCAATAGCCGGCTTGTTGAAGTTCCTTGGATCAAACTCTGCGCCTTTTTCCTGTGCCACCTTGCGATACTGGCCGGTGATCGCCATACGACAGTCCGTGTCGATATTGATTTTGCGCACACCGTTCTTGATGCCGACGACAACTTCCTCGACCGGTACACCATAGGTCTGCGGCATTTCTCCGCCATACTCGTTGATGATGTCCTGCAAGTCCTGCGGTACGGCAGAGGAGCCGTGCATCACAAGATGCGTGTTGGGCAGCCGCTTGTTGATCTCGCTGACGACGTTCATGGCGAGAATATCGCCCGTCGGTTTGCGGGTGAACTTGTAGGCACCGTGCGAGGTGCCGATCGCCACGGCCAGCGCATCGACCCTGGTCTTTTCGACAAAGTCGGCAGCCTGATCGGGATCGGTCAACAACTGGTCCATGTCCAGTTTGCCCTCGAAACCGTGGCCGTCTTCCTTTTCGCCCTCGCCGGTTTCCAGTGACCCGAGGCAGCCAAGCTCACCTTCAACTGAAATCCCGACAGAATGGGCGATGTCGGTCACGGCTTTTGTCACATCGACGTTGTATTCATAGGATGCCGGTGATTTGGCATCTTCTTCAAGCGATCCATCCATCATGACGGAGGAAAAACCATTGGTCATGGCCGAGGTACAGGTCGCGGCGCTGTTGCCGTGATCCTGATGCATGCACACGGGGATTTCCGGAAAACTTTCGATGGCACCCTGGATCAGATGGCGCAGGAATATATCGCCGGCATAGGCACGCGCCCCCCGGCTGGCTTGCAGGATGACCGGCGAATCGGTTTCCTGTGCGGCCTCCATGATGGCTATGACTTGCTCAAGATTGTTGACGTTGAACGCCGGCAGGCCGTAGTCGTTTTCAGCCGCGTGATCGAGCAATTGTCTCATCGATACCAAAGCCATCTAATTACCTCTTGTCGTTGGGGATCCGGAACTGGCTGTGCGACAGCCAGCTTAACTCATCTGCAATTCTATTTCATCAGTGCTGCCACGCCCGGCAGCGTTTTGCCTTCCATCCATTCGAGGAAAGCACCGCCCGCAGCCGAGAGATATGTAAATTGATCGGCGACACCGGCGTGCACCATCGCCGCCACAGTATCGCCACCGCCTGCCACGCTGATCAACGTGCCCTGGCGGGTCAACGCCGCTGCGGCCTGCGCCACCTGGTTTGTGCCAGCATCGAACGGCGCAATCTCAAAGGCACCGAGCGGACCATTCCAGACCAGCGTTTTGCATTCCGCCAGGCGCTGCGCCAGGTCGTCAGCCGATTTGGTTCCGACATCGAGGATCATGGCATCGGAAGGCACGTTGTTGACGTCCACCATCTCGCACTCAGCGCCGGCCTTGAATTCCCGGGCGATCACGGCATCGACCGGCAAGACAATGTCACAGCCCGCGTCTCTGGCGATGGTATCGATTTCGCGCGCTGTATCGGCGAGGTCGGGTTCGCACAGGCTGGCACCGACATTAACGCCACGGGCATGCAGGAATGTGTTGGCCATGCCGCCGCCGATCACCAGCACATCGACCTTTTTGACCAGGTTGCCGATCAACTCGAGCTTGGTTGAGACTTTGGCACCGCCGATTACGGCGGCAACCGGGCGTGCCGGTGTTTCCAGGGCCTGTGCCAGGGCGTTGAGTTCGGCTTCCATGCCCCGGCCCGCCGCAGAGGGCAGGCACCGGGTCAATGCTTCGGTTGAGGCGTGGGCACGATGCGCGCAGGAAAAAGCGTCGTTGACGAATAAATCGCCATTTGCCGCAAGGGTCGTAGCAAAATCACTGTCGTTCTGTTCTTCACCGGCATGGAAGCGCAAATTTTCCAGCAAAGCCACTTCGCCGTCCTGCAGGCTGTCGACAATCGATCTGGCGGCTTCACCGACGCAATCGGAAGCAAACTCAACGTCAGTACCCAGTGCATCGGCCAGTGGATCGCAGACGGCTGAAAGCGACATGTCGGCAACTACCTGACCCTTGGGGCGACCAAAATGCGACAGCACGACAACTTTCGCGCCGCCCTCCCGCAGTTCTTTCAGGGTTGGCAACAGCCGGACAATCCTGGTGTCGTCCGTTACCGCCCCTTCTTGCATGGGGACATTCAGATCGGCACGAACCAGGACGCGTTTGCCTGCGACGTCGAGGTCGTCGAGTGTCTTGAAGTCAGCCATACAGGTTAGCGCCGCCTCTAGCCCAGTTTGGCCATCTCGGCGACGGTGTCACCCATACGGTTGGAGAAACCCCATTCGTTGTCGTACCACGACAGAATACGCACGAGGCGACCGCCGATAACCTGGGTCTGCGTCAAATCGAAGGTCGAGCTTGCCGGATCGTGATTGAAATCGATGGAGACCATCGGTTTGTCACAGGTGGCGAGAACGCCTTTCAGACGGCCTTCGGCAGCCTTGACGATGGCCCCGTTGACTTCCTCGACCGTTGTCTTGCGCTTGGCGTTAAACGTCAGATCAATCATCGAGACGTTAGGTGTCGGTACCCGGATCGAGGTGCCGTCGAGCTTGCCTGCCAGTTCCGGCAGCACCAGACCCACGGCGCGCGCCGCACCGGTCGACGTCGGAATTTGCGACATGGCGGCGGCACGGGCGCGATGCAAATCGCTGTGCAGGGTATCGAGAACGGGTTGATCACCGGTGTAGCTGTGGACCGTCGTCATGAAGCCCTGGGCGATGCCGATTTTGTTATTCAGAACCTGGGCAACTGGTGCCAGGCAGTTGGTCGTGCACGAGGCATTGGAAACGACCTTGTGCTTCTTGCGCAGTTTCTTGTGGTTGACGCCGTAGACGATCATCACGTCGGCATCGCCACTCGGCGCTGAAATCAGCACGCGTTTGGCCCCAGCCGTCAGATGCTGGGCGGCGGCGTCACGCTTGGTGAAGATACCCGTGCATTCGAGCGCAATATCAACGTCGTGTTTGGCCCACGGCAATTCCGCCGGGTTGCGAACGGCGCTGACGGCAATGTTGCCAGTGCCGATATTAAAACCGGTTTTAGTGGTCTTGACGTTGCCCGGAAAACGACCATGGATCGAATCATAACGCAACAGGTGGGCATTGCTCTCGACATCGCCGAGATCGTTGACGGCAACGACCTTGATGTCCTTGCGTCCGGATTCGTGAATTGCCCGCAGAACCAGCCGCCCGATGCGGCCAAATCCGTTAATTGCAACGCGTGTAACCATGTCAATGTTCTCCAGTATTTTCGCGAGTTAGAGTAGTTCTTTGGCGGTTTTTGCCACGGCCTCAGCCGTGATGCCAAAGTGAGGAAAGAGGTCTTTTGCCGGGGCGGATGCGCCAAAGCCGGTCATGCCGACATGGGCGTCTGAATATTTCTCCCAGCCCATCGAAACCGCCGCTTCAACCGAAACCCGGACCGTACCGGGACCGAGGACTTCGGCTTTTTTGGCCTCGGTCTGATCGTCGAACAGTTCAGCGCAAGGCATCGAGACGACGCGGGTCGGTGTGCCATCGGCCTGCAGCAAATCGCGGGCACCGGCGGCAACACCGATCTCCGAGCCCGTAGCGATCAGCGTGACTTTCGCATCACCATCGGCCGGCATCAGTTCATAGGCACCCTGGGCACAGAGATTTTGGTCCGTGTGGTCGGGCCGAACGGTCGCCAGTCCCTGACGGGTCAGGGCAAGAACCGACGGGCCAGTGTCACGCTGCAGTGCCAGAGCCCAGCATTCGGCGGTTTCAACCGCATCAGCAGGACGGAACACAGCGACATTGGGCATCGCCCGCATGGTCGGAATATGTTCGACTGGCTGATGGGTCGGGCCGTCTTCGCCCAGTCCAATGGAATCATGCGTCAGCACGTAAATCACGCGCTGGTTCATCAGGGCTGACATGCGAAGGGCCGGGCGCAGGTAATCGGAAAAGACGAGGAACGTGCCGCCGTAGGGGATCAGCCCGCCGTGCAGCGCCACGCCATTCATGATAGCACCCATGCCGTGTTCACGAATACCGTAGTGGATATAACGTCCGCTCTGATTATGGGCGGCGAAGATGCCCATGTCCGGGGTGTCGGTGTTGTTTGAACCCGTCAGATCGGCCGATCCGCCCATGGTCTCCCGCACCACCGGATTGATCGCCTTCAGCGCTTCCTGACTGGACTTGCGTGTGGCCCAGTTCGGCGCTTCGTCGCTGAGACGGCGTTTGTGGTCGTTGATGGTGCTTTCAAAGCCGTCGGGCAATGTTCCCGCTGTGACACGTTCGAAGTCTCGCCGGTCGTCATCATCGCTTGAGGCCAGAACCGATTTCCATTCTGCCGAGGCCTTTGAACCGCTCGACCCGGCAGCACGCCACGCGGCCAGAATATCGTCGGGAATTTCGAAAGGTGCATGAGGCCAGTTCAGGGCTTCACGTACCAAAGCGATTTCATCGTCACCCAGCGGTGCACCATGGGCACCGGCCGTACCACCCTTGTTGGGCGATCCGAAGCCGATGGTCGTTTTGCAGGCGATCAGCGAGGGTTTGTCAGAATCGTGGGCGGCTTCAATGGCGACCGCGACCGCATCAGGGTCGTGGCCGTCACAAGCCGAGATGTCCCAGCCGCTGGCAGCAAAGCGCGCCAGCTGGTCGTCGCTGGTCGCCAGATCGGTTGAGCCGTCGATCGAGATTGCGTTGTCGTCCCACAGGACGATCAGACGACCAAGCTTCTGGTGTCCGGCGAAGGAGATAGCTTCCTGACTGATACCTTCCTGCAGGCAGCCGTCGCCGACGATGGCATAGGTGTGGTGATCTACCAGGTCCTCCCCGTAGCGTGCGGCGAGATGACGCTCAGCCATCGCCATGCCAACTGCATTGGCAAGACCCTGTCCGAGCGGGCCGGTGGTCGTCTCAATGCCAGGGATATGGCCTGTTTCCGGGTGTCCGGCCGTCAAACTGCCGAGCTGGCGGAAGTTGCGGATCTGATCCATGTCGATCTTCGGATAACCCGTGAGATAGAGCAGGGAATAGAGCAACATCGAGCCGTGGCCGGCGGACAGCACAAAACGGTCCCGATCCGGCCATTCCGGCCAGGTCGCGTCATATTTCAAAAAGCGGGTAAACAGGACAGTGGCAACATCGGCCATGCCCATGGGCATGCCGGGATGGCCGGAATTTGCTGCCTGTACGGCATCCATCGACAAGGCGCGGATGGCGTTGGCCATTTCATTGTGGGTGGTAGATGTGGCGTTCTCACTAGCGGCAGCGAGGCTCATGGGGCGGAAACTCCGTCTTCAAACTGGCTTGGGAATCAGCTGGCAATTCGTCAAAAATCTACCTCGGGCGCGCGACTGACAAACCGGGAAATCTGGCGATGAAAACATTCGTGGAGAGGTTATACACTGGATTGAAAAATGGTCGAGTCTCAGGTCAATATTTTTCGATATTTATCTATTATATTAGAAAAAACTAATATATCAACCCCATAACTCGGGCGGTGGCGGGTGCATCGTACTGCCTTCATAGAGAATGCCGGGATCGCGGTCTTCTTTCAGCAGCAAGGGGCCATCGAGGTCGACATACGCAGCAAGCGAACCCAGCAGCGACGCCGGCGCCATGCCCAATGATGTGCCCAGCATGCAACCGATCATGATGCCGACACCTATTTGCTTGGCTGCCATCACCATGCGGATGGCTTCCGTCAAGCCGCCGGTCTTGTCGAGCTTGACGTTGACGAAGTCGTAGCGCCGGGCAACTTCGGCCAGCGTCGCGGTATCATGCACCGATTCATCGGCACATACCGGCACGGCCCGTCCGAGGCCGTCGAGTACGCCGTCACTGCCGGCGGGCAGGGGCTGTTCAACCAGTTTGACACCGAGTTTTGACAATTCCCCGCCATATTCGGCCACCATGACCGGTGTCCAGGCTTCGTTGGCGTCAACGATGATGGTTGATTTGGGTGCGGCTTCACGTACGGCGCGGACCCGGGCGATATCGTTCTCGCCCCCGAGCTTTAACTTGAGCAGCGGGCGTGCAGCGTTGGTGGCCGCCGATGCGCCCATTTCCTCAGGTGTGCCGAGGCTGACGGTGAAGGCCGTGGTGATCGGTCCGGGTTCCGGTAGACCGGCAAGCTTCCAGACCGGAATTTCCCGTAATTTGGCTTCGAGATCCCACAACGCACAATCCACCGCATTGCGGGCCGCGCCGGCCGGCAACAAGGTCTGCAGGTTTTCCCGCGTCAAAGTACCGTCTTCGATGGGTCTGCGCAGGCTCTCGATGGCGGCGACCGCACTCTCGCGGGTTTCACCATAGCGACGGTAGGGTACACATTCGCCGCGCCCGCGTTTTTCAGCCTGATGCAATTCGATGGTCACGACCTCGGCGACCGAGCGCCGGCCACGTGAGATCGCGAAGGCACCTTCGATGTGCCACATCTCTTCGCGCAGGATCATGCGGCGTTTGTTCACAGCAGGCGCTCGACAATCCGGCTGACGCCATTTTTCAGGGGATCGACGCACGGCAAGCCCAGTCTGGCTTCTGTCTCCGACAGATAGTTTTGCCGTTCGTCATCATTCAAGGCAGACGTATTGATCGAGACGCCACAAAACTGCGCCGAGGGGTTTGTCAGCCGTGCAGCCTGCAGGTTGGCCTCAAGGCAGACTTCAAGATCCGGCAGCGGCAAATGCGGCAGGTTGCGCATGTGAGTGCGTGTCGGTTCATGGCAAAGTACGAGATAATCAGGTTGCGCACCATGCAGCAGGCCAAGGCTGACACCGGCATATGCCGGGTGAAAAAGCGATCCCTGGCCCTCATAGATGTCCCAGTGATCTGAAGCGGCATCCGGCCCCAGTCCTTCACTGGCACCTGCAATAAAGTCGGAGACCACACAATCGACGGAGACACCACCGCCAGCGATAAATATGCCGGTTTGTCCGGTCGCCCGGAAGTCGGTGTCGGCACCTGCCTCACGCATCGTCTGCTCAATCGCCAGAGACGTATACATCTTGCCCAGCGAACAATCCGTGCCGACCGTCAACAATCGTTTGCCCGTGCGTTTGAGGCCCGTACCGGTGGAAAACTCCTGCGAAGGATGTCGAACATCAAAAAGCTGGCGGCCATTTTTGGCGGCGGCGTCCCGGATTTCATCAACATCGCCGAGTTTGATGTGCAGGCCGCTGGCGATATCGAACCCGGCGTCGAGTGCGTTGAGAATGCTCTCCGTCCAGGTTGCACCCAGAAAACCACCGGCGTTGGCCACGCCGATGATCATGGTTCGCACACCTTTTTCAGCCGCCTGTTCGATGGTCAGATCATCGAGACCGAGATCGGCATTACAGCCGGGCAACCGCAGTTGACCGACGCACCAGTCCGGTCGCCAGTCTGCCACACCCTGGGCCGTCTTGGCCCCCAGCTGGTCCTTCGCGTCACCGAGAAACAGCAGATAGGGGCGTTGAATTTCACTTGCCATATCTCAAGCTACTCCTGATTGCTCATATCCGAAGCTTCAAATTCTGCTTGCAGGCGTTTCATCTCTTCTGCCGCGCCGGCCAGAAATTCTGCATCGTTCCAGATGCGATGATATCCCCGGGCAAAGGCATGACCATTGTGGACATAAAGGTAGGCATTCATGCGATTGGCGATCCAGTTGTTGCGGGTTTTGGTAACTTTGCCCGGCATGCCCATAACGATGGAATTATCGGGAATGACCGTGCCTTCCTTGAGGAACGAGCCGCCCGCGACAATGCAGTTATCGCCGACGACAGCGCCATCCATAATTGTCGCGTTGATGCCGATCAGGCAATTGTCGCCAATGGTGGCACCATGAATGGTGCAGTGATGGGTAATCGAACAATGCGCGCCGATATGTGTGCCAGTGCTGCCACCGACGTGTATCATGACAAAGTCCTGAATGTTGGTGCCTTCACCAATCGAGACGTCAAAGTTTTCGGCCCGAACGACGGTGTTGGGCCAGATCGTAACGTCCCGCGCCACTGATATTTTACCGTACAGGGCGACGGACGGGTGTATATAGGCTGGATTGTCGAGCACAACTTCGGGGCCAAAGTCGCGGGCACTGTTTTCAGACACGGGGTGTTTACCTCGGATGATTTATTGAATTAAGTCTTTGGAAACATACACCAAGCGGATAATTAGTCGATATCGATACGAACAAAGTGAGATCAAATATGTCCATAGCTGCGTTTATTACAATTTCAGGCAAGGATCGCCTCGGTCTGGTTGCCGAACTGACGGCTCGCCTGTTCGATCTGGGTGGCGACCTCGGCGATACATCCTTTGCCGTGCTCGGCACAGGATTTGAATTCTCCGCGGTCGTTGATTTTCCCGACGGAACCAGGCTCGACGATATCGGGCGCGAACTTCAGGCCCTGCCGACGATGGCTGATACCGATTTTCGAATTGAACAATTTCGCTTTGAATCGGCCCACGATGAAACGGGGCGCATAACCCATCGCATCCGCATCAGTGGTGGTGATCAGCCTGGACTTATAGCCCGGTTGTCCGAGGTCTTTGTCGGATTCGATGCCAACGTCGTGCGCATGAACTGTGAGCGCGTGCCCGATGACGAGGGCTATCCCCGGTTTATCACCCGGTTCGGCGTCGCAATCCCGCCCGAACGTGCGACGGCTTGCCTCGCCGCTATCGGCAATACCGCCGGTCAACTCGAGATGACCTGCACATGGGATGAAGCCTGGGAAGCCCGCGCCAACTGACTTGCGACGATTGACCTATTCGGAACTGTCGAAGAGGTCGTCGGTTTCTTTTTGTTCTGCAGCGCCGCCGCCGCGGCCCTTGCGCAGTTCCCTGACCCGGTTCTGATAGTACGCTGAACGCAAGGCCGAATAATAGTCCACCGAAGACGTCCGCAATTCATCGAGCGGGAAGATCAAATCTTCGCGTTTCACCACGGTCGAGCCGACAGTCCTTGCCAGCTTGAGCTTTGAGTTCAAAATATAGTTGAAGGGATCGATGGCGTAATCGACCAGTTGTCCGGTGCCATCGCGCAGGGTGCTGGGCCCGAGCAGGGGCAACACGATATAGGGACCTGAGTCGACACCATACGAATGCAGGCTCTGGCCGAAATCAGCGTGATGCGGTTGCAGGCCAAAGTCGGTCGCAACGTCGAACAGTCCAAGCACGCCGAAGGTTGAGTTAATGGCAAATCGTCCTGCTGTCACAGCGGCGTCTGATCCATCCAGTTGCACCAGATCATTGATCATGATGACCGGCGACGTCATGTTTTTGAAAAAGCGACGGGCCGCCGGCTTGGCCGGGTTTGGCATCAGAAATCCATAAAGCGCTGCAATGGGTCGCAATATCATGGTATCGAGCGCGTCATTCACAGCGAATACTGCTCGATTAAACCCTTCAATCGGATCGTTGATTTGATCCCGTTGAATATCAGCGCTTTCAGGTTGTTGTGGCGCTGGAGCACCGGGAGCCGCAGGGGCCGCTGGGGGTTGAACACTCACTATTTGCGGACGCACGGCTTGTGGGCGAACGACCGGTGAGTGAACAACTGGCGGGTAAACAACGGAGGGCATCGGCGTTGTGCCAATCCGATAGGACGGATTGTAGGTCACCGGGGTTGAGCGATAACCAGTTGTTGCCGGCAGCACAGCCCGTACCGGGGCCCGGGACTGAACCAGTCGGGATATCGGTTGAGTTCGTCCATTGGACGACCTGCCCGGCGATGACCCGGCGGCCTGATAGATCAGTCCTGCGAAACCTGGAAAGTTGCGGGCGGTGTGTCGGGCGATGTCATCTCTTGAGGCCGGTGCCGCTGCGACTGCCGCCGCGACAATCTCACCTGTAAGATGGGGATATCGGGCGATGGCCGAGGCAACGACGACGCTGAGCGCCTGACTGCTGCTTTCCTGTGCCCGCCGTGCCTGCAGCCACTGCAGGGATTTTTCGCCAATCGCCGAACCGACCGCTGTTTCCTGAACGGTCACGGCATTGGCGCCAGCCGCTGCGTTCTGGATATCAGCACTGACGTCAGCAGGAAGTGCGGCGAATACCGGGTTCACAAGTATTGTAGCTAAACCAAAGGCCAGTGCACACGCGACCGCCCGGCCCGGGATAAATCTTACAAAATGCATCAGCTGTCAGGTGTCCAGTTCATCGCTTCTCGCGTCGCTTTCTGGATGTCAGATTTAGGCATACGGTTGCGCAGGAATTTGGCGGTTTCAATAGCCCTGACATCACCGCGCTGGGCCGCAAGCAGAGACCATTTTAGTGCCTTGATGTCGTCACGCTGGACGCCCCGGCCTTTGGCGTAACGCTGGCCGATTTTACTTTGCGCCCTGACATGACCTCGCCTGGCGGCACTTAGATACCAGCTGGCCGATGTGTTTTCATCCGCCTCAATGCCGGTGCCATCGCGATAAAACTTTCCCATGTTGTAGTGAGCTCTGGCGTCGCCCTGTTTGGCCGCCTTCATCATCCACACGAGGGCCTGGCCATCATGCTTCGGCACACCGAGGCCATAGACGTACATCTTCGCCAATGTGTATTGCGACCGGGGCAATCCGCTGGCAGCAGATTTTTTGAGCCATTGGGACGCCTTGCGGTAGTTCTGTTCGACACCATCGCCGGCGATCAGCGCGGAGGCTAGATTATGTTGCGCTTCCGGCAAGCCATTTTGTGCAGCTTTTCGCCACCATTCAAAAGCCGTTTCCCGGTTGCGCTCAACACCTCTGCCGTCGTCGTAAAGAATGCCGATATTATATTGCGACCGGGCATCACCGCCCTCGGCAGCCAGCGTCCATTCCTTCAGAGCCGTGGCAAAATCAGCCTTTTCATAGGCCGTGGCACCCGCCTCGAAGTCAGCGCGGACTGGTGAGCTCAGTAACAGACAGCTTGCAACGACCCAACAAGCCGTCGTCGAAAATAGTGAAAACTGTTTGAGCTGGATTGTTTTCATGTCAGTTCGCCGTAATCGCCGGAAGTTTGTCGGCCCTGGCGCGCAAGGCCGAGACGAGGCCGTCAACACCATTGCTTTTGATCACGGCGGAGAATTCCGAACGCTGGGTAACCGCCATGCTGATGCCCTCTACCGAAATGTCGATGATCTTGTACTGGTTGTCCCGGGCCCGAACCCGCCAGTCTGCCTGTATGGGCGGACCACTGGGACGTTTGATGACGGAGCTGACGACGGCGTCTTTTTTGCCGGCGGGCCGGGCATTCATGACCGTAAATTTTTCGCCGGAATAGCCGCCAAAGCGTGAGGCATAGGTGTTGAGGACATAGATGCTGAACAGTCGAATATATTCGGCACGTTGTTCGGCATTCATTTTGCGCCAGTGACGGCCAACCGCAAACCGGCCGATGAATTCAAGATCAAAGCTCTGGACCAGCAGTTGACGCAAGGCGGCTTCACGTGCCGACAGATTGCCACTTTGGGATTGCAGGACCTTGATCGCCTGATCGGCCAGCCAGTTAATGAATTTGGCAGCTCCATCCGGTGCCGTCGCCGCGCGTGCGCTGAAGCCAGGGATAGTGCCTGCCGATGACACTAATGCTGTCGCTGCCGTCAGCTGAAGCGCAAAACGCCGTCGGCTGAGCATGACGTTTGTCGATTTAGCAAACATTATGGAAGGCATCAGCCTCATCTTCAAATCCCGCGATAACTAACTGAAATCGGTCCGCTCAAAGTCACTCATGGCATAAAAAATGACCAAACCATGTTTTCATTGAAAAGAGCATGATGCAAGTCAAGTTACGGGAGCAAGGTGTGAAGATATGCTAAGTTCTTGGTATTTATTAAAGAAAACAGCACCTGTGAATAAAATTGTGGATATCTTGTGAGTAAACAACTGAATTCGCAAGCACTTATACACAACTAATTTAGTAAAAGCCAAGTAAAATTGTTGAAATTGACTGCTGATTTATTCAATACTTGTCTTGCACGCGAAAGTGTGGGGGCCTCAAGCCCTGATAGTCAAAAGAGAATGGTTCAAAGGCTTCGGCCCGAAACCGGGACATTTGGATTATCAGCGAGGTCCCGCCGGAAGCACCGGTCGATGGCGGGGAACGATCAGAATTTGGCGGCTTGCCGTTGAAAAATGATCTGTAACACGCAGCAGACTATGTTTTCGGTCAGGACGGCATGTTCTCCTATTCGGTGGGACGGTCGTTCGCCGCAGAACCAACGTTCGCAGGAATGGCGGTTTGTCGGGTGAATGACGGAAAAGCCGGGCGATTGTGAGGCGGGACGTTGCGGCGAATGAAACCTTCGGGTGACGTTGGCGGGCGGAACAAGAAACAATCGGAAGAGGGGCAGGGGGCAGGGAAAGAGCGTTCGTTCGCGGACAATTGGACCAGGTCTTCAAAACCTCGCTGCAGACGTGCTGTTCCACCAAAACCGGTATTCGTCGGTTCGCCGAAGGATACAGGGATCGGGCAGGAGCGTTTTCGGACGAGCCTGTATGGTTGAAGTCCCTTCGGGGGCGGCATTTGGTGAAGCAGCGCAGATGCAGTGGTCGGGAGGACCAACGGATACCCAGGAGATGGGCCTTCGGGCGTGTCAGGCGGGTGAACGGGGGTTCTGGCTGGTCGGGAGGATGCGCATCGACCCGCGGATACCGTGACTGCTTGCAGGTGCGATATCCAGCCGGTTCGGCGGATGAGTGAATGAACAGGCAGGCAGACTTCGGTCGGTCGGCAGGTTTGGAAGCACAAAAGCCGGAATGGTGGGGCGATGGGCATGAACGGGCACGAAAGTGGCCGCGGGCAAGAAGTTGTACAGGATAGCGGACGAGGCCTTGTGCCGAAGACGTTATCCCGGGGACACGAAGCGAGTTAATGAGGTATCGCCTGCAGATACCTGATCAACAAGCGGAGGCGTCGCGAGCGAGTAACGCGTCTTTTGAGGAAGCTTTGCAAGGAACGGCCGGCAACGGGCGAACTGAACAGGGAAAAATCGAAGGATTGCGCGCAAGGGACAGATCCTCGACAACGAAGGTCTGACAAAGTTTGGAGGTCGGAGTCCGACGGTTTGGGCCGCAAGGCGTGAACAAAAAGGCGAAGACCACTGGTTTGAGCGGCAAGGCCAGTGACGGAAGTTGAAGACGGAACGGTTCGCCGGGAAGTCCGAAATGGAAGGCACGATGTGGAAACAAACGGGCGGAAACACTTCGGTGTGGAAGTCGGGGCGGAGAAACATAGGGCTAAAACGCAAAAAGCCCCAGGCGCACCGTCCGGGCGCTGGAGCATGACAGGGGCTAGACCGGCTCCTGGGCGTCAGGGGGTGTCTCTCGCGGGACACGAAGCATGGGACCCACTCCTATGCTCCCTG
>Ga0315336_1000670_pt1 | contig 84752 bp, 73 predicted proteins | sample ASW5metaG_FD_204512 | JGI IMG/M metagenome (GOLD analysis project Ga0315336, IMG submission 204512) | Ammonia-oxidizing marine archaeal communities from Monterey Bay, California, United States - ASW #5 | ecosystem: Environmental > Aquatic > Marine > Intertidal zone | place: USA: California...
AAACCTTTACTTTTATTCGCCGGTTTTTGTTGACCGACCCCGTCTGAGCCACTATTTTGCGCCCTCCCAAGTGCCCAGGGAGCTTGTGTACGGCGGCTTGGACATGGGGAGTGCCGCGGCCGGCCCGGAATCGGGGACCGGCCGCGACCTCTCCGTCCCCCAGACCGGCGCCCGCACCGGCTTTTCCCGGGCAGTGGGATTAGATATCGAAAAAGATTTCGGGCGGTGGCATCCGTTTGCCGCGTTCCGGGCGGAAATAAAAAGACCCGAGTACTGGAAGGACGGACCCATGAGCGAGCAGACCCTGAACGGTTCCCAGATCGTGCTGAAGGCATTGGTGGAGCAGGGTGTCGATGTCATTTTCGGCTATCCGGGCGGCGCCGTCCTGCCGCTTTATGACGAGATCTTCCAGCAGAACTCGATCCGTCACATCCTGGTGCGCCAGGAAGGTGGCGCCGTGCACGCGGCCGAAGGCTATGCGCGATCAACCGGCAAGGTCGGCGTCGTGCTGGTGACCTCGGGCCCTGGTGCCACAAACGCCGTGACGGGCCTCACCGACGCGCTGATGGATTCGATCCCCGTGGTCTGCATCACCGGCCAGGTGCCGACGCACCTGATCGGCAACGATGCCTTCCAGGAATGCGACACCACGGGCATCACGCGGCCGTGCACCAAGCACAACTACCTAGTCAAGGACGTGAACGACCTGGCGCGGGTCGTCCACGAGGCCTTCCACGTGGCGCGCTCGGGCCGACCAGGACCCGTGGTCATCGATCTTCCGAAGGACGTGGCCCTGGCCGACGGCACCTACATTCCGGCGGCCAAGATCGAGCACAAGAAATACCAGCCTCGCGTCAAGGGCGACCTGGACAAGATCAAGCAGGCGGTGGACCTGATCGCCGGGGCCAAGCGGCCGATCTTCTATTGCGGCGGCGGCATCATCAACTCGGGTCCCGCCGCCTCGCAGTTGCTGACCCAGTTCGTCCGCCTGACTGGCTACCCCTGCACGCTGACGCTGATGGGGCTCGGTGCCTTCCCGGCCGCCGATCCGCAGTACCTCGGCATGCTGGGCATGCACGGCACCTACGAGGCCAACCACGCCATGCACGAGTGCGACGTCATGGTTTGTGTTGGCGCGCGGTTCGATGACCGGATCACCGGGCGTCTCGACGCGTTCTCGCCGAATTCCAAGAAGATCCACATCGATATCGATCCATCCTCCATCAACAAAAACGTGAAGGTGGATGTGCCCATCGTCGGCGATATCGGGCATGTGCTGGAAGACATGATCAAGGTCTGGAAATCCAGCCAGGCCAAGCCGGACCAGCGGGCGCTGAAGACGTGGTGGAAGCAGATCGAGGAATGGAAGGCCGTCGACTGCCTGAAGTACGTCCAGCCGAAGGACAAGATAAAGCCGCAGTACGCCATCGAGCGGTTGTACGAGCAGACCAAGGAGAGGGGTGACGTCTTCATCACAACCGAGGTCGGCCAGCACCAGATGTGGGCGGCGCAGTACTTCCGTTTCGAGAAACCCAACCACTGGATGACATCCGGCGGTCTTGGCACCATGGGCTACGGCCTACCGGCCGCCATGGGCGTACAAATCGCCCACCCGGACGCCCTGGTCGTGGACATCTCCGGCGAGGCATCGTTCCTGATGAACATGCAGGAGCTGTCCACCATCGGCCAGTACCGGCTGCCGGTGAAGGTCTTCATCCTCAACAATTTCTACATGGGCATGGTGCGCCAATGGCAGGAACTGCTGCATGGCGGCCGCTATGCGGAAAGCTACATGGACAGCCTGCCCGATTTCGTGAAGCTGGCCGACACGTTCAACATGGTCGGTTTGCGCGCCACCAAGCCGAGCGAGGTGGACGACGCCATCAGTGAGATGATCAGTGTCGACAGGCCGGTTATCCTCGACATGCAGATCGATCCGGCGGAAAACTGCTTCCCCATGATTCCGTCAGGTTCGGCCCACAACGAGATGCTGCTGGGTCCGGAAGACGAGGCGGAGAAGCCCGTTTCCGAAGAAGGCATGGTGCTGGTTTAGGCGGGGCCGACACAGACAATCGAAACAGACGCAGGACGAAGCCACGTGACCATTGACGAAGAAATCCGCAAACACACCATGGCCGTGCTGGTGGACAATGAGCCCGGCGTGCTGGCGCGCGTCATCGGCCTGTTCTCCGGCCGCGGCTATAATATCGAGAGCCTGACCGTGGCCGAGGTCGACATCGAGGAAAACCTGTCACGCATCACCGTGGTCACCTCGGGCAACGAGATGATCATCGAACAGATCAAGGCCCAGTTGTCACGCCTAGTGCCGGTGCACCGGGTCAGTGACCTGACGCTAGAGGGCCCGCACGTGGAGCGGGAGCTGGCACTGGTCAAAGTCGTCTGCAGCGGCGAGAAAAGGGTTGAAAGCCTGCGTATCGCCGATATCTTCCGCGCGCGGGCCGTCGACAGCACCAACGAATCCTTCATCTTCGAGATCGTCGGCGACACCGGAAAGCTGGACGCCTTCATCAACTTGATGGCGCCCTTGGGGTTGACCGACGTTGCCCGAACTGGCATCGCAGCCATCGCCCGCGGCCGCGAGGCCATCTAGATTTCGCCGGCCAGGGGGCCGGCTGAGCCAGGACAAGAGGAACCAACGAGATGCGAGTTTATTACGATCGCGACGCCGACGTGAATCTGATCAAGTCGAAGAAGGTCGCCGTCGTCGGCTACGGCAGTCAGGGACATGCCCACGCGCTGAACCTGCGCGATTCCGGCGTCAAGGAAATCGTCGTGGCGCTGCGCGAGGGATCGGGCAGCCGGCCCAAGGCCGAAGGCGAGAAACTGAAGGTGATGACGCCGGCCGAGGCCGCCGCCTGGGCCGACGTGGTGATGATGCTGAGCCCGGACGAAGGCCAGGCGGCGCTTTATGCCGACCATATCGAGCCCAATATCAAGCCCGGCGCCGCGATTGCGTTTGCCCACGGCCTGTCGATCCATTTCCGCCTGATTGAGCCGCGTTCGGACCTTGATGTCTTCATGATCGCACCCAAGGGGCCGGGCCACACTGTGCGGGCCGAATACCAGCGTGGCGCAGGCGTGCCTTCGCTGGTCGCCGTCGCTCAGGACGCCAGCGGCAATACGCTCGACGTGGCGCTGAGCTATGCGTCGGCCATCGGTGCCGGCCGCGCCGGTATCATCGAGACCACGTTCCGCGAGGAATGCGAGACCGACCTGTTCGGCGAGCAGACGGTGCTTTGTGGTGGTCTGACGCACCTCATCCGAGCCGGTTACGAGACCCTGGTGGAAGCCGGCTACGCGCCCGAAATGGCCTATTTCGAGTGCGTGCACGAGGTCAAGCTGATCGTCGACCTGATCTACGAAGGCGGCCTCGCCAACATGCGCTACTCGGTCTCCAACACGGCCGAGTACGGCGACTACTACTCCGGCCCAAAGGTCATCGACGAGGCAGGCGTGAAAGCGCGCATGAAGACGGTGCTGGACGACATCCAGTCCGGCGCATTCGTCAAGGACTGGATGACCGAGAACGTGGTTGGCCAGCCCAAATTCAAGGCCATGCGCCGGCGTCACGCCGAGCACGACCTGGAACATGTTGGCGAACGTCTGCGCGGCATGATGCCCTGGATCGCCGAGAACCGCCTGGTGGACAAATCCAAGAACTAATCGTCAATATTGCCTGTTTCGACGCCGCGCTCCTGTGACTCGAAGGGCGCGGCGTCGTTTTTCCCGTTTTGCGGCTGTTAAGACTAAAGAAACCCTGCTCGGTTAAACCGGATTCGTTGCTGGACAGTTCAGCGGCAAGTTATTGGGGATACGAGGGAAACGGGCACCAGACGCGCATTCGGCCTAGAACAGCCGGCGCTGACGCCCTATAAAGGGCGAATCGCCGCCATTCCGGCGCTTTCCGTCAGGTGATACCGAGTTAGGACCGAGTTAGGACCGAGTTAGGACGACGATTCCATATGTTTTCGAGAATCTTTGGCTTTCTATCGGCCGACATGGCCATCGATCTGGGTACGGCGAATACGCTGGTCTACGTGAAGGGCCGCGGCATCGTGCTGAACGAGCCGTCCGTGGTCGCCATCGCCGAGGTCAAGGGCAAGAAGCAGGTGCTGGCCGTTGGCGAGGAGGCCAAGCAGATGCTCGGCCGCACGCCCGGCAATATCCGCGCCATCCGGCCGCTCAGGGACGGCGTCATCGCCGACTTCGAAGTCGCCGAGGAGATGATCAAGTACTTCATCCGCAAGGTCCACAACCGGCGCAGTTTCGCCAGCCCCCTGGTTATCGTCTGCGTGCCCTCCGGCTCCACCGCCGTCGAGCGCCGCGCCATTCAGGAATCGGCCGAAAGCGCGGGTGCGCGCCGGGTCTTCCTGATCGAGGAGCCGATGGCCGCCGCGATCGGCGCCGGCCTGCCGGTGACAGAACCGACCGGTTCCATGGTCGTCGACATCGGCGGTGGCACCACCGAGGTCGCCGTGCTGTCGCTGGGCGGCATCGTCTATTCCCGCAGCGTGCGCGTCGGCGGCGACAAGATGGACGAAGCCATCATCGCCTACATCCGTCGCAACCATAACCTTCTGGTCGGCGAAGGCAGCGCCGCCCGCATCAAGGAGGACATCGGCTCCGCCTGTCCGCCGGATGACGGCGATGGTCAGACCATGGAAATCAAAGGCCGCGACCTGATGAACGGCGTGCCCAAGGAACTGGTGATTTCGGAAGGCCAGATAGCCGAGAGCCTGGCCGAGCCGGTCGGCGCCATCATCGAAGCCGTGAAGGTGGCGCTTGAGCACACGGCGCCCGAATTGGCCGCGGATATCGTCGACAAGGGCATCGTGCTGACCGGCGGCGGCGCACTTCTGGGCAATATCGACTTCGTGCTGCGGCATGCCACCGGCCTGCCAGTCTCCATCGCCGACGACCCGCTGAGCTGTGTCGTTCTCGGCACCGGCCGCGCGCTGGAGGAGATGAAGCGCCTGCGCGACGTGCTGACCACCATGTATTGAGTCGGCGTGGCCATTAAGCCTCGTCAACGATTTGCCGTATCCCTATAATTCTTCAGGGTATCTTTACTGTTGCCGCCAAGAATTGCGGCAGGTAATTGGAAACCTGATGTCGTAACCCCCGCGTGCTGGGAGAAGCGGAGTGGCTGAACGCTCGCGCCCATTCACCCGTATCGCGGCGCCAATCCGAAGTCTGGCGCAGCGGTTCACCTTCTTGGGTCTCATCGTTGCCGCGGCGGCGCTGATTCTGCTCGGCAAGATTGATGTGGCCGTGGTCGAACGCGCGCGCATTCAGGTGACGGACGCCATGGCACCGATCCTGGACGTCCTCTCCCGCCCGCTGGATGCCATCGATCATGCCGTGATCGAAGGCCGTGCCATGCTGGCCGTTCGAGAGGAAAATACGCGCCTCAAGGCCGACAACGAACGGCTGCTGCGCTGGCAGGCTGTGGCCCGCAAGCTGGAAGCCGAGAACCGGGCCCTGAAAGGATTGTTGAAGTTCAGGGCGCCGGGCGAAGCGAGCTTCATCGCCGCCCGTGTCATTGCTGACGCCGGTGGCACTTTCGCGCACAGTTTCCTGCTCAACGCCGGTGCCAGGGATGGAGCCCGCAAGGGCCAGGCCGTGGTCACCGGCGATGGCTTGGTCGGCCGGGTCCAGGAAGTCGGTACGCGATCGGCCCGCATCCTGCTGATTACGGACCTGAACTCGCGCATCCCGGTGCTGATCGAACCGAGTCGCACCCGCGCCGTGCTGGCCGGAACGAACACCAGTCGGCCGCGGTTGGTCCATCTGCCGCCGGGTGCCGTGGTGGCCGAGGGCGACCGCATCGTGACCTCGGGCCACGCTGGCGCCTTTCCTCAGGGACTGCCGGTGGGCGTGGTGGCGGCCGTCGGTGACGGTAATATCGACATACAGCCCTTCGTCGGCCGTTCGCGGTTGGAGTTCGTCCGTATTCTCGATTTCGGACTCGAAGGCATCATCGTTCGTCAGCGGCGTGATGGCGCTGGTGGCGAAATCGAAAAGGGTCCCGCGATCAGGCCATGAAGCCGACAATCTGGCAGCGCCTGGACATGCTGGCCCGGCAGTTATCGCCGGTGTTACTGACGTTGATGCTGGTGATCATAAATATTCTGCCCTTCCCATTGCCTGATTTCGCGCGTGTCGTGCCGGTGCTTCCGCTGATTGCCATCTATCATTGGTCCGTCTATGCGCCGGAACTGATGCCAACACCGGCGGTATTCGTCGTCGGCCTGCTTTTCGACATCCTGGTCGGCGCGCCGCCGGGCCTGAATGCGCTGATCTTCCTGGTCGTCTACGGCATCGTTTCGGGGCAGCGGCGGTTCCTGATCGGCAAACCGTTCCACATCGTCTGGTCCGGCTTCGCGGTTGTGGCAGCGTTCGCCGGCGCCGTGTCGTGGGTGCTGACGTCCGCCTACTATGAACACATCCTGAATACCGAGGCATTCCTGGTTCAAGGGGCAATCACCATCGGCTTTTTCCCGGTCCTGGACTGGCTGTTCTTGCGCTGGCAGCGCGCCTTCCTAGAGGAAACCTGAGCCGTGAACCGTGATGGAGATCGCCAGAAACTGTTCGGGCGCCGGGCCGCGGTGCTGGCGGGCGGCAAATTCGTCCTGCTGTCGGCCCTGGTTGGGCGCATGTACTACTTGCAGGTCGTGGAGGCCGAGCGCTACGCCACGCTGGCCGATGAAAATCGCATCAACATGCGTCTCTTGGCGCCGCCGCGCGGGCGCATCGTCGACCGTTTCGGGGTTCCTCTAGCAGACAACCAGCAGAACTACCGCGTGCAGATGCTGCCCGAGGATATTCAGGCGGCCGATATCGCCGAGGTGATCGAGCACCTAGCGCGCATCGTTCCCATGGATCCCGTGGTCCGTCGACGGGTGCGGCGCGAGATCGAGCGCAGCCGGGGTTTCGTGCCGGTGACCGTGCGCGAGAACCTAAGCTGGTCGGAGGTGGCGCGGATCGAGGTCAACGCGCCGGAGCTTCCAGGCGTGATGATCGACGTTGGACGCAGCCGGCGCTATCCGCTTGGGCGGGACGCCGCGCACCTGTTGGGCTACGTCGCCGCGGTCTCGGAAAAAGAAATGGATGGCGACCCGCTATTGCGCCTGCCCGGTTTCCGTGTTGGTAAGGCCGGCATGGAGCGGGTGCACGACACAAAATTACGCGGCTCAGGCGGTTCGTCCCAGGTCGAGGTCAACGCTTACGGCCGTATGATCCGCGAACTTTCACGCCAGGAAGGCCAGGCCGGCGCGGAGGTCGTACTGACGGTGGATGCCGGCCTGCAGCGCGCCGCCAGCCGGCTGCTCGAAGAGCAGAGCGCGGCCGCCGCGGTCATCGACGTCCTGCACGGCGACGTACTGGCGCTGGTTTCGACACCGAGCTTCGATCCCGATGCCTTCAACCGCGGCTTGACCGGGCGGGAATGGCGCGACTTGATCGGCAACGAGCGCGCGCCCTTGAGTAACAAAGCCATTGCCGGCCAATATGCTCCGGGCTCGACTTTCAAGATGATGGTGTTGCTAGCGGCCTTGGAGAAAGGCGTCATCACGCCGGACTCGCACTTCTTCTGTAAGGGGTATGTCGAACTGGGCGACGCGCGTTTCCATTGCTGGCGTAAGCACGGCCATGGCCTGGTCAATGCCGAGCGGGGTATCGAACAGAGCTGCGACGTTTATTTCTACGAGATCGCCAAGCGCACAGGTATTGACCGCATCTCCGCCATGGCCCGCAAGTTTGGCCTCGGTGATGTTCTCGACCTCGATCTCAGCGGCGAGAAGACGGGGCTGATGCCGGATCGCAAGTGGAAGCGCAAGACGTTCGACGAGCCCTGGCACCAGGGTGAAACCTTGATCGCCGGGATCGGTCAGGGGTACGTGCTGACGACGCCACTGCAATTGGCCGTGATGACGGCGCGCATCGCCAATGGCGGGTTGCGCGTGATGCCGCGCTTGACCCATGCTGTGACCGGGACGGCCGAAAATCCAGCTGCATCCGTACCGACCGTCGAGGACATTGGTATCAACGGCATTCATCTGGCCCTGGTTCGCGATGCCATGGATCGCGTGGTCAACCAACCGACGGGGACGGCTTTCCGGGCCCGCATCCAGCAGGCTGAGTGGGCCATGGCAGGCAAGACCGGTACGGCCCAGGTGCGTCGGATCTCCAAGGCCGAACGCGAGCAGGGCGTGCGCAAGAACAAAGACCTGGACTGGAAGCAACGGGACCACGCGTTGTTCGTCGGCTATGCGCCGGTGGAGAAACCCCGATACGCGGTTGCTGTCATCGTCGAACACGGTGGCGGCGGCTCCAAGGTCGCCGCCCCCATCGCCCGCGACATCCTGTTGGAGGCTCAGCGTCGCCGCTCCGGGCGTTCGTCCACTGCCGCCGGCACTGGTGTGCAGGCGAGCCGCTCACCTGATCGCCCTGGCCGGGACGAAGGTTGACGCCATGGCCGAAGGTCTGCTCAGCCGCCCGGAACTCACGGCCCGCCAGAAGGTTTGGCAGATTCACTGGATGTTCGTGTTGTTGACCTGCCTAACCGCCGGCATCGGCTTCGCCATGCTGTTTTCCGCCGCCGACGGCCGCGCCGATCCCTGGGCATCGCGCCAGATGGCGCGTTTCGCGGTCGGGTTGGCGGTCATGCTGGCGGTGGCCATGGTCGATATCCGTCTCTGGCTGCGATACGCCTACGCTTTCTATGGGGTCAGCCTGATGCTGCTCGTCGCTGTCGAGGTCGCCGGCATCGTCGGCATGGGGGCGCAGCGCTGGATCAGCCTCGGTTATTTCACCCTGCAGCCGTCAGAGCTGATGAAGATTGCCTTGGTGCTAGCCCTGGCCAAGCATTTCCACGGCGTCAGCATTGATGATATTGGAAGGCCGAGCCAGATCGTGGTGCCGGTCGTCATGATCGGCCTGCCGGTCGCCCTGGTCCTGCGCCAACCGGACCTGGGCACGGCCTTGTTGATAATCATGGCTAGCGCCGCCATCTTCTTCACCGCCGGTGTGCGCATCTGGAAGTTCGTGCTGGTGGCGCTGGTTGCACTGGGTACGGCGCCGGTCGCCTGGCAGTTCCTGCACGCCTACCAGCGCCAACGGGTGCTGACCTTCCTCAACCCGGAGAGCGACCCGCTCGGCGCCGGGTACCACATCATCCAATCCAAGATCGCGCTCGGATCGGGTGGACTCTCGGGCAAGGGCTTCATGCAGGGAACCCAGGGGCACCTCAACTTCCTGCCCGAGATGCAGACCGATTTCGTCTTCACCATGCTGGCCGAAGAGTTCGGCCTTGTCGGCGGACTCTGCCTGCTGGCGCTCTATATCATCATGCTGACCTACGGCTATATCATTGCACTTCGCGCGCGCAGCCAGTTCGGCCGCCTGGTGGCGATCGGCGTGACTTCAACGTTCTTTCTCTACGTCTTCATCAACATTGCCATGGTCATGGGGCTGATCCCGGTGGTCGGTGTGCCGTTGCCGCTGATCTCCTACGGTGGCACCGCGATGCTGACGCTGATGTTCGCCTTCGGGCTACTCATGGGTGTGCACGTACACCGAGATATCGGCATCGGCCGGCGCGGCGTCGAGCCCGAAGCCTGAAGCCAGCGCCAGCTCCTGACGACACGGACAAACCCGTATCGACAAAGCCCCGCCCCTTTGCTATATCCGACCGCCGCTCAGAGGGCGGCACACGAACATGACCCATGGGCGATTAGCTCAGTTGGTAGAGCAGCTGACTCTTAATCAGCGGGTCGAAGGTTCGAGTCCTTCATCGCCCACCAATCTTTTCAAGGGCTTAGCTGGAAACAGCTAGGCCCTTGTTCTTTCGGGTAAGCAATAGGTAAGCACCTGATGGCCAAGAAGTCGAAACCGAGATTGGGATGGCAACCAAAGTCTGGTTGGCGCTGGGAAGACACCGGGTGTTATCCGGATGATGTGGTCAGCTCCATTGCGACGCGATTTGAAATCTCAGGAGAGGCTTCTGTTCACCGTCTCAAGGAACGGTTGGAAACGGCCGGAACGATGTATCGCGATTCCCGGTTCAACATGGATGGACCGTCACCGCCAGAGGTTCGAGCCTACTTCAACGAGATCATCGAACATTGTGACCGGCTGCTCGAACTAATCGACGACGCAGATAACAAGTCATGGAATCTTCTCTGGCCGGTTCAGGAACAACTCCGATTTTCAGGTACGTTCGAGGGAGATACCCGGCTTGAAGAGATTGGTGCGTTGCGACGTGCTCATGATGGTGATCCGGACGATTTTGTTGCCGAGGTATACGACATTTCGGAGGTCTCTGTCGGATTGCGTTATATGCGGTTATTGGCAACCGAGGCGGGCTTGAACGTCGAGCCGGGCAGTGTCGGCCGCAAGCGGAACGTCGCGTTATATCTCTGGGTGCACGAGATGGCGCGATACTGGGAAAACGAACTTGGAAGAAAATTTACGGTTTCATCCGTAGGCAATCTGCCGTCGAGCCCAGTTGGACATTTTCTTGAGGCATGCTTACGGCCATTGGATGCCGATGCCGTCCTAAATCTGGTCAGCCAAATGCGGGAGGAACTGAAAGTTCGCAAAAATGAGGGTCAAAAAAAGACCTGATTTTTGCGCATCTTCGATAACACGCGCCGCGAAAAAGTGTTTATTAGAGTCGGTCACCCAACAACAGCGAAGGTGACCGAAAATGTTTCAACATCTCGATCAGAACTTAGCGCGCGATCCGGATTATCTGGATCGCCTCGTCAACGAAACCGAAGCGGCTTCGTTTGTCGGCTACACCATCCGTGCCATGCAGGGCTGGAGGGTGAAGGGCGGCGGACCAAAATTTATCAAGGTTTCGGCTCGGTCCATCCGCTATCGCCGTCGTGACCTTATCGAATGGGCAGAGGCGCGTCTTCGCGCCAATACCTCCGAAACCGATCGGAGGGCCACGGCATGATGGCGACGCCGCTATTTGCTATGTGTCCTGACTGTGGCTGGGTCCACACCCCGTGCTTGCGTACTTGGCTACTCTCGACAACCTCTCCCCACGCACTGCGCCTGCCCGCGTCCAGGTCGCTCGCGGGGACCCGCCTGGCAGGCGCGCAGCGCCGAAGGTGGGCGGAGCGCGCCTTGACGCCGCACCGGACGCTAAGTCCGCAGGGGAGGGGCGCAGCCCCCAAAGGGGGATGCAACCCTGCCCAGCGGCGAGCGTCCTTCCTCTTGGGGCGGTCGGGGGCGGAGCCCCGGACTCGCATGGCTGAGAGTTGAGGGGGGTCCTGTATCACCCCCCTCTGGAAATACGAAGATGGAGATATTGATGATGAAAGTCGTTCATTACGGATTTGATGGTCTAGATATCGCGTTTCAGGTGCTGACGCCCGAACCACTGGCACGGCGGTTTGAGGAAGCGAAGGCCAAGGCGATCGATGCGAAGCAAGATCAGCTTGTGACGTATCGAGGTGTGCGCATGTTGGTATCCGAGTCCGGCGGCAAGGGCGGTTACGCCTATCGAGCCAGCACGGGCGACCTGGGGGCCATCTGGTTCTTCAAGAAGCCCAATGCCAACGACCCGTGGGGCATTCGAGTATCGACCCGGGCGCTCGCGTTGGCGGTCAATGGGCTGGGCGCGGTGCGGGCGGAGCTTAACGCGTTCTTGGAAGCGATTGGCGTGACGTTGCGTGAAGGTGACGAGCGGATCGGACGGGTCGACTATGCCGTCGATTTCCTAGCGCCGGAGTTCGAAGTCGACCCGATGAGTTTTGTCATGCATTCCCATACACGACGCGTGGCAAATGGCGAGGCGATCCCGTTTCGTCACGAGGGCACGTCCGGTCGGTATAACGCCGTTACGGTCGGCAAAATGCCGGGTCGCCAGATCATCGTCTACGACAAGCGGCGCGAGGTGATAGATCGAAGCAAGGTAGCATGGTGGGAAATCTGGAACCGCAATCTTGAAAATGAGGGCCTCCCGCCATTGGACCCGACGGGTCGCGAGACGTCGCAGATCTGGCGGGTCGAAATCCGGGCCGGCAAACGTCATCTCAAGGATCGCTGGGGCATTCTCGGCTGGCCGGATCTGGATGATCGCCTATGCGACATTCTTACGGGGGCGTTGGATGACATCGTCTATGCCCAACCAACGGATGATTCCAACCGTTCACGCTGGCCGGTGCATCCCATATGGACGGAGGTGAGGCGGATTATCGATGGCGACCTGATTGAAATGAAGAGCGGTGTTTCGCCCGATCTCGTTCGCGAAGTGCTTCGGGATGAAAAATGCGAGCAGCTCGGTAGCCAGATGCGGGGGCTGTCGGCGACCTATGCGACGGTCAGGGGCATTCCTCCGAGCGAGGCGGACCAGGTCCCTCGCCTTGTCGCCGGCGACCTGTCACGGGCAATTTCCGAAAATCGAGCCGGATATGAAAAGCGCATGTCCGAGGCCGCAGGCCGTTATGTATTCCTGGACGCCGCGCCGCGTGATAGGTGAACATCCTCTATCTAACGTTAGATAGGGGATGCGGCCTACCGTTAGGGACCATCTCGTTATGTAATGGAATGGCCCTTCCGGAATCCGGAAATGACCCGGGTGGTTCCGTTACGTAAGGGAACGGCACTTCCGGAACCCGGAAATAACCCGGGTGGTTCCGTTACGTAAGGGAACGGCACTTCCGGAACCCGGAAATAACCCGGGTGGTTCCGTTACGTAAGGGAACGGCGCTTCCGGAACCCGGAAATAACCCGGGTGGTTCCGTTACGTAAGGGAACGGCACTTCCGGAACCTGGAAACGACCCGGGTAGTTCCGTTACGTAAGGAAACATCACATCCGGAGCCTGGAATCGGCCCGGGTGGTTCCGTTACGTAGGGGAACGGCACTTCCGGAACCCGAAAAGAAACTGGGTAGTTCCGTTACGTAACGGAATGGCCCCTACGTAACGTATACGTATACGTGACATCATATAGGGTCGGCGCCTTCGAACGGCAGAATTCCCTATATGCGTATATAAGTACATACGTATTGAGTTCTGCGAACCTCCGTATGGGATTGCGACGCGAATGTACTGGGCTGGGTGCGATGAAAAGGAAATAGCCGAGCGAATTGATGTTTGCCGGGCAACGGCACGCCGATATCATCAATATCAGCTTTCGTGAAAAATTGATTGGCCTGATGGGTGCGGTTTTGTCGGGAGAACTGAACTTTGACCATAGTTAATGAAGACGCTAGGCCGTTTCTTCGTTGGGCGGGTAGCAAACGCCGATTGGTCCCAAGGCTACGAGAATTTTGGCCTCATGACGGTTCAAGATACCTTGAGGCGTTTGCTGGTTCGGCGTGTTTATTTTTTTCGCTGGGACCTCCTGTAGGCCTACTGAACGATATGAACGAGCATCTAATTCGAACCTACAAGGCAGTACGGTCCGAGCCAAAAGGAGTCTTTGCTCGTCTGAAGCAAATGCCGAGAACAAAGGAGTATTATCTTCGTTTGCGGAAGCAAGCATTTGATGAAAAGGATGAGATTAAATTCGCGGCGAACTTCATCTATCTGAATAGAAATTGTTTTAACGGACTATTTCGAACTAATAAAAATGGAGAATTTAATGTACCGTTCTCATCTCAAAGGACACCGCAAAACATACTGAAGGATGATTTGATAACGGCGGCCAAGGCATTAGAAGAAACGAAACTATCAAGTTTGGATTTTGAAGCATTCGTTAGAAATAATGTCAAAATTAATGATTTCGTTTACCTGGACCCGCCGTACGCCGTATCGAACCGAAGAATTTTTCGTCAGTATGGCCCCCATTCATTTGGAGTTGACGACCTGGACCGTCTCAGATGCTTGTTGGATTACATTGACGGGATTGGGGCGAGCTTCGTTCTTTCGTACGCAGACTGCAAAATGGCGCGTCAAAAGTTTTGCAAGTGGAAGATCGGACGAGCATTCGTAACACGGAATATTGCTGGTTTTTCCGTCCACCGCAAAAAGTCCGCAGAGCTGTTCATTTCCAACGGTTCACGATAAAGTTCACAAGCAACACTTTGAGTTGAAAGATGAAGATAGCAGTAATCAGCGATTTGCATATCGGGAGAACTGCGAGGGCTCGGGATTTACAGCCGCCGGCGGTTCATGCGGACGCTCATGAGGAAGGCGAGGCAGATTTCTTAGAAAACTTTTATCGTTTCGTTGATTCGTTCCAAGTGTCGGCTGATTACCTAGTTGTACCTGGCGACATCACTGATGCGGCGACGCCGGAGGAGGTGGATCACGCGAATATTGTTGTAGATGGTGTTCGGCAATCACTGAATGTGCGGCGAAATTGTGTCGTTTTCGTTCCGGGAAATCACGATGTTGATTGGAGCGTGCTCCGAGATGGGGATGCGTCTCACCCTGTCCGACAGGCTAGAAGATATGACGCTTTTCGTCGATCCGGGTCCATTTTTCGGGAGGCAAACGAGAATGCTGAAGGCGATCTATTTGTGGAGCCGTTCTCATGTTTGTGGGAATTCCCGAATCTGGTCGTCCTAGGCTACAACTCAGCTTGGCATGATAGCCCCGACGCGCACCATCATCATGGCGCCGCAACCGCAGATCATATCGCATCGATGCGTGAAATGCTTATGGCGAAAGGCAACATTTCTAATAAAATAAAACTATTTGTTGTTCATCATCATACTGACCAATATCATAATTTATTCGATTTTTACTCAGATTATAGTATTATTGATAATTCTCAATTAATTATTGATTTAGCTCATGAATTTAATTTTGATTTCTTAATTCATGGACATAAGCACTTTCCGCAATTTAATTCAAAGGCGAATAATGCGGGCCATCCGCTCTGTGTCCTCGGTGCCGGAAGCTTTTCTCGGCGACTAGTTCCGTCTATGTCGGGATATGTATCAAATCAGTTTCATCTAGTGGAATTTGATGGACGCGACCCGACGTCATCGCTTGTTCGTGGCAAAGTCCGTAGCTGGGCATATGTTGGTGGGGGCCGGTGGCAGGCGAGTTACCACAAAGAGAAGCGGGATTATAGAGAGAGAGTCGGAACTGGAATAAGGCATGAGAATTTTTTCGGAACATATTATCCACCGATGAGACTTGAGCGTGCGATGGACGAATTATTCGATCGTTTGATTACCTCAAGACAGGTGCTCCGTTGGCAAACCATCTGCCAGCATCTTCCCGAGTTGCGGTATCAACAAACTGAAAGCCTTTTGAGGGCGTTGGAAAACGTTACCAGTGCGCGTGGCTTGACGCTTGTTGTCGAGTGGCCGGATTTGTTCGTTTTTGCTGAGGGTGATGGAGATGACTAATACAGATGCACTGGCCCACTTGTTCGAAGTTGACAATGCAAGAAATCTCTCGCGAGAGGAGACCGTAAATACATTCGTCGATAGGCAGGGATTTTGGCGCCTCTTGTCCGCGAAGAACCATATTGTGCTTGGTTCACGTGGTTCCGGAAAAACTGCGATCGCAAAGATGCTTTCCCACAATTATCTCTCAGCGCATGACAACGAACGCTCAAAAAAAATAATCAAGGACAGAGAGTATATCGGCATCTACGTATCAGCGAAATTAAGCCTCACGACCCCTGAGTTTTACGCAGATAACCTGAAGGGCGACAATAGAGATCAGGAATTTATTTGGCAGTTGAATCATGCGGTTTGTGAAGCATTCATTGATGTCGTCGAAAGTTGTTTGGACGCATATGTGCCTGACAGCGATGAACGACGCATACAAGGCTACAAGTTGGCGAATGAGTATGGACGCATATGGGGTAGTGATGCCGTACAGTTGACCAGTTTTGATACGCTTCGAGAATTTATGGCGGATCTATCCCATGACAAGAATTTCCGGGACACAAAAAGCCGAATTCTTGGTGATGATTACTCTTCTGATAAGTCATCGGCGGTCTATTTTTACGGTCCTCTTTTTGAACCACTGAAACGATCAATAACAATCTTGAAGCGAAAAATTAAATTTCCGGATAATTCCAACTGGTTGTTATGTTTGGATGAGGTCGAATGGCTGAATGAAAGGCATCATAAAATACTAAATACATTCATGAGAACAGATTCGGGAAAGTTATACCTAAAACTAACGACAATGCCATATAGGCATTATACATTGGATACAATGGCGGGAATATCTATTAATGATGGCCATGACTTTGAGTATGTTTATTTGGATAGAGATAACTGGTACTTTAACCAGAAATTTAAAGATAGTATTTCCCAATTTTCATCGAGGATTTTTAGCAAGCGAGTACGTTTCGCCGGTTATTCTGGCGCAAAGAACCTGCGAAGTCTGCTGGGCCCATCTCAATTGCTTGAGGACAAGAAAGAAGATTGGGGCGGCGAGTCCAAATATTTCGCAAGGCTTCTCGATCATGCCAATGAGGCCACGATCGATCGCGCTCGAAATCTTCTCGATGTCTCGGGTCGGTATCACGATCAGATCGTTAGAAAGATCCGACCTGCGATTTTACTTAGGGACGCCGTGCGATATTCGTCAGGTCGTGCCGAGATGACAATATACTCGGGAGCTTCTTTAGTTGTAAGGTGCTCTGATAATAATCCTAGAATATTAATTCAAATCTTCAATAAATTGCTTTTGGAAAGCGGCGGGGCGCGCCTGGACCGATCACAGCGTGAATTGGATTTAAGGTCGATCAAATCCGTGAGGAAGGTTGTTCAGAACCGCGTATTATCCGATTTTTCCGGAAGTTTCCTTCGTAGAGTTTTAGCAGAGAAGAGGGGGCGGGAGATATTCGAACTTGTCAGTACGATCGGTAATTACATGCGACGTCACCTTCACGAGGGTCACATTGGCACTGATTTCTTGTCATCGGTAATTGTAAACTTCGATGATGAGGCGGAATTTGGTCAGTTGATCAAGGAGGCGGTTGGCCTTGGGTACCTTTACCCAAGCGTTAACCAGAAGGACCCTGATCGGATGCCGTTAACGACAGGGGAGTTTCATCTAGGATTAGTTCTTACTCCTCATTTTCAATTGTTACCCCGCAAAGGGAAAGCGCATAGATTAAGGAGAATTCTTGAGTCTAAATCAGATCGATTGATCGGTCGACACCAACAGGATTTATTTTGGGACGATGAAGATTCATAACATTCAAGACGCATCTCTCGAGGGAATGGGAGATCTTCATTTCGAGTTGGCTATTTTCGCGCTTGGTTATGAAACGCGATGTACGGAAATTGCTCGTGTCATTAATCACGGGAATATAGACAAGAAACTTGTTTTAGCATTTGGTGAGTTCGTTGACACTGAATCACGATCCAGAAACCAAGCATTATTCGAAGCTATTGGCGGTGTGCATATTGAGTATGGAAGTGCGAGCGATGGGGATTTTATAATTCAAGTTTTAAGAGATTACTTAAGAAACTTAACATCCAATAGAATACGGATTTTTGTAGATTATTCATCTATGTCTAAATGCTGGTATTCAGCGATTGTGAGTTTTCTAAAATTCTTTGATAGGTTCAGCAAGGTTGAGGTGTATTTTTGCTATCAGCCGGGAGTGCATGTTGGTGATGCCGCGCCAAAAGTTGTCAACAATATTTCCATGTTGCCTGGATTCGAAGGACGATTGACAGGGCGCGCGAAGAGCGTCGGAATCTTTGTGCTTGGGTTTGAGGCTATGGCTGTTTTTGCCGCGCATGAACGCTTAGAACCTGATGAAGTGTATGCGGTATATGCGAAGCCAGGTGCTATCGAAGGTTACGATAGGGTCGCCCTCGAGAAAAATCGAGAGTTCCTGACCGCGTACAAACCGACTGTTCTCAGTATGCCTTTGCGTAGCGTGGGAGGCGCATACCAGATATTCTCAGATTTGGTTGTTGGAGCTATTGGTCGTTCATCTGAGATTGGTGCGGCTGCGCTCGGGCCGAAGCCCCATTGCCTAGCACTACTATTGGTTGCTGCTCGGTTCCCTGAGCTTGGGGTTCTTCAGGTAGGTGGCGCAATCAGAGAGCCAATTGATGTCACGCCATCAGGGCGGCCAGTTGTGACCTGTGTTGAGTTTTTGGAAAGAGAGAAAGTTTAGTGTTTAAAAATTTACGTTGGTTGGCGCCAGACCAAATTCTATCGCCTGTGTTGTCCTGAGCTGCCATCGAATTTCTTGCTCATAATGTTAACTGCTTGTCGAAGCGGGTCATCTGCGAAATGCGAATATCGCTGCGTTGTTTGCGGCTGTGTATGCCCGAGGAGTCTTCCAACGATCGGAAGGCTTACTCCCGATGACACAAGATGTGAAGCGAAGGTGTGCCGGAGGTCATGAACGCGAAGATTGCCGAGGCCGGCGACGGCGCGAACCTCGTGCCAGAACTTCTTGATGTCAGTGATTGGCTGTCCCGGGATGTCACCAGGAAAAACGTAGGGAACCTCTCGATTGCTCGCCGTCGCAATCTCCCGGATGAGATCGCACGCATGAGAGGATAGTGGTGTGTGCTCGCTCTGCTTCTGTTTCGTCGTATGGGATGGTTTCGTCCAGACGCCACGGTCTAGGTCGAATTGATCCCACGTCGCAGACATGACCTCGGTCTTGCGGGCGCCCGTGAGGACGAGAAGGCGAACGATGTTCGCGGCGCGTTGGTTGGGGTGGGTGCGTAGAGCTTCGAATAGGCGGGCGAGTTCTTCTTCGCTTAGCCAGCGGTCGCGCTTCAGTTCCTGGAACTTGGGAATGCCGAGAACGGGGTTGGTGTCGCGCCAGCCCCACGCAACCGACAGTGAGAACATCTTGGATAGGAGGGCGCGGACGCGGTTGGCGCGGTATGGTGTGCTCACTAGGCTGTTGTGGAGGGTTTCGATATCGCGGCGGCCGATTTCCTTGACCTTCCTTGGCCCGAGTTTGGGGAGGATGGTCTTATCCAACATCGAGCGGTCATCTTTGACCGATGATGGCCTCTTGTTCGGAATTGCGTGGCGTTCCAGGTAGTCTTCCGCGAGGTCGCGCATGGTTGGCGCTCGCCGTGCGTCGGCGCGCTCCTGGGCCGGGTCCTTGTCATGTGCAACATCGCCGAGGCGGAGTTTCGCCAGCTTGCGTGCATCCTCGGCGGTCAACACGCCGTGCCTTCCCAGCGTCATTCGACGTGAGCGGCCGTCTTTGCGGTATTGAATGATGTAGCTCTTCACACCCGATGGTTTGAGGCGCAAGCCGTAACCCGGAATGTCGTCGTCCCAATAGAACAGGTCCTTGCCGCCAGCGTCTGGCGATGGCTTCAAGAGATCGATAAAGCGTTTAGTCAGTCTCGGCATCAGTGGGACCGGGCAGATGTGGGATGATCAGTCAGTGGAACACTCAGTGGAGCATGCGGGTAAGCATTGGGTAAGCACAGTGGAGCGAATGCGAACGTATTGGAGCGAACTGTTTTCGTCAACGATCATATTTATATCAAGTAAAAACAATATGTTATGACGAAGTCACGTAATCTAGCGAAATTGGGAGTACTGAATAGAAACTGACTCTTAATCAGCGGGTCCGGGGTTCGAGTCCCCGATCGCCCCCCAAATCAGAGCCCTCGGCCCGCTTGTCGGTCCGGGGGCTTTTTTTGTCCGCCGAACCCGCGGGAATGCGCGGGTGGTGGCGCCAATGCCTTGCCAATCATCGTCGATCCAGCCTACGCTGATTGCAGCCACGGCCGGCATTCCGGCCGGCACAAGGCCGGGAAAACCGGTGGTACGGGCGGCGGCAACGAGTGGCGCGCCGTGGCCCGTGGGCGGATCCGGGGTAGGCGCGCATGAATGAGAAAGTGTCCCATCTGGAAGGCCTGGCGCGCCTGGCGCGCGGGGACTCCGACGAGGGCCGCCAGCAACTGCTGCACGAGGTTACGGACCTGTTCATGCAGGCACCGGAATCCTTGAACGAGCGCGAAGTTGCCTATTTCGGCGATATCATGGGCCGCATCGTGGTCGAGGTCGAGACCATGGTCCGCCAGCATCTGTCCGAAACCATCGCCGCGGTTCCCAACGCGCCGCATGACCTGATCTGCTCGCTCGCCAACGATCAGATCGAGGTCGCGCTTCCGGTGTTGGTTTCCAGCGAGGTGCTGAAGGACGACGATCTGATCACGGTCGTCAACGGAAAGAGTCAGGAGCATATGCGCGCCATCTCCATGCGCGCCTCGGTGTCGGAAAAGGTCACCGATGTGCTGGTCGAGAAGGGCAACGATACCGTGCTCGAGACGCTCGCCGGCAACAACGGCGCCCAGTTCTCTCGCGGCGGCATGGAGACCATCGTCGAGCGCGCCAAGGACAACGAGGACCTCAACAAGACCCTAGTTTCGCGTCAGGATGTGCCGGATGATCTGACCCAGGAGATGTTCTGGCGCGTTTCGTGGGCCATGCGCGAGCAGATCCTGGGCGACGACGCCAATATAGACCCGGCGCAGGTCGATGCCTTGATGAAGGAAACCGAGCAGTGGTTTGCGGCCCAGATGGAATCGAAGAAACTCGATCCGGCCGAGAAATTCATCGTTCGCAAGGAGAAGATGAACCAGCTCGACAATGGCCTCCTGATCGAGCTCATGCGCCAAGAGAAGGTGCCGGAGTTCGTTGCCGGCCTGGGGCGTTTGGCAAAGGTCAATCCAGAGATCGCCCGCCAGGCGGTGTTTGACCCGACCGGCGAGAAACTTTCCATCCTCTGCAAGGCTCTGGAGATGGACTACGACGTCTTCGGAGAGATTCTCTATTTGGCCAATTTCGAGGGCGAGCGGGGACCCGATGAAACGGACGCGCTGCTGGGTGTCTACCAGCGCATCACGCCGCAGGTGGCGCAAAAGGCTTTACGCTTCCTGAGGACGCGCCAAACCATGCAGGAACGGACGGCTTAGCCTGAGCGCTCCGTTGCACCGGCGCTAGGTTTTCATTTCCGCGACGATGACCCGGTTCCGCCCGCCTTCCTTGGCCTGGTAGAGGGCCTGGTCGGAGGCCTCGGTCAGGGCTTCGCCGGTCTCGTAGGCCGGGAAGGCGGCGATGCCGCAACTCAGGGCCGAGCTGAAGGTCGTGCTCTCGGCCTGATGGATGGTGGCGGCGAAGGTCTCGCGGATCGATTCCATGACCGAGACCGCCTCGGCCACGGCGGTGCCGGTCAGGATAACACCGAACTCCTCGCCACCCAGGCGGCCGATGACGTCGATGCGGCGCAGGCGCTGCTTTAGGATACGGGCCAGACTCTTGATTACGACGTCGCCGACGGCATGGCCATGGGTGTCGTTGACAGCCTTGAAATGATCGATGTCCAGCATGGCGAAGCAGAGGTCGGCCCCGGTGCGTTGGGCGCGCTCCAGTTCGTTCTCCAGCATCTGCTTGGTGGTCGTGTGATTGTAGAGGCCGGTCATAGAATCGCGAATCATGGTGTCGCGCAATTCGCGGAACCGGCGGATGCGCATGTTCACCGCCGCCAGCAGGTGCTTGGCGATGATCGGTTTGGTCAGGAAGTCGTCGCCGCCTTCGCTCATGGCGTCGAGTTGCACGTCCTTGTCGCCTTCGCCCGAAAGGAAGACGATGGGAATGCTGCCGTATTGCGGCTGCTGGCGAATAACCGACGCCAATTCCTTGCCCGAACATTGTTTCATCCACAAGTCCACGATCATCAGTTCCGGCGCGAAGTCGACCATCTGATCGAGTACCTGGGTCGGGTCCTCCAGCGACAGGGTGGTCATGCCCGCGTTCTCCAGGATCGCAGCGACGAACTGGCAGATCAGTGGATCATCGTCGATGATCAGGACGCGGGCGGAATCCGTTCCGGATTCGCTTGTGGCCAGGTCCAACAGATCAACCAGATCGGTCGCGAAGACGGGCTTGGTAAGAAATGCATGACATCCGGCGCGGGCGGCGGCGAGTCGCGACTCGAAGTCACCGTGAGAACTCAACATAATTACCGGGCAGGCAAGGTCGGAGCCTTCGCGGTACACGGCCAATGCCTTGGCCCCCGCGTGTTGTGCGCCCGCGAACTCCTGATCGAGTACGATAGCTGCCGGATCAATCTCCGCGATGGCGTTCGAAAGATCCGCAAGATCGTTGACCCCCTGGGCTTCGTAGCCGAACCCTAGAAGACGAGCGCCCAACTGATCCGCTGTTTCCACGTCATCACCGACTAGAAGAACCTTGGTTAAAGAGGTGGATGGCATGCCGATCTACCCTCTCGCGGTTGCGGTTCACGAACAATTTAACGAGGCTGCCCGAGCAACGTGCATAATCCTACATGATCATTCAACTGGGGACGAATACCATTGAGTTTCTCACTAGGCATACCTGCCCGTGAATCAGTTTCACGTGCCCGAGCTTACATGCATTCCAGGCTAGGGGCGTTCGACACAGACGAAAGGCGCCTTGGGGTTTTCGAGATTCGATCGGGTAAGAACCTTGTCATGAATGCCTTCAAGGCATCGCGGATCAGCGACAATATGCGCGAGTTGGCGCAACATCCAGGAATTCACATTGATCGGCCATATGACGTCTGCCAGGGTAAGTATTCCGTACATGTCCCATACCGAAGCTTGCCAGTACCAACGGTTCGGAGGGGACTCGGCCCAACTGACATTCTGGTAGGGTTGGTAAACCGAGACCGGACCTGACGGGCCAGAGTCCATAGCGAAAAAGTTTGCGTAGGCGACGATGGTGCTTTCCTGGCCCTGCGCGATGAAGATGACGCGCGGGCGCTTCGTGCCGCTGGTGCGCCGGAACTGCCTGACGAATTGGATTGCTTCATGGGCTTCGGCGAGTTGCGGGTGGTGGTTCTGTTTGGTGCGCGTCGATACTTCGACGACCGACCACGAAAGCCCTCGAATCTGCCATGCGCTTCCAATGATAATCGCCAAGCATGCCAGGACGACGGATGCTCTCGACATGAGCAGCGTTCGGAACACCGGGAGATTCCTTGTTCCGAGCAATCCCGGAAGGGAGACGAACAAGCCGACAATTCCAATGACATGAAATGATTGGACGATGAACCGGCTGAACCGGGGCAAAGAATTCAAGTTTTGGAAGTAGTAGTCGCCGAAGCACGTGAGGTGCATCCAGTAGAGCGCGGACCAGGTCAGAATGCCGTATATCGTCAAGACGACGAAGCTCTGAATACGACCGCGCCAGATCGAGACCAGCATGCCGGCAACGGCGAGGACCGAGACCGGCGCCTTGTAGCTGGTCAAATAACCGGTCAGTTCTGAAACGAAACGCTGTCCAAGATCCGTGGCCTTTGATGAAAAGACGAGTTGCAGGTTCTCAGCGGTCAGTGTCGACGCTGGATTCATCAGGCAATAGCCCGCACTCTCGAACTTGATCTGATGTGCAACCACGGACCAACTGGCTACGCTCAATATTGCGGGCAATACCAATACGGCCCCGACAATCGCCGCATGTCCGATGGTGTATCTAATGCCGATGGAGGACGGGCGCATCAAGAGCAATAACGGGACAACAGCGAGTGACGGCACCAAGAGCGAATTCGCTGCTTTCAAGAGATATAGCGCCGCCGCGAGAAGGCCAGCGACGATCATGATATTGTCGTCCGGTTCTTCAACGACCTCGTTCAATACGAGGATTAGCAACATCGCCGAGAGCAGGTAAGCCTGCGGCTGTTCCGTCATCAAATTGTAGTTCCACAACCGGCCGGAAAGTTCGGCGGCCAGAAACAATAGGATGAACACCCAGGCCAAAAGCCGCGCCAGCCCATCTCCAAGACCCACTTGCGCGCGCAAGCTCTGGACAATGATGTCGAAGACGAGGGCGATCAATCCGACATAGAGAACGAATGATGCGGGAGCCGACCATCCGGGCTCGTAGCCTCCCGTGATCTGCCAGGGGATCAACAGGTGAAGGCGCCAGCCCGGCGTGTAGCGCGGCAAGTAGATGGATTTTCGGACTTCTTCGTAGCCGCCGCTAAAATGGATAAACTTCGAACTGCCGATCCAGTTCGTGAATTCATCGACGACATACGGTCGATAATCGAGGCCGCCGTTGAACAAGATTACGACGGCGCCACATAGGGGGAGCAACGTTGCCGGATGCAGCAGCAGCCAGCGATATGATCGTTTTAAACTCGCGCGGCGGAACAGCCGCGTAAATCCGACCAAGCTGAACCCCAAAAGCAGATAGACGCTCAGCCGCAGGTCGAGCCGTAGCAGCACATGCAGGACATATAGTGCAATGAAGGAAATCGCGGCCCCGGCAATGAGACGCAGCCCAATCAATTTGAAGCCGGAAATTCTCGCCGCCGGAAGCAACGCACCCAAGCCGAGAAACAGCGCGTAGTAGACGATGAGACCGATCATCGAATTTCCGCCTTCGTGCCTGTTCGGGATTCCGTGGTGCGGCGCAAATATCGGCGCCGGTACATCCGCATGCTACTCTGCGGCACGGCCTTCCGGCCTCGGGAGCTCGCCATCATCGAAGCCGATGGCCAACATGTCTTCGATGACGCCATCCTCCATGCCGATCTGCAGCGCGTCGTTGAACCGATTGAAGAATCCGCAGAGCGCGGTGCGCAGGGTCAGCTCGACAATCTGCTCCTCGCTGAAATGCTTGCGCAGATCGTCAAATATGGCGTCGCGCATGTATTGCGGTTTCTCGGTCACCTGGACCGCGAAATCGCGGACCAGGCGGTCCACTTCGTCCAGGCCCGGGCAGTCGGGCTCGAGGATATTCGTTACCGTTTCCGCTGACAGCCCCTGGTCGATGAGCCGAGGGTTGTGGTGGGCGACACAGTAGTTGCATTCGTTCAGCTTCGAGACCACCACCAAGGCGATTTCCAAGTGGCGCTTGGGCAGCAGCGCCTCGTCCGCCAGGTCGAGCAGCAGACCCATGATGTGCTTCAGGGCTGGAGGCCGGTGGGCGAACACCTTCACCTGGTTGATGAAGGGGCCGTAATCCTCGGCAAAACGCTTATAGGTGCCGCGGACCTGCTCGGGCACTTCGTCGATCTCGACATCCCTTACGCGGGCCATGGGATCCCTCCGCTATACGGTTGACGGCGGCCAAGGTGCGCCTTGGCATTGTCACACACTGATACATTCGGCGCGATATTTGAAACTCTTTTCGACTCGGGTTTCCACAATAGCGTCCCTACATTGATTTGTAGATGCTTGAGGGAAAATTGGGCCAATCGACACGCACGATGGCCGCCAAACGGCCACGCCGCTCGGATGCGCTTGACGAAGATAGGGGTCGAAGCCATGACGGATACGGATTACACGGTCGAACGGACGGTTCCCAAGGTTTACGTGGTTTCGCGCGATGAAGCGTATCGCGGCGAAATGCAGGCACTGATCCGCAAATTCTATGATGTCAGCTTGTTCGATGACGCCAGCGCGGCCGCGGCGGCCATCGCCAAAGCGCCCCCCAGCGTGGTCATCAGCGAGACCGATCCGCCGCCCAAGGGCGGACTGAAGCTGATGGTCGATCTGGTGGAGAAGCTGCAAGGCCCCATCGTTTCGTTCCTGGTGACGCGCCGCAAGGGCAAGGGCTTTCCGATTGCCGAGGATCACTTCCCGGGACCGGCCAAATTCCTTTCCTATCCCTACGCGCCGAAACTTCTGTTCCAGACGCTCTCCGCGCTGATCAGCGATGCCGCCAGCGTCGGGTGGGAAAAGCTGCCCGATCTACAAAGACAATCGTTGAAGCTGACGGTCGAGGAATACCAGAAGGTGGCCGACGATATCGCCAAGGGAAAGCCTATCAGCTACGGCTCGGCCGAAGCCAGCTGCGGGCCACTGGTCGACGCGATCAAGCAGGACCAGCATCACTCGCTACTGAAATCCGTGCAGGCGCACCACAACTACACCTATGTCCATTCCATGCGCGTGGCAACGCTGCTGACCTTGTTCGGCAAGGGATTGGGCATGAAGGGGGATAATCTGAAGATCCTCTCCACCGGTGGATTGCTGCACGACGTGGGCAAGATCGTCACGCCGCCGCAGATCCTCGATAAACCCGGCAAGCTGACCGAGGAAGAATGGCCGACCATGCGCAACCACGTGGTCCGTTCCGGCGAACTGCTGGATGCCGGGGACGACATCACCAAGGGGGCGCAGATCATCGCCGAACAACATCACGAGAAGATTGACGGCACGGGTTACCCGCTTGGCCTGAAAGGCGCCGAAATGAACGAACTGGCGCGCATGTCCTCCATTGTGGACATCTTCGGCGCCCTGACCGACGCGCGCTCCTACAAGCCGGCCTTCCCGGCCGATAAGGCTTTCGCCATCCTGGAAGACATGGGCCCGAAGATCGACCAGAACCTGCTGTCCATTTTCCGCGCCATCTTCACGCCGGGGAGTGATGTCGACACCATCGACCCGCCATTGTTGGAAAAAGCCTGTTAGGGCCGAGGTGCCCGCGCGCGATCGCGAACATCAATGACCGTGAGCGCTTCGTTGCGGAAGGTGACCGGCCCAAGGGCTCTCGCCTGCCAGTCCATGAGCCTCACCTCCGTGACGAGAACGTCCACGTCGAGTTCGTCGATCAGGGCTTGCAATGAGGGGAGCGGTTGCGGCTGATGATAAGCGAACTGACTGAATGCTTCCAGATATTGGCTCCGTAATCCGAGCCAACGCCAGATGTGTCCACGTTCGCTCATGTCGCCATAGAGTGCCAGCAGACGCTCGTGGAAGCTGAACGGAACCGGTCGCTGGGCCGCGAAGCGGATGATGGCGGCTAGGCTCTCCTGGCCGACACCGGCGCCCCTGTAGCGATCAACGAACGGCAGAATTCGGGTCCCCTCGGGGTAGGTGAATTTCAAATGCTCAATAACTGGCGAAAGATGGCCCGGCCTCGAGCGCTGGCACAGGAACTCGCCCTTGGACCAACACGACAGCGTCGGCAGGAAAGGCACAAACTGGTACCAAGCGAAAATATAGGGCGGCGCGCTGGACAGTTTCGTGCCGGCGCCGAACAGTGCAACGAGCACGATGGCGATAGCAGTGGCGGGACGCATGACGCGGCCGGCGAAACGCCAGGCCGGCAAGGCGCGGTCGAATACGGCGAAAACCGCGAATAGCATGAGTATCCATGCCACCGGCACCATGTATCGAAAGCCGCGTACGGCTTCGGCAAGATTCGGTCGGGTCTCGTTAGAGGTTGCGACCAAGTGATCAGCCCAAGGGAAAACGATGGTCGCGATGCCCAATCCAAGGCACCACAGCACCAGAAAATCCAACGGTGTCCGATCGCGCTGCCACATCCTTAAGGCGACGGCGGCACCAAGTACGCCGCCACCGAGGATGAAGGCCATATTGACGCGCAGGACCATTCCACCGACATAGGAGCTGATGCTGACGAAGGCGTTGCCGTACCAACTGCGGATGCGCAGAAAGGTCTCGTAGTCGGAGATCGGGCCGTGATCGGCCACGAGAAAGCTGACGGCGACAAAGGGCATGGCACCGGCGAGGAACGCCAGACCTGCGACGAACAACCGCCACAGCAGCTCCCCGGTCGACCATGATCTCGGCTTGAGTGCCGCCAGACCAATCAGCGTGGCGAATCCGACGACCGGCGCGCTGACCGGATGTACGTGCATGGAAAGGCCGATCCCGGCCATCAGCCACGGCCAGGTCCGCGGATTGGGTCCGTGCCGTAGGGCGGCCAGTAGCATGAACGGTAGCAGCGCCATGTACCACATGCGCGCGAGGGCGTACGCCTGCACGTACCAATATGAGCCGATTGCCGGCAGATAACAGGCGACGACCAGGAGTAATGCCCGGGTGGGCGTGCCGAATAATCGTCGGCCCAGAAAGTAAAAACCCAAGCCTTGGGCCAGGATCAGTGGAAAATTCATCACCGAGAAAGCGGTCCCGAAATCGCCGAACAGCGCCCGGAACAGCATGCCCACCTGAAGAGATAAAACGGTAAGATACTGTGCCGTTCCCTGGCGTTCCGCCATGAAATGATCACCCGGGAACGAGTCCGGCCAAAGCCAATTGGCGGCGACGGAGGAATACATGCCGACGTCGCCTGTCGGATAGGCGGTTGCGGGCCGTGTGTTCAAGACATCGATCGAAATCGTGAACGCAAGCCCGGCAATCAACACAATCGGAACAAGATCCAGCCAGTTGAGCGCACGGGTAGATGTATTCGACGGGCAGTCCGTGCCGTCATTCATCGGGTGGCGGCGTCCTTGTCCTTGTCGACACTGGACCCGCGAGCCGAGGAGCCGTCGACACTGGTGGCGCTCTCACCGTTGACGAATTCTTCCTTGGCGAGAAATACCGGCCGCGCCTTGACCTCGTCGAAGATGGCGCCGAGGTATTCGGCGATAACCCCAAGAACCAGGGACTGGACGAAACCCATCCCGCCAATGAGCGCCGTATAGGTCGCCCACCCGGGAATGGCGAGATCCGTCCCCACCCGAACGGCCACGGCGAACAAGCTGACCCCGAGCAGCATGACGGAGGTCAGCAAAGAAAGGATTGATGCCAAACGAAGCGGCACCTTTGAAAACGAAACGACACCCAGCCGCGCGTGGCTGAACAGACCGCGAAGGCCTTGTTGCGTGGTGCCAAATTTCCGGACCTCACGAGTGTATTCCAACTTTTCCTGCCGCCCGCCGATCCACGACCGCAGACCTGCGAGGTACCGGTGCCGCTCGGGCATGGCGACAAGAATATCGACGACCCGACGGTCCATCAGTCCGAAAGTTCCGGCCTGTTTGGGAATATCCGTATCTGACAGGCGCTCGAACAACCAATAGAACGCGGAGATCAAGGTGCGTACGACGAAATTTTCAGCCCGTTCGATGCGCTCGCAATAAACGACATCGGCACCATCGCGCCAGAGTTTCACCATCTTGGGGATCAATTCCGGCGGGTCCTGCATGTCGCCATCGATTGTAATCACCGCATTTCCGCGGGCCGCCGATATACCAGCGGAAACCGCCGCCATGGGACCAAAATTACGGTAAAGATTGATGACACGCAGTCCCGGGATGGATCGAGATGCCTCGATCAATCTACCTAAGGTGGCGTCACGGCTGCCATCGTTGACGATGATGATTTCGAAATTTTCCCTTGCATCGCTACAGCTCTTCGCCACGCGTTCGACGAGTTCGTTCACGCCAGCTTCTTCATTGAATACCGGCGCGACGACCGAAATTTCCGGGTGCTTCATCTCGGTGTTGGAATCGATGCGCATCAAATCTCGCCAGTCAACTTTCGAAAGCGATACCATGCCAGTTTTGGAAGGAAAACACATCACTCCAGCGTGGTGCCGGCCACGTCGATCAGCGCCTTCTCCGAAGCCGCCATCAGATCAACGACAAATCGTATCCGGCACGGACCAGCGTTGCAAAGGAGACGAATGTTCGCCCAAAGATATGGCGCGCGGATTTCCGTTGGCCCCAGCGACCAATGACCTGAACACGGGTGCCGTCGCCGTCGCGGTCGCTGACGTCATCACGGTCGGCCAGCAGGCGGAATAGGCGACAATGATCGTCCGCACGGGGTGCCATGTCTGCGTCCGCATATCCAGCGATCTCGATTACGTCCTCGATCGCTGCCAGCAAGCCGCGTCGCCCGGCTTCGCCCTTGCCCATGTTCCGTTAGAATTCGACCATGCGGCCCCTGTCGGGTGTGCGCGCCGCCAAAGTGTCGAGAACCGATCGGGCGGTATCACTGGCACCGTCATCGACGAGAACCGGCTGCACCGATTTTCCCTGCAAGAAATCCGACCACTGCTCGACTGGCACAGGACCCGCCTTGTTCTGGTGTGGGTTTACGAGTTTGGTTTTTCGCACAAAGCCCACCAACTCAGGCCAGGCAGTTCTATTCCAGCTGACGACAACAGGCGAGAAACGACACCCTCCGCCCGAAGAGCTGCAACGAGTGCGCTGGTCAATAGGGGGCCGTGCTCCCAGCCACCCAATCCACGGATTTCCGCATGATCGCGTCGGTGGTGCTCCATCATGATCATCAGCGCACGAACGGGCAGCAGGCCATGAAATAGGCCGCCGGCTCGAAGGATCTGAAGCCCGGCGCCCTGGATAACCGCACGCGCCGCGCGCGGCGTGTAGCGCCGGTAATGCCCGAAATGGGCGTCGTGGCGAGAGTACAAGACCGGCCATGCTGGAACGCTGATGAGGATCCGGGTCCCGGCTGTCATGTGGGACTTCGCAGCATCGTGGAGAAATCCGTGATCATCCTCGATGTGCTCCAGAACATCCATCAGCAGGACCAGATCGTATGTGCCATCCGGTGGCTCGCGCGTGAAGGTCATGCGATCGACGGCCGCGCCGCCAAACGGTTTCAGGTGTTCGTCCGTGTAATTCGCATCCCAACAGACGATTTGGCTTTCGGCCCCCAAGTGGCTGCCCAAACTCTCACTGAACCAGCCGTCGCCGGCGCCGATGTCGAGCACCGACCGCGGTGGGACCGCCACCAGGCCTGACTGCAATACACGATGGAAAAAATCGAACCGCGCCAGTTCCCAAGGGTGGCGACGCGACGTATCGGCTCCGGCTTCAATCAAGTCCATGAATTCGCTGTTTCCAGAGCTATGTTCAATCGTCCAATAGGATGCCGCCGGATGGTCAATCAGGCCCGTACGTTGGTTTCGCTGATATCAAGATCGAGGGAGTCCAGTTATTGGTTTCCCTCCAGGTACTGTGAGCGCCTGCCGAGATCGCTGGCATCGGACCAGTTTTTCGAGAGAGGTGACGATGCGAAGTTCGAGAGTAGACTCCGATATCGGCATCGCCAGCGTGGTGGCCGTGCCGCCGTCGTTAACGATCAAGACCTCAATCGACTCGTCGAGTTTCCTCGCCGCCTCGGCAATCCGAGTCGCCAGTTCTTCGACGCCCGCTTCGTCATTGTAGACAGGAGCGAAAATCGAAATTACCGGGCTCGAACTCGAACTATCCTGTTTTCCGGACATGAATCGCCGATATGAGGTTCCGAATGCAGGGACTATGCTGTCAAATCTGAGGCGCCGCAACTCCCTATCCGGGTCGTATCGTCGCCTGCTTCCTCGTCGCGCGACGTTGGCAAGGTCGATCAATAGAGGCGATCGGAACGTCTCTCCAATCGGGACTTACGGATTTCGCTTTCGTGCCGAGTCTCGAAGATCGATGACAGTCACGGTATCCGTGCGAAATGTCACGAGGCCTAGCGCAACCTCTTGCCATGCCATGAGTCGAAGATCCGTAACGAGGACGTCTGGCGCAAGATCTTGGACAAGTTTCTCCAAAGTGGGCAGCGGTCTCGGCGTTACATACTCGAAATCGTGATAGGAAACGAAATATTGCTGGCGGTAGTCCATGTAGCGCCAAAGATAGGCGTCCTTGTCGAGCCGACCATAGAACGGCAGAAGTTCTTCGTGGAAACTGAATGCCACCGGCAGTCGAGCGGAATAGCGGATGATGGCTGCCACGCTGGCTTGACTGACCTGCAGCCCGATATGCCTGTCGAGGAACGGTAATACCCGCACCTTACTCGGATAATTCTGACGTAGGTGATCGATGACTGGCGTGATCTCATCGACGCTGGGTAACGGGCATCGAAAGTGGCCTCGTTTCCAACATTGCAGCGTCTGCAGGAATGGGACGAACTGGTACCACGCGAACACGTACGGTGGTGTCGGTGATATCTGCACGCTAGCGCCGTAGAGCCCCACAAACACGGTGGCAGCTGCGCCGCTCATGATGACCTTGTCGCGCCAGATACGCGCGATGCCACCGTCAGCAAGTTTCAAACGATGCATCGCCGCCAACAGGCCGGCGAGAATGAAGTAGACCGCGTTCGGCATGACATATCGAATGGAGCGGACCGCTTCGTCCAGTTGCGGGCGCATCTCGAGCCGTTTCACCGTTTCAATCTCGACCCAAGGAATGAGTATGCTGGCGAAGAGTAGGCCGACCGTACAATAGGTCATGAATGCCAGATGGCGGCTTTCTCCTTCGCGAAGGCGCCAGGCGACCCACCCGCCGGCAATGCCACAGCTGAGTAGCGCCAGAACATTTACCTGTGAGAATATGTGTTGGACGTAATGTCCGACGCTGATGAACGCGTTCCCCGACCAACTGCGGGCACGCAGAAATCCATCGTAGTCGAAGATCGTACTATCTACCGTGACGGCCAAATTCGCGATAATGAACGGGAGGGCCGCCAGCACGAAAGCCAATCCGCAAAGGACCATGTAGGTGATTGTCCTGGGCCACGACCAATCCGACGGACGGAAGGCCAGCAGCCCGGCGTATACGGCGAAACCCACCACTGGCGTGCTTACGGGATGGACATACATCCCAGCACCGGCAGCCATCATCAACCACGGCCAGTGTCGCGGGTTTGGCGCGAAGCGCAGGAACAGCAGAATTAAGAACGGGTAGTAGGCCGAGTACCACATTCGGCCCATGGCCAATTTCTGCACGTACCAATAGGTTCCGTCCACAGGAAGGTAGCACGCGAGCGAAAACAACAATGCCTTGTACCGCGAGCCGAACACCGACCGGCCGAGCAAATAGAATCCCAAACCTTGTAGGAAGACCAGCGGCAGAACCGGCGCCGTAAAGGCAATTTGAAAATCGCCGAGAATCTTGAACAAACCGATGGTCACTGGAAAGAACAAGACCATCCACGCGGGTGTCATCGACCAGCCAAGACGGAGCAGGGGATCCGACTCGAAATTTTCCGGCCAGAGCATGGCTGCGGCCTGTGAGGCGTAGACACCCGCGTCGCCCGTCACGAACGGTATTTGAACGCCTTGGTCGAGACGGTCCAGCGTGAACATGCTCGCAGTCGCCAGCAGAACCAGGACCGCCAGGAGATCGTGCGTGGAAAAATGGAAACTGCTGCCAGCGTTTGAGCGGGCGGGCATGCCTGCGTTTCGATCAGTCATCGCCCATGCGCGATTGGGGCGCGCTCGCAATCACATCGTCCAGCGCATCAATGCGCGCTCGGTCTTCGGGTTTCTGCCAGTCGACGTCACTCAGGCCATGAAAAAACGCTCCTTGAACGTCCTTTATGGTCGTCAGGATTGTCCGTGGCCGAATTCCGGTCGCCGTGCCGGTTTCGCGATCGATGAAACCGACATCGACTCCAACGATTTTCGTGTTGCGGCGTTGTGCGCGGATAAGGGTTTCCGCGAGGAAGAACACGCCATCGGACGCTCCCAGCCAATCGTACATGGGCTCTCGGCGATACATATGGATCCAATTGACATCGAAGAAATTCAGCGAAAATGTCAGATTGATCAGGGCATGATATGTGGAGGAGATGATGCGGTGATAAAGCGGCAGTCGCAGCCGCCGCATGCGTCGATACCCGATGACGATATCGGCGTAACGGCTGAGCGAGAGGTAAACGTGAAAATCCTCTTCGGTGAACGGATAATCGGCGGGGCATGTTAGGACGAGAGGTTTCCGTGCCTGGAGTGCGCCTGTCCGCACGGCGGCGCCAAAGCCACGATTTCGCCGGTGATGAATCGAAGAAATTTCCACATGTTTCTCGGCGAGCGCATCAATGCGCGCGCCCGTATCGTCGGCGCTGCAATCGTTGACGATGATGATTTCCACGTCGAGGCCCAGACGGGCGGTGATCTGTAGTAAGTGTTCGACGGTTGCATTGATGCCGCCCGACTCATTGTAGGCGGGGACGACGATACTCAATGCCAGACCGCGGATCGTTGCTTCGCTCACGATGCCTGGGCCTCGTTTCGACCGGTGCCACTGCTGGCCGTGTTCTTTAGCGCGCCGCGAAGAACCGAGGCCACGTAGTCCACCTGCTCGATGGTCATTTCAGGGTAGATCGGCAGCGATATGCTGTTTCGGACGGCATTCTCTGCGACCGGGAAATCGCCCTCCCTGTATCCCAGTTCCTGGTAACAAGGTTGCAGGTGAACAATGCCGTGATAGTGCACCTGAGCCATCACACCGTGATCGCGAAGGTAGGCCAGGACCGCTGCTCGTTCGTGCTCCATTAGTTGAATTACATAGAGGTGGAAAACGTTCACCGCATCCGGCGCGGTTGTCGGCAACTGAACAGGAAGCCCGGCCAGACGTTCGGCGTATGCCGCGGCAGTTTTGCGGCGGGCCTCATTCCATGTCGGGAGGTGCGGAAGCTTGCATCGCAAAATCGCCGCCTGCAGCGTATCCAAGCGCGAGTTATAGCCGATGATCTCGTGTACGTGCGTCTCCGCCTGGCCATAATTCGCCAACAGCCGGACTCGCTCGGCGAAGTGATCGTCATCGGTGATGATCATGCCGCCATCGCCGTAACTGCCGATATTCTTGCTCGGATAGAAACTGAAGCATCCTAGGTCGCCGACGGTACCCGTTAGGCGACCACCGGATCTCGCCAGCGGGGCTTGGGCGACGTCCTCGACGATACGAATATTCCGTGGCCGGCATAGGTCCTCGATGGCGCCAAGAGGGGCCGGATGGCCGAACATGTGAACCGCGATGACCGCCTTGGTGCGGGAGGTCAGTGCCTCCTCAAGTTTCGCGGGGTCCACCTGGTAGGTTTGCGGGTCAATATCGACGAACACGGGCCGTGCGCCGACCAATGACGCGGCGAAGGCTGTCGAAATCCAGGTATTGGGAACGGTGACTACCTCGTCGCCGGGCTGCAGATCGAGCGCTTGAACGGCCAGGCAAAGCGCGCTGGTCCCCGAGGCGACGCCGATCGCGTGCTTGATCCCATGGAGTTCGGCGAATTCGATCTCGAAGGCGGCCACGTCAGGGCCACGAATGAACGATCCACTACCGATCACCCGAGTTAGTGCGTCCATGATTTCGCTGTCCAGCGTCTCGTGCTGGGCGGCGAGATCTGCGAGCGGGATGACGCGCTGCGGTTTCGCCTCAGGCATGATCGGAAATCTCAAATCAATTGTACAACAAGCGCCCACCCGGCCCCATTGGCCGAGCAGTCTTTCCGGCGAATGGACCCTTGAACATGTCCAATCGGGACATCCGATGCAAGACCCATAATTGTCACTGCAACGACCTGCGGCGACGCCACATTGTCTGTCTTCGCGGCGCACGATAGTATCGCGGCGCCCACCCGCTGAACCTACCGATGGAACACCGAGATGGCCGAGCCGATCATCCGTAAATCGGGCATCATTGATGTCGAGTTCGGCGACAATGTGACCGTTGTCGAACCCGTAAACCTTTACGGCTGTGAGGTTGGTGCGAACAGCTTCATCGGCCCCTTCGTCGAAATTCAGCGAAATGCGGTCATTGGCGCCGGCACCCGGGTCCAGTCCCATTCGTTCATTTGCGAGTTGGTGACAATCGGTGACGATTGTTTCGTCGGCCACGGTGTGATGTTCATCAACGATTGGTTCCTCGGCGGGAAACCAGCCTTCGATCGTAAGGATCTGTGGATTCCGACGACTGTCGGAAACAGCGTCAGCATCGGTTCCAACGCGACAATCTTGCCCGTGTCCATTTGTGATCGCGTGGTCGTCGGCGCGGGCTCGGTGGTGACGCGGGATATCGAGGAATCCGGTGTTTATCTTGGAAACCCGGCGCGTTTCATTCGCCCGTTCTCGGCCGTCGATCTTGACCGGAATATGGCCGATCTATAGCCGACCGCTGACGCCGGCGAGGCTTAGATCAGGCCGCTGCAATACTTGATGTAGGAAGATTTCGGAATCAGGTTGAGGTCGGCCAGCACCTTAACCAGTGGTTTCATGCGCCGCAGCGGGGCGATGAGATTGGGATAATCCCAGAAAGTCTTGGGATCGCTGGCAACGATCTGGTCGAATTCCTCTCGTGTCAGCCCCAGGCGCTTGATGCAGAGATCGATGACCTTGGGATCCTCGATGGAATAGACGCCCTTGATACGCTCCAGCCCCTCTTCGCGGGACATCTGACCGGCGCGGATCAGGGCCGAGTAATTGAACTTGCGGCGGTCGATTTCGAACTTGGTCCGGTGGTACTGGGTGACCAGTGCCTGATAGAGATCGTCGAAATAATGGGCGCCCGTATCCACCCAGCCGAGCTCGTTGCAGATCAGATCGTCCACGTCGGCGCGCACGTAGGGCAGGTTGTAGAGTGGGGTGATGACGCGGATTCGCTTGATGACCGCGTAGTAGAGCATCTCCCGCCAGCCCAGGTGATAGCCCGGGTCCCCGGCGCTCCATGGCCGCAAATCCATGGTGCCGAACTTGCGGTGGATGCCATTCAGATAGTGACCATCGATATAGGTCCACTCCAACGGCGAAATGCCTTCGGTGCGGAACGACTGCCCGATGACCACGTTCTTCAGTCCTTCCTTGACGGCGACGCCGTAAAGCGCAGAGGCAATGCCGATGTCCGTCGGAAGATTGATGTCCGGCGTCGATGCCTTCAGACAGGCGATCTTCAGTTCCCGGGATTCACGCCAATCGGCCGAGATCGTGCGCATGGGAAGTCCCAGCGTCGCCGTCGTCCGCTGCATGTTCTCGCCGGCCGTTGGGTTGCCGAACCCGTCGTTGAAATACACCGGCAAGCAGCGCAGGCCCGCTTCCTTGACCAGATGATACAACAGATAGGTGCTATCTCGACCGCCACTGAAGCCGACCACACAATCGAATTCCCGGCCGTGGCCTTCGCGCCGGATTTGCTCATAGATCTTTTCCAGGCGCGCGCGGCCGACATCATCGTTCGGGTATTCGCGCTCGAGCACGCGGTGAAACTCGCAATAGTTACAGCCGTTCTCGTCATCGAAGGTGATGCGCGGAACGGTCTCGTCCATCAGGCAATGACTGCAGACCTGGAGATTTCGGGGGTTGTCGTCACTCATCCGGCCGAAACTCCATGCGCGATCAGGTGGGCGCCGACCTCGGTGCCGCGCCGCGGCGTCGGCATCAGACCGAACTCGATGGTGATGATCTCGCCGGCGAATTCGTTATAGCCACCGCTGGTCAGGGGGCCGTCGGGCCCCACGGCGAGCGAACAGCCGACCATCTTCTTGCCCTCGTAGGGACCACCCAGGACGGTGCCGACGCTGGTGGCGCTGACGATCGTCATGTCGAACATGGCGGCCAGGCGTTCGTAGGGCTGGCGCCATTTGTCGGCGTAGGGATCGTCCTCCTCGGTCACCGAGTAATCGACGGTCCAAGATGACGGCGACAGGATAAGTTGCGCCCCCATGCGTCCGAGAACGAAGCCGATATCCAGGGCATCGCCGTAATTGTCAGAGCAGATATTGAGTCCGATGCGTCCGAATTTTGTGTCGACGACCCCAAGCCGGTCGCCGATGTCGTACATGTCGAGCGCCACGCCCAGCACATTGATCTTGCGGTACTTGAGCAGCAGCGTGCCCGAATCGTCGAACAGCACAGCCGCGTTGTACGTGCGATCGCCGTCCTGCTCGGTCAGACCCGCACAGATGTAGATGCCATGTTCATCCGCCATGGCGGATAATTTGTCGCTATGGGGGCCGGGAACGGGCTTGGCTTCGTTGTAACAACTCGGGTGGGTCCAGGCCAGATCCAGGCATTCCGGCAGCAGGATCAGGTCGCACGCGTTGTCGGCGGCTTCGACGATCATCTTGGAGGCACGCTCCAGATTGCGCTCCGGCTCGCCCCCTTCCACCAGCAACTGGCCCATCGCCACTTTCATTACCGATCACCCCTGATCTGCGCGCGTTCCCAGGTTAGTGGGACGGCCGGAGGTTATTCCAACGGCGCCGCATTTCAACGAAAATCTTAAGGTTTTCCGTGTTCTGCGCCGGATTTCCTGGCATCACGGCGGGGTAGAAGGTAGCCGATGACCCCGACCAGGATGATGGTCACGTTGTAAGCGATGTAGGCGACCAACGCGACCACGAAACCGAGTTCCGGGCTGAGACCGAAAACCTTGAAACAATAGGCGAAGCTGGCCTCGCGAACGCCGAGCCCTTGGACCGTGATGGGGATCAGGCGAATAATCTCGACGACCACCGCGATCAAGCCGATGAGGGCGAACGGCGCGCCCACCTGGAGCCCTTCGGAAACCACGAATACCGTGGTCACCCAGAGCGCCGACCCGCCGACGAGGGAAAGCGCAAGGACCCGGCCGAGATGACCCGGAGAGCCGAAATTCAGCGCCGTCTTGCAGACGTCCAGCAGTTTGTCGATCAGAACGATATCGAATGTGCGTGCGTTGAGCTGTTGCAGTGCCGTGGCCACCGGCCGGCCGACCATAAGACCGATGAGGATGAACACGAAAAACCCAACCACGGCGGCGATCAGCAGCTCTGATTCGTCTGATCCGGCCATGCCGTCGATAAAAAGAACCGCGCCGCAGGCAAGGAAGAACAAGAGGTATGAGATGAGGCCGAGCACGCGTTCCTGGACCAGCAATGCCAGCAACTGGCGTCGGTTCGCCCCCTCCTTGCGAAGATCGGCGAACCGGTAGACGTCCGTTCCGAGCTGGGCCGGCGTGAAGGTACTGAAAAAGACGGCGATGGCGTATCGTCGCAGGACCTCATAGGCGGACAGGTCTACCGCGTCCCGGACCAGCAGGTACCAGCGAAAGCCAAGGACCGGTGCCTCAGCCATCAATAGGCCGAACGCGATCATGAGGTACCCCGGATGAATCGCTTCAACGGCGCGCATGACCTGGTCGGTATCGAGCAGATACAGCGCTCCCGCCAGGAACGTGAGGCTCAGTAAAGCCCTTCCAAGCCGGTGCCATAGCGGCTCTTTTGCGTTGTCGTTCCCGTCACTCATGCTGGGTTAGCCGCCGCCCCTGCCGTGCCGCCGCCGTGCGAGCCGGTGACGAGCCATCCCAATCATTGGTTCCCGGTGTCTCATTGCCGCCGTTCGCGTCCACCATTGTGATCATTGCTGCGCCAGGCCGGTGCGCGACAAGCGATAGCATGCCGGTGCGGGCGGGAAAACCAATCACTCGGCATGGTTCAATGCCCACCCCGGTGCAGGTTCCGGAGGCGCCGCCAGGTCACCACCAGGTCGAAGCCTGCCCGGCACATGGCGGAAAGGCCGAGCGTCGACCCCGGCGTCTCGCGCCATGCCATCAAGGGCTCTTCGATGATGTGCCGTGCCGGATCCATGCCCCGGCGTCGCATGTCCTGGGCGATCCGCCCAAGGAGTTCAACGTCGAAGGCCCAACGCCCGGCGAACGGCGAGCCCAGAGCCTCGGACAGAGCCGGCGATGCACGGAAGACCTTGGCGCCGCATTGAGTATCGTAGATGGCCAGATCGAGGATGAGCGAGGCGAAGCTGGCGAAGACGCGGCTCAGGATATGCCGTCCGAAGGTTCGCCGTATCTGGCGGCCGAGCAGTTGCACCCTTGCGCCAACGACGATATCGGCGGTCTCTCGTTCATCGAGCAAATGAAAAAGACGTGCCAGATCGTCCGGCCGCGTCGCCATATCCGCGTCGGCGTAGCCGACGATGTTGGCGCCGCCTTCCAACGCTGCCAGCAAGCCTTGGCGGACCGCCTCGCCCTTGCCCATGTTCGTTGGCAATCGGAGTATGGTGCAGGGGTTCGGTGAACGATCTGACAGTTGTCGGAGGCTGTCGTTGGTTTGATCCGTCGATCCATCGTCGACAAGAACCAGATCGATGTTCCAGCCCCGGGAAAACGATGCCCAATCGTCCACGGGCAGACGATCGTGTTCGTTGAAGCAGGGGATTACGAGCGTGGTATTTCGCACAATGCCCACCACTTGACTCCCGGGACACCGAGCCCCGTTTTCGCAAATAAGCGAGACAACTCGCCTTCGGCCTTCAATATGCCCGCGATCGCTGCCGTGATCAGGGGGCGGCCAAACCAGTCGCCAAGGCCTCTCACGGGCGTCTCCTCTTGCCGCGCGCGTTGCAGTCCGACCGCCAACGCGCGTACCGGCAGCAGGGCATGGAACAAGCCACCGCTCCTGTGCATCCGCAGCCCGGCTACTTCAATAAGGTCGCGCGCCGATCGCGGCGTGTATCGGCGAAAATGCCCTAGATGCTGGTCGTGACGGGAAAACAGGCCGGGCCAGGCCGGGACGCTGATCAATACCCGGGCGTTCCCCCACGGATACCGTCGGGTCGCGTCCGCGAGAAATCCATGATCGTCCCCGATATGCTCCAGGACGTCCGTCAGCAGGATCTGGTCGAATCGGCCATCCCCGGCGCCGATGTCGAGCACACGCCGCGCCGGCTTCGCCAGCCAGTCCCGTCCCAAGGTCGGATGGAAGAAATCGAACCGTGCCAGTTCCCAAAGATGGCGGCGCAAGGTGCCGGCTCCGGCTTCGATTAAGTCCATGAATTGGCCATTCCCAGAGCTGTATTCGTTTGTCCTATCGGATGCCGCTAAATGGATGGTCAATCCCGCGGATAGGTTCCGCTGACGTCGAGGTCCAGGGGATCCAACTTCGGACTGCCCTCAAGGACGCGCGGGCCCTTGCCGATGCGCTCGGTAATGATATACCGCGGCCGTTGGCGGGTTTGCTCGGATATTCGCCAGACGTATTCGGCAATAATACCGATGAACAGCATCTGCAGGCCACCAAGGAACAGGATCAAGACCGCCAATGACGGCCAGCCCGCGCCGCCCAGATCGAAGAATACCCGGCGAATGATGATGTTTAGTCCGAATATCATGGAGGCGCTGGCGATCAGCATTCCCGAAACGCTGATGATACGAAGCGGAAAATAGGAGAAACTGGTGACGATATCGATCGCCGCCTTGACCCGTCGCCAGAAAGGCCAGCCGCTTTCGCCCGCGCGTCGGCTCTGACGATGGTAGGGAACGCGGGCTTGCTGGAAGCCGAGGGAGTAGAGCGTGAAAAACGGATTGGAGTCCCGCTCTGGCAAGGATTTGTAGACGTCAATGACCCGGCGGCTGAACAAGCCGACGTCGGTGCCGTCACGTGGGTAGTCCTTGAAGACAAACAATCGAATGATGGCGTAGAACAGGCGGGCGAACAATTTCTTCGACACCGGATCGTCGCGTGTATCACGGGTCGCCCAGACGATCTCATTTTCGTCTCGCCATTTGGCAACGAGTTCGGGAATGAGTGTCGGCGGGTCTTGCAAGTCCACGGAAATGAGTATGGCCGCATCGCCCGTCGCATGGCTGAGGCCGCAAGCGCAGGCCGCCGACGCTCCGAAGTTGCGCGAAAAATTGTAGACGACGACGCGCGAATCCTTATCCGCCATATTGCGCAGTGCGGCCAGCGTGCCGTCGCGGCTGCCGTCGTTGACGAAAATGAACTCGACATCGAAGTCTTGGTCGGAAATCGCCGACAGGACCTCGTCATAGAACACGCCTACGTTTTCGATCTCGTTGAACACCGGGCAAACGAGGGAGATCAGCGGTCGGGAGTCTTTGGTCATGGCCGTTTCCTCGCGATCACCGTGATCCCCGATTCCTCGACCTCCAGCCGTTCGACATGCATGCCCGCTTCGTCGCACCATCGGGTCACGTCGTCTTCCGACTGGCGATGCGCGTTCAGCGGCATATACCAGTCGAAATTCACGTGGTTCATTTCATCGAGGCTCATTTCCGGCCTGTAGAACGCTTTGAACACGTGCCAATAGATGAACCTTTGCAACGGTATCTTGCCGGCCGGTATGCCCAGGAGATCGACCGCTTCCGGAACGTCGATCTCCACATCCATTTCGCCCAGCGCTTGGCCGAGCTTACTCAGCGGCATCAAGGCCTGCCAGGCGGCGTCGTGGTCCATGCCCTGGAGTTGGTGTCGAAGGTAGTCGTCCGAGAACTCGCGAACCGGTCCCTTCTTTCGGTAGACGTAGAATAGGAACCGCCCGCCGGGAACGAGAAGCTTGGCCAGTTGTTTGAGCGCGGTTTCGGTGGAGTCCGTGTGGTGGAGCACTCCTTCGGAGAAGATGATATCGACGGTTCCGTCGCCACAAGGCGGGGCGACGACGCTGCCCTGCACGAAGGCCCCGTCGAAACCTTTTTCCGAGAACCGCCGCCGAGCGACATCGACGGCGTCGGAAATATCGAGACCCACGTACCGGATGCGATCCATGACCGGACCGAAGAGTTCGATAGCGGACATGGCGGCACCGCAGCCGGCGTCGAGGACGACCGGCCGGGACGACGTCTCCCAGAGCCAGTCATTGGCATCCATGGCACCATATCTGACGATCAGCCAGTCACGGGCGATGCGTAGCGCTTCATCAGACTCATAGGTGTCGCGACGGCCCCACTTGTAACCGAACGCCGACCTTGTCTGGTCTTGAGTGGCCGATTCGCCGGGCGGGCGCTGCCTCGGAATACCGCCCGCCACTTCGTAGGGGACACCGGCGACCGTGCATTGCGCGCCTTCGATCAACGGCAGTTCGAGGCCCATCTCCGACGCCAGCCAGGCCAGCGCGTCGGATGAGCGTTCCTCTTGCCGGGCTGCGTGTTCCACTGCCGTCACCCCCATCGTGGATATGTCGCCCTGAGGGCCCCAGTGTCATCGAATCGGGGCGTTTCATGGCGTACCTGCTATAGCCTAACCGCCCATTCAACGAAAGAAAGACTGAACGAACCATCGTTCAGGGGCGGTTTCAGGGGCGGTTCACGAGCAACCAAACACATGACCGCGGGCGGCGTCTGCAGGGACTTAACGGTGCGGTCGCCAGGCCAGTGACCAACGACACAGCCAGTCATCCAGGGGCGGCCGTGTTCTCAGGCCGGCTCGCCATCTTCGAGGAAGACCTGGCACCATTCCTCGAGATTGAGCAGGGACCAGATGAGCAGGCGTCGATTGGCTTTGCCCTCAAGATGCTCGTTCACCAACTGACGGATTTCCGTTGCATCGAGCCATTCGAAGATGCGCGCGCGGTCCGTTAGCAGCACCTCGCGGACATAATCGACGCTCTCGCCCTTGAACCAGCTGGCATCCGGTGCCGAGAATCCCTGTTTCATGGCCTCGGTTACCTGTTCGGGGATGTAGCGTTTCATGGCGCGCCGCAACAGCAACTTTCCATCGTTGGTTCGCTCAAAATACTGGCTGTTTTTGGGGCCTGGCTCGTTCTCGTTCATGGCGACCACGTCGTTGAGGTTGCGCAGTTTCTGGTCAACCGGGACGCTCGTCGCGAAATCGACGAGATCATTGTCGAGGAACGGAACGCGCGTTTCCAGCGAATTGGCCATCGACAGCTTGTCCTCGACGACGAGAAGGCCGTGCAGGAACACCTTGGATTCAAAATAGAGCGAATGGTTGATGTAGTCTTCCGGCCGGGATAGATGGGTCGCGTGAACCCGAAACACGTCCCGAAATATGTCCCGGGTTGATATGTCGCGGACATCATCCCAGATGGGGGCGAACACGCGCTCGATACCGGCTCGCGGAATGAGGCGCTGCCAGAAGCCAAAATACTTGTCGATATAGTCTTCGAAATTGTCGTTGACGACGGCGCGGTAGTATCGCCACGGATATCCGCCAAACAGTTCGTCCCCACCCGCGCCTGACAGGACAACTTTCGAAAACTTGCTGGCCAGTTGGGCGGCATAGAGGTTGGGATAGCTTTGGCCGACTCGCGGTTCCTCCAGATGCCAGACCAGGCGCCGCATGCAACGTTCCATGTCGCCGGCCTTGAGGACCATCTCGTAGTGTTCGGTCTTGAACTGATAGGACATCATTTCGGCGACTGGGCGCTCGTCGAAAGTGAGTTCCAAACCCGAAACCGAGCTCAAATCGAAGCCAACGGTAAAGGTGGTCAGGCCGTCCAGTTGCGGCGCCGCGAGCGCGGTTATGGAGCCGGAATCGATGCCGCCGGATAGATAGCTGCCGACAGGGACGTCGCTGACCAATTGACGCGAGACGGCCTGGCGGAAGAGCCGGTCGAACTCCTCCTCGTACTCACGCGGGCTCAGCGGAGCCGCCGGCTCGGTGAAGGAGAAGTCCCAGTACCGCTCGATCGTTGAACGGCCGTCCGGTGTTATCCGCATGCTGCAACCGGCGGGAAGAATCTTCACACCATCGAACAGCGTGCGGTCAGTCAGATAATTTTGGAACGTCATATATTCCAGCAACGCGCTGCGGTCCATTCGCGCCCGCATGTCAGGATGGGCGAGCAGGGACTTGATCTCCGAGCCGAACAGGAATGCGTCCGACTGCGTCGCGTAGTACAGGGGTTTGATGCCGAACCGGTCGCGCGCCAGCAGTAGCTCGCCCGTGGTGGTATCCCATAGCGCCAACGCGAACATGCCGTTGAAACGAAGTAGCGCCTGGTCGCCCCACTGCTGCAGGGCGTGTAGGACGACCTCGGTGTCGCAGCGAGACCGGAACTGGTGGCCCAGGCTTTCCAATTCCAGTCGAAGGTCGCCGAAATTATAGACCTCGCCGTTATAGACGAGGACGAACCGCCCATCTTCCGTGCGCATCGGCTGGTGGCCCGCCGGGCTGAGATCGATGATAGCCAGCCGTTGATGGCCCAGGGCGAGGGGGCCGTCCACGAACGATCCTTCGCCGTCGGGACCGCGATGGACCGCGGCCGCGGCCATTCTGGCGGCGATAACCTCCGACGCGGGTTGCTTGTTCAGGTTCAGATAACCCGCGATGCCACACATCTCTGGGTACGTTTCCTATCGAATGGAAAGTAAGGCGTCGACGACGCGCTGGTAGTCCGTGTCGGACATTCGGTTGTGAAGGGGAAGGGCCATGGTGTTCGCGGCACAGTCTCGGGCGCCCGGAAAGCTCTCGTCCGTGAAGCCGAAACGGTCCATGTAGTATCCCAACTGGTGGATCGCGTGTGTTCCGGGGCGTGTCGCGATTCCTTTTTCGAGCAGATCGTCCATGATGTCATCTCGTCGGCGCGGTGCGGCTTCGGGCAGCACATAGGTGACGAAGGATTGCCAGGCGTGGCGTCCGTCGTCCGCTGGTTCGTCGGGCAGCGTTAGCCAATTGAGGCTGCCGAGCTGCTGCCGATACCATGCCGCGCGATGCGCGCGCTCTTCGATGAACTGCTCAAGTTTGTTCAGTTGCACAAGCCCGACGGCGCCTTGCAGATCGGTCATCCGGTAATTGAATCCCAGCAAGTTGAAATCCGGAAGAAGATGTGGCCGCGGGCCCGCGTGACGCTGCTCCTCGCTGATCGACGCCCCATGATTGCGCAGCTGGTTGGCACGATCCGCCAGTGCCGGATCGTTCGTTGTCATCATCCCACCCTCGCCGGTCGTGATGCTCTTGCGTGGGTGAAAACTAAAGGCGCCGGCATCCCCGAGTGCGCCGGCGAAACGTCCCTTGTAGACCGCGCCGGCGGCGCAGGCGGCGTCCTCGATGATGACGATTCCGGCCGGCAGACCGGATTTGAGCCGGTCGATGTCAGCGCAAAGTCCGAATAGATGAACCGGAATGACCGCCTTGGTACGGTCGGTCACCCGGGCCAGGGTATCATCGATATCGAGATTGAAGGTCGACCGGTCAACGTCGGCCAGAACCGGCGTGGCGCCGCAATAGAGCACGACATTCGCCGTCGCGACCCATGTGAACGACGGGACGATGACTTCATCACCGGGACCGATACCCAGCGCCGCCAGCGCAAGATGGAGTGCCGTCGTGCAACTCGTCGTGGCCAGGGCGAAGTCGACATCGTGGGCGGCGGCGAACGCGGTCTCGAACGCGGCAACCTTGGGGCCCTGCGTCAACCAGCCGGACATCAGCGGCTCGCGAACGGCCTGCCATTCGTCGTCTCCGGTGGACGGCAGCGAAATCTGTATCGGCGGCAAGGGTTTGTCGGCCATCGTCGATCGAACCGTTAACGTCCCTTGGCGCGTCGCTGGGCGACGGCGGCCTGGTGGTCCGCCCGCCAGGCGATCAATGCCCGCAGCCCGTCGTCCAGGTTCATTTGTGCCGTGAAGCCGATCTCGTTCTTGGCCAGCACGGCGCTACCAATTCGGTTTTTCACGAACGTCTGGCCCTGCGGCTCGTATTGAATTTGGAGTTCCGACTTCGTCAGGTCGAGCAGGCGTTCGGCGAGTTCCTTGATGCTCGTCCGTGTGCCCGTCCCGACATTGTAGAACCGGTCGCTCGAATCCGCCTTCATGGCGCACACGTTGGCGCGACCGCAATCACCCACAAAAATGAAGTCATAGGCTTGTGACCCATCCCCATAGACCTTGGGCGGGTCGCCGCGGTCGAGGCTGTCCAACATCTTCATGATGACGGCGATGTAGGCGCCCTGGTAGTCCTGTCGGGGGCCGTAAACGTTCATGTATCGAAGGCCTACGTAGTCCAGTCCGTAGCGATGGTGATATGCGCGGGCCATTTGCTCGCCGGCGACTTTGGTCGCACCATAGAAGTTCGTGTTCATGAATGGGTGATCTTCGGTCATCGGCTCTTCGACGGCATCGCCGTAAACGGATGCCGAGGATGAGTAGACTAGGCGCTTCACGCCCTTACGCACACAGGCGTCGAGGACGTTGAACGTCCCTTCGATGTTCACCTTGAACGCAGAGCGGGGGTAGTCCCAGCATTGCAGCAGCCAAAGGGCCGCAAAATGAAACACGCCATCGGCGCCGTCCAGTGCCGCTTCCAATAGGTCCGGTTGCGTGATATCGCCGCCGACGTCGAAGATCGAGACACGCGGATCGTTTAATGCCGACGCCAGATTCTCGTGTGTTCCGCGAACGAAATTGTCGAAGATGACAATCTCGCCGACGTCGTCTTTCAAGAGTTCGTCGACGGTGTGGGATCCGATCAGCCCGGCGCCGCCGATGGCGACGAGTTTCTTTCCCCGAATGTCCAAATGCCGCTACCTCCGTCGCTGGCCGGCCATATTTGCCGCGATCATCGCCGAACGGGTGTTCTGAGGCCATCGATGCGGGATGTCAAACACCGGATAGGCGTCGCCGTTCTATGTGACGTTGGGTCGTTCGTGCTGCGCCAGAAGCTCATCGTATCCGCGCAGCGTGTCGGCAGCCCGGCCATCGACGCAGCGCGCGATTCGCGCCCGCGGAGACATCGCCGTGGGCGTCCACCATACCGGATGGGTCAATACGTGAAGCTTCTCCGCCTTGGCGTCGCGCACAATGCTCGGCAGCGGATCGAACCGCCACAAACCGTTGGAGTCGGAAACGTATTGATAGTCCTCCCGCAGGCGGCGGCCATAGGTGTTGATCATGCCCGCCATCCGATCCTGATCGTATTGTAGCGCATTGCCGATATCCGGGTTGTGGAACGAAAAGACATCGACGGGAGAACCTAAAGCATCCTCCAGAATCCGTTTCTCGTCGCCGAGCTTGCGCTCGATCACATCCAAATCGCCGGGTGGAAGATCGTAGAAATTCAGGTCGAAGTGCAGTCCGGCGTGATGCCCGTGTTCCAATATTCGGCGGGCGCGCTCAAGAACCGGGCCTTCAAGAAGGTTGTAGAATTCACTGTGCAGCATGAAGAAGTATGTGGCCTTGATGCCGGCGTCGTGCTCGATACGCGCCAGTGCGGCGGCGCGATGAACCGAGCAGTCGATATCATGCCGCCATAGGGCGTGACGTCCTTCGGCATTGCTGCCGAATGTCTGGCATGTGTAGTTTCGTTTGAGATCGACAAGGATCGCCGCGTACGCGGCTTCCGTAAAGCCGTCGAAACTCGATGTTGTTGTGTCCGTGGATTGATTGGCGACCATTTCAACAGGCCTCGTCAACGTTTCCCGGTCGGTTCGGCTCGCTCCTCTAGATCACCCGTGATCTCTCGCACCGCCCCGATGATCCTGTCCTGAACCCGTGGCGTCAAATAGGGGTGCATCGGCAGGCTGAGAACACCTCGGGCTAATTCCTCGGCGACGGGTAGGCCGGATGCCGGATGCGGGTAATGTTGGTAGCCCTTCTGCTGGTGCAGCGCGATGGGATAATAGACGGCGCTGGGGATGCCGTGCTCTCGCAGTTCGCGCGCAAGCTGGTCCCTGTGCGACGTGACCAGCGTGAAATAGGCCCAGGCCGATTCCGAGCCTTCGGGCACGCGTTGGCATTTGACCGCGTTGCCCAGGCCGTCCAGATACCGTTGCGCGATGACTTGGCGCTTCCCGTGTTCCTCATCGAAGATCGCGAGTTTCTGTAGCAGGATGGCCGCCTGAAGGGTGTCCAGCCGGCTGTTCATGCCGATGCGGATGTTGTCGTATTTGTCGCGGCCCTTACCGTGAATGCGCAACGAGCGCATGAGTTCCACGCGTTCGCCGTCGTTCGTCAGAACCGCGCCGCCGTCGCCGTAGCACCCCAACGGCTTGGCCGGAAAAAAACTGAGCGTCGTAAGGTCCGCCAAGGTGCCCACACGTTGGTCTCCCTGGCGGCCGCCGAAACTCTGCGCGCCGTCCGCAACGAGGATCAGGTTCTCCCGGTCGGCGATGGCGCGCAGGCGGGCGAAGTCGGCCGGCAGGCCGAAGAGGTCGACCGCAATGACGGCGCGAGGATTCAGGGCGCGTTCGCGGGCCTCCCGGATGGCCGCTTCCAGTGATGCCGGCGCGATGCCAAAGGTATCCGGATCGACATCGACGAAGAACGGCGTGGCGCCGACCAATGCCGGTGCCTCGGCGGTAGCGACGAATGTGAAGGCTGGGACGAAAACGGCGTCGCCTTGTCCGACACCCGCTGACATCAGGGCGAGCGTCAGGGCGTCCGTACCATTGGCGCAACTGACGGCGTGCGCGGCCCCCGTATGGGCGGCAAGGGCTTCTTCGAGTTCCGCCACCTCTGGCCCGAGGATGAATTGGCCATGCGCGAGCACGTCCTGGATGGCGTCGTCGAGGCCGGGCCCGAGACGTTCGCGCTGCGCCTGGACATCAACGAAAGGAATTGCGGCGGGCTGGTCTGGCGTGCCCATCTCTCAGCTAGCGTCCACGATCGGTTCAAGTTCTCCCGCATCGGTCTCGCGGTAGCGGGCGCCGGTTTCGGGACAGGTCAAATCCGGCCCCAATCGGATGCCGGCCGTACTCATCCAGCCGATCGGGCGGGCCGGCACGCCGGCAACCAACGCATGATCACCGACGTCCTTTCGCACCACGGCGCCGGCGGCGACGAAACAATGACGGCCGAGCGTGGTGCCGCAAAGTATCGTCGCATTGGCGCCGATGGTGGCGCCGCGACGGACCCGTGTGGTTTGAAACTCGCTCTTGCGCTCGATATTCGCGCGCGGATTGATGACATTGGTGAACACGCAAGACGGTCCACAAAACACGTCATCTTCCAGATCAACGCCCTCGTAGAGGCTGACATTGTTTTGGATCTTGCATCCATCACCGATTCGCACCCGCGGACCGATCATCACGTTCTGGCCCAGGGTACAATTCCGGCCGATGCGCACGCCCGTCAGGATATGGCAGAAGTGCCAGATTTTGGTGCCCGGTCCGATCTCGACGCCGTCATCGACATAGGCGCTTTCGTGAACAAAGACACCGGAAAATTCGCCCGCCGACGTCATGATGAACCAAGCGCGTCGAGAAACGGATGTTTTCCAGGGGCGCCGGGGGCAAGTTCGAGGTCGCGCAATGCCGCGACAATCTCGATCGACGGTCGGACGTCGTCGAGGCCAAACCCGCGCCCATCAAGGATCTCGCGATAGCTGGTGGCGTGCAGATCGGCGAAGTTGCCCGATAATTCCAGTTCCTCGCCATCGACGGTTATCGATCGATAGGTCGACTGCTTCTCGACCACCGACGGCGGCAGGTCGCCGCGATCGACCGAGAGGAACCACCGCACCTTGGCCCGTTCCAGCTCTAGATAGCCGGCCATGCGATCCGCCTGGCGGCAATGAATGACGTTCCGAACGACGGGGCCGAACAGGAAGATCAAAAGGTCGAAGAAATGTACGCCGATGTTCGTTGCGACACCGCCGGACTTGGCCGTATCACCCTTCCACGAGACCTGGTACCACGCGCCGCGCGAGGTGACGTAGCTTACATCGACTTCGTGGACGCGATCACCGTCCGCCATCAACCTGTCGCGAAGGGCCAACACGTCCGGATGAAGTCGCAACTGCATGATGGTGCTGATGGCGCGGCCAGTGGACGCCTCCACGTCGGCCAAGGCGTCGATATTCCACGGATTAAGCACCAGGGGTTTCTCGCAGATGGCGTCCGCACCGCCATGAAGCGCGAAGCGAACGTGTGCGTCGTGCAGATGGTTGGGTGAACAGATACTCACATACCGCACCGGGTCTCCGGCACGACGCAATTTGTCGAGATGGCGGTCAAAACGCTCCAGTTCGACAAAGAACTGCGCATCGGGGAAATAACTGTCCAGCACGCCGACCGAATCGCTGGGGTCCATGGCCGCGACCAAGTCGCCGCCAATTTCCTTGATCGCTTTCATGTGCCTGGGGGCGACGTATCCGGCGGCGCCGAGAAGCGCGAATCTCGTTGGCTGGGTCATGTGGTGGTGTGGCGTTTCCTCGGGAGCGGACCCGTCATCGGGTCATCCGACACATTGGTGTACCGAGGCTCATCCTCGGCACGTTCGTGTCTAGCCCGATCACCTGATCTCTTCAAGCTACTCTCGATGCTGGGTCAGTCACGCACCACCAGCACCGAGCACCTTCCGTGGCGGACCACGCGAGACGCGTTGGGTCCCAGCAGATAGTCCTTCAAGTCCGGCCGGTGGGCGGCGATGACGATGAGGTCGGCTCCGACTTCGCCGGCGGCGCGCAGGATTTCATCATAGACGGTGCCGTGGCCGACGATGGCACGGGTTGCGATGCCGTCCGGCACTTGATCGGCGATAAACGCCTTCAGGCGCTCGTTCGCCCCCGACAACGCGTTTGTGGCGAAGTCGTCGGGGAAGTACTGCGCGACGATGGTCATGCCGAAGTCGGGGACCACGGTCATGATGTGCAGTGTCGCCCCCCCGCCATCGGCCATGGAGACGGCCGCCGGAAGTGCCTTGGACCAGGAGTTCTCGTCCTGCAGGTCTACGGGAACCAGGATATCCTTGAACATGTCTTGGGATCCTCCTCAGGCCGGGGCCGCGGCGGCGTCTTGGGTGCGCCGGCGTCTGCGTTGCAGTGTGATGATCAACAACAGGGCGACGATGGCCGGGATATAGAACAACTGCTTCGGCGGCCGGTCCGTCTTCGTCTCGACGCTGGCGATTTCGTAGTCGAAATCGATCTTCTGGCGTTCGGCGGTGCTGCCGAAGACCACGTTGTCGACGAACGTCTTGCCCTCCTCGAAGCGCAGTTCCAGGCCGGCTTTCTGCAGGCGATCCTTGCCTGGTCCCAGCTTGCCCATGGGCAGCATGACGGTCTTGTCGACGTCGCGTCCTTCGATATCCATACCAATGATGCGCACGCGGATCTGCGAACCTTCCGTCATGCCCTCAGCGATCTTGTAAATGTCTTTTGCCGGCGCCGATTCCAGCGGCGGGTAGATCTGGTCCATCCAGAACCCCGGCCGGAACAGGGTGAAGGCCACCAGCAGCATGGCCAGGGTTTCCCAGATGCGGTTTCTGACGATGAAGTAGCCTTGCGTCGCCGCCGCGAACAACATCATCGCCATGACAGCCGTGATGATGGTGACCAGCAGGTGGTACCAGGTCTCGACGCCGATCATCAGCAGTTCGGTGTTGAAGATGAACAGGAACGGCAGGATGGCCGTTCGGATATCGTAGGCGAAGCCCTGGATACCCGTTTTAATCGGATCACCGCCGGATATTGCCGCCGCGGCGAAGGCCGCCATGGCCACCGGTGGCGTGTCGTCAGCCAGGATGCCGAAGTAGAAGACGAACATGTGCACCGCGATCAGTGGCACGATCAGCCCGTTGGCGGCGCCCACGGTAACGATCACCGGCGCCATCAGGGACGACACCACGATGTAGTTGGCCGTCGTCGGCAGCCCCATGCCCAGGATCAGGCTGAGGATGGCGGTAAACAGCAGCATCAACAGCACGTAGCCGCCGGAGATGAATTCCACGAACTCGGCCATCACCAGGCCGACGCCGGTCAGCGTCACCGAGCCGACGACGATGCCGGCGGCGGCGGTGGCGACGCCGATACCGATCATGTTGCGTGCACCCGAAATCAAACCGTCCAGCATGTCAGCGAATCCGGCGCGCATGCCCTCGCCGACGGTCTCGCCGGTATCGCGCATGAAAGCCTTCACCGAGCGCTGGGTGAGCAGGATGAAGAGCATGAAGATGGTCGCCCAATACGCCGACAGGCCCGGCGACAGCCGCTCCACGGTCAGGCACCAGACCAGCAGGACCACCGGCAGCAGGTAGTAGAGCCCCGCCTTGATGGTCGGGCCGGGAGGTGGCAGTTCGACGATTTCGAGCGTGGTTTCCAGTTCCGGGAATTTGGTCGAGAACTTGATCAGGCCGACGTAAGCGATGGCCAGCGCAACGGCGGCGATCCACGGCGTGGCGTCGCCGAAGGCCGTCTTGGTCCAGCCCAGGCCGTAATAGACGATGGCGGTCAGTACGATCAGCCCGACCAGCGTGGTCATGAAGCCGAATAAGGCCTGAAAGAACGGCGTGATGACCTTGCGCGGCAGGCCCTTCAGGTCTGCTTTCACGGCCTCCAAATGGACGATGTAGACCAGCGCCATGTAGGAGATCAGCGCCGGCAGGGCGGCGTGCTTGATGACTTCCGTGTAGGTGATGCCGACGTACTCCACCATCAGGAACGCAACGGCGCCCATGATCGGCGGCGTCAACTGGCCGTTGGTGGACGACGCCACCTCGACGGCGCCCGCCTTTTCGGCGGAGAAGCCGACCTTCTTCATCAGCGGAATGGTGAAGGTGCCGGTGGTCACCACGTTGGCGATCGCCGAACCAGAAACCAGGCCCGTCATGCCGGAGGACACCACGGCCGCCTTGGCCGGCCCGCCCCGCATGTGGCCCATTAGGGCGAAGGCGACGCGGATGAAGTAGTTGCCCGCACCGGCCTTCTCCAGCAAAGAGCCGAACAGCACGAACAGGAACACCATGCTGGTCGAAACCCCGAGCGCGATGCCGAACAGGCCCTCGGTGGTCAGATAGAAGTGCGACATGCCCTTGCCCAGGCTGGCGCCCTGGTGGGCGATGACCTGCGGCATGTAGGGGCCGAGGAAGACGTAGGACAGGAACACCCCGGCGACCACCATCAGTGGCGGGCCAAGAGCACGGCGGGTGGCCTCCAGCACGAAGGCGATGCCGGCCACCGAAACGACGATATCCATTTGCGTCGGCAGGCCCGGCCGCTCCGCCAATTCACGGAAAAGCAGGAAGATGTATGCCGCACACAATGCCGCGCCCAGGGCCATCACCCAATCCTGGATCGGGATGTAATGGCGCGGCGAGCGCTTGAATGTGGGGAACGCCGTGTAGGCGAGGAAGACCGCGAATGCCAGATGGATCGACCGTGCCTCGGTCGAATTGAACAGGCCGATGTTGAAAATGTACGGCAACGGCGAGGCGTACCAGAGCTGGAACAGCGACCAGATCAGCGGCACGCCCCAGAGAATCTGCTTCGAGACACCCGTCGGGTTGCGCCCGCCGGTATCCGCCTCGGCGATCATGTCGCTTAGGTCGTCCTGGCTCGATGCCGGCCCGATGTCCTTGGTTTCCTCAGCCATCATTCGTTCCCTTGTTCCTCATCCCCTGTTTCAGGGGCGGCGACGCCGGTTCGGCGCCGATCGATGGATTTCTTTCGTCGTCGGCCTGCCGACGCCCTACATCATTCCCTTCTCGCGGAAGTACTTTTCAGCGCCAGGGTGCAGCGGCGCCGTGACGCCGCCCTTGATCAGGTCACCAGCCGACAGTTCACCGAGCGCCGGATGGACGCGCTTGAAGCCATCCAGATCGTCGGCGACCGCCTTGACGATGGCATAGGCCAAATCGTCCGGCACATCCGACGAGGTCACAGCGGCGACACGCACGCCGAACGTCGTCGTCGGCTTGTCGTGGCCTTCGTAAATGCCGCCTGGTACGGCGGTCACGGCGAAGTAGGGGTTGGCGCCGAGCAGCTTGTTGACGCCGGCGCCGGTGATCGGCACCACCTCGGCACCGCACAGCTTGATCGCCTGGGCGATCGATGGGTCCGGATGGGCGACGGTCGCGATCATCGCCTGCACCCGGTTGTGGCAGAGCGCCAGGGATTGTTCGAAGGCGGTAAGCTCATCGGCGAACTGGAACGATTTCCGTGTCCAGCCCTGCGCCTTCATCACAGCTTCCATGACGGTGCGCTGGTTGGAACCCGGATTGCCGATATTGACCCGCTTGCCGGCCAGGTCGTCGAGCTTGGTGATGCGCGCGTCGCGCCGGGCGATGACCGTGAACGGCTCGCCATGCAGCACGAACAGCGTGCGCAGGTTCTCGAACTTGACGTCCATGAACTTGACGGGCCCGGTACCCTGGTAGGCGTGATGGATCCAGTCCGATTGGGCGACGCCGACCTCGATGGCGCCATTGCGGACATCGTTTAGCACCGCCAGCGGCTCCGCCGCGTGGCGTCCGGTCATCTTCAGGGCATCGCAACTGAGGCCCGAAATCTCGGTCTTCACGGCGCGGCAGATGGCGCGGGCGACGAAATAGTGCACGGGGGCGCTCTCGCCGGCGCCGATGACCATGTCGGCGGCATGCACCGCTGGCGAACTGACCAACGGCGTCGCAGCAACCATCAATCCGAACGCGACGGCTTTCACGGAATTACGCATGGAAACCTCCCATTGGAACAAGTCGTGCGTGTTCCCTCATGACCACTTGTGTCTGTTTGCGACTGTGGTTTCTATTGTTGGGCGCGGTCGCGCCGAAGGAGAAAGCGGGGGAGCATGCGCTCCCCCGCCCGTAGCCGGATTACAGCCAGCCGCGCTCCTTGTAGTACTTAGCAGCACCATCGTGCAGCGGTGCGGAAAGCGCGTCCTTGATCATTTCGCTTTCCTTCAGGTTCCCAAACGCGGGATGCAGCTTCTTGAAGGACTTGAAGTTGTCGAACACGCCCTTCACGACCTGGTAGACCGTGTTGGCGGACGTCCGCGTCGAAGAGACGAACGTGGCGCCGACGCCGAAGGTCTGGATGTCGTTCGGGTTGCCCCGATACATGCCGCCGGGAATGGTGGCATAGCGGTAGAAGGAATTGTCCTTCACCAGCTTGTCGATGGCCGGGCCGGTAACGGGCACGAACTTGGCATCGCAAGTGGTGGTGGCTTCCTTGTTCAGAGCCGCCGGGTTGCCGACGAGCCAGAAGAAGGCGTCGATCTTGTTGTCGCACAGGGCCGACGGCGTTTCGGCCGACTTCATCTGCGCCACCAGCTTGAGATCGTCATTGGACTTGCCCATGGCTTTCCACATGACTTTCCAGGTGGCTTCCGTGCCGGAGCCCGGGTTGCCGATGTTGACCCGCTTGCCGGCCAGGTCGCCGACACTCTTGATACCGGCTTCCTTGCGCGAAATGATGCTCACCGGTTCCGCATGCACCGAAAAGACGGCCCGTAGTTCCTTGAACGGACCGGCCTTCTTGAAGGACTCTTTACCGGTGCCATTGTAGGCGTGGTACTGCCAGTCCGACTGGGCGACGCCCATGTCGAGCTCGCCGGCGCGGATGGTGTTGATGTTGTAAACCGAGCCGCCGGTGGACTCCACCGAGCAGCGCACGCCATGCTTCTTCTTGTTTTTGTTGACGAGACGGCAAATGGCGCCGCCGGTCGGGTAATACACACCAGTGACACCGCCGGTGCCGATGGTGATGAAGGTCTGCTCGGCGGCACTCACCGAACCTGCCGCGAACGACAGGCCGGCAACAGCAACCGAAGCAGCCAGAGCTTTCTTGAAATGCATCGTTTTCCTCCTTGCGTGTTCTGTCTTATGGGCGAAAGGCTAACCAACCTAGATGCCGGATGTCGATGCCAGAGTTGGCATCCCACATACCAGACACCACGTCCGGTTGTCGCCATGGCGGCCGAAACCACCGGGAGCGCCGCGCTTTATGCGCGGCCCATCGAACGATTGCGGATGCTGGGCCGCGACCGATCCGAATTCGAAAACTGTTTCTCTGGTCCGTATATTCACTCCGATCATGACGTGACCTCCGCGAGGGCAGCGTCGAGAGCGTCGCCGAATTTGCCGACCAGTTCATCGATCTCGTCCTCGTCGATGATGAACGGTGGCGCCAGCAGCACATGGTCGCCGCGCACGCCATCGGCGGTCGCCCCCCCCGGATAGCAAATCAGGCCGTGGTCCATGGCTTGTGCCTTGATGCGCAGGTGCAGGCCCATTTCTGGCTCGAAGGTTTCCTTTGTCGCGCGGTCCTTGACCAGTTCAATGCCGAGGAACAGGCCGCGGCCGCGAATGTCGCCGACGTGCGGGTGGTTGCCCAGGCGATCGTGCAGCCGCTCGACCAGATAGTTTCCGCGCTCGCGCACGTTCGACAACAAGTCCTGGTCGCGGACCTTGGTCTGCACGGCCAATGCCGCCGCGCAGGCCGCCGGATGGCCGAGATAGGTATGGCCGTGCTGGAAGGCCCCCGAACCGGCAAGAAAGGCGTCGTAGATGCGGCCGGCGACCAGGGTCGCGCCGATCGGCTGGTAGCCGGCGCCAAGGCCCTTGGCGATGCAGACCATGTCCGGCGCGATGTCGTCTTGTTCACAGGCGAACAGCGAGCCGGTCCGGCCCATGCCGCTCATCACCTCGTCCAAAATCAGCAGCACCCCGTGGCGCGAGCAAATCTCTCGGATGCGTTTGAAGTAGCCCGGCACTGGCGGGATGACGCCGGCGGTGGCGCCGCCGACGGTCTCGGCGACGAAACCGGCGACGTTCTCTGGACCCAGCCGAAGGATCTCCGTTTCGAGCTCGTCGGCGACCCGGTGGCCGTATTCCTCCTCGCTCTCCTCGTCGCGCCGATTGCGATAGGCATAGCACGGCGCGATGTGGCTGACCGGCATCAGCATTTCCTTGTAGGGCTCGCGGCGAAGCGCATTGCCGCCGACCGAGAGCGCGCCCAGGGTGTTGCCGTGGTAGCTCTGGCGGCGGGCGATGAAGCGCGTTCGGCTCGGCTCGCCGATCTCGATGAAATATTGCCGCGCCATCTTCAGCGCCGCCTCGATGGCTTCCGACCCGCCGGACAGGAAGTAGACCATCTCGATGCCGTCGGGGGCGGCCTCGATCAAAAGCTCGGCCAAGTCCTCGGCCGGCTCGGAAGTGAAGAAACTGGTGTGGGCGAAGGCCAGCTGGTCGAGCTGCGCCTTGATGGCTCCGGTGACATCGGTGTCGGAGTGGCCGAGGCACGATACCGCGGCCCCGCCGGACGCGTCCAGGTAACGCTTGCCCTCGGTGTCGATGATGTAGATGCCGTCGCCCCGTGCCGCGACGGGCACGGTCTTCTTGGGGAAACGGTGAAATACACGGGTCATGGCCGGGCCTCTTCCGATGCCGGACCACTGGGGGCGTTCCAATAGGCCATGAAACGCGCCAGTTGACTGGTGCTGTCGTCGATGGCGTCGAGCGCGTCGTCGCCTTCCTCCACCACGATCATGGCGGCCAGCGCCTCGGCGACGGCGATGGCCGGGGAGATGGAATGGAAGAATGACGCACTTTCGTTGCGGATGATCAGCGCCAGGTCGGCGTCCTTGTCCAGCAACGGCGAAACCAGGTTGTCGGTCAGCACCACCACCGTGCCGCCCAGGTCGCGTACGTAATTGACGGCGTGGATGATGTCGCGTGTGTAAGGCTCGAACCCGATGGCAATCAGTACATCGTCCTTGCCGAAGCCGCGCAGATTGTCGCCGAACGACCCGCCGCCGCCGGTCAGCAGAAAGCCGTTGTGGCGGAACATGCCGTAGAGGTAGTGGAAGAAGAAGGCCACCGGATAGCAACTCCGGAGTCCGGCCACGTAGACCCGGCGGCCGGACGTAATGGCGCGGGCGCAAGCCTCGAACCGTTCGATTCCGTTTGCCGCGAAGGTGTCGTGCAGATTGGCCGCCACATGGGCGCCGACATCGGCCAGCACCCGTGCCGTCGAGCCGTCGCTGCGCGCCTGCAGTTGGCGGGCGCGGCCGGTGTAGTCGGTCGGATGGGAGCGGAAGCGCATCTGAAAACCGGCGCGGAAGTCATTATAGCTCTCGAAATCCAAGGCCCGCGCCAGGCGCACCATGGTCGACGGATGCACGCCTGCGTCGGCGGCCACCTGGCGCATGGAATGCAGCGCCACGTCATCGGGCCGGTCGAGCACATGCCTGGCGGCCGTACGGAGCCGGGGGCTGAGCCGCGGGAAGCTCGCGGCAATGCTGGCGGTCAGGTCTTGGTAGTCCATGGTGGCGACCGTGACGTTCTAAGCGACGCCGTTGGCCTTCCTCCTCCCTGTTGTCACGAGCATAGGCAAATCGACGCCCGCGTGCAACAAATTGGAACACGATACGACAAAATAGATCATTTGTTTCGCGAGGAGGTTTGGCGGTTCATTGTCCGGCTTTTGATGATCGCTTCGATGCTACGGCCGTGTTTACCTGTGACATCGATGCGGACTAGGATGCCGCCAGCCACACTCTCGGATTCACAGACTAGGAACGAACAGCCGGCATGGACCTCAAGGAACACATCCGCGGCATCCCGGATTTCCCGAAACCGGGAATCCTGTTCTATGACATCTCGACGCTGCTGGCGCACGCCGACGCCTGGCAAATAGCTCTCGGCCGGCTGGCGCGCATCGTCGGTGCGCACAAGCCGGACGTGCTGGCGGGCATCGAATCACGGGGCTTCCTGGTTGCCGCGCCGCTGGCATCCCGGCTCGGTGTTGGTTTCACCATGGTGCGCAAGCAGGGCAAGCTTCCTGGCCCGATCCTGTCGCAGGAGTATGATCTGGAATACGGCACAGACACGGTCGAGATCCAGGCGGATGCGGTCGAGCCGGGTCAACGGGTGGTTATCCTCGACGATTTGCTGGCCACCGGGGGCACGCTTGGGGCCGCGGTTGAACTCTTTCGTGGTGCCGGCGCCGACGTCGCGGCGGCGGCCTGTATCATCGAATTGACCTTCCTCGGAGGGCGCGAACGGCTCGACATTCCGTTCGACGCGCTGCTGGCATACGACTCTTAAAAGCAGGAGGCAGCCACCATGCTTGATCACGCCGTCGTCCGCCGCCTGCTTGATGCCGAGGCTTCCGACGACCTGCGTGCGCGCATCGATACCGCCATCAACGACGAATTCAACGTGGCGGGTCAGCTTCGGCATTGGTCGGTGCGCGGCGACCTGGAGGCCGTGCGCAGCGCCGCCGCCGGCATGCGGTTGCGGGCCGAGATGATGGGCCTCAGGCGGCTCGCCAACCGCCTGGTCGAACTGGAACGTGTCGCCAACCTGGAAACCATCGGCCAGGCGCATCTGCAATCTCAGCACCTGGCGCGCCTCATCGACGAGGAAATTGTCGACGATTTTCAGGCCCTGAAGGACGCCATTGATGAGGTCGCGGCCTAGTCGCTCGTCTCCAGGTGCCGCACCACCTTCTTCATCAACGTCGGTAGCGCCCGATCGCCGAACGCCGCGACCGGCGTCCACGTGCCCGTCGGCTGGGCGACCTCCACTCCCAGCCGGCCGCGCCAGATTTCCAGCCACAGCGCGAAATGCGTGAACACGTGGTCCACGTGGCCGGCCAGCGGCCGCCAGGTGATCGACGCCGGCGCGTGTGGCCGGGCCTCGCTCGCGGTCCACTTGGCCTCGCGCCACTCGGTCGAGGGGAACTCCATCATGCCGCCCAGCAGGCCGCGCTCCGGCCGCCGGCGCAGCAGCACGGCGCCATCGCTGCGCTCGAGCCAGAACAGCACGCCGTAGCGCTGCGGGCGGGGCGGTTTGGCGCGCTTGGCCGGGAACGCCTCGGGCCGGCCCGAGGCGCGGGCGCGACACTCGCGGCGCCAGGGGCAGGCGTCGCAGGCCAGTCCGCGCGGCGTGCAGACGGTTGCGCCCAGGTCCATCATCGCCTGTGCGATATCGCCGGCGCCTGGACCGCGCGCCGGGATCAGCATCCGCGCCAGTGCCGCGATCTCGGCTTTCGCGGCAGGCGCCGCCGAACCGATGGCATGCAGGCGCGCCATCACGCGTTCGATGTTGCCGTCCACCGGCATGGTTTTATGGCCGAAGGCGATGGCGGCGATAGCGGCGGCGGTGTAGGGGCCGATCCCCGGCAATTTGCGAAGCGCGGCTTCGTCGGCGGGAAAGCGTCCCCGAAATTCGCTGGTCACGACGCCGGCGCAGCGATGCAGGTTGCGCGCCCGGCTGTAATAGCCGAGGCCCTGCCATGCGTGGAGCACCTGATCGAGGTCCGCGGCGGCCAGTGCCTCGATGGTCGGCCAGCGCGCCACGAAATCGTCATAATAACCCGTCACCGTCGCCACCGTGGTCTGCTGCAGCATGATTTCGCTGAGCCAGACCCGGTAGGGGTCGGGCGCCGGTCGTGGTCCCGCGCTGCGCCCGTTCCGCCACGGCAGGTCGCGGCCATGGTTGCGATACCAGCGCAGCAGTTTGCGTCTCAATGTCGCGGCGTCGGGTTGATCGGTCGAGGAAGTCGGCATGGGAGAATGGATCGATGTTCGGTCACGGGTTCGCGAGGCGCGCATGTTGAGCGTTGCGGCCGCCGCATCCGGCACCCTACCATGGCTGCCCGCCGACCCGCATGCTTCATCCGGAGCGTCCGCCGCATGACCCAATCCCAGTACACTGGCCGCACCGGACGCCCGCGCGCCGCCGCCGAGGCCGTGGCCCGCGTCACCCGGCCGCTGTTCCGTCGCCGCGGCCTCGCCGACGGTGCCATCGTGCGCGACTGGGCGCTGATCATCGGCGACACCCTGGCCGAACACAGCCAGCCGGAACGCATCACCTTCCCGCACGGCAAGCGTCAGGGCGGCACGCTGCATTTGCGAGTCGCCGCCGGCGGTATGGCGCTGGAACTACAGCATCTGGAGCCGCTGGTGCTGGAACGCATCAACGGCTACTTCGGCTACCGCGCCATCGACAGCCTGAAGGTCGTTCAGGGTCCGCTACCGCGGCCGCCGAAGCCGATCGTCCGGCAGGCGCCCGCCAGCGATGACGACGTCGCCCAGGAGATCAAATCAGCCCTTGTCGGCATTGACGACGCGGCATTGCGCCAATCCCTGGCGCGCCTGGCCCGCGCCGTCGCCGGCAAGAACCGCCAGCGCCACCGGGCCCACCACCAGGCCGAGGCGGCCAACGCCAAAACGTCTTCACCGGAAAAGCCGCGCTGAAAGGATTCGACTCTGTCCGCGCGGCGGTTCTATAGTCCAACATCTTGTGTTTGGGAGGCCCAATTGAGGCTTTTAGCACCAAGTATTGCGTTTATTTTCATGCTCTTGCTGGCTCTGCCCGGCTCGGCGGCTGGAATCGCGCCTGTTGACGAGGCATTGAAGGAAAAGGTCTACGGCAAAGCCGACGCACCGGTGACGGTGGTCGAATATGCCTCGCTGGGCTGCCCGCACTGCGCCGCCTTTCATTTCCAGACGTTCCCGAAGCTGAAGAAGGAATACATCGATACCGGCAAGGTGAAGCTGATCTATCGTGATTTCCCGCTCGGCACGCCGGCATTCGCCGCCTCTATGGTGGCGCGCTGCTCGGGCCACCAGCGCTACTTCGGCATGGTCGACATGTTCTTCAAGAGCCAGGCCCAGTGGTCGCGGGCCCAGAACCCGTTGGCCGAATTACAGAAGGTGGCGCGCTTCGGCGGCATGGCACCCGGCGACGTGGAAGCCTGCCTACGTTCGAAGGAAATCCAGGACGGAATTCGCAAGGTGGCGCAAGAAGCGCAGAACGATCACGGCGTCAATTCCACACCGTCCTTCATCATCGCCGGCAAGGTTTATCCGGGGAACATAGAATACGACACCTTCAAGAAGCTCATCGACAGCGCCCTGAAGGGCAACTAGAGCGCTAGAACAGGGGATCGATCGGGCCTTGCTGCATTTCAATAAACTCCGTCTTTCGGGCTTCAAGTCCTTTGTCGATCCGGTCGACATCAATATCGATCTTGGTTTGACCGGCATCGTCGGGCCCAACGGCTGCGGCAAATCGAACCTGGTCGAGGCCCTGAAGTGGGTCATGGGCGAGACGTCGGCCAAGCAGATGCGCGGCGGCGAGATGGACGACGTCATCTTCGCCGGCACGTCCGAGCGGCCAGCCCGCAACGTGGCCGAGGTGGTGATCACGCTCGACAACGCCGAGCGTGCCGCTCTGGCCCAGTTCAACGATGCGGAGACACTGGACGTCAGCCGCCGCATCGAGCGCGAGAAGGGCTCCAACTACCGCGTCAACGGCAAGGACGTGCGCGCCCGCGATGTGCAGTTGCTGTTCGCTGATCAGGCCACCGGCGCGCGGTCCACGGCCCTGGTCAGCCAGGGCCGCATCGGCGCCATCATCTCGGCCAAGCCGACCGAGCGGCGGTTGCTGCTGGAAGAAGCCGCCGGCATCACCGGCCTGCATTCGCGCCGCCATGAGGCCGAGTTGCGGCTGCGCGCCGCCGACGGCAACCTGGAACGCCTGGAAGATATCCTGCTGACCCTGGAAGCGCAGATGCTGGGCCTCAAGAAGCAGGCCCGCCAGGCCACCCGTTATCGCAATCTTTCGGACCACATCCGCCGCGCCGAGGCGACGCTGTTCCACATCCGCTGGATCGGCGCCGAGTCCGACATGGAAAAGAGCCGACTGGCGCTGGACGAGGCGGAGAAGGCCGTCAATCTGCTCGCGGCCGCGGCGGCGGCGGCGGCGACGATGCAAGCGGAAGCCGCCAGCCAAGTGCCGTCGCTGCGTGACGCCGAGGCCGCGGCCGCGGCGGCGCTACAACGGCTGGTGCTGGCCCGCGAAGGCCTGGACGCCGACGAGGAACGCGCCACCCAGTCGCTGCGCCAGCGCCAGGCCCTGCTGGAACAGGTGGCCGCCGATTTGGGCCGCGAGAACGTTCTGGCCGAGGATGCCGAGGCGTCGATGAAGCGGCTGAGCGGCGAGCGCGAGCGTATCGAGGCTGACCGCATCGGCGAGGAGGACCTGCGCTCCGAGGCGCGGGCCGCGCTGAAACAGGCCGACACCACTGTCGTTGAATTGGAACAGGCGCTGGCCGCCGCAACGCGCGAGGCCGCCGAGGGCGAGGCCCGTCGGCGCACCCTGGAAAGTCAACTCGGTGAGCTCGGTCAGCGGCGCCAGCGCCTGACCACTCGGGCCACCGAGATCGAGGCACAGCGTGCCGAAGCGCACGTCGACGCCCAGGCCATCGACGAGGCCGAGGCGGCGGATGCCCGCGTCGCCGAGGCGCAATCGAACCTCGATGCCGCGCGCACCGCGTCGGAGCAGGCGTCCGAGCAGCGCAGCTCTGCCGCCGCCGGCTGGGAAGAGGCGCGTGCCACCCTGCAGACCGCCGAGGCCGCCGCGACACGCCTGGAGGCGGAAGAGGGTGCGCTCGCGGCATTACTGGATCGCGGCGCCCCCGACATGTGGCCGCCGCTGATTGATGCCGTCACCGTGTCCTCGGGATATGAAGCCGCCCTCGGTGCTGCCCTCGGCGAGGACCTGGAAGCCCCGGCTGATGAAGCCGCGCCCGTGCACTGGCGGACCCGCGACGCCCTTGGGGTCGCGCCGGCCCTGCCGGCTGGCGCCGAGCCGCTGGCCAATCAGGTATCCGCGCCGCCGGCCCTGGCGCGCCGCCTAGCCGCCATCGGTATCGTCGCGGACGTGGCCACCGGCAACCGCCTGGCCACCGAACTGGCGCCCGGTCAGCGCCTGGTCAGCCGCTCTGGCGCGCTCTGGCGCTGGGACGGCTACACGGTCACTGAAGGGGCCACCACCGCCGCCGCGGCGCGGCTGGAACAGCGCAACCGCTTGGCCGACGTGCGCGAGGATCTGCGTTCGTCCGAGATCGAGGCACGCGGGGCGCGCGAGGCCGCGGCTGCGGCGCGTACCGGCCTCGACGTCGCCGAGAACGCGGACCGCGAGGCGCGGGCTCAGGCCGCTTCCGCCCAAACCGAGCACGACCGGGCGCGCGACGCCGCCGCCGGCGTGCGCGAACGCCGCGCCGCCTTGGAATCACGCCGCCAGGCCGTGCAGCAGCAGGCCGAGGCCATTGCCGAGGAACTGGCCGATACCGAACGCCGACACGCCGCCTGCTTGTCCGAGCAGGCCGAACTGCCCGATGTCGAGGCGGCCCGTGGCCGCGCCGATTCCTGCCAGGCAGAACTGGCCGAGAAGCGCGAGCACCAGGCCGGTTGCCGTCGTCGCCATGACGACATCGAACGCCGCGCTGGCGAACGTGACCAGCGCCTCTCCGATATCGCCACCGAGGTTGCCACGTGGGACCAGCGAAAGCAGGCCGCCGAAAGCAAGCGCGGCGAACTAAAGTCCCGCCGGACGGCGCTGGAAGAGGAACGCCGGTCGCTCGAGAACCTGCCATCCGAAATCGCCGCCAAGCGCGGCAGTCTGATGGAGACCATCGAGCAGGCGGAAACCGCCCGCAAGGCCGCCGCCGACCGGTTGGCCGAGGCCGAGACCAAGCTAGCGTCCGCTGACGGCGGACTTCGCAAGGCGGAGACCGACCTTGCCGGCGCGCGCGAGGAGCGGGTCCGCATCGAAGGGCATCTGGAACAGGCCCGTCAGGCCTGCCACGCCATCGCGGAGCGCGTCACCGACCGCCTGGACTGCCGCCCCGACCAGCTGTTCGAGATTGCCGAACTGAAGGAAGACAAGCCGCTGCCCGCCCATGACGACGCCGAGCGCAAGGTCGAGCGCCTGCTTCGCGAGCGCGAGACCATGGGACCGGTCAACCTGCGCGCCGAACACGAGATGCGCGAGCTTTCCGAACAGATGGAAATGCTGGTCGGCGAGCGTGACGACCTGGTCCAGGCCATCGAGAAGCTGCGCCGCGGCATCAACGAGCTCAACCGCGAAGGCCGCCAGCGGCTGTTGAAATCCTTCGAGGAGGTCAATGGCCACTTCCAGGAATTGTTCGTTCGCCTGTTCGGCGGCGGCCGCGCCCACCTGACGCTGACAGATTCGGACGATCCGCTGGAGGCCGGCCTGGAAATCATGGCCAGCCCTCCGGGCAAACGATTACAGGTGCTATCGTTGCTGTCGGGCGGCGAGCAGGCATTGACGGCGACGGCGTTATTGTTCGCCGTGTTCCTGACGAATCCAGCCCCCATCTGCGTGCTGGACGAGGTCGACGCGCCGCTTGATGACGCCAACGTGGACCGATTCTGCTCCATGCTCGAAGAAATGGCGCATGAGCAGAAGACCCGTTTCCTGATCATCACCCACCACCGTATGACGATGGCCCGCATGGAGCGTCTCTACGGTGTCACCATGACCGAGCGCGGTGTTTCGCAGCTGGTTTCGGTCGATCTCAGGCGTGCCGAGGAACTGCGCCAGACCGCCTGAGCGGTGCCGATTCTCCACCCGTTGGAGCGTGAGGGAGCGAAATGAGCGACGACTCCCCGAAGTCCGATCTGCCTGAAGACATTCAGGGCCTCGGACAGCGCCTTGAGGACAGCCGGAAAAGCGAGGATTCCCGGGGCTTTGCGGGCAGCCGTCTGAATCCTAAACAAGGGTCAGCACTCAGCCTTGCCTTTCGGGTCTCTGTCGAGTTAGTTTCCGCGCTGGCCGTCGGTTTGGGGATCGGCTGGTTGCTCGATGAGTGGCTGGACACGAGACCGTGGCTGATGCTGGTGTTCCTCATCATGGGTGGGGCAGCCGGCATTCTAAACGTCTACCGCATGGCCTCCGGCTTTGGTTACGCGGTCGGCTATCGGAAAGAGGATGGCAGCGCACCGGGCGCCGCCGATGACGATCAGGGGACCGGATCCGTTGGCTGAAAATCACAGCCCCCTCGCGCAGTTCGAGATCAAGACGCTGGTGCCGTTGCAGATCGGCAATGTCGACGTCTCGTTCACCAACTCCTCGCTGTTCATGGTGGCGACGGTGCTGACCGTCAGTGCCTTCCTGATCCTCGGCATGCGCCGCGGCGCCATGGTGCCGGGCCGCTGGCAGTCCATGGCCGAGTTGAGCTACATGTTCATCGCCGGCCTTCTGAAGGACACGGTGGGCAGCGAAGGGCGGCCCTACTTCCCGTTCATCTTTACCGTCTTCATGTTCGTGCTGGTCGGCAACTTGTGGGGCATGGTGCCGTACAGCTTCACCTTCACCAGCCACATCGTCGTCACCTTCGCCATGGCGTTCTTCGTCTTCATCGGCGTGACGGTGATCGCTATCGCCAAGCACAAGATGCACTTCTTCTCCTTCTTCATGCCGCCGGGCGTCCCCATCGTCATGGCGCCGCTGCTGGTCCCGATCGAGATCATTTCCTATCTCTCGCGGCCCATCAGCCTGAGCGTGCGATTGTTCGCCAATATGCTGGCCGGGCACACGCTGCTGAAGGTCTTCGCCGGTTTCGTCATCTCGCTCGGCATCGTCGGCGGCTGGTTGCCGCTGGCCTTCGTGGTGGCGCTGACCGGGCTCGAGTTCGTCATCGCCTTCCTGCAGGCATTCGTCTTCACCATCCTCACCTGTCTCTATCTCAACGACGCGCTGCATCTGCACTAAGGGCGTCGGACGGAACGGGCGAGAGATCAACTTATCCAACCACTAACATATCGAGAGAGGGTCAATTCCATGGATATCGAAGCTGCAAAGCTCCTGGGTGCGGGTCTCGCCGTCATCGGGGTCATCGGGTCCGGAATCGGCATCGGCACCATTTTCGCCTCCTTCATCCAGGCGGTCGGCCGTAATCCGGCTGCTCAGGCGGCGGTGTTCCCGATGACGATGCTCGGCTTCGCGCTGGTCGAAGCCATCGCGCTGTTCGCGCTGGTCATCGCGCTGGTCATCCTGTTCGGCTAGGGATCGTCTCCGGGCTGGCCTGAGCGCCGCCCGGAAGCCGTTCCAAGGCCATTCAGCGAGACCGAGGGGATCGGGATGCCGCAACTCGACGCCACTACCTTCCTGTCGCAGATATTCTGGCTAGCGATCTGCTTCGCCGGCATGTTCGTCATTATGTGGCGGGTTGCCGTGCCGAAGATTTCGGACGCGCTCGAAGCCCGGCAGTTCCGCATGAACGAGAACCGGGAGAAGGCGGAAGAGTTCCAAAAAGAGGCCGAGGCCGCCTTCGAGGCCTACGAGAAGGCGCTGGCCGACGCCCGCGCCGAGGCCCAGGCCGAGATCGCCAGCATCAACCAGGAAATCGCCGATAAGTCGGCCCAGCAAGAGGCCGAACTGAACGCGCGATTGAAGGAACGCGTCGCCGAGAGCGAAAAGGCCATCGACGATGCGGTCTCTGACGCTCTGGCTAATGTCCGTGACGCCGCCATCGAGGCGGCATCGGCGGCGGCCGAGAAGCTCAGCGGCGAAGCTCCCGACGCGGGGGCGGTCGCCGGTGCCGTCGATGACGCGCTGAAAGCCAGGGGCTAGGGAGAGACAACCATGTTTCAAGATCCCACCTTCTGGGTCCTTGTGGCCTTCATCATCTTCTTTGCCCTTCTCGGCAAACCGATGGCCGGGATGGCGACGGCGGCGCTGGATAAGCGCGCCGACAAGATCAAGGCCGACCTGGACGAGGCCGAGCGCCTGCGCGAGGAAGCCCAGGACCTGCTGGCCAGTTACCAGAAAAAGCAGCGCGATGCGGCCCGCGATGCCGAGGAAATCGTCGCCGCGGCCAAGGAAGAGGCGGAGCGCATCGCCAAGCACGGCGAAGAACGACTTACCGAGACCCTGGCCCGACGCGAAAAACAGGCCATGGACCGCATCGGTCAGGCCGAAGCCAACGCGCTGGAGCAGGTCCAGGCCTATGCCGTCGAGGTCGCCATCGACGCGACCCGCGTGGTACTCGAAAAGCAAGTTTCCGGCGCCAAGGCAGACGCCTTGATCACGGGCGCCATCGACGACCTGCCGGGCCGCCTGCACTGACCGGGCGCCCGCCGGCAAAAGGCCGGCATCAAGAGTTTATGCTCGCGTGGGAGACGCGAATCTCAGGGGCCCTCGGGTCCCTACTTTTTTGCGGGTTTGGATCGGTTGCGCATTTGTCGTGCCGCAACAATGGGTTATGATTCCTCTACTCTTGAACTGGCAGGCCGGGTATGGTCGTGCGCGCGCCGGTTTGCAGGCGCGGGATAGGGGCTGATGACGAAAAGCAGGTTGATCGCACGAGGACTGGGAGTGGGCGTAACCGCGTTCGCGCTGCTCGTCAGCGCGCCGAATGTCCAGGCCGCCGGGGCCCAAGCGTCGAAGGCCGAGGACGACCCCACGGCTTTCAACGGCGAGATCCTGCTGGCGGCCCCGCCGGGTGGCTGGTCCGTGCGCCACGAACATCGCCAGAAGGGACTTCTGGTCAAGGCGTACGAGCCGCCCTACCGCGCCAATGCGCGTTGGCAGGAAACCCTGACGTTCGAAACGGTGCTCGGCGGTGCGGCGCAAAGCGTCGACGAGATCGAGCAGGCCATCTATCACAAGTACAGTACCCGTTGCGCCGACGTCGATGCTCAGCCTTCCGAACCAGTTCCGGGTGGCGACTATGAGAGCGTCATCGTCTCATTGCTCTGCTTTTCTCCGAAGCTGGCCGAGCGCGCGAAGAAGAAGGCGCCGGCCAAGCCCGCCGCCACGGCCATCGACGCCGCGTTCGTCATGGTCAAGGTGATGCGGGGCGAATTCAATGGCTACCGCATCGAACGGGTCTGGCAGGGGCCGCTGGACGCGCCCGCCATGCCGGCCAACTCGAAACGGCAGCAGAACAGCTGGATGAGTTATTTCGCCACCATCGCGGTGTGCAATACGCTGACGGACAATTGCGACCTTCGAACGAAGCAATCCGCCGATTCAAATCCGCGTTTCCGAACCATGCGCGAGGCCGCGGTATCGGTGAAACCGATTATCGACATCGCCCTGGTCCTGGAAGGGGCGGAGAAGATCGGCCGCCTGACCGGCCAGGCGGAGCTTTGCGGCGAGGACGTGTCGTCGTTCCTGTCGAAGATCGATCGCATGTTCGAGTTCGTTACCTCGAGCGCGGATGACAGGGCGACGGCGTTGGAGACGTTCCGCAAGGCGCTGACCGGGGGGCGCAATACGGCCCTTGGAAGCGCGCCGTCCTGTGGCGATACGCTCCGCGAATACCGCGCCCATCCGACACGGCCCGGCCGCTTTCCCAAATTCCTCAACAAGCTGGCCGCCGGCTAGGCGCCGCGCCGGGGCACAGAGCCATGGCAGCAAAAATCCACACCGTCAGTGTGCGTGGCGACGCCTATGCAGTCGGCCGCGGCCTCGGTGAAGCGGTGGCGCCGCACATGCCGGCGGTAACGCAAGTGTCGGCGGAGTTCCGCGAGTTGGACAAACGCTGGCGCGGTTCTGGCCTGGTCGCCGACCTGTTGGCGCGGGCGCGGGCGGCGTTCCCCGACACCATCCGCGAACTCGAGGGCATGGCCGACGGCGCCGGCGTCGATTTCGATACCTTGTTCCTCTGGAATTGCCGCGGTGATCTGCGATACCCGGCGGCCGCGACGCCGCGCGTCCAGATGGCCCTGGCCGAGGGCTGCACGACGGTGATGCTACCGGTGGGGCACGATCCGGCGGCACCCACCGAAGCCTTGATCGCCCACAACGAGGACGGCTCCGAGGAACTTGACGGCCATTGCTTCTGGGTCCGGGTGGAGCGCGATGGCGGGATGCCGTTTTCCAGCTTCCTCTATCCCGGCATGCTTCCGGGCCATACCATCGGCGTCAACGACGCGGGCCTGGTGCAGACCATCAACAACATCCGGGCCGAGGACCTGAAACCCGGCATTCCTCGGCACGTCATCAGCCGGGCGGTGCTCGATTGCCGGAACATCGATGATGCCGTGGCCGTGCTCGGCCGTAGCGACCGGGCCAGCGGCTTCCATCATGCCCTGGGTTCGGGCGCGGAGGGACGCTTGGTTTCCGTCGAGGCACCGGCGAGCGGTTGCCAGGCCATCGACGTCAATCGACCAACGGCGCACGCCAACCACCTGGTGGCACCTGCGCATGCGGGCGTGGAGCAAGTGGTGACGCGGTCTTCCGAGTTTCGTCAGCAGGCAGCCAATGACATGCTGGCCGACAGCCACGGGCCGGAGGACGTGCTGTTCCACAAGGGCGAGACGGCCACCACATCGATCCATCGCCGGCCTTCGGCCGAAGAAGACGACTACGGCTTCACCCTGGCGACGGCGGTGTTCCGGCTGCGCTCGGACGGCATCGAATGGTCCGTGCACAAGGACGCGGACTGGCGTGATGCGTATTGCGGCAACGTCGCGTTGGCGGCGCCATAGCGGCGTCGGAGCGCCGCTGCGGCTAGTTATTTGCCGACGGCGCGCACCAGTTCCAGGAACTTCAGCTTGATTTCGTCGTCACCGATGCCATCGATGGCACGGGCCAGCTGGATGGTTCGGCGCGAGACCGCATCGCCCGAGGACGAGGCGCCGTCGAGGCCGTCGAAGAAGGCGCCCACCGGCGTTTCCAGCACCTGAGAGATATCCCACAGCCGGCTGGAACCGATACGATTGGTTCCCTTCTCGTATTTTTGGACTTGTTGAAAGCTGATGCCCAGCCGTTCCGCCAGGTCAGTCTGTGTCAGGCCGCGCGTCAGTCGGAGTTCCCGCACGCGCGCACCGACGTGTACATCGGTCGTATGAGCCATTGTCCTACCGCAACCCTTTATAATTCCATTCGATCCGCCCGCGAACCGGACATGAGCGGGTCTACCCGGGCGAGTGGCGGTGGATAACATACCAGGGTATTCAGTACAACATATAATCGTATGGTTATCATGGAGGGCCGGCGACGCTCTCGATCAGCCGATGAGCGCCAGCCAATCGGATTCGCTGAGCACCTGAAGGCCCAGGTCTTCGGCCTTCTTCAGCTTCGAGCCGGCGCCCGGCCCGGCCACCACGATATCCGTCTTCTTTGAAACGGATCCCGAAACCTTGGCGCCCAGGGCTTCCGCCTGTGCCTTGGCCTCCGAACGGCCTACGGTCTCCAGCGTGCCGGTAAAGACCACTGTCTTGCCGGCAACCGGGCTGGCCGACGTATCGTCGATGACGACATCCTGAATCTCCAGTTCGGTCGCCAGGTCATCCAGGAGATCGCGGTTATGTGCCTCGTTGAAGAAACCGATCAGGTCGTCGGCGACCGCCGGACCGATCTGGTCTATGTCGATGAGCTCCGCGTAGGCCTCGCTCTCACGATCCGCGGCGGCCGCCATGGCTGCGCGCAGGTTGGTGAGGCTGGTGAACTGCCGCGCCAGCAGCCTTGCCGTCGCCTGGCCGACCTGGCGAATACCGAGGGCGTAGACGAAGCGCGCCAATTCGATGTGCCGCCGCGCGTCGAGGGCCAGGAACAGGTTGTCGACGGATTTCTCGCCCCAGCCCTCGCGCTCGCGCAGATCATCCGCATGGTCGGCGAGGCGGAAGATGTCGGCCGGCGTCTTGATCAGGCCGTCGCTCCAGAGCGCCTCCACGTGCTTGCCGCCGAGGCCTTCGATGTCGAAAGCGTCGCGCGAGACGAAGTGCCGGAGACGCTCCACCGCCTGGGCCGGGCAGATCAGCCCGCCGGTGCAGCGCCGGGCCACTTCGCCTTCCTCGCGCACCGCCGAACTGCCGCATTCGGGACAGGTCTCCGGAAGCTGGAAGGCCTTGGCGCCCTTGGGCCGCTTCGCCGACACAACCGAGACGACCTGTGGAATGACGTCGCCAGCGCGCTGGATGATCACGGTGTCGCCCTCGCGCACGTCCTTGCGGGCGACCTCATCCTCGTTGTGCAGCGTGGCGCGTGACACCACGACGCCACCCACGTTGACCGGCCTGAGGTTGGCGACAGGCGTCAACGTGCCGGTACGACCGACCTGCACGGTGATCTTCTCCAGCACGGTTTCCGCCTTCTCGGCCGCGAACTTGTGGGCGATGGCCCAGCGCGGTGCGCGACTGACCTGGCCCAGGCGCTGCTGCCAGTCCATCCGGTCGACCTTGTAAACCATGCCGTCGATGTCATAAGGCAGGTCCGCGCGCATGGCCTCGATGCGGCCGTAGTTGTCCATGATGGCCTCGGCGTCGGCACAGCGCCGGCGTTCGCCATTGACCGGGAAGCCCCAGCCCTGCAGTGCGTCCAGCAGGTCCCACTGGTTCCCGGCGAAGGCATCGCTGACTTCGCCCGTGGCATAGGCGAACAGCGACAGCGGCCGCTTGGCCGTGATCTCGGCGTCCAACTGGCGGAGGCTGCCGGCGGCGGCGTTGCGGGGGTTGGCGAACACCTTCTCGCCCGCCGCTTCCTGGCTTTTGTTCAGGGCAAAAAAATCGTCCGTGCGCATATAGACCTCGCCACGCACTTCCAGGATGGCCGGCGCGCCGGTGATGGTCTCCGGGATCTGGTCGAGGGTCCTGAGGTTGCGGGTGATGTCCTCGCCGGTTTCACCGTCGCCACGCGTGGCTCCTTTGATGAAGGCGCCGTTCTCATAGCGCAGGCTAACCGAGAGGCCATCGATCTTGGGTTCGGCGACGACGTCGACGACAGCGTCGTCGGCAAGGTTGAGGAAGCGGCGGATGCGGGCCAGGAATTCGGCCACGTCGTCGGCGTCGAAGGCGTTGGCCAGCGACAGCATGGGCCGCGCGTGGGTGACCTTGGCGAAGCCCTGGGCCGGTGCCGCGCCAACGCGCTTGGACGGGCTGTCGGCGCGCACCAAATCCGGAAACCGCGCCTCGATGGCCTCGTTGCGGCGGCGCAGCGCGTCGTAGTCGGCGTCGCTGACGGTCGGTGCGTCCAGTTGGTGATAGCTGCGGTCGTGTTGGGCCATCTCGCGCGCCAGCGCCGCCAGTTCGACCGCGGCATCCAGCGGGTTCAGCTCCTCCACCGGCATGGCCCGCAAGTCGTCATGCATGCCGGCCGCCATCCAGCAATGCCTTGGCGGCGGCGCGGGCTTCGTCGGTGATCTCGGCGCCGGCCAGCATACGCGCCAGTTCCTCGGCCCGCTCATCTTCGGTGAGGCCGTCGACCCGGGTCGCGGCTCCCTCGGTGTCGCTCTCCTTCGAGACCCGCCAGTGGTTCCGGCCCCGCGCCGCCACCTGCGGCGAATGGGTGACGACGATGACCTGTACGGCCTTGCCCAGTGCGGCCAGGCGTTCGCCCACGGCATCGGCGACGGCACCGCCAATGCCGGCGTCGACCTCGTCGAAGATCAGCGTCGGCACCGGATCGGCCTCGGCCAACACCACCTTCAGGGCCAGCATGAAGCGCGCCAGTTCGCCGCCGGACGCGATGCGGGTCAGGGGCCCGGGTGCCGACTTGGGATTGGTCGAGACCTGGAAGGCGACGCGGTCCTGTCCCTCGGGGCCCCAGTCATCCTCGTCCAGTAGCTCCAGCGTGGTCGTAAAGGTGGCGCCGCCCAACCGGAGCGGCGCCAGTTCGCCGGCCACGCCGCCATCCAGTTTGGTCGTCGCCGCCTGCCGTGCGGCCGTCAGCGCTTTGGCGGCGCTGGCATAGGCTTGGCGCGCCTTGGCCTCGGCTTCTTCCAGCCGAGCCAGGTTGGCGCCGCCGTCTTCGACATCCGAGAGCCGCTCCGACAGGTGGGCCAGGATACGCGGCAGCGCGTCGACGTCGGCATCGTGCTTGCGCGCCGCGGCCCGCAGCGCGAACAGGCGTTCTTCGGCCTGTTCCAGGGTGGCAGGGTCGAGATCCAGTCCGTCCATGGCCCTGGCCAACGCCGAGGCCGCTTCCTGAGTCTCGGCGAGTGCTCGTTCCAACGCTCCCAGGGCGTCGCCCAAGTGGTCGCCGGCCAGTTCGCGGACCCGCTCCAGGGCGGCCAGCGCCGCCTGCAGGCCGGGCTCGGCGCCGCGGTCGCCATCCACGTGGTGCTGGGCTTCGTTCATCGCCTCGACCAGCTTCTCGCCGTGCATCAGGGCCTGGCGGCGGGCCGCCAGCGCTGCCTCTTCGCCGGGCTCGGGAGCCAACGCCTCCAACTCGCCGACGGCATGGCGCAGGTCGTCTTCGTCGCGTTTCGCCGCGGCCAGCGCCTCGGCCGCGGTCGAGCGAGCCGCCTGCATGTCCCGCCACTCATCGTACGCGGAACCCGTGCGCGCCACGTTGTTGGCAAGGCCGCCGAAGGCATCAAGGATCTGTCGATGCGAGGCTGGGCTCATCAGGCGCTGGTTCTCGAATTGGCCGTGCACCTCGACCAGGCTTTCGCCGATCCGGCGCAGCAGGCCGACGCTGACCGCCTGGTCGTTGACGAAGGCCCGGGAGCGGCCATCCGCGCCCAGCACGCGGCGCAGAATAAGGTCGTCCGCAGGGTCCACGTCCAGTCCCTGGTCGCGCAGCAGCAACCGGGCCGGGTGCTGAGCATCCGTGGCGAAAGACGCGGTCACCGTCGCCTGGTCGGCGCCTTCACGCACCAGCCGCGCCTCGGCGCGGAAACCGATGGCCAGGCCCAGCGCGTCCAGCAGGATCGACTTGCCGGCCCCCGTTTCGCCGGTCAGCACGCAGAGGCCGTCCTGGAACTCGATCGCCAGCCGATCGATCAGTACAACGTCCCGGATGGTGAGGGTCGCCAACATCACGTTGATCCGTTCAGCCTGTTGGCGGAGTTACCAGAACTTGTACCAGGGCGCGCTTGCGGGCGTGCCGTCCTCGACCGGTTTGCCCTCGATCATGCCGTAGGAATCCGTGTACCAATCGCTGCCCGGGAAGTTATGGCCGAGCACCGCCGCCACCTTGCGGGCCTCGTCGTGGACGCCGAGCGCGGTATAGGATTCAGCGAGCCGGTGCAGGGCTTCCGGTACGTGTGTGGTCGTCTGGTAGTTGTCGACCACGTTCTTGAAACGGTTGATGCCGGCGAGATAGTGGCCCTGGCGCTGGTAGTAGCGGCCGATCTCCATTTCCTTGCCCGCCAAGTGGTCGTAGGTGAGGTCGATTTTCAATTTGGAGTCCTTGGCGAAGCGCGACGTCGGGAAGCGGGTCACCACCTCGTTGAGCGACTGCAGCGCCAGTTCGGTCATCTTCTGGTCGCGCGAGACGTCGGAAATCTGCTCGTAGTAGCTCAGCCCCTTCAGGTAGTACGCATAGGCGATGTCGCGGTTGGACGGATGCAGCTGGATAAACCGATCGAGCGCGATGATGGCGTCATCGTAGCGGTTCGATTGGTAATAGCTGTAGGCCGCCATCAACTGCGCCTTGGTCGCCCAGACAGAGTAGGGGTGCTGGCGCTCGACCTCGTCGAATTGGTTGGTGGCAAGCGTGTACTGCTGCTCCTGCAGCAGGTCCATGGCCTCGTTATAGATATCCGCCACCGGACGCTCCACGTACTCCGCCTCTTCCTTTACGGTGCAGGCGGCGAGCCACGTGGCGGAAACCATCACGGCGGCGACGGCGCTGAGGCGCGTCAGGCGCATGGCTGGGCGTTTCCCCGGTCGGTTGATCCCTAGGCGGTTCGTGATCGGCTGGGGCCGCAGCGACTCCAGACCGGTGACGAATATACCACGTCCGCCCACCCGCGTCGCAACCCCATGGTCGGGGCAACGGGTAAAGTTTTCAGGTCGTTTGAATTTGGCGGGAGGCTTAGGCGCCGGCGGTCAGTCCACCGTCGATGGCGAGCGCCGCTTCGTCCCCTTCGACCGTGTCCCAGCACCAGGCGTCGGGATCGGCGAACAGCGCCCTGAGGACGCGGTTGTTCGCCGCATGGCCGGAGCAGACGCCACGGAAACCGCCGACCACGGGGCCGCCGGCCAGGTACAGGTCGCCGATGGCGTCCAGCACCTTGTGGCGCACGAATTCGTCGTCGAAGCGCAGACCTTCCTCGTTCAGCACGCGGTCGCCGGAAACCACCACTGCGTTCTCCAGCGAGCCGCCCTTGGCCAGACCGGCGGCGCGCAGCTGTTCGACCTCGTGCAGGAAGCCGAAGGTGCGGGCGCCGGCCAGGTCGCGGCAGAAGCTGCCGTTGACCACGGAAAGGTTGATCTGCTGGCGGGCCACGGCGGCGTCGGCGAAATCGATCTCAAAGTCGAAGCTGAGGCACTCGCCCGGCGACAGCGTCACGGCGACGCCCTGATCCTCGACGGTGATATCCTTGAGCACGCGTATGACGCGGCGCGCCGCGTCCTGCTCGACGACGCCGACCTGCTGGATCAGCGCCACGAACGGGGCCGAACTGCCGTCCATCACCGGAACCTCGGCGCCGTCGATGTCGACGCGCGCGTTGTCGATGCCGCAGCCGGCCAGCGCCGCCATTAGGTGCTCGACGGTACCGACGATGACGCCGTCCGGGTTGCCCAGCGTGGTGCAGAGCCGGGTGTCCACCACATGGTCCCAGCGCGCCGGGATAAGGGCGCCGCCTTCCACGTCGGTGCGGTTGAACAGGATGCCCGTGTCCGGAACGGCCGGATGCAGGGTCATGGAAATCTCGACGCCCGAATGCAAACCGACGCCGATGCAGGCAACCGACGACGCCAGGGTCCGCTGCTTCAGCGGGCCATCTACGGTCGGCGTATCGGTCATGGAATTCTCGGAAACCTGTAGACCGGCGGTGGGTTTGTTCCCGCCGTTGTCATCAACCCCCATGGTGCGGCATCCTCGCCTTTATATTCATTGTGGTCGCCGTGCTCGCTTAGATGCTCCGGCCGGTCGACCTTGGTTATCTGCGCCCATTTGTTGAGCGGTGGCGGATGGCGCAAAACCGGCGCACACCGCGCCATCCACACATTAGGGTCTATCAACTGGCCCGAGGCCGCTCAAATCAACATTTGTTTCCGATTGTTACGAATTTTCCTCCAATTTTCAGTCACTTAGACCATATCCGTGCCAATCCGTCAGTTCGCCTGTCGACGCAGGAAGGCCGGAATGTCGAGCAGGTCCTCTTCCGAGTCGCTGGATTCGATCCGATCCGCCGGATCGAGACCGCCGAGACGCGTTTGTTCGACCTCCGGAGCCGCGGAAACGGATGCTTCCACTACCGCCGCCGGGGCCGATTGCGGCTCAGTCGCCGGCATGGTGGGCAGTTCCGCCCGGACCACGTTGCTTTCCGGTGCCGCCGCGGCCGTGGCGGTGGCCGTGGCCGTGGCCGGGGTGGGGGCCGGGGTGGGGGCCGGGGTGGGGGCCGGGGTGGGGGCAGGGGCCGGGTCCGTGGAAACGGCATCCGCCGTCTCGCGGTGCCCGAAAGCTGCCCGTCCAGTGCCGGTGACACGCTCGAACAGGCTCGCCGCCTTACCCTTGCCAGTTTTCTCTACCGCCGGCTGCTCCTTGTCGCCGTTGGTCAACGCGGCGACGGCGAAGGGATCGGCCTCCCGGGCCACGTCGGAGGCTGCCGTATCAGCCGGTTTCGGCGGGATAAAGGCATCCGCTGCGCCAACGGCTGGGGTTCCGGCCGGGGCCGGCTCGGGGACTGATTCCGGGGCTGGTTCAATGGCCGTTTCGGAGATCACCTCGGGCTCTGACACTGCCTTGTCAGCCGCTTCGGTGACCGGTTCGGCCTCGGCTGCTGGTTCGGCTGTCTCTGCAACTTCCTCGACAGGTGGCTCCACCACGGGGGCCATTTCTTCAGAGGCCTCGGCCATCGGCTCGCTGATGGCTTCCGTTTCCGGTGCCGGGGCTTCGGTTTCTGCCGTCACGGGAGCTGCCGTCTCGGCCCTGGGCGTCGGTGCCGGCATGGTCGGCAACGTCGCCACCGGGCGCTCGCTGACGGTCAGCAGGCTGGGCCGGGGCAGGGCCTGGGCATCGGCGTCGATGCCGGTGGCCACCACTGAGACCCGCATGGTGCCGTCGAGCGAGGAATCGAACGCCGAGCCGATGATGATGTAGGCGTCCTGGTCGACCTCCTCGCGGATGCGGTTGGCCGCCTCGTCGACCTCGAACAGCGTGATGTCCGAGCCGCCAGTGATGTTGATCAGCACGCCGCGGGCACCCCGCATGGAGGTATCGTCCAGCAGCGGATTGGCGATCGCCGCTTCTGCGGCGTCCAGGGCCCGACGCTCGCCGGCCGCCTCGCCGGTGCCCATCATGGCCTTGCCCATCTCGCTCATGACGCTGCGGATGTCAGCGAAATCGAGGTTGATCAGGCCCGGCATGACCATCAGGTCGGTGACGCCGCGCACGCCCGAGTGCAGCACCTCGTCGGCCATGGCGAAGGCATCGGCGAAGGTGGTGTTCTCGTTGGCGATGCGGAACAGATTTTGGTTGGGAATGATGATCAGGGTGTCGACGTACTGTTCCAGGTCCTCGATGCCGGCCTCGGCGAGGCGCATGCGGTGGCTGCCCTCGAACTGGAACGGCTTGGTGACCACGGCGACGGTCAGGACACCGTGCTCCTTGGCGGCGCGCGCGATCACGGGGGCCGCTCCGGTGCCGGTGCCGCCGCCCATGCCGGCGGCGATGAACACCATGTGGCTGCCGGTCAGGGCCTCCATCACCTCGGTCAGGGATTCCTCGGCGGCGACGCGGCCGACGTCCGGCCGCGAGCCGGCGCCGAGCCCCTGCGTAATGCCGGCGCCGAGCTGGATCCGGTGATCCGCCTTCGACTGGGCCAGCGATTGCGCATCGGTGTTGGCGGCCAGGAAGTCGACCCCCTCCAACTCCTTGGCGATCATGTTGTTGATCGCATTGCCGCCGGCGCCCCCGACGCCGATGACGGTGAGCCTGGGCTTCAGGTCGGGCGACGAGCCGTCACTCGGGACACTCAATTTGATACTCATGACACTCCTCCGATGTTAAGGGCGTGAACGCGGACATGGCCGACAAACGCGGCACGCCCCGTATAAGAAACAGGGTGGTCTAGGTGGTGATGACTGGTGATGCGTGAATGTATGAATGAAACCATGGTCAGAAATTCTCCCTCAGCCATTGCCCCAGCCGCTCCAGGCGGCCGCCCGAGCGCTCGGCCGGGCGATAAATGGTCTGCGCCGTCACCTGCGGTCCCTGGCAGGCTTGTAGTAACAGGCCGGCGGCGGCGCTGAAGGCCGGACCGGCGGTGACCTCGGCCAGGCCGTCCATGGGCCGTGGCCGGCCGATGCGGACTTGCTTGTCCAATAGGCGATTGGCGAACTCGGCGACGCCATTGAGCTGGCAGGCGCCGCCCGTCAGCACCACCCGGCGTCCGGCAACCTTGTCGAAGCCAGCCGCTTCCAGGCGCTGGCGCACCATTTCTAGGGTTTCCTCGATGCGCGGACGGATGATGCCGACCAGCATGGAGCGCGGCACCGGGACGACGCTGTTCTCGGCGTCCTCGCCGACCAATGGCACCTGGATGATCTCCTGATCGTCGGACGCCGACGGCAGGCAACTGCCGTAGAGCGTCTTCATGCGTTCGGCGTGTTGCAGCGAGGTCGAAAGGCCACGAGCGATATCGTTGGTGACGTGGACGCCGCCGACGGGCACCACCTCGGTGTGGACGATCTCGCCATCGAAGAAGACGGCGACCGACGTCGCCCCCCCGCCCATGTCGACGATGGTCACGCCGAGCTGCACTTCGTCGTCCACCAGGGCGCCGCGGGCCGCCGCATAGGGCGTCACCATGATATCGGCGACCTCCAGGTGGCAGCGCTCGACGGCGGTGCGCAGGTTGCGCAGTGGGCCGGCCTGGGCGTCGATCAGGTGCACATTGACGCCCAGGCGCTGACCGAACATGCCGCGCGGGTCGTTAACGCCGCGGTTGCCGTCGACCGTGTAGCCGACCGGGATGCGGTGCAGCACTTCGCGATCATCGTCACCCGCTTGGACGTTGTTCTGGGTGCCGCTTTCCAATACCCGGCGCAGGTCGGAATCGCCGATCTCGTGACCACCGATTGCGACCTCGTAGGCCAGCAGCCGCGAGCGCGGCTTGCCGCCTGAGAGATTGACAACGACCTCCGAGATATTCTCGCCGGCCATCTGCTCCGCCGTTTCGACGGCGGCGCGGATGGCGGTCTCGGCCTCGGCCATATCGATGACGTTGCCGCCCCGAAGGCCGCGCGCCTCGTGATGGCCGATGCCGACGATGCGCGGCCCGGCCTCACCATAGGCGCCGCGGTCGACATTGGGCCGCGCGATCAGGCAGCAGACCTTGGTCGTGCCCACGTCGAGAGCGGCGACAAGGCCGCTCTTCGGTTTCGATGGGGTGGTGGCTTGGGTCATTCCTCTCCTCGTCCCTCTTTACGTCCTGTGGGATCAGGTTTGCTTGCCGGGGTCGGTCTGTTCGGCCTGCTCGGCGTCATTGCCGCCGCCGGGTGCTTCGCGGACGATCAGCCGGTCCGGCAGGCGCAGGTCGAGTACCCGGACATTGCGCTTCAACACGTCGTGTTCGCGCTGGTATCGGGCCAGCCTCTGCCAGGCGCCGGCGGCCTCGTCTTCCGGCAGGCGGACGTCGATGCCGCCTTTCAGGTGCACGTTCCAGCGCCGGCCGCCGACCCAGGTGGCGGCGCGCACGTGGGCCATCAAGGCCGGCTGAGTGCTCAGGGTGGCGATCAGGTCGGCGGCTTCCTTGGGCGCGCCGTCGCCGACCACCAGCAACAGCTTGGAGTAGGCCTCCAGGCCCTTCTGCAGGATGGTCTCGCCTTCGGTGTCGATCAGCGCAAGCTGACCTTCGAGCTGCCAGAGCGCCAGCGGCTCGCGCTCCTTGACGGTGATCAGCACGGTATTGGGCAGCATGCGCTCGACCGTCGCCGCCTTGATCCAGGGTAGGGCCTCGATGCGTCCTCGCGCGGCGGCGACGTCGAAGGCCAGGATCGGCGCGCCACGGGATAATCGCACCGCGGCCAACAGGTCCGGTCGCGTCGTCTGCTGGCGGCCCGACACCATGATCTCCTCGACCCGGAAACCGAGGCCCGCCGTGGCGGCGATGACCTGCCACTTGGCCTGCTTGGCAGCCTTCTGCGGCAGGCCGCGCTCTATGCTCCACCAGGCGCCGCCGACAGCACCACCGACCAGCAGTGCCATCACCGACGCCACCACCCAACGGGCCCGCCACAGCGGCGTCACCCGCGGCCGTGGCTTGGCTTTGGTGGGACTATTCACATCGCTTGCGTTCTTGTCCGTCGCCATCACGAATCGTACTCCGCGTTGTCGACCATCCAGGCCACCAGGTCGGTGAAGGACATGCCCACGTAATCGGCCTGTTCAGGCACCAACGATGTGGGGGTCATGCCCGGTTGGGTGTTGATCTCCAGCATGTAGAGTTGCTCGCCGTCGTAGCGCAGGTCGGCCCTGGCGACGCCGCGGCAGCCCAGGGTCTCGAACGCCAGCGCCGAGATGCGCATGGCCTCGTCGTAGACGGCCTGGTCCATCTCGGCCGGCACTTGATGGGTGGAACCGCCGTCCTCGTACTTGGCTTCGTAATCGTAGAAGCCGCGATGGGTGGAGATGTCGGTCACCGCCAGCGGCCGGCCGCCCATCACGGCGACCGTGTACTCCTTGCCTGGAATGAAGCGTTCGACCATCACCCGGTCGCCGAAGGGCCAGCCGCTTTCGCCGAACAGCGGCGCGTTGTCCCCCTCGCGCACGATATGGACGCCGACGCTGGAGCCCTCGTTCAGCGGCTTGATGACGTAGGGCTTGGGCATCACTTCACCGGACATGATCTCGTCCTGGGTGGCGATGATGTGCTCGGCCACCGGAATGCCGGCATCGTCGAATAGCCGCTTCGCCATCGGCTTGTCCATGGCCAGCGACGAGGCCAGCAGGCCCGAGTGCGTGTAGGGAATCTCCAGGATATCGAGCAGCCCCTGGACGCAGCCGTCCTCGCCAAAGCGGCCATGCAGCGCATTGAAGACGACGTTGGGTTTCGGGTAGAGCCGCGTCATCAGCGATCCCATATCCCGCTGCACGTCGATCGGGGTGACGTCGAAGCCGCCATCCATCAAGGCCTTGGAGCAGGCCGCGCCCGAAACCAGCGAGACCTCGCGCTCCGCCGACCAGCCGCCCATCAGCACGGCCACGTGGGTGATCTGTCCGGCGCTCATGATGTCACCTCGCGCAGGTCAGGTTTGCCGTCCTTGCCGATGCGGCGGATTTCCCACTTCAGGGTGATGCCGGTTTCCTGCTCGACCCGATGGATGATCTCCTCGCCCAGGCCTTCGATGTCGGCCGCCCTGGCATTGCCGGTGTTGACGATGAAGTTGCAGTGATGGTCGGAGACCCTGGCGCCGCCCCGCGTCAAGCCGCGGCAGCCGGCGCGTTCGATCAGCTGCCAGGCCTTCTCGCCCGGCGGATTGGCGAAGGTGCTGCCGCCGGTGCGGGTCTTGACCGGCTGCGAGGCTTCGCGCGTCGCCTGGATTTCCTCCATTCGCGCGGTGATTGCCTGGGCATCGTCGATGGTTCCCTGGAACTCCGCCTCGACGAAGATCCATCCTTCGGGAACCATGGCCTGGCGGTAGCTGAATCCCATCATGGTGTTGTCCAGGTCCTGGAAGGCGCCTTCGTCGTCGATGGCACGGGCGCGCACCAGCACGTCCTGGATTTCGCGCCCATAGGCGCCGGCGTTCATACGCAGCGCACCGCCCACCGAGCCCGGAATACCGACCATGAATTCGAGCCCCGCCAGACCGGCATCGCGCGCCGCCCGGGCGACACTGACGTCCGCGGCACCGGCGCCGACGATGATGCGCGCGCCCTCGATGCGGATGTCGGCCAGGGCCTTGCCGAGGCGCACAACCACCCCCGGCACGCCGTCGTCGCGCACCAGAAGGTTGGAAGCGAGACCGATGACGGTCAGCGGTACGTCCGTCGGCAGGCCCAATATCATGGTCCGAAGATCGGCGGCGTCGGCCGGCTCGAACAGAACTTGGGCAGGGCCGCCGACGCGGAACCAGCTGAGCGGTGCCAGCGGCGCCTCGGCCGTCAGCCGCCCGCGCACTGCGGGTAGGCGACCGATGAGGCCTGGCGTGAACTTCTCAGCCGCCATCATTTGCCACCTCGCGAAGATCGGGTGAAAGTGCCTGCAGCTGTTCCGGTAGCGCGTTGGCCCACTGGGTGATATTGCCGGCGCCCAGGCAGACAACCATGTCGCCCTTGCGGGTCAGCCGGCGCACGGTTTCCGCCAGCGCATCCGGGCTCTCCAGGGCGACCACTTCGCGATGGCCGTGATGACGCAGCCCGTCGACCAGCGCGTCCCGATGGACGCCGTCGATGGGCTCCTCGCCGGCCGCGTAGACATCGGCCACGACCACCGCGTCGGCGTCGTTGAAGCAGGTGCAGAAATCCTCAAACAGATCGCGCAGCCGGGTATAGCGGTGCGGCTGCACCACCGCGACGACGCGGCCGCCAGTGGCCGTGCGCGCCGCCTGCAGAACGGCGGCGATCTCCACCGGGTGATGGCCATAGTCGTCGATGACGGTGACGCCGGCGGCCTCGCCGGTGCGGGTGAAGCGGCGCTTTACGCCCTCGAAGTTGGCCAGCGCGCGGCGAAGCGTGTCGTCATCGATGCCCATCTCGGTCGCGATGGCGACGACGGCGAGCGAATTCTGGATGTTGTGGTCGCCGACCATGGGCAGGAACAGATCGGTGATGGTGCGGCTCGCTCCGATCTTGCGGTCATCGATGACGACGCTGAAGCTTGCGCCCGTCTGCTCGCGCGCCACATCGGTAACGCGCACGTCGGCCTGCGGGCTGAAGCCGTAGGTGATGATACGCCGGTCCGAGACCCGGGGGATCATCGCCTGGACTTCCGGATGGTCGAGGCAGAGGGCGGCGAAACCGTAGAACGGAATATTCTCCACGAAGGCGTCGAAGGCGGCGCGCAAGTCGTCGAACGAGCCGTAGTGATCCAGGTGCTCCGGGTCCACGTTGGTGACCACGGCGATGGTCGCCGGCAGCTTCAGAAATGAGCCATCGGACTCGTCCGCCTCGCAAACCATCCAGTCGCCGTCGCCGAGCCTGGCGTTGGTGCCCCAGGCGTTGATGATGCCGCCGTTGATGACGGTCGGGTCGAGTGACGCTGTATCCAGGAGTGCTGCCACCATGGATGTCGTGGTGGTCTTGCCGTGCGTGCCGCCGACGGCGATGGACCACTTGAGTCGCATCAACTCGGCCAGCATCTCGGCCCGGCGGACCACCGGCACCAGGCGTTCACGGGCCGCCTGGACTTCCGGATTGTCGGCTTTGACCGCCGTCGAGACGACCACCACCTGGGCCTCGTCCACGTTCTCGGCCTGGTGACCAATGTGAACCTGGATGCCCATCTCGCGCAGACGTACGACATTGGCGCCCTCAGCGATGTCGCTGCCCTGCACCCCGTAGCCGAGGTTGTGCAGCACTTCGGCGATGCCGCTCATGCCAATGCCGCCGATGCCGACGAAATGGATGGTGCCGATGTCGAGGGGAAGGGCTCTCATGCGGCCCGCCTTTCAGGCGCGTGATCGCCGTTGCCATTGGATTCGACCAGGGCCTCGACCATGTCGGCCAGCCGTTCGCCGGCGTCTGGGCGCCCGGCCGAGCGCGCCGCCGCCGCCGCCTTGGTCAGGATGGCGGGCAGGCCGAGCAGGCTGTCGAGCCGCTTCGCCAGGGATTCAGGCGTGAACGAATCTTCAGGCATCAGCCAGCCGCCGCCGACTGCGTCGATGGCGTGGGCGTTGAGGCTCTGGTGGTCGTCGATGGCGTGCGGGTAGGGCACCAGCACGGCCGGTCGGCCGATGGTGGTGATTTCGGCGATGGAGGACGCGCCGGCCCGGCCGATGACCAGGTGGGCGGCCGCCAAGCGCGCCGGCACGTCTTCGAAGAATGACGAGAGCTCTGCCGGCAGCCCGGCCCCGGCATAGGCCGCCCGGACCCGATCCAGGTCCTCGGGCCTACATTGCTGGACGATATTGAGACGCGCCCGGATGGCATCGGGCAGTGCCTTGAGGCCCGCCGGCACCACGTCGCTGAGCACCCGCGCGCCCTGCGAGCCGCCCATGACCAAGACATGGATCGGTCCATCCGCCCCCAGTGACGGATAGGTGTTGTCGCGGAGCGACGCCACGGTCGGGGGGGCCCGGGA
>Ga0315336_1000671_pt1 | contig 84746 bp, 86 predicted proteins | sample ASW5metaG_FD_204512 | JGI IMG/M metagenome (GOLD analysis project Ga0315336, IMG submission 204512) | Ammonia-oxidizing marine archaeal communities from Monterey Bay, California, United States - ASW #5 | ecosystem: Environmental > Aquatic > Marine > Intertidal zone | place: USA: California...
CATTGAATTTGATAGCGTCGACCTCCGGGATCTGACTAAGGAGGCCTTGCGTTCGTTCACGATCCTCGCGAATGAGAAGGATATTCGCTTGCGGTCCGAGTTCGGCAACGATGACATGTACTTTGAAGGAGACCGAAGGGCCGTCACGCAAGTGATCTTCAATGTGTTGTCGAACGCCGTCAAATACACCGAGAGAGGCGGCAAAGTCGCCGTTTCCACCTCGTCTGACGATTATGCCGTAAACTTCCGAGCCATCGATACGGGCATCGGGATCGACGCAGGAATCATCGACCGAGTTACCGAACCGTTCTTGCGCGGCCACGTTGATCCCCTAACAACACGCGATGGAATTGGGTTGGGGCTGTCTATCGTCAGCTCGCTGGTGCGCGCGCACAATGGTGAATTAGTTATCGAAAGCGAGCCGGGTGAGGGGACAACGGTGGTGATTTCGTTTCCAAAGCGGCAGATAAATGGTCATTAAACAGCTCAAGGCATTTGCCGTCTGGGCGTTCGGCGTGATGTCTCCTCCTGGCTAAAAAGAGACCTTCTGAACTTAGTTTAAATACGTCCGGTTTCGCATGATAACCGGACATATTTCAATAAACATTTGTACCTTTTCCAGTTAACTTTTGATATATTCCAGTTACTTTTTGACGAAACTTTTCCCACGAGGCGAGCGGTGACGCCATTTCCAGTTAACTTCTGATTTCGACAAATAACTCTCTGGTCACTCTTCGGCTCGGATTTCATAAAATAGCGCATAAGAAATATTCTTTTGAGCCGCATTATCTTGCAGGCTATCGATTAAAGGATACGATAGTTCCGAAAGACGGTCGCCCCGGACGCAGTGGTTAAGTCCTCTTTAGCACCTTCACGCGCAATAGCACTGACGAGGACATGTATTTGACCCAACCGCTCATCATTACCAACTTACAAGCCCGTCATCTGTTTCTTGAAAGACAAGGCCTTTCCACCTCCCCCAGAACCAAGCTGACGAGAGAAGGCCTTTTGGAACTCATTGGGGCTTTGGGGTTTGTTCAAGTGGACAGCATCAATACTGTCGCCCGCGCCCACCACATGATCCTTTTCTCCCGCAATCAAACCTACCAACCCAAACAACTGATGCATCTCCTGGAAAGAGATCGGAGCTTGTTTGAGCATTGGACCCACGACGCTGCCGTGATCCCAACTGAATTCTATCCTTATTGGCGACATCAATTCCAAAGAGAGAAAATTTCGCGGCTTGATCGTTTGCAAAAATTGCGCGAGGAGGGTTTTGATGAAGTGCTTTTGGACATTCTGAACACTGTCGCCCGGAATGGTCCGACGATGACCAGGGATGTCAGTTCCAAAAGAAAAAACGAAACCGATTGGTGGGATTGGCAGCCTGAAAAAACGGCACTGGAATACCACTGGCGAACAGGAAGCCTTGCCATTGCAGGTCGAACTGGATTCCAGAAAATTTATGACCTCACTGAAAACGTCATCCCCGTTACCTTTAGGACGAAACAGGTTGGCGAAGATGAGTTTATTGACTGGGCCTGCTACGCAGCCCTCACACGTTTGGGCGTAGCCACTTCAGGTGAAATTGCAGCCTTTTGGGACTTGGTTACACCGAAGGAAGCTGCGGCCTGGACCAAGAAGAACTTAGACAAAAATAATCTGATCAACGTCCTTGTCGAGCAAGTAGAGGATAGTAAGTACAAAAAAGCGGTAGCTTTTGCTGATTTGCCCAGCGAAATCGATAACTTACCCTGCCCGCCCAAACGGGTGCGAATTCTTTCACCATTTGATCCGCTCATCCGTGACCGCAAGCGCTGCCTTCGCCTTTTTGGTTTTGATTACCGGATAGAGGTTTTTGTCCCAAAGGAAAAACGCAAATATGGCTATTATGTTTTTCCACTTTTAGAAGGGCACCAGTTTATTGGCCGGATTGATGTAAAGCGCCAAAATGACACATTGATTGTCTCTGACCTCTGGTTAGAACCCGGCATCAAGTTAGGTAAAATGCGAAAAGCTTCTTTAGAAGCTGAACTTGATAGACACCGGCGCTTTGTCGGGGCAAAAACAGTAATTTTTGCGCCAGACTGCACTTACAACACGCTCTGATTTTATATGGCGGTTTGTGTGGTTTACCATGCCTTCTTCCGTCGACCCCCAACTATTGCATAACCGTAGCGTCGACAATTCGTTGAAGCAGATCTAAATATTCGTTGAACGATTTGGTTTTTCTGCCGGCCACCTTACCTTCATCATCCCATTTCCGCACCCGAATGGCTTCCTGGTGATAGGGTTTCAGTTCGAATTCGGCAACCTCCTCCTCATTCATCGGCCCTCCTTGTAACGACAGGGAGTGAATGGAGGCTTCGGTGAGCTGGTCGTGATAGGCCGGATCTATGGCGCAGAGATAGCGTTTAGCCGCGACATGCAGGCGCACACATTCGGTGATGAGGGCCGGAAAATATGGCTCCAGTACATCAGCACCAGCGCAATCGTGATACTTATCCTTGGTGTCATCTGGCGAATAAGTGCCGAACTCACCAGTATAGTGGCCGATATCGTGGAGCAAAGCCGCCGCCACCAATTCATCCGGCGCGGCTTCCTGCTCTGCCAACCAGGCTCCCTGGAGCATATGCTCGGCCATCGATACCTGTTCCCCAAGGTAACTTTCCGCTCCCCGGCGCTCAAAAACATCGGCAAGAAAAGGAACGATGGAAGACCTGTCGAGTGTCGTCTGTGTCATGCGGCATCTCTCTGACTTAGTTGTTTCTCAATCACGCTGAGCTTTGAGAGCAAGGCATCCTTATCTGCATAACACCCCTGAAGCCAGCGTTTACCGGTGCCTGAAAACGCCTTTCGGGCGTGCAGCACTCGGGTATTATCAACGATAAAAAGCTCACCCGGCGATAACTTGAAGCTCACCTGCATGCTTTCATCTTCGACGATTTCCGCGAACCGCCGGTAGGCATCGTAATAGCCCTCCATATCGTCAAACGGAACATTCACCAAGGGCGCAGCGGAGCGATTGTTAAAACTGATGGCGACTATTTCCCCGTCGGGCGCCAGTTCAATGATCGGTTTGTTCGCCCGTAACTGAACGCCTTTCGAGCCGGCATATTCGAAGGTTGCCCTATATCGGGTGAGCAGATCAAAAGCCTCCGGGCATGTTGATCTAAGGTGCCGGGCAACTCGGAATCCATCGACGACGATCGAATCGCCACCGTCGACCGAGTTCTCTAGACAGGACAAAAGCTGAAGCGTCGGCACCGGATTACGATAAGGGTTATCGGTATGAGCCTGCAGTCCGAGATTGGTATAGGCCAAATTACTGGGATTAACCTCCGAGCGCACATCAAACCAGCGCCCATAATTCGTTTCACGCACAAAGCCGAATAGTTCCGCCACCTGACATAATGCGCCGGACTGCGTCGGTACGCCGTTCAAAATGGCAAAACCATACTTTCGGATGCCTGCAAGCCAATCGCCCAATGCCGGCTCGGAACTGCAAACACGATCCCAGTTTCCCGTCGGCACTTGATCTTGTATATCCGCGTTCCAGGTAACCACGGCAGGGTCGAGGCAACCAGCTTCCCGGGTGTGGGTATAGTCGTAGGCATTGCGCTTCAGCCAGGTATTGGGAAACAGCAGTACTTTCATCTCCGGTGCGATCATCACTCTCAAATCGCCTTCCGATGTAATTGACGCATCTGCCACGTGGGTGTCGTAGGGAATGTCGAGGACGGTAATCAACCGTTGCCCGTTGACCGGACTGCGGGTCTCGGCATCAAGCGCGTTATCATGCAGCCAAATGGCATGAAAGCGTGCATGGCTTCCATCATTCCAACTCAGTTCCAACGCCTTGCCTTCCGACAGGAGTTCCACAGTCTTAAGTATCATTGCGGGGTCTCGTCCGTTTTGAAATAGGGCCTTGACGATAACCAACATATTGGCGTAAGTAAAATTATCATATATTGCACATTGACCATATTTTACTTATGGCTGATAAACAGCAAATTTTGTCGTACCTTCCCTGGGTCAGAAGTTTCGAGGCCGCGGCCCGGCGTATGAATTTTACCGAAGCAGCCAGGGAACTGGGACTGTCGCAGGCAGCTGTCAGCCAGCAGATTGGACTATTGGAGTCCTCGCTTGGGGAAAAATTGTTCGTGCGTCAACGGCGCGGCGTAACAATTACCCCTGCCGGGGCCGCATTTTTACCGCATGTCCAGTCGGCGTTTCGCGCCCTGACCCTGAGCACCGGAGAATTGTTCGGGGACAAAGCCAACCAGCGCATCGTAATACTCAGCCCCATTTCCTTTGCCGCCCTTTGGCTATCCCCCAAGCTGCCTGAGCTTTCTCGCGACTTGCCGAACATCAGCTGCGACATAAAAACCATCCACCTGCCTGTCGACTATGACCCCAAAAATACGGATTTCGACATCCGCTTTGGAGGCGGGTATTTCCCGGGCCGAAAAGCGCATCGTCTAACTGATGAACGCTTAGTACCGGTTGTTGCGGCGCATGCCGTCGATCCGAGCGACCCCGAGAAGGTGTGGCAGCAACTTCCTCTTCTAGCGGTCACCGGCCCACGGGAAATGTGGGCGGCCTGGTTTGATACGGCAGGCCGACAAATTGCCGCCCCTCCCGTCCACCGCTTTGACAGCTTCATTGCCGCCCTAGCGGCGGCTGAGGCCGGTGCCGGCATACTTTTAGGGTCCCGGCCGTTGATTGATGGCGCGTTGAAGAGTGGCGCGTTGGTCACGTTGTCAAAGATCGAACTTGCCAGTGAAAATGGTCATTTTATTACGTACGAAATGGACGCAATTCTGGACTACGCCAGCTTGGCCTTTTTGGACTGGCTGAAGCCTTAACGTTTCACCCGCGACGTGTTCGTTTTTACGGGCATTGAAAGTGCTTTTCGGGTTTTTGATCGCGCTCCCATTGCCATAGAGAGTTATCGCTTCGTAAGGCGATACTTCCGCTTTGGTCAGCGGCCGCATCCGTCACATCATTTAGAGCAATTTCCGGATCGAGGCCGATATTGCGTCCCCATTGCCACAATGAGCCATCTTGGCCTATCGCCAAACTGTGACTGGAGCCTGTCGCAATTGCTGAGGCGCCTTGGAATATATTGCCCCACCTGATTGCTTTGTCACCGATGCCGTGATGCCCAAGGGGGCCATATATGTTACCTCCGGTCCCCATCACCGTGCCATCCTTTTTGAGCAAAATAGCATGGCCCGTGTGCGCTTTGATGGCAACAACGTCATTCGCCACTGAGATGAATTCAGTGGATGGGGTCAATTTTCCATCACCATATTGCCCGCGATGGGCGCGCCCTTTTACGAATAGTTTGCCGTTTCGAGTTACGTAATAATTGGCGCTATCACCAATGCTCGCGGTCGTTATCGTGGTATCAATTCTCTCAGGTCGCGAAATCTCGCCTTCACCAAACCAGCCTTTAGATCGAGCGAGATATCCCACAGTATTATCGGTGCGTGCCGCGATTACGCCAGTTTCACCCGCCACAAACCAAGTCACTTGATTTAAAAGTTCCTGTTTTTCGTTCGGGGAACCGCTCCATGTCATAAGCTGGCCAGTTGTCGTCAGTACATAACTTGCATTGCGGCCAACACCAACTTGAATGACGTCGTTCGCAACAGGCTTCGGGAGATCATTACCTCTCCACTGGTAAGCTACTTTGTCGCATAACAACATCTTCAGATCATAGTATGCGGCGAGACGTGGCGACGTACTGTCTGACTGAACGGGCTTCTGGGCCAATAAGATAAAGCTGAAAGCAAAGAATATGGCGAGGAGGCAAGTGTGTAATTTGCACCATATTTTTGCCATCGTTATTACACCCTATGCTTTGAAACCAATTTGTGCCCAGTGACTTTGGCAACTCACACCCACCAATCCGAAAGCCAAGGTTACAACAAAATGTGGGTCCTCCGTTGAACCTAAAGCCAACATCCATTATTTTTAATGGGTTGATCTGGTATCGACAGCTTCTGGTGCTCGTCATCACTTGATGTATACCTAGTCGAGGGTATTTATATTTGTCGCCAAGGGCATTTCAATCCAAAACTCGCTTCCCACATCTTCTTCACTCTCGAAGCCTATTCGGCCGCTCATTTTTTCCACCAAAAGTTTACTGACAGTCAGGCCAATGCCTGTGCCTTCCCTGGATGTCATTGCACCTAGGCCAACACGGTGAAACAGTTCGAAAACGCTATCGTGCTCGACCTCGGCGATACCAACGCCTGTATCAGTTACACAAATACGCAAGAAACCATCATCTGTTTCCAGGCCTTTCACGGTCACAGTTCCACTATCTTTGTTGTATTTGACAGCGTTGCCGAGGATGTTAATCAACGCTTGTTTAAAGCGCATCTGATCGGCGCGAATGAATACTGTCGGCCCGTCACCGAACGTGTTGTTAATGCTAACGCCGCGGTGTTGACCGACAGGAAGTGTCAGCCTAACGCAATCCGCAACAACTTCGTTAGCAGCTATCGTCTCTACATTGAGTGAAAGTTCTTGCGCCTCTATCTTCGACAAATCAAGAACCTCGTTAATAAGTTCAAGAAGGTGATGGCCTCCTGTAAGAATGTTTTCAACATGTTCATTTTGAATAGTAGAAAGCGGGTTCTTTGGATCAAACTGCAACATCTGAGCAAACCCGAGGACAGCGTTCATTGGTGTACGTAACTCGTGGCTCATGCTTGCGAGAAATTCAGATTTGGAATGATTCGCCTTGTCGGCCTGCTTTCTGGCCTCTTCGCGTAACCGATCAGAGTCCTTTCGGTTCGTGATATCCTGAAGCCAGGCAATGTATACTTCCTGACCCTTATATTGGATGGTATTTCTGTTCAGGAGGCACCACCATTTGCTGTTGTCCAGCCGCTTGCGGTGGAATTCGGCATCGGTAAACTTGACGATGCCGCTAATTCGAACATCCAATTGAACGCCGTCTTCCGGATTAACCAAACTGTTATTATAATTGACACTCAGGAGTTCTTCCTTCGATCTAGCACCAAAGTTCTTGAGTTGCGCTTCATTGACAAAAAGCCGATTGCCATCAAAATCCTGGATCGTTACGCCAATTGGACACGCTTCCAGAATCTGCTCGATCTGTTCGCCGAAGGACGTCTGTTTGTCTAAGAGCTGGCGTTCCAGTTCTACGATCCGTTCGCGTAAACGTACTGGATTATCATCTTCAGCCTTCAACAATTTTTTCGAAACCGACTTGGACCTAGAAGCTGCCATTTTTTTGGTCTCTTTCCGCTTTGGTTCGTCAGACCTTCAATTGCAACCGATCAACACATATGCTCAAGAAACTACTGTCAAGTTTTGGGAGAGGTGATTTAGCCAGCATACGAAAAATTCCCAAAGATATACTTTGACAGCTATCACTACTGTCTATTGTTGATATCACTCTTTTATTAGGGTGGGAACCCAATATTGGTTATGAATTATTGGGCAAAGTATTTGCATTTTGATGTAGGGCATTATTTCATACTACCCTGATTATAATTAAAAAAAGGGCCACCCCCATGGTGTTCCGGGGCAGCCCTTTTCGTAAAAGCTTGAAAGCTTGAAAGCTTGGTCGAGAAGCTTAATGCTTCGTTAGATGCAAGTTACAAAATCACGGAGAGGTACTCATCACCTGTGTCCGCTTATACGTCGGTGAAACGTCGGCTAATGGCCTTGGGTCAGGCTGCCTTGTTCGTCTTCTTTTCCCAGATGAAGGCTTGCATAGGCGCGTCCACCGGCGTTTGCACAAGGTGATTGGTGTAATTTGACATGACCTTCTGGGCAACGCCGAGGATCACTTCAAGCACCTGGCGCTTGGTGAAACCCGCGTCGAGGAAGGTCTGCACATCGGTATCGGCGGCATTGCCGCGTTCACGCACAATCACCAGCGTGAAGGTCCTGAGCGCTTCAAGTCGCGCGGTCGGCAGGCGGGTCTCATCGCGCAGGGCGTTCGTGATCGCATCGTCAACTTTCATCATCTTTGCAATGCCAGTATGGGCCGGTACGCAATAATGACAGGCATGTTCGACATTGATCGCCTGCCAAACCACCGTCAACTCTTCCTTGTTGAATGAGGTATTCTCGGCGAATTGCTTATGGAGATGCTTGTAACCGTCGAGCAACGCTGGTGCTTCCGCCATGGCTGCATGCAAGCCCGGAATCCGGCCAAAGGTTTTTAGGGAACCCTCCAATAGAGGGCGACTTTCTTCTGGCGCGGTGTCCAAGGTGTGGAGGTCAAAATTAGTCATGATCGGTTCCTTTCAATGTTTTTGAGTGCTTGTTCAAGAATAAGTGTGACCGGGCATACCTTTACTTGAGCGTTCATTCAAGTTATATTTTGAATACTCACTCAAGAATTGTCAGGAAGGCTAAAAACGATGGCACGGCAGGCTGAATATGACCGTACTGAAGTGTTGGGTAAGGCCAAGGGTGTTTTCTGGGCCAAGGGGTATCACGGAACCTCGCTCAAAGACCTTGAGTCCGCGCTCGATATGCGGCCGGGTTCGATTTACGCAGCCTTTGGGTCCAAAGAGAAACTCTTTAACGAAGTGCTTCAGCTTTATGCCGATACCTCGCGGGAGAATTTCGAAGATACACTCGCGCGGGCAACGACGCCGCTCGCTGGTCTTGCTGACTATGTCCGCAACCTTGGCTGCGTGACATCCAGCACGAGCCCCTCCCGCGCCTGCATGTTGGTCAAAACAATGCTAGAGACGCCGGACGAGGATCCTGTTCTGCGTCGTACTACGGAACGGCTGATGCGTGATATTGAGACCTCCTTTGCTGAGGTCTTTCGTGCCGCGCAGGATGCAGGCGATATTCCCGCCAATGCGGACCCCGAACGGCTGGCCAGTCGGGTTCAGTCGGAAATCTTTGGGCTTCGCGCCTATGCGCAACGGACCGATGCAGCCGATCGGGTCGCTGCGCTCGCCAATGACATCGCCCGAGACATTGAAGGGCTTGTGATCGAATAGCCGATATAATTTTCGAACCGCATATTCGGAAATATCATGATTTGAAACAAAAGAGGGCCACCCCCATGGTATTCCGGAGCAGCCCTTTTCCATAATAACTTGTAAGCTTTCGCTTAACGCTTCGTTAGGTGTAAGCTATAATTTACCTATATATTGCAATTGGTTATAAGCCGTCAAAATTAAATGTGATTTGTTTTGTGACAAAACCCAAGCCGTAGATAGCCCTGCACCACTATTAATTTGTTTCATCAACAAGGAAATCAATGAACGCCCTTGCAGCAGGTGAAAGTTGACGCTTAGAAGGAAAAAGCAAATACATTCCAATACGTTCATCAAATTGATCTGCAAACAGATCAACTAAATTTCCCGCCTGTATATCGTCATCAACAAAGAAGTCCGGTAACAACGACACGCCTAACCCCGCCAAAGTCATGTTTCGTATGATCTCACCATCGTTCGCGATTATTGGGCCATTAACGTTTATATTCTGTCCAACTGGCCAACGACGCCCATAGGCGGGGGTCGTGTCGATCAAGCACGGAAGAGATGGCAATGCATCAATGGATTGGGGCATACCCTGTTTTTCGATCCACGCAGGACTTGCTGTCAGACGCAAAGCAACTTCACCACATTTTTTGGCGATCATAGAGCTATCCGCCAAGTGACCGATGCGAATTGCAACATCAATTCCATCATCGATAAGACTTATGGGTTGATCACGAAGGTGCAGGTCAAGCTGTATATCAGGATGCAATTTCAAAAATTCTGGAAGTAAGGGTGAAATTTTCTTCCGAGCAGGATAAGCAGCGACGGCAACCGTCAATGTTCCGCTTGGTCGCTCGTTCAGCGCAGAGGCATCCCTTTTTAGATTGTTTGCCGCTTCGACAATGTCGATACATCGTTCCAAGTATTGCTGGCCAACATCCGTTAATGTCATTCGTCTTGCTGTGCGGCGCATAAGTGTCGTCTGCAACCACGCCTCTAGATCCATAACCAATCGGCTTACCGAAGACGTGGATAACCCCATAGAACGCGATGCTGCAGCAAAACTTCCGCGCTTTGCGACTTCAATAAAGGCTCTCATTGCTTTTAAATCATTCATTAAATGTCCTGTTTTTCGGGATAATAGTTTGCAAATTATCAATATTGTCCCAATTAACGCACAGCATTATTCTAACGTCAATGATCCAACGGGATCTATGACAATACAAAAGACTGGAGAAATATTATGAAAAGTTTGAATTTACCAAAACGAAACGGCGAACCTCCGAAAACCGGGGCCCAACCTCCTCAGCTTCAATATTCGGATACATCACCTCGTGTCGTATACGACACGATGGCTGATTGGTTTTTTTCAACGTTTCCACATACACGCGAGGAGCCTACGCGTATTTCAGTACCGACTTCACGAGCTTTATGGCTGGATGAAGCTGTTGCGGCAAAACCGGAAGCCTTCATGCCGCCTCCCGGAAGTCGAGAATTTGCGCACCTCCATAAAGACGGCAGCTTTCACCTCGTAATGTCTGAAACAGACGAGCAGGAAATCATCAATAAAGGTTGGGGGCTGCCACACATGTGGAAGGACCGAGGCGTAAATGAAATTCTTGTATATGCACCGCGAAATCAAGCCGAGATCGAAACGTTAAAACCAGTGATTGAGGCCTCTTACCGGTTCGCTATCCATGAATAAATGAAATTGAGCAAACATTAACCTTTTATACAAAATCACTTATCAGGAGAATACTATGAAACTGCGAAACATTTTGATGATTTCTGCGCTACTGACGTTGCCTTACAGCGGTACTGCAAATGCCACTAATGATATTGCTAAGCTAAAAGAAAAGATCGTCGAACTTCAAACTCAAGTCGACCAGCATTTAGCCGAGCGAACTCAAACCGAACGAAACCTCAAGACATTTGACGAGCTGGACTTGGTTGCCTTTAACAATCGCGATATGAAACGAATTGGTGAGATCCATGCAGATCAAGTGATTGTCCACAATCCCGATGGCAGCAAAACATCTCCCTTTGAACCGCACGCAGAGGAGCTTCAATTCCTGTTTGATACCTTCGATTTTATCGTCACGGATCACATTGTTGGTTTCGGCCACGGTGAATGGACGGCGGGTATTAGTATCTCAGAAGGCAAATGGGTTAAGCCGTTAAAGATGCCGGATGGGACTGTTTTGAAGCCGACGGGAAAAAAAGTACGCATCAAGATTGCAACTATCGCCCGTTGGGAAAAAGGTAGAATTGCCGAAGAGTTTCTCTTTTGGGATAACGCCGATTGGAACCGGCAAATCGGGCTTGGAAATTAAACGTTAATTAAGGAGAGCTGTTTGTATGAAAATTGCGGTTCTCTGATGACTGTTACCATCGAATGACAACAAAAAAGGGCCGCCCCAGCGGGTCGGCCCTTTTTCGTAATAAATTGAAAGCTTGTACGTTCTTTGGCGCTTAACGCTTCGAGAACTGGAAGCTACGACGGGCTTTGCGCTTGCCGTATTTCTTACGTTCAACGACACGTGAGTCACGGGTCAGGAAGCCTTCTTTCTTGAGCGCTGGGCGCAGGCCCGGCTCAAAATAGGTCAGTGCTTTTGAAATGCCGTGTTTGACGGCACCAGCCTGGCCAGACAGACCGCCACCTTTAACGGTGCAGATCACATCGAACTGGCCTTCACGATCGGTTACCTGGAAAGGCTGTTTGATCAGCATCTGCAGAACCGGACGGGCGAAGTAGATTTGTACTTCACGACCATTGACAGTCACTTTTCCAGGTCCCGGTTTGATCCATACACGGGCAACCGCATCTTTACGTTTGCCGGTTGCGTAGGAACGACCGTGCTCGTCAATAACAGCCTCGCGTACGATAGCCGTATTTTCGTCTGAAACAGCGGTTACCGGAGCTTCAGCAGCGCCTTCCATGACCTCTTTCAGGTCTTCGAGCGATGTGAGTGTTTCTTCAGCCATCGGTTAGGCGCTCCTTTTATTCTTGGGGTTCATGGCTGCAACATCCAGAACTTCCGGCTGCTGTGCTTCATGCGGGTGATCCGGACCGGCGTAAACGTGAAGCTTGCGCATCTGATCGCGACCCAGTGGGTTACGGCTAATCATACGTTCAACCGCTTTAATGACGACCCGTTCCGGGTGCTTGCCGCCCAAGGTCGAACCAGCTGTGCGTTCCTTGATGCCGCCCGGGTAACCGGTGTGCCAGAAATACTTTTTGTCGGAAAGCTTACGCCCGGTGAGCTTCACCTTTTCCGCATTGATAACGATGATATTGTCGCCGCAATCGATATGCGCGGTGTACATCGGTTTGTGCTTACCGCGAAGACGCAACGCAATAATGCTGGCCATACGGCCTAGAACGATATCTTCAGCGTCGATCACGAACCATTTCTTTTCGACTTCTGAAGGCTTAGCTGAGTAGGTTTTCATATCTCACCCATAAATTCAGTTCACGCTTCAAGATCAGCACCTGCCGATCTCCGTGTGGGCGCGGAGTATGTCATCGAAATTCTTGAAGTCAACCGGAAAAAGACTATGAAAAACCGTCACTTACGACAGCGGTATCATAATACCTCAATTATTGATTTCACCGGTCAGGTGGGATCGAATACGTTCCGGTAGCATGAGCCACGGGCTCAGAATGGCCATCCGACCGAATGATTACGTCGATAACTGCTAGACGTCGCCCGACCTTCAGCGCGCGGCCTTCGGCCATCAAATCCGCCGGGCTTGGACGATGCAGAAAGTTGATATTGAAACTGGTGGTGACGGCCAGCTTCACAATGCCAATCGCCCCTAACACAACGGCATACATATTGGCATCGGCCAGCATCATCATTGTAGGCCCGGACACCGTCCCCCCCGGACGCAACATGTTCTCATCAAACGGCAGCCGCATGACAGCCTCACCGGCACCGATACTCTCAAGTTTAAGCCCCGCCTCCAGCGCCCAGGGCATTTCACTGGCAAGCAATTCATCGAATTGGGCAATCGTTATTTTTGGCACCGGCAAACCTCATTATCTGTGACTTGGCAAAACATTAGTTCACCAATGTGCTAAAGCAAGAGTGAATTAATGCAATTTTCTGCGACGCCCCAACAACGTCACGCCAAGGCCCAGAAGAAGGGCCAGGCCTGTGCTGCGTGCCACAAGGAGATTGCCCAAGAACTTCCAGAGGAATGGGATGAGGAGGGTTAACCCCCCCCTCATTCGCCCGCCTTATTCAACCAATGAACCGTCGGCCAGGCGCAGGCGATAATCATAACCACGTGGTTTGAGCTCGGCCCCGAAGGCGCGAAGATAGTTTTCGTCAACAGGGGCTGTGATCAGCAGCTCAAAAAGTTGCATCCCAGCGACAGACAGTTTGAAGGCGGGTAAAGTGAAAAGAACATTTTCGGGATGACGCAGGATAATTTGTGCGCCCCGAAAAGCGAAGGTCAGGCCTTTTGATTCCGCGCCAAAGGTAATAGACAGATCCTGCGCGTCCTGCATCAAGCCAATATCCTGCAACTGCATGATATCTTCACGCTTGATGTTGAACCGATCAAACTTGTTACGCCCACCAACCTTGAAGACATAACCTTCGGAATATGTAATCCGTCCAAGACGTTCCCACAGATCGATATCGGCAGGTGTCATTTTTGACAGGCAGCCGAGGGCCGCCAGGCCGACACTGCCAGGCGCGGCAAATTCCCGCGCCAATATGTAGCCCCAGACAGGCTGCATATCGACATTTCCAACCTGTTCCGCATAACTGATAAAACGGGTGAGCCAATCGCTGTCGATGTCACTATCTGCTAAATCAGTGGCATCGGTTTCGGCCGCCTCGAATGCTGCCAAGGCGATTGCTTCGATGTTGTGCTGGCGGCGAAGGCCCAGCGAGACCATGCGGTGGTTAAAACGATCATGAAACGCCTCTTTCCCAGCCGCCTCAGTAAGTGCGCCCGGGGCATAACTGGCGCCCAGGAAAGTGCTCAGGTTTTCGGAAATACGATTAACCGCTGCCGACAGATCATTTCCGTCGCCATCCTGAACTGCGTTATCCACGTCGCTGACTTCGTCGCTCACCGCTTCTACCCTCACTACAAAGCATCAATAATGTCCGATACAGTCATTCATCCTATAACGACAAGTGCTTGAAAGCAAAACCGAATTTTGCCTTGCCTTCACAGAGTTTAAGATTGAACATGGATTGAAATCCGAATGGTGTGGAGATCAGAAATGAATGAGAGCAGCAATGCACCCATGGCTGAAAAACTGCTATTGCGCGACGATGCTGACGGCATCACGACCCTGACGATGAACAGGCCGACGAAATTTAATGCTTTGTCTATCGAACTGATGGCGACAATTCAGTCAGAACTGGATGCCATTGCGAAAGATAAGACGGTTCGGGTTATTGTCATTGCAGGTACGGGTAAGGCATTTTGCGCCGGGCATGATTTAAAAGAGATGATGGCCGACCCCAACGAAGCAGCCATGCGCGAACTGTTTGAGCAATGCTCACGCATGATGCTGACCTTAACCCGCATGCCCCAACCGGTTATCGCCAAAGTCCATGGCATGGCGACCGCCGCCGGATGCCAGTTGGTGGCGCAATGCGATTTGGCGATCGCCGCAGATACGGCGACCTTCGCCACTTCCGGGATTGGTGTGGGTCTGTTTTGCGGCACCCCATCTGTCGCCGTAACCCGTAACCTGCCACGCAAGCAGGCTATGGAACTCCTGCTGACCGGTGATTTCATCGATGCAGAAACAGCCTGTCAGTATGGATTGATTAATTCTGCTGTACCGTTGGATGAACTTGACGCTGCGGTTACATCACTGGCCAAACGCGTTGGTGGCAAAGGTCCCGCTTTCATCGCGCGCGGCAAGGAACTTTTTTACACGCAAATCGAGGAAGGCATCGAAGCCGCTTACGCCCATGCCACTCAGTGCATGGTTGATAACATGCAGATGGAAGGTGCCAGAGCCGGCTTACAGGCGTTTATTGACAAGAAACCCATGCCTGACTGGACTGACTCTTGAGCAACCCGCCGGCACTTCACTATGACGATGCAGATATGGCCAAACTCCTGCGTGGGGTCAAAACCATCGCCATGGTTGGCGCAAGCGCCAACTGGGTAAGACCGTCAAACTTTGCCATGAAGTATCTGCTCGGCAAGGGCTACCGAGTGATCCCGATCAACCCTGGGCAGGCGGGCAAAGAAATACTCGGTCAAATGACCTATGCGTCTTTGGCTGATGCCCCGGGCCCAATTGATATGGTGGATATTTTCCGCGCTTCGGAGGCGGCTGGAAAGTCGGTGGATGAAGCACTGGACGTTGCTGATGAGAAAGGCATTCAGATCATCTGGATGCAGTTGGGCGTGCGCAATGACGAAGCCGCCGCACGGGCCGAAGCAAAAGGACTGACGGTTATTATGGACCGCTGCCCGAAAATTGAATATGGACGCCTGTTCGGCGAGCTCGGCTGGAGCGGTGTTAATTCCGGCATTATCACATCTAAGCGCCGGAAGCTCGGATAATGACAAACGACAGGAAGAACCCAGCCCCGTGGGAATTCGGCCCGGAAACCAAGGCCATTCATGCAGGCAGCCAGCCGGACCCGGTAACCGGTGCGCGCAACACGCCGATTTATCAAACCACGTCCTATGTGTTTGACGATGTCGATCACGCCGCGGATCTTTTCAATCTGCAAACATTCGGCTTCATTTATTCGCGACTGACCAACCCAACCGTGTCTGTTCTCGAAGAACGCCTGGCCAGCCTTGAGAACGGGCGGGCTGCTGTTGCTGCAAGTTCGGGCCATGCGGCACAGTTTCTGACGTTTTTCACGTTACTGGAGCCGGGCGACGAATTTATCGCATCCCGTAACCTGTATGGCGGCTCAATCACCCAGTTTGGTCTGAGCTTCAAACGGTTGGGGTGGAATTGCAATTTTGTTGACGCGACCGATCCTGAAAACATTCGCGCCGCGATCACGCCGAAAACAAAAGGTATATTTATCGAAGTGCTCGCCAATCCTGGCGGCATCATCCTTGATCTGGAAGCGATTGTCGAAGTCGCCAATGAAGCCCATGTTCCACTGATCGTCGATAACACACTGGCGACACCGTACCTGCTCCGGCCAATGGATTGGGGGGCTGATATCGTCTTGCAGTCAACGACGAAGTTTCTGTCCGGGCACGGAACATCACTTGGCGGTGCGTTGATCGAGTCCGGTAAATTCGACTGGGCGAAGGATGACAAATTCCCGACCATGACCCAACCAGAGCCCGCCTATCACGGCCTGACGTTTTATGAGACGTTTGGTGATTTTGGCTTCACCATGAAAGCCCGTGCCGTCGGCCTTCGCGATTTCGGCCCCTGCCTGTCCCCGGCCAATGCGTTCTATACCATCACTGGCATCGAAAGCCTGCCGGCGCGCATGGACCGCCATGTGAACAACGCAAAAGCCGTTGCCGAATTTCTGGAAGGGCATCCGAAAGTATCATGGGTTTCCTACGCCGGACTGGCATCAAGCCCTTACAATGATCTGGCGAAGAAATACCTTCCAAAAGGTGCTGGCGCAGTTTTCACCTTCGGCTTGCAAGGCGGATATGAGGCAGGCGTCAAACTGGTTGAGAACGTTAGCCTGTTCTCCCATCTCGCCAACATTGGCGATACACGGTCTCTGATCCTGCACCCGGCATCTACCACGCATCGCCAGCTCACGGATGAACAACGCGACGCGGCAGGTGCGGGGGAAGACGTTATTCGTTTATCAGTCGGGCTCGAGACGACTGATGATTTAATTCACGACCTGGATCAGGCGATGAACAGATTGTGACTTCAGACGTAGTTCGAAACTTCAATCAAATTGCCATCGGGATCGCGGAAGTAGACCGAATTCAATGGCCCGGTCGCTCCACTTTTGGCAATCGGCCCTTCAATAATTTCGACACCGCTGTTATTCAAATGCGTGATCACATCATCAACCGGCACGTCGGTGATCAGACAGATATCGGCGCTGCCTGGTAGTGGGTGCTGCGCGGTTGTATCGTAGTCATTTACGATTGGGTGCAGGTTGATTTTCTGACTTCCGAAACCCAATGCAACACGGGCGGGGGAACCGAAAACAACTTTTTCCATGCCCAGAATACGGCCATAGAAATCGCATGTCGCATCAACATCGGCAACAGTAATAACAATATGATCAAGGCGATCGATGATAACGGGAGAAGTCATTCTATTTTCCTGTTCAAAGTTAGTTTTAAAGTTATTCTGCAGGCTGTGCGATTGCCTGGGGTTGTTCAACTGGCAGCATCATAATCGCAACCGCACCCGCGCCGATAATCGCCGCCATGGTCACAAACAAGGCGAAAAAGTCACCTGTCATATCAAACAGCATGCCTTCCATCAAAACCCCTAGGCTTGCGACACCAATCCCCAGAACAAATTTCAGACCGTAAACCAGAGAGCGGCGGTGCACGGGCGTATATCGTGCGATCAACATATTCTCAGCAGGCAGGCAGGAGGAGTTCAGGCATACCATTAAAATGGCAATGGCAACGAACGGGCCGCCGTCGATCATCCCGGCCAACACCAACACGGGCACCTGCAAAAGAAAGCACCAGAGATAAATACGACGCGGTGGGTAGGTGTCTGCCATACGTCCGCCGATCACCTGCATCAGGCCAGAGGCCACATAAACGATACCGATCAGCGTCGATACAAGTGCAATCCCATGTTCGCCATCAACGAAACTGACGGCAAAGGCTTTCGGTAACGCTGGCCCGGTTGCCTGATAGATCAACCCGCCGCAAATCACTGTGAATGCGAGAATGACAAAAACCCGGATGGTGTCTCGACGCGACGCCGGCGGTGGTGGCGGTTTGCGATCTTTGTTGTTTTCAACGATCCAGCCGCGCAGCAAACAGAAAACGAACAAAATACCTGTTCCAAAAACAACGGCTCCCGGCACGACATAAGCCGCACGCCAGCCAATTGTTGCAACCAGTGCACCCGTTATCGCTGCGGCAAGCGCCGGACCGAGACCGCCAAAAATCCCGTTAATCCCGAGCGTCGTTCCCGTTTTATCCGAGATGCGAACCAGCCAGGCAATTCCCACCGGGTGATAGATTGAGGCGAACGTACCTGTCACAGCAAGCCAGAGCGCAATTGAAAAGGTTGTGTCAGAAAGGCCGACCATGATCATGCCAATCCCGGTGCCGAGATAGAATATCGCCATCATGCCGACGGTAGACCACCTGTCAGCCAACCACCCGGCAACCGGGGCAGCAAATCCGAACATCATATTCCCGGCAACGATTAACGCGACGGTTTCTCCATGGGTCAGGTTAAGTTGCTGCTCCAGTGCAAGAGGAACGAGAATGAAAAAAATCGGTATGAACAGATGAGAATAGGTATGGCCAACACACGAAAACGCCATAGCGGTTCTGGTCGTCAGTGCGGTTGATGCTGCAGTCATAAATGGCCCCTTCGGTTCGCAATATATGCGCCCGGCGCGGATGGAGAAAGACTAATTCAGGAGCCGTTTGGAAGTTTCAGCATAAGCCGCAGAAACGTCGCCTTCTGCGTGATGAACCTGACCCTGAACAACCCAGCGCCCGCCCACCATGACATGCTGAATCGGATTATAATTTCCGGAAAAAATGAAAGAATCGACTAATCGTTCTCGACTGCGCCCGACCAATTGCGGGTGTTCGGGATCAAGCACGATCCAGTCCGCGCGGCATCCGGTTTTGATGCCACCAACAGGGCGCCCCAAAGCCTGTGCACCACCACTCAGGCTGCCGGTGAGCAATCTCATGCCAGTCGATCCACCCTGCCCTGGCGCTGCGACGTTTCGGCTTTTTTTGATCAGGCGCTGCCCATATTCCAGCCAGCGAATTTCCTCGACGGGGCTGACAGAAATATGACAATCCGAGCCAATTCCGAAAACACCACCAGCATTCAGGAAATCAACCAAAGGAAACAACCCGTCCCCCAGGTTAGCTTCGGTCGCCGGGCAAATTCCCGCAACAGCCCCGCTTTTCGCCAGATTCGCAGTCTCGGCATCTGTCATGTGAGTGGCATGCACGAAACACCAGCGTTGATCGATTTGGGCATTGTCCAACAACCATTCAACAGGCCGGGCGCCCGTGGCTTTTACATGATCCGTCACATCACTAATCTGTTCGGCAACATGGATATGGATGGGGGCAGTCGCATCAAGGTTCTGAAATCCGTCCAGGCATTCACGAAGTTCCGCTGCCGGAACCTGTCGAACACTGTGCGGCGCAATACCGACGCGGACCTGCGGATTATCCTTATGGCGCCCAATCAAGCCTTCAATCAACTGGAGGAATTCAGGAACCGGAAGGATAAAGCGGCGTTGACCGTCATTGGCATCGCGACCATCGTAACCACCGCAGGAATAGAGAACAGGTAACAAGGTCAGGCCAATTCCCGTATCCCCCGCGGCCCGCGCGATGGCTTCCGACATTTCAAGAAAATCACCATAGTGATGACCTTGCGGTGTCAGGTGCAGGTAGTGGAATTCCCCGACCGATGTAAATCCGGCCTTTAGCATTTCAACATAAAGCTGGCTGGCAATCGCATAGACATCATCCGGTGTTAAACGGGTGACGAAACTGTGCATAACCTCTCGCCACGTCCAGAAACTGTCTCCATCCGCGCTGTGGCGAAATTCGGTCAATCCCGCGGCGGCGCGCTGGAATGCATGGGAATGCAGGTTTGGTACGCCTGGAAGCACTACGCCCGAAACAGCCTCAGCGCCCTCTCGCGATCCGCCTGATACGACAGAGCCAATGGTTCCGCCAGGTTCGACACCAACCCGGACGTTTTCCGCCCATCCATCAGCCAGTAACGCGTTCTCAAAAAAGTAATCAGTCATTCTTCATTTCTGGCGAAATTGCACGAACTGTCAACCTCCCATTGAACTTCCGGACACCGTTTCACATTGTCTATTTTGAGAATCGCGCTAGATTGGCCCAGATTAGAAAACGGAGCGCTAAATGTCCGACAATAAAGATACAACATTAATCAACAGATGGGATGGCGGCGAACGACGGACTATTGATCGCCGGGAAGAATCCGGACGTCTTCGTGATCTTGAAAATTTAAAAGTATCCAACAAGCGTACGAAAAATTCTGATCGGCGAAAATCCCAACGCTGCTTCACCTGTGGGCATGAATTTACACCGAAGCATGACGGTGGCTGTGTCTGCGAAAGCTGTAGGACATCTGCCTTGCGAATGGGAAACCCAGTTGGATGGTTTTAGCCAACTCGGATTAATCCACTCAGATTAATCCGCTCAGGCGTTATAAACGCTGCTTGGCTGGAAGTTTCTGGCCTGATCCACACCATAACGAATAGCTTCAACCTGCCCCTGCAGTTCTGAAGATGCATGCGTTTCGTATTGCAGGTTTTCCACTTTCCGTTCGATCGCGCCCAAGCGTTTGTCCAGTTCCAACAGAAGGGCCTGATTGTCGGACAAGCGCGATTTGATATCTCGGATATAAGGGCGGATTAATGCATCACCCTTGCCATCAGCCCGGCGCAACGCTTCGGTCGTAAACCAGATCGCCGCGAACGCCATGATAAAACCTAATGCGCCAAGAATAGCACCCATGGAATATTCCTCATCAGTCCAACAATCAGCCATCACTGGCTACATTCGACCACAAGGGATACCAGACAAGGTTAAACAATTCGTAAAAATTGTGACCAGATCATGAGCGCATAAGACTAGCGGCCCCTTCAACTTCCGTTCATCAAAGTAAAGCAGACGCTCGCTGACGAGCTCGAGAAAGGTCGCGGTTGACCCAAGGTGGCCATTAAGAATTCACGGTCCGGTATGTAAATCGCTTTGATAAAGATATCTGTTTGCGCGTGAATATGAAGCATCGGCGTTATTCTTACATTCGCTAACGACGTGTGTAATTTGATCAATGTGCTGAGAATATTGTGTCCCCATTGACACCAGACATGCCGATAAGACTAAATACAAAATGATGGGAGGCTTTTAAGGATGTCTGTCTTTCGTAAATTTGTCGCCGCATTTGCGATAATCACGGTTTTGTGTCCTGGGGTGTGGGCGGATGAAATTAGATTTGCCGCCGGGGAGTGGGCTCCCTTCATCTCGAAGGATCTTCCGGGGTTCGGTCCGCATGCAAAACGTGTCAGTTTGATTTTCGAGGAAGCCGGCTTCAAAGCTACGTATAAATTTTTTCCCTGGAACCGATCCTATAATCTCGTAAAAAACGGTCAGTATGTTGCAACCTTTTCGTGGTTTCGCACGCCCGAGCGGGAGACGGAGATGCTGTTCCCAAAAAACCCGATCACCATCACCTCCAATGTCCTGTTCTTCAAAAAAGAGAGGTTCCCCGACGGCCTGGTTTTCAAGAGCTACGAGGACCTCGCCCAAAAAGGACTAAAAATTGTAGGCGTAACATCCTATTGGTACGAGGCGGGCCTCAAAAAGGCAGGTGCTGATTCGCATTTTGTTTCACGTTCAGAGCTGGCCTGGAAAATTCTCGCCTCGGACAGGGCTGACATTATAATTGATGAATTAAGCGTTGGACAAATGGATATCAAAAAATATCTTGGTGCCGACGCTGTGTTGGCGTACGCCCACACCAACCCGGTCGCACAAGACCCGATGTATATCCTGTTTTCAAAGGTTCATCCGCGCGCAAGAGAGTTGATGGAAAAATATGACGCGGCGTACGAAAAGCTAAAATCTCAAGGGCAACTATAAATTCCGACAGTTACATCTGAGGCTTCAATTGTTGTGTCATCGGATTCAAATACATACTATGGTACGCATGCGCTTATCAAATGAACTACATGCACGTGTTGAACCGACGCCGCAAAAGTTGTCGACCCATGGAAATTTGGTGACAGAAAGTATCTATCCTTTGGCACTTGGTTCACCGTGGGAGAAAACCCTTGTCTGAGGGCGTGGTTCCCAAGAACAAGAACTCGATTGTAAAGCAACTGCTTTTTGCGATCATCATGCTCAGTACGATTGCCGCGCTGCTTGTCAGCGCCCTTCAGTTATATCTCGATTACAAAAATGGTATTGAGCGTATCCGGCGCGATCTCGACTATGTGAAACTCGTGAGTTTGACGCCTCTGACAAGCAGCATATGGAACTGGGACGAAGACGCGATCGAAGCGCAAATGCGCGCCCTGATAAATCACCCGACAATCGATTACGCGGAAATCAACGCCCTCAATAATACATCAACTGAATTTGGAACCAAAATACCGGGGCGTTCTATCACTACTATATATCCCTTGGCTTACAATGATGGTGAAGAAAAACACGAGCTGGGTATTCTAAGTGTGGAGGCCAGCTTGTCGCGCCTATTCCAACAACTTTTAGAGAAGACGCTTGTTGTGCTCGGAACCAACCTCTTAATGATTTTGGTTTTGGTTTCGATCATTTATATGCTGTTTCATGTCCTATTCACACGCCAACTCAACGCTCTAGTCGAGTATGTCAGAGGGCTTGATTTTGAAAACGCGAAAAAACCGTTCACGTTCCAGCGAAAAAGCCGCAGCAGTACATATGACGAGTTTGACGAGATTGCTGGCGCGTTGAACGACATGCAATTAAACTTAAAATCGACCTATGACGCGCTTGTTGAACATAAAGATCACTTGGAAGAGAAAGTCACTGAAAGAACCCTGCATCTTGAAAAGGAAATTGAGGAACGCGAAGCGGCGGAAGCGTTGCTACGAGAGAGCGAAGCTCGATTACTACAAATTCTCGACAATAGCGCGTTTGGTGTATCTATCACTTCGTTGGCGACAAAAACACGACTGTTCATCAATCCTGGGTTTATCAAGATGTTCGGGGGTGATGCCACTGATTACCTGGCGCATCGTGAACGAGAAGATTCTTATGTCGACCCATCCAGCCTCAAAGAACACTGGGCAGCTCTTGATGAGACTGGGCACATCACCGCATTTGAAGAGCAGCGGATACGAAAAGATGGGTCGGAGTGGTGGAGCCTCACGGACTGGCGTATTCTAAAATTCGGTGGCGAAGACGCCGTAATGAGCTGGTATGACGACATATCAGATCGAAAACGTTCCGAGCAAGAACTCCACCAGAATTCCGAACTTGCTGATTTATTGAGAAAAACCGCCTCAAACGCCAATAGCGCAACCTATTTTGATGAGGCGCTACGCACCTGTATGTCCACGATAATTGATTTTATGGGGTGGCCTGTTGGGCACGTGTTTATGCGGTCCGATGAGGATAACAGCATTCTGGTGTCGTCCGACATCTGGCATTTGGATGACCCGGAGTACTATAAAACATTCAGACAGGTTACTGAACGGGCAAGAATTGCGCGCGGCAAATCATTTGCCTCCCGGGTCCTTAAAACAGGAAAACCGATATGGATAGAAGATGTCTCCACCCACCCGTCGTTTTCTCGATCAAAGGATGCTGATCAGGATATTCGTGTTCGGTCAGGATTTGCAATGCCGGTCGCATCGCAGGGGCAGGTTGTTGCCGTGGTGGAGTTTTTTTCCAATGAAATTGTCGAACAATTCGACGAATTCATGCAAATCCTTGATCATATCGGAGATCAACTCGGGCGGGTGTTTGAACGCGAACAAGGAGAAACTGAACTTCGCAATGCCATGGACAAAATTGATATGGCCAATCGGGGGTTGGAGCAAAAAGTGCGAGCCCGCACACAAGAACTTGAGAATGCAAGGGACGAGGCGGAACAAGCCGCCGAACTGGTACAACTCGGTCGTTGGGTTTGGAATGTGGATGAGAATCGCTGTATTTCTTGTTCCGACGAATACGCGCGAATTCGCGGCGTATCCGTAAACGAAATCCTTGCCAAAGATGATGGCGATCAAGAGTGGGCACACCCGGATGACTTTGAATGGTATGAGAACCAATTACGGCAAGGCCGTCAGCAAGGTAAAGTGATTGATATTGAATACAGGTTAATCGACAGCAACGGTCGCCTGCGCCATGTTCGCGAGATTGCAAGGCCGATATTCAATTCAGATTCTGGGCCGACACTGGTAAAAGGTGTGGTTCAAGACATTACGACCCAAAAGAACACTCAAGAAGCACTTCGGATCGCTAAACAAGACGCCGAAGCCGCGAGCCGTGAGGCGGTGACAGCAAATAAAACCAAAACCGAGTTTCTCGCCAATATGAGCCACGAATTGCGTACACCTTTAAATGCAATCATCGGGTTTTCCGATATTGTAAAGGGAGCGATGTTTGGTCCTCTTCAGAGCAAATATCAAGACTATGCCAAAGACATCAATGATTCCGGCAAGCATTTACTTAGAATCATTTCTGATATTCTGGATATTTCCAAAGTGGAGGCCGGAAAGCTCGATATCGATCAGGAACATGTTGATCTGATTGAGATAATTTCCGCATGCGAAATGATGTTAGGAGATCGCATTTCTGAGGCTGGGTTATCATTGACATATAACATCGCGACAACAATTCCGGATCTTTATGCCGATCCCATGAGGTTAAAACAAATCCTGATGAATTTGCTCACCAATGCTATCAAATTCACGCCAGAGGGTGGAGATATTTCCGTCTCTGCAATTAGTCGAGATGACGGCAGCGTCTCATTGGTCGTTGCAGATTCCGGAATTGGAATTGCTGAGGAAGACATCGCTATGGTGTTGGAAAAATTTGGTCAGGTTCGGGAAGGCCATACCCATGCGCATGAGGGCGCCGGGCTTGGCCTGGCCTTAGTGAAATCCTTAATGGAGCGACACCAGGGAACGTTGGAGATTAAGAGCAAAGTTGGGGACGGTACGACAGTAACTGTAACCTTCCCCCCAGATCGGCCGATGAGCAAAAATGGCCGGGGAGTTGGGTAAGTGCGCCTCGCACCAAATATGGAACGGACACTAACTCAAAATTGAGGATATTTCAGGGGGGGGGCAGGTCAAATGTGTAGAATTTTTGCAGTACTACTTATTTCCTTATTCGCCCCGCTCTCTGTAAACGCGGAACCATTGACGCTTAAGTACTTTCAGTCGGATAACCGATACCAATATCATATTTCACTTTTAACTCTAGCGATGGACTTAACGCGTGGAACGGGTGGTCCATATCAGATTCAGCCCCTGCAAGAAAGTGTGACACAGAGATGGGGTTAGCGTATTTGACGCTCGGCAAAGATGTGAACGTCGCTTTTTTGGCCACTAATGCAGTTCTGGGCAAATGTCCAAATTACGAATGTGCTGATGAGCCTGACCCAGATGACGCTTTATCCGGCGGGGGTGCGTCAGGCAGGTCTGTATCATCGCCAATTGACGCCTGAAGACGATCAAGTGCGTGCTTTAGCGCGTCACCGTAAAATGCCTTCACCATCTTGCGGGCATCACGTTTCCTAATCGGCTGGTCGCTTTCGATTTCCGGCTTTTGCTCTGTCGCGGCATTTTCATCAGGCTCCGCGGAAGCTGCACCGGCAGCCTGCTTCATTCCATCAACTGCGCGCTTAACCAACTCATCCAGATATTTTTGCTTAATTTCGTTGCCCTGCGCCCGGCCAATACGACCTTCGGGTTCCGATCCGTCCGGCCCTTCTTCCTGATCAGCTGGCAGAGACACAGCCGCACCTTCCGGGTCCAGCACAAGAAGATCACGCCAGCCTTTCTGGGCGAGACCTAGTTTGAAGAACTCGGATCGCTCGCGGGGCTCTGGATCTGTCTTCTCATAATTGCGCAGGAAAGACCGAAGGCCGGAAAGTCGCGTTATGACATCGGTATCTGTCGTATCTGACGCACTGACACGGATAACAAACGGTGGTGATACCGGATCAAGTGAAACGGCGTTTCCGTCCGGATCGAGAATGACGAGGTCTCTCCAACCCGCCTCAGTCAGCCCGAGGTTCGTATATTGCGCCGGCGGGTTTGCATCGCTGCCCGGGTCATCCACTCCGCGGAGGTATTTTCGCAACGCACGAAATTGCGCCATCACCTCAGGATTGGTGCAATCTTTATCTGAAACGCGGATCACCAGCGGTCGACGCGGCTTCGCGGCGGGGGCACTGGTTTCCGCTTTGCCTGCAAAGGCACTTTTGACATCAAACGACAATTCACCACTCCAGGCCAAATACCCTTCTCCCTTTGGCCATGCAACCAGGCCGCCAGAAGCCCCGGCGAACGGGGCATCTGGTTTAATTTCTACGCCATCAATATTCACCCAGTCAACAATCAGGTTTTCAGGTGTGTCGCCGTTCCAGGTATGATCATTTTCGAACGTTATACTGAGGTTAGCCGGAATAAGAGCATCGAAATCCCACGGGATGACAACATCTTGCCAGCAGATCAACCTCTGCTCACCTTCAGCAATATCCGGCATTCCGAGCGCCCAATCGACATTTCCATTGGCAATTTGCCGGCCATCAACGGAAATGCGATATAATGGGTCCCCGTATTCCGGTGCACCGCCCAAACGAATCGCGATAGTCCCGGTTCTTGTGCGCAAATCACCCGGAGTCAGTGCTTTTATTCTGGCTTCTTCCGCGGCTTCTTCTGCGGCTTTTCTGGCCTCTCGGTCGGCCCTTTCTTTAGCTTTACGCTCTGCTTTTTCCTTAGCCCTGCGTTCAGCTCTCTCCTTGGCTTTTCGCTCTTCCTTTTCCTTAGCTTTGCGTTCAGCTCTCTCCTGGGCTTTTCGCTCTTCCTTTTCTTTGGCTTTGCGCTCAGCTCTCTCCTCGGCTTTTCGCTCTTCCTTTTCCTTGGCTTTTCGCTCAGCTCTTTCCTTAGCTTTTCGCTCTTCCTTTTCCTTGGCCTTTCTCTCGGCCTTCTCCAGGGCCTTTTTCTCAGCCTTCTCCTCTGCTTTTCGTTCAGCCTTTTCCCTGGCTTTGCGCTCGGCTCTTTCCTTTTCCTTACGCTCCACCTTTTCTTTGGCTTTTCTCTCAGCCCTCTTCTGGGCCTTCTTTTCCGCTACTTCTTTTTCTTCTTTCTCTATCTTTTCCTGAGCAGCACGCTCAATTTCTTTTCTGGCTTTTTTCTCAATCTTCTTTTCCGCCTTCAAAACATCTTCTGTTTTAGGCTGCGGCGGGATCGACTTCGCCTCGGCAACATCAATATAAGCGGAGGCCATATTAGTTAACCTGGCCTCACTGGAGATTTCAGTGCCAACGGCTTTAAACGTCAGCAACACCTTCTCACCATCAGAGCTTTCCGACGTTATAGTCAGATTTTGTGATTGTTCTGGTGTCAGTTGCCAGCTGTCCGGCCCGGTTTGTGTACCAATGCTCAAACTGGCGTCTTCCGGAACGCCCAGAATCTCGATTTCCTCAATCGTGAAATCATCTTCAGTTAGATCAGCCGGGATTGGAACCGGAACAGGCTCCGATATCTTTTTCGCAGTCTTTTTTGGCAGGTGGTCTGTTGATGGCGGAGGCCCAGCCCATAATGACTGATGCAACCACGAAAGGTTGCTCGCGGCTAAAGGCAATGCCTGAGCTTCGTCGTCTGCAGATTCACTATTTTCAGTACTGTCCGCCACTCTGTCCCCTAAGTGGGCTTGGCACTGCCTGTGATCAAGACGCCCGGGCGCTATCAGCCCTCGGCGTTGATACGTTCGACCAAGCTTGCAACAACCTCATCAACCTTTTCATTGGCAACCCGGCAACTTCCCGCCGCCGCATGTCCCCCACCGCCGTATTCCAGCAGCATTGATCCAAGATTTGCTTTTGAGGTGCGATTGATAATCGATTTACCGGCCGCAACTTCACACATTCCGGCTTCCTGACCTGGCCGGACACTCAGGGATACAAAAGCATCCGGGTACAGCGCATAAACCATGAAGCGATTAACCATGTGAACCCGATCTTCTCCGCGAATATCAGTCACCGTCACGCGGTCATGCAAAGTTGTACAACGCCCAACCTGCAACTCGCCAAATTCAGAATTAAGGTTGTAAGCCTCGACCCGCTCAATTACATCCGGCAGCATCAGGATTTCATCGATCGGATTGTGACGGCAATAGGTCATCAGACGCAGCATCAATTCATCTTTTGGAATCGAAAATTCCCTGACATTTTCCAGCCCGGTACGCGGATCAATAATGAAGTTCAAAAGCGACCACCCTTCAGGCGCCATAACTTCTTCACTTGTGTATTGAGCAGAATCCGCTTTATCGACGGCCGCCATCAAATCCGGTGAGATATCCGGCAGTTTACTTGCGCCGCCGAAATGCTCATAAACAACTCTGGCAGCAGACGGGGCTGAGGGGTTAATGATGAGGTTATCATGCGCACCTACGCGCTCCGACTCACTGATGTGATGGTCGAAACACATGTGGACGCCATCAACATAAGGCAGATTTGCAGTGATATCATGGTCACTGATCGCAACTTCGCCAGCTTGCATCTCCCGTGGCTCTGCGAAGGACACGTCGTCAATCATACCCAGTTCATTGAACAGAGCACCGCAAACCACTCCGTCGAAGTCGGATCGAGTCACGAGACGGTATTTATTATCTGCCATCACTTGGCCTCTCTAATATTGTCCACTTAATACATACCCTTCCGCTCTGCTTCTGACAATGGAAAGCAGGCTAAATACCTGATTTTTCACCCAAGAATTTGAAATTAAGCCACATATCCCTAGCACCACAAATTGTAATAGAAAAACAACAGCTATATCAAGATTTCCGCGATAGTAATTTTGATCTCGGTTCCCTATAGTAATTCCAATCCCGGTTCCACTGTCGGTTTAGTGGCTGCAACTTGACATGGTGTTAAAAGAACAAACTATGTGCCAGAAATTGTTATTTTGGTCTGTAATGGTCTTAATCCTCGCCCTGACAGCCTTCTCATCTGCCCCGGTCCTCGCATCTCACAAAGATAACATGTCAGAGGCTCTGCGCGCCTACGACAGTGGGAACTATGATAGAGCCCACAAAATCTGGTCCCATCATGCAAAAGGAGGGAACCCCGGCGCAATGACGGCTTTGGCCAGCATGTATCAGAACGGTGAAGGTCGGCCAACCGACAGCGCCACATCCTGGAAATGGTACCAGCGCGCTGCTGATCGCGGTGATGTCATGGCCCAACTAAACCTTGGTGATATGCTGGCGGCCCCGCCGCGAACTCACGGAAATATCGAACGGGCCTATTTCTGGCTTGGGCTGGCATCGGCAGGCGGAAATAAATTCGCAGGTAGGCTCCAGAAGAAAATATCAGATTTTCTGTCCAGAGAAGAACGTGCTTTACTCGACAAGGAGATTAGCGAATGGTCACCCTTATCGGACAAGACGCCTGTTAACGACTGATGACCGACATACTTAGCTGTGTTATAGAGAGCGATACTAAAGCTCAACTTTTCCAACAATAATCAACGGTGCCGGACCCATGCCTTCTGACAACTCCCCTACTGAAAATTCTGATGAAACCCTTGCGGTTCAAATCGCCAATCAAATCATCAATATCGCCAACTCGCGCCTCGAAGATGGTCTGCCCAGTGACGACATTGCTGCCGGGTTACGCCATGCCGCGGCGAATTTCTCGGCCTTCGCCTTTTTCCGTTCGGAAAACAAGGAACTCGACCCAAACGCCGTTGCTGATGAGTTTGTAAACTTCCTCGAACACTACCTTGAACGCCATCAACCCGCCGAACCCGCGGCCCAGGGCCTTCATCAGCTGGTTGAGCAGGCTAAAAACGAGATTTAGCTAAGCCGCATCCCCGCGCGGCGGATAGTTACGCGCCCTGATCATGTCGATTGCTTCCATCACGTCCGCGAAATGCGGGCGATTAAACGGCGTCGTGTTGATCACGGATGAATAGAGCCTGCCGTCTGGCTGCACCAGAAACAGCCCCGGTTCGGCGAACTGGCGTGGTTCTTTTTCCGCAATCGCGTTGGATATATGCAAGCCCCAGGCTTTCGCATCATCAATCGTTAACCCATATCCCAACGTCAGGTTATGAAGCCCCCAATTGTCATGGGCCATCTGAGCCCGCCCCGCGTCATCCGTGGAAATCGCGATTACACCAACGCCGCGTTCGGCAAAACGAGCGATCTTATGGTCGAGATCAAGCAGATGCACCTTGCAGCGTGGACAATGATACCCGCGGTAAACCTCAATCAAGGTAAAGGTTTCAGGCTTCTGCTCTGACAATTTCCAGAGACCACCGCCTACGGTTTCGACCTCAAGAGATGGCACGGGTTGGGTCGGACTGAGTTTGCTCATGATTACTTCCTCCTGGACGCGTTATTCCGCATCTGCATGGCGTGACCGCAAGATACGCTGCGCAATGGTGCTGACTTTCAACTGAACCTGATTTGACGCAAACGGCTTCGCGATATAGGCATCAACATCCAGACCATGCGCCTCTTCGACGGCGTCTTCCGTCGCTCTTGCTGTCAGCATAATGAACGGCAAATTCATATTTTTGGAACGTACCCATTTCAGCACTTCAATGCCGCTAATTTCCGGCATCATCCAGTCACATATGACCAGATCAAAAGGCTTCCCCATGTTTTCACTGTCGCTGATCAGCGCCAATCCGGTTTTCGGATAAAGCGTTGATTGCACATCCTCGAACCCCATGTCCTTCAGGATATGCTCAACGATGCGGGTCACCATCACATCGTCATCGATCACCAGAATCGACAAATCTTTGTATTCTGGTTTTTTAAAATCATTCGTCATAAACAAACCCACATCAGCACCAGAAACAGTCCCGAGCTTAACCCTGTTCTCTATTTGTAAGCTGAAACTCCTCGGCCAGCAATTTGTAAGACCGAACCCGGTCCGCCTGATCATAGGTCCAGGTCAGCACAACAATTTCATCCATTGAAAAGTCGTCAGCAAGTTTCCGAAGCTTTTCGGCGACCTGCCCGGCCGATCCGATCAGGGCATGTTTGCGAAGCTCCGCAATATATAAGCGGTCGCTTTCCGAATAGTCAAAATCCGCAATCGAATCAGGCGACTCGATTGAAAACGCCCGTCCCCGGTCTCGTGACAATTTCCAGTGTGCACGTGACGAAAACAGAAATTCCGCCTGTTCTTCTGTTTCTGCCGCCAATGCCCAGACACATATGCAGGCCTGTGGTTCCGGATGACGCTCGCTCGGCTGATAACTTTCCCGGTAAAGCTCAATCGCGCGCTCGACACCAAAGCCATCTGTAATGAAATGCGCGAAACAGTAAGGCAGCCCGAAATGCGCCGAGACCTGCGCACCATAGTCAGATGTCCCGAGCATCCAGACCTCGGGCGATGTTGATGAGGTCGGATTGGCCCGAAGGGCTGCGTGTGGATGGCCGTCAACAAGCGGCTGCCCAGACACCCAGGCCATCAGATCACGCACATTTGCCGGGAAGTTTTCAGCATCCTGACCGGCATTGGGATTGAGCGCAAAAGCCGTTTCCCTGTCTGATCCCGGTGCACGGCCAAGCCCCAGATCAATCCGCCCCGGCGCGATGGCATCCAGAACCCTGAACTGCTCCGCCACTTTCAGCGGCGCATAATGGGGCAACATTATGCCTGCACTGCCGATGCGAATTCGATCCGTCGCCTGGGCAATCGCCGCCATGGTAATTTCCGGTGCGGAGCCGACAATGGTCGGGTGATTATGATGCTCGGACACCCAGAACCGGGAATAGCCAAGGGTTTCGCAAAGCTGGGCCAGCGCAATGGTATCACGGATGGATTGATCCTGGGCTTTGCCGGAGCCTGCGGTGGATTGATCAAGGACGGATAACCTAAGCATGCGTGGACCCGAAAAAGTTGTTCTGGTGAAGAATCCCAGCCGCACCAGTTTGGACAGAATATCGATAAATGCAACCAGGCAAAAAGATGTATTCCCGTATTGGCCCGTCGAGGATAAGATGATTTTGGATATCTCAGGAAAGGGGCTCAAATGTTCACAAAAATTCTTGTCACAACCGATGGCTCGGACCACGGGACCAAGGCTGTCGATGCGGCGGCTGACCTGGCGATAAAATACGATGCAGAACTTATTGTTGGCCACGTTGTTATGCATGGGGAACCGCCATCTGCTTTGCGCCGCATGGCGGAAGTTGAACATCTTGTCCGCGAACCTTCAGTCCAAAAACCGGATTCCAAAAATATTACCGGTGGTCTGGTTGCTTACGCCAGTCAGGCCGAACAGACCCGTATTTCCCATGACGTCATGGAAGCGTTGGCCGGCCGGATCGTCGATCACGCCTCAGATCTTGCCAAGAAAAAGGGCGCTAAGAACGTTTCCGGCCAAATCGCTGATGGCGATACGGCCAACCGGATTCTGAAGATGGCTGAATCCAACCAGGTCGATCTGATCGTTATTGGCACGCGTGGTTTCGGCCCGCTCAAAGGCCTGCTCATGGGCAGTGTGTCGCAAAAAATCACACAACTGGCGACCTGTGCCTGCCTGACGATTAAATAATCGGGCAATTAAGTCGTCAGCTTCCCGGTTTTAACAGATTCCAGTAGCGGATGTTCAAATCCCGCATGACCTGGTCGTGCCTGTAGTTCAGACAGTGGTGGAGAGTAATGTCTGTGCGCTGCTGGCAATCGGAAATCAGATCACGACTACCCGCCCGGGCTTTTGGTGACAAGCCTGTTTCCTGATCGACAACCGTACGCCATATCCGGTCTGATTTATCGGAACTGACGATACCTGCATCTGGCAATCCATTGCTCATACGACTGGCGATCCGCGCAACCGCAACCCGGTCCGCGTTAATCTCAATCCAGAACGCTGCGGCGCGGCTGATCCCTTGGGTGGCTGTGGTGATATCGGCAGCCGTTTGCGGGTTCGAGTCCGCCTCGGTGCCGACCGGGAACAGCGCAATCAGGCGATTGAAATTAACAGTGATGCTTTTAATATCGGTGCGGGGCAATTGATCGCGTTCTACATAAAACCGCACCGCCGTATGACTGCGCTGGCTTTTGACGCGCACCAGCCCCGATGAAAGCTTAATGTCTTTGCCGCCACTTGTCTGACCAAGAAGGGCAATTGCGCCAACATCTTTCAGCATGACTTTATAGGGCGTCCCCTTGACCGGGAAACTGCGTTCCGACTGCAAACATATCGCTGAAAATTCTGCTTCGCAGGTTTGATCGTCACATACCATTTCAAGCGGGCCACCGCTTGGCACGGCAGCCAGCAATTGCGGGTCTGCCGATGCCGAACCGACAACGCCACCCGAAACAATCATCCCCGCAATCAGAAAAATACATGTACGCATCATGACGGTCTCCGCCCGTTTCGCTTATGTGTGCGAACTATAACACAATTCAACATTCCGTTCAGAATTGATCTTGATCAACGTAGGCAATAGCGAATGCACCTATTCTCAGACTTGAGGAACTGGGCCAACGGCCCTTCGGGTAATCAGGAAAGTCAGCATATGGAAAAGCGGTCCAAGTATGAACGCATCGCGCGACTTTATGATATTCTCGACATGCCGTTCGAATTCAGGCGCTACCAGCCGATGCGCCGTGACATGTGGGCGGGTATCGGTGGTGATGTGCTTGATGCCGGAGTTGGCACCGGGCGCAATATGGCGTTTTACCCGCCCGGTTCCCGCGTAACCGGCATTGATTTAAGCCCGGCCATGCTGGCCCGCGCCGAAATCCGCCGCCACAAGTTGAATGTAGACGCCGACCTTGTTGAAGGCGACATCACCAATACAGGCTTCCTCGATAAATCGTTTGATTCCATCGTCGCCACCTTCTTGTTCTGCGTTCTGGATGACGACCTCCAGCTCCCGGCACTTCGCGAACTGGGCCGTCTCTGTCGCCCGGACGGGGAAATCCACATCCTAGAATACGCTATCTCTGCCGACCCGTTTCGGCGCTCGATGATGAAGCTCTGGGCCCCCTGGGTGCGTTGGGCCTACGGCGCTTCGTTCGACCGGAACACGGAACAATATGTGGAAGATGCGAACCTAGACCTGATTGAGGCACGCTACCTGTTCGGTGACATCGTCAAACTCCTAATACTGCGGCCACGCGCCACCAGCTAAAAAAAGGAAACCTCCCCATGACCGCCAAGAAAACCGCAGCCGAACCCAAATACACCGATCCCAGCTGCGCCTATTGTCCGCCGACGGTGCGTGCGTGCCGACAGGGTGAGGACGGAGAACGTGGTCCCGGTTATTGCCCGTCGAAGGTCAACGCCGAAGGCATGGCTTCAGCCCGGGAAATTTATGATGACCCCTACTACCTTCGCATCGCGCAGGAATCAGCCCGCGTTGAAGCGGAAGGATATTGCAAGTGGACGCGGGTTGAGGAAATTTGCCAATTCGCTAAAAAAATGGACTTCACCAAAATCGGCATCGCCACCTGCATCAGTTTCGTTGATCACGCCAATACGCTGAGCCAGATACTTGAAAGCCACGGCTTCGAGGTGGCGTCCGCCGCCTGTAAACATGACGGCATCCCGAAAGAGGACGTTGGATTGCGCGATGACGAGAAAATCCGACCCGGCGGTCACGAGTCTATGTGCAACCCGATTTCGCAGGCCAAACTGCTGAACGATGCGGGTTGCCAGTTCAATGTGGTCCTCGGCCTCTGCATCGGTCACGACAGCATGTTCTTCAAACATTCAGAAGGCCTCGTCACCACCCTGGTCGCCAAAGACCGCGTCCTCGCACATAACCCCATCGGCGCATTGGCATTGGCGGACAGCTATTACAGCAAGGTCTGGGGGCCGGACAAACCGGAGAAACTGGCGAAGCTGCCGAAACAAGGGCGTCGGAATAAGTAGGACTTCAACAATTATCAGGGCTCTCAGGCTTGTATATGATTGCACTGTGCCACCGGAATTCATCATGACCGCATACTATTGTAACTGGCTTTTTAGTATGTGATGATTACTCTTGACTGAACATCACTTTGTTGTACATTTCCAGAATAGTCGAACAGTTACCAATAATGGGGAATTATGAAGAAATTAATTATCGTAGCAGCCGCAACGGCTGCGCTCACCGCTTGTGCGTCTCAACCTGATGATATTCACACCGCCTACGTATCAACCCTTCAGTACAAAAAATATGACTGTGATCAGCTTTCCATGGAAGCGGAGCGCGTTTCCGGGAGAACGGTCGAGTTGTATCACAGCCTCAAAACGACAGCCGATGACGATGAAGTTCAGATGGCCGTAGGCGTATTGCTTCTATGGCCGACGTTGTTTTTTCTTGAAGGTGGAGATGATGCCCGCGCTCAGGAATATGCCCGCCTGAAAGGTGAGCGGGGCGCTATTGAAAAAGTTTCCGTTCAGAAAGAATGTGACATCCAGTTCCAAGCAGTTACACCAAAGAAAACCACCACTGGAAGCTGATGGGGATGAAATGGCAGGTTTCGGCCTGCCATAACCCCGTATCAATCGACCTTCGCCGCCACCGCCTCAACCTCGACTTTCAATTCCGCACGCGCGAGCCCCTTGACGACAAGCAGGGTTGCGGCCGGTTTGTGATTGCCCATATAGCGGTCCCGAACCTCAACGAAGGTTTTTACATCAGCCTGATTCGTCAGGAAAACATCAAAGCGCACGACATCATTGAAAGCCATGTTTGCAGATTGCAGAACGGCTTCTAGCCGCCCGAAAATAACGTCCAGCTGATCAGTGACCGCATCCGGGGTCGAGCCATCCGGTTTCGTGCCGACCTGCCCGTTTGTGAACATAAGGCGCGCGCCCGCAGGAACCTCAACCCCATGCGCGACACGGCTTGAATGCGGGTAAAGCTCATCCAGCACATGGACCTTCAACGCGCCACGCTGTTCGGGAATTTCCATTTTTCAATCTCTCATATCTAAAACGATTAGGCACCCAGCCAGTTACGAAGGGCTGCACTGGTCGCTTCAGGTTGCTCAATCGGCGCCAGATGCCCGCAGTCCTCAATCACCACCAGACGCGCTCCCGGAATGCTCGCCGCCATTTCCTCATGACAATCCAGTGGCGTCAGTTCGTCCTGACGACCACAAAGCACCAGTGTCGGGCAGCTGATCCCGGCCAAAACCGGGCGCAAATCGCCACGCGACATAATCGCCTTCTGCTGGCGAATAAAAGCATCCGCCCCGACGTTCCAGGCAGATTGCCTGACCACCGGGAGAAAACCATCCAAATGGTCCGGGTGCAGAAAAAGCGGAAAATGCTCTTCCGCCACATCGTCAAACCCGCCGGCCGCCGCCCGTTCGATAAGGCCCAGCCGCCGCGCCGTCCGTTCTTCCGCATCCGGCCGCGCCGAGGTGTCCAGCAGTGCCAAGCGCTCAACCCGCTCCGGCGCGATCCGCATAATCTCAAGCGCGCAATAGCCCCCCATCGACAACCCACAAAGCGAAAACCGCTCCGGCGCAGCATCCAGAACCCGCTCCGCCATAGCCGTCATGGTGTCGTCCTTCGTCATGTCACTGACGGTGCAACCGGCGATGTCTGTGAGCGTATCGGTCTGATGACGCCAGAGAGCGGCATCGCAGATCAGGCCGGGCAAGAAAATGAGGGGTGGTTGAACGCTCATGGTATTGCAGCCTATCCCGACACCAGTGTCGTGGACAAGAAGGCGTTGCAGAATTTCAATTCATGTCACAGCGCGTGAGGGCTGCTTAACCGCCGTTATGCTGAGATTGTGCGCAACAGTCTATGAGGGTTCGATTTGCGGTAGCGGCGGATCGGGAAAAAGCGTAATTTAGTCAGGCGGTCTTTGGAACTATTTCAGTTCAAAAATCTAGGGGAGGCATGACGATGCCCGACGACATAGCAGGCGATGTTGAATTTGTTGACTTCTGGAATGAGATTTTGGTTCCGAAGTTTATACGCTTCAAACACATTCTCGTTGATGGATTAACCCATCATAGCGAAGCCATCTTCCCCACCCTCCAGGTCAAGGAAGGGGACAGCGTTCTTGATGTCGGCTGCGGGTTTGGCGACACGGCGATGAAACTGGCCCGGTTGACCGGTCCCACGGGGCGGGTTGTCGGTCTGGATTGCTGCGACGCCTTCATGGAGTACGGTATCCAGGCCGCCAAAGCCGAGGGCATGGGCAACCTGACCTTCGTCAATGGTGACGCGATCATCTATCCGTTCGAGCCGGAATACGACTTCGTCTTTTCTCGTTTTGGCACCATGTTCTTCTCGAACCCGGTCGCTGGTTTGCGCAACATGCGCAAGGCCCTAAAACCGGGTGGCATCGTCACCCATATCGTCTGGCGAACGGCCCCCGACAACCCCTGGCTGAGTATGGCCAAACAGGTCGTGCTGGAATTTCTACCGCCGCCGGGTGAGGACGGTTTGTCCTGCGGCCCGGGCCCGTTTTCCATGGCCGGCCAGGACATGGTCACCGGAATGATGAAGGCCGCCGGTTTCGTGGACGTCAACTTCGAGCGGGTCGACGCGCCGGTCCTGGTTGGCAAGACGGTTCAGGACGCCATTGATTTCCAACTTGCGATCGGCCCGGCTGGAGAGGTGTTCCGCGAAGCTGGCAAGGAGGCGGAAGAAAAACGATCAGAGATCGAAGCCGCTTTGGCGGATGCGATCAATAAACAAAAATCCGAAGCGGAAGGAATTGTTATGCCTTCATCGTCCTGGGTCATATCGGGAGTCAATCCGGGGTAACTGCTGGCTGCCGCCTCAAGCCACACGCGACAGGTATGTCTGCTCTACTCCTTCATAGCGGAAGAAAACCTGAGATGTCGGTAATGACCGGTTTTAGCCGAACCCAGGCATTACGAAGTTATTGAGAAAGGACCCTAGCCTTAACTTTACATTGCCCTTTTAGGCGAAGGACTCAAATTAATGCCATAACACTTGACTGATCAGTCAGTCACGTCTATAGCTCGGATATGAACGATAAACGGGACATGATTTTTGAGGCGGCGATTACGCTATTTGCGGCGGACGGATTCTGGAAGACTTCGACCGCGAGCATTGCCAAGAAAGCCGGAGTCGCTAACGGTACCTTGTTCAATTGCTTTGCCAGCAAGGAAATCCTGATTGACGAAATCTATTCAGGCCTCAAAGGCGAGCTGTTTCAAGCGATTTCCCGGGGAATGCCGGAAGATGCAGGATTGCAGACTTGCCTTAATCAGGTCTGGAAGGCTGTGGTCAATTGGGCGCTGGACCATCCCGTTCGCTGGCGTCTGATGGAACAGTTGCGCCTGTCAGAACTGGTTAGCAGTGAAACCAAATCTGCCGTGGCCGAGGATTTCCAGTTCTTCCACGCGATGATCGAGCAGGGATTACAAGATGGCGAGCTCGCAGATCTCCCTCTCGCCTACCATCTCGAGATAATGATCGGACAGATAACCGCCATCATCTCTTATCTCTCTTCCTTGGACGTCCCCAATGAGGATCGGGCGGAATTAGTCGATAAGGGATTTTCCAACTATTGGGCGGGGATTCGTAGAAAGACCTGAATTTTTTTGATTTTCATGACTGACTGATCAGTCTCAACCAAATCGAAGGGTCATGACTGCGGCCCTATAAGGAGAATTTGATGAAACGATCCAAGAAACGTGTGTCCAAAGTGGGGGTCACCTTGGCTTCTATGTTGCTGGCGAGCTGTTCTGTGATTATAGGGCAGCAATTCGGGCAAGTCCCGGAAGGTGCCTCATTGAAACGAACGACATCCTCGCCGAACTATAGAGGTGAGAACTTCAAAAACATGGTGGATCTGGACAAGCCAGTACGGTCCAAATCCCTTTGGAACACCCTATATGAGTGGATTGCGCGGCGGTCAGAGCGGACCCCTCCGGGAGGTTTGCCGGTCCAGCCTTTGAAAACTCTGAAGGTTACCGATGGTAAGACACATGTAACTTGGATGGGGCATTCAACAATCCTGATCGAGATTGACGGCAAGACTGTCATGACCGATCCGGTATTTTCCAATCATGCCTCCCCCTACAGCTGGATGCCGCCGAAAAGTTTTTACAAGTCCATGCCGATCACCCTGGATGAGGTCGATTGGCTGGATGTGGTGGTCATTTCCCATGATCATTATGACCATCTGGATCACTCAAGCATTGTCGCCTTGGCGGACAAGGTGGGCCTGTTTGTCGTTCCGTTGGGCGTGGGATCGCATCTTGAATACTGGGGAATTGATCGCGAGCGGATCGTAGAGTTGGACTGGTGGCAGAAGACGACAGTCGAGTCCCTGACCTTTACAGCGACACCGGCACAGCATTTTTCAGGCCGCAAATTGACGAATGGAAACAAAACGCTTTGGGCGGGTTGGGCGATCCAGGGGCGTGATGAAAATATATTCTTCAGTGGGGACAGTGCCTATTTCCCGGGGTTCAAGCAGATTGGTGAACGACTGGGACCGTTTGATCTGACCCTGATTGAATGCGGAGCCTATAACGAGGCCTGGAGCAACGTTCACATGTTTCCAGAACAAACAGCCCAGGCCCATCAGGATCTGAACGGAGATGTCCTGCTGCCGATCCATTGGGGCCGCTTTGATCTGGCCCTGCATCCCTGGACCGAACCAATCGAGCGACTGCAGGCCGCTGCATGGGAACAGAATATCAACCTGACACGGCCCCGGATTGGTGAACGGTTTGCGATCAAGGGAGAACTGCCGAAAACGTCCTGGTGGCTCGGAGATTCGCCTGACTTACGGGCCGGTATTCAAGGCATTGGATCTCCGCAATTCCAATAATGTCGTTTACAAAATGAATGACATCGTAAAGTTTCGTTAATGACAGGGAAGCATTGTCGAAATCACAAATTGTCTGCTCAGGGCCAAATGCCGCTCATTTTACACGCCGGAATTAAAGTCCGCTTTGGCCCTTCGGCAATTATCGTACGGGATGTTCTGGACCACGGCCACGATAGGCATCTACAAACGCCGCGGCGGGTCCCGCGTCAAAGGTCTTCAGGCGTAACATCTTGGTCCAGGCCGTCAACACGACCTCATCGCCTAGTCCGGGCCGTTTCATGACAACGATCCCCGACCATTGATTTGAATAAAGTCCGGCCCACTCCTCGAGTACCTTAAAGTCATCATCAGCTATCCTGTCATAGTAGATAACAATATTTCCGTGTTCCAGAGCATGCACCAGCATGACATCAGGCTGGAAATTGGTGTACATGCCCGGCGTCGTCCACACCGGCGCGTGCGGCCCGGATGTGGGGAAGCGGTCAGGGTATGTAAACCCCTGCCCCGGGGTTAAATGACCGCGGCCAAGGTTTTTCATATGTTGAACGCGTCCGAGATCACTTTTGTGGGCATTCGCAATATTTAGAAACGCCGCCTCAGTGGATTGCGCCTGCCATATGGACCACCCGCCAAATATCACGCCACTCAAAAGTACAGCGTAGAAAGCTGCCTTATATGGGCTCATTGGTGCGGTATCGCGCTCGTCCGCCGCTTTCTGGCCGGCCCCGGCGTTGTTCTTTTTGCGTTTTGCTCTATTTGCCTTCGACATACCTAATCCCCGTGATGGTGCAATTGGTTCGGCGCGAGACTGCCGCCTGCCACAGCCTTATACCAATGACAGTTGTTCACATTTCTGTGTGACATAAAGGCGGCATAAGTGTTGGCGCTGGCCATCCTCAATTTCTTGAAGGAAGCAGGTGTTTCTTTTCGCTCAGGCAATGTCCGATCGGCGTCACGAAGATAAGTTTTGGTGGGGGTAGGATTACGTCGGCCTAGCGCCTGGGTACGGAAAATTGACCTCGAAATGTCCGCTTACCGCACGGAACCGGACGTATTTCGGCGAAGTTCAGAAGGTCTCTTTATCGCCAAAAGCGGAAATGCGTTGTTATTCAAAATCAATATGTTCACAGACCATAGCTCTTCATTGTGGAAGCCCATTCGGGAGAGTTTTTAAGAAAATTAATCTGCTCATCGATAAAGGATTCCACATCCCTGTTATTCTTAACCAAAAACTGTCGCTTATATCGACTGTGTGGAACTGCTGAAAAATGAAGCTGCCCGGTCTTTAAATGACTTGCGATCAAAAATCTTGCCACTGTGTAGGGTATGATGGCGATATCTGCCGTGCCTTTGATCGCATGGCGCATGGCCCCCCAATAATCTGTTGAATCGATTCGAACGACCACGCCCTGCTTTATCAGTGGGTCTATACCTGCCCATCGTCCCCCTCTCAACCCGGCTACCTTTTTACCTACTAGCGATTTCGGCCCGGAATACTCAAACGGTTTACTGATAATGGATATCAAAGCGTTTGCATCATCAATATACCCGGCAGACCAATGCACCTGATCACTTGAAAGATCACTAAACCATAGTTTGTTTACCCATGGTGTGACGAAATTGTCTCCTGTATTCAGCAGTTCATTTAAACCTGGTCGGGACATGGTTTCGACCGTAAATTCGAATTTTCCGTTTGAACGTTTGCTTAACAATTTGGCCAACTCGTAGGTCAGGCCTCTCTCTCGTTTTTCATCTACGATATAAGGGGGCGATACATGATAGGTCACAAGACGAACTGGCTCTGATCTTGTCGGGCTAATGCCCAGACATACAATCAGTCCTACCAGAATTGCGCCGAACCACATTTCATCAATCCTTGGATGCCTGAATTTCAAACGATATTATCATTCGAGTTGGTTCTAAATGTATGATGGTATGCAGCTCCATTGTAACGCTAGAATTTGGAAATAGTTTTCGCTTTGGGTCAACAGGAGAAGAAAATGCCTGCCCGGATTGTGGTCCGTTCTACCCACTCATAACAGACATCCAAATAAGGAGTAATATGACAGCTCAACATTCTATGTTACGGTAAAAGCTGAAGCTAAATACGGATTTCATAAGCAGATTCTGATTGCCAATATTGAACCTTTTCAAAGGACTCAAAATGCAAACAGGAACAGTAACTGCATTGAGGCAATTTGCCGTCGGTCTCATTACGGCCGCGGTTCTCACGGCCTGTCAAAGCAACACCGGCGTCAAACCGCTGACTAAAACACCACAATTTAGTCAGGTTCGCAGCGCCGCTCCCGTGATTGAAGGGTGGCTGCATAAAACAACTGTCGTTATCGAAGCTGATAAAATTCCAAAGACCGCTGGCGGTAAACCTTCGACTTATCACTGGGTCTTATTCAAAAAAGAGAGTGGTATTTATGTTGATGTCGCTTCAAGCGTATCGAAAACATTTGCTCAGTCTGGACTCTTTCGGGCGACCGGCGGCGACCCACTAACTCTGGACGCAAAAATCGTGGAACTGCAGGATCGTGGTGCGGGTTATCAAGTTACCGCCGGATTGGCCATGCGCTACGTACTGCGTGATGGCAAACAGAATGTTCTATTTGACAAGCTGGTGAGATCAACAGGGCAGGCCTCTGTAAATGAATTTTTCAGTGGTACAACTCGGGTAAAAGCAGGCGTCCAGCGTGCATTGAAAGCTAATCTGTTCCAGGTATTGAATGATATGAAGAGCGCAGTTCCGGCGGCAGTAGCGGCGCAGAAACTGAATATTCATTCACCGACAGTGGCTCAAACTGCTGCGGCGCCGGCAACGACTGCGTCACCCAGCCGAAGTCTTTCCACGTCGTCCCGTCCTCGCCTCGGCGACATTCTGGTCACACCCTTCAATTCCACTCAGGTGACGGGCTGGCGGCAGAAACCCTATTACGATTACTGGACGAAAGACCTGCGAAAGCTGAATGGCTCCTTTGAGCGTGGCGGCTTCGGCGAGCTTCTAAACAGCCGCCTGAAGAGCAGCAATGGATTTTCCCGCCAAGGCGGCGATCCGTTGACGCTCCGGGCTCAAGTGATGCAAATCCAGGACACCAGCAAACCGTCTTCATGGGCCTATGATTATGTCCAGATAAAGGTCCGCTATACTCTTACCACGGCGGCCGGGGAACCGGTGCTGGAACACGTAGTTACGTCGGTCGGCCACGACGATTCATGGACCGGCACGACGCGCGCTAAGAAATCCATCCGAAACGCCTGGAATAACAATGTGAGTAAGCTGGCCACGTTGCTGGACAGCGAGCTGGAAGTCGCTTGGCAGAGGACGCTGTCGAACCGACAAACCGCGCGACAGACTGAGCAAGGACAGGCGGTCAGCACAGGCCGCCCAGTTAGTGTAAATCGACCGCAAGGCATCTATCGGTTTGACGAAGAAGTCACGTTTAATGTCCTTGATTCCATCGCCATTGATCCGGCAACGGGCAAACTGTCGTTCGTTGGTCATTCGGACCCGCGATATTCCGGTCCGCGCATCCCTTACCTGCACCATCTCGCTGCATTCCTGCAAAACCCAAAACCGGAATTCTCGCTCGAATGGACAGCAGATTCTGAGCGAAAGATCGATGCCTTCATGCGTCGCATGGATGATCCGGCGGGAATGAAGGGGTTCGCATCGGGGCTTGGTGAATGGCTGAATGCGGACGGGAGCCCGACCCGGCTCGGGCGTCAGATGTTGCCGTTGATTGGCGTCAGACCAACGAACAATGGCGCAGCGCCGGGCTATCTGGGGATGACGGTTTCCGCTACCGGCGACTGGTATCTGGACATTGCGTCGGTCGTGCCCGGTTCTCCTGCGGCGCGCGCCGGAATCCTTGGTGGCGACAGCATCCCGTTCGCTGATCAAATCCAGTTCTGGCACCCGGTGGATTTTCAACGTCACATCCGGCGCATTGGGGCTGGCGGCAAACTCAAGATAAGTGTCAGCACGCCCGGTCGCGGTATCCGCAATCTTGATATTACGCTTGGCGCCGCGTCCGGTGACCCGTGGGCGGATATCGACCGCTATGATGTATTCGCGACGCTGATGCGCGAAGCCGGCGTTAAAAAGGGCGCGCAGGTGATCGATGCCGTTGCCCGTTTCAAACGCATTACCGACCCAAATTATGCGCAGAAAAATATCGAGGAACTGGTCAATGCGACGGGACAGTTCGATAACCGCGAGCGCCTCACCCAGCGCTACAATCGCGGTGAAATTTCCGTCGTCAAATGGCGGCAACTGGTCACGCGGGGCATGACTGAAGGAATCGAGGATGCGTTCGGGCTTTCGTCGGGGTCGCTGACCTCGATCTTCGATTCGGGGATTAGGCGCGGGTCCTCTCCGGGAAACGCCTTTCAGGCCATCTTCGGTCCAATGGATGGACATTTGCAGAAAATTGGCGAAAGGGCATTGCGGAAAATTATGAACCGCCGTGACGAGGTTCTCATCCCGGCCAGTCTTGCCAACACCCATTTGGGCGTGCGGCCCGAGGTCAAGCCGCGCTACATCGGCCTGGCGTCTGATACCCTGCTGGCGCGCACGCTGTTTGAAGCCGATTACCTCGGCAAGTCGCTGATCGAGATGCCGGATTTGCGCAAACGGATATCCAGATACCAAACGCAGTTTGTCTTCTACGGCAAGGACCGGTCATTGCGCAGCCCGATGGGGAAAAGCATCACCCAGCGTTTGTGGATTTCCATAGATCGCGCGCCGATAACCCAGTCGCCCGATGGTCACAGTCTATCGATTGGTGACGTCAGCATGAAGTTCAATATCGCTGATGTCGCCAATGGCGGCGCACGTGGTGCCGGGGGATATGATCAGTTGCTGACCTCCCTATACGATGACCTGGCCGGCGAGTTCCCGGTCCTCCATGAACTGCGCGAGGCCGCCAAACTGGCCGCGGCAAGTCGTTGGCTGCAAGCCCGCTGGCCGGATTTCAATCTCCCGTCGAACGGCCAGGCCCGCTGGCAGGGACCGGCGAAACTGCCCGGCATCGTCTATCTCATGTGGGAGCCGAAAGGCGCTCGTGTCCAGATTGCGGCCGTGGGCGGCGTCTCGATGGTGCCACCCATTGGCCCGTCTGGTCCGGTTAATGCGCAGACGGTATCAACCGCCGTGCCGAGCGATACGTCCGTGGTCGATCTGAGCAAGAGTAGTCTGACCGTCACGCCCGAGGCTTACACCAACACCGCCATGCGCCGTGTATTATCCAAAAAAATTGACGTTCCCGTTCCGCGCCCGCCCGGCTGGGTCGTTCGCGCAACAAAAGGCGAGCGCACGTTAAAATCGCTCAATGTCGTTGTCCCGAAAGAGACGGCCAAATGCAACGCCGAGACCTGGCGGGAACTGGAAGGGCAACTGGCGACAGTGCGCGCGACTGCCCGCCAACTTGCCAGCGTAGAGACAGCGATCAACGCCATCACGCTACAGGGCCCGGCTCGGCAGGCTGAATTTGCCAACCTTGAGCGCGACCTCATCGCCGCCCGACAGGAGTTCGTCGACACCTCCATCCAGATCGTTTCCCAGGGGCTGCTCGACAGCAAGGACGTGATTCGTAACCAGGTATCCATTGTTGACCTTGGCACTCTTAACCAGAGCATTGACGCGTGGCAGGAAGTGGATGGCATGGTCGCCGACGCCGAAGGCAAACTGAAGGATCTCACACTGGCTTGGCAGGTTGCTTCTGCCGACGACATTGAGGCCCGCGACAAGGCGGCCAAAGATCTGTTCGAATACGCCCGCGATCTGTTCGCCGATGCCGATATCAAGGGCGACGATACGCTCAGCCGCTCCCGGCGCGCCGCCGGCAAAACGTTCGCTCGGCTAAACAAGGTCAAGGACGCGTTAGCCTACGGGAACACCCTGTTCACGCTTGGCCAAGCGGCGGTTCGTATGAAAACGCTTGGGAGCCAAACAACAAAAGAATCAAATGCACTCCGCGATTCACTGCTGCCAATGCATACACAGCTATTAGACCGCCTGAATGCGCAACTCAAAAACCCGCTGGTTCGGGACTGGATGGAGAAACGGGCCAAGGTTGATTGTTGAGATTGGAAATATTCAAAAACTCTCTACCGCCTCACAACGGACATTAACTGGGATGCCCTTTGACGCCGCGATGACATTGGTTTGAGCTTCTGATACCATCAACGGGGCATGCTGAGCGGTGCATATTATTGAACTTCTAACGGGTGATAAACGCTATGACAGCCTATGGTCTTGAACAGTTTATCGACGACGCCGAAGCGGTCGCTGGAAACAACCCGGAGCCTGTGGACTGCGTTCTGGCCATCGCGCCAATGATGCATCGGTTGCTGCGAGGCCAGCAAACATTCCTGCAGCCCCAGCATTTTCGGGACGATCCAGATCACTATGCGCGCAATGCCGTCCATATCGCCGAAGGTGACGGACTGTCGCTTTATACCCTTGTCTGGAATCCGGGGCAGTGGACACCAGTGCATGATCACGGCACCTGGGGCGTTGTCGGGGTCATCCGCGGCGTCCTGGAAGAACGTAACTTCATCCGCATGGATCACGAAAATCAATCCGATGCCGGCATCGTGCTGGCTCGGGGTGGTCCGATCCTGCTTGACGAAAACACAGTGACGACCTTTGTGCCCAACCCGGATCACATCCACAAGACCGGAGTCCCCGAAGATCGCGAGCAGACAGTCAGCCTGCACCTATACGGTCGGACGATGAACAGTTTCCACACCTATGATGTAGATGCCGCTACCCGTGAACGCATCGACGTGTTCCACAACGAAAGCTGAAACTTGGGAACGTTTGATATGGGTCAACAGGGGAAGAAAAGGCCTGCCCGGTTTGGGAACTTCCGGTTTTAGCCAGAGGCGGACCATAGGCAGGTGTTACAAAATAGAGTCAATATACTCTGGCGGAAATCCAAGATTTCTGAGAACAGTTTGGAGCTTTGCTGCGTATTGAATATTGACTTCATCGTCCCCCGGAACCTCAAGAAGATTGTAACACAAGGCGGGAATGGCATCCCCCTCAAGTGAATGTGCAACAACGGCTTCCGGTCGGTATTGCTCTAAGCCGGGTGCAGAATAAAGACGTTCAATCCCGGAATGGAAAAGCGCAAAAACCATTCCATATGTTCGTGCATTACGGCGAGGAACGAGCGTCGCGCGATTTCCAATCACCAGCGCATGTTCATCAACATAGGCGAGACGCGGGTTCTCTGCGACAACCCCGCTATCACGGAGAATGTCGCGATCCATAAAAAGACCGTAAAAGAAACAATCCACATGCCGTTCGGGCATTTGACCTCCGATAATCATTATAGAAAACGGGACTTCCGTATTGGGTCAAACTGAGACGTTTTCACCGGTGGTATTTGACGTTCGCATTCCCCCGATAATCGGAAGTCAAATTCGGTAACTTGGGCTTGGCATCGTTTCCTTCAGGTTCTGAATTCCAGTAGGTAGTATGTCCGTGGATCACTGTCTGGCGGCACCATCTTCGCGGCAACTGACACTGACAATCCCGCAGACTCAGCGAGCGAAACGACATCATTAATTTCGGGATAGTTGGCTTTAGTCATCAAAATCCGCCCTCCGTTGTTGAGATGGCTCGGCGCATCAGAGAAAAAAGATTGGTGCGTTCGAAATCCGGTATCCCATTGGGCCGCTTCGACGACATCTCCCGCTGTTGCGCTTCGACCAGGAAGATTGGCTAGGATCAAATCAAACATCTCGGTCCCAGAGATTGCCGAAAATCCATCTGACACCCGTACATCGATTGAGTTCTTCATATCGTGTTCATCTACATTCAAATCTGTATTTCGGACGGCGTCTGGGTTCAGGTCAACTGCAACAACCTTCCTTGCACCCATACGCACAGCAAATACTGCAAGAGCACCCGTTCCCGTGCCAACGTCGAGAACTTTCGCTCCGGATTGGATGTGAAGATTTTCGACTAAAAACTGAGTGTCACTACGTGGAGGAAATACATTTGGCAGGACTGTAAAGGACTGTCCGCAACACTCAACTTTCAGTCCCTCGAGCGGTAAGTTTCGCCACTCTTGTTGTTGCCTAACCTGATCTCTGGAGATCTGTTCAAGTTCAGCCTTTCCAAGTGTTTTAATATGGATCGTCATGAGTTTATTCTACCTGGAATCCGTCCAATGCCAATGTCTTGGTCAGTGTTAACGTTGGAAACTTGAATGTCCGCTTCGGGTCAACAGGAGAAGAAAATGCCTGCCCGGATCGATGTCCGTTCTACCCCCTCATAACGGGCATCGAATTTGAAAATGCTGATTTCGTGCGGATGGCTTCCGCTTTCCTCCCAATAGCGGACCAAAACAGACCAGTCTGGGAACTTCCGAAATTAGCCAATAGCCGACGTTAAGCAGACCTTTGAACGTTTCGGCGATAGGTCGCAGGCGGGGACCGGAAGTGTTTTTTGAACACCCGGCTGAAAGCTGCTTCGGACTGGTAACCCGCATCTTCGGCGACCTCGATGATCGGGGTGTTGGATTCGATTAAGGCCTGCCGGGCGATCTGCATGCGCCAATGGGTTATGTAGCCGCCCGGCGTCATACAGACCAGCCGGGTGAATTTTGTCGCGAATGACGTACGCGACATACCGGCAATCTTAGCCAAATCTTCGAGCGTCCAGCGGAACACGAGGTTTTTGTGAAAGGCGCTTAAAGCGCGGGCAATGTTTGGATCGGAAAATCCGGCCAAAACAGGTTTATCAACGCCGTCGGTATTCAGGTAGGTGCGCAGTGCCTGGGCAAATATTATTTCCGATAACTTGAGGGCAATCAGATCGCCGCCCATCTGGTGGCGCCCGGCTTCAGCGCCAATAACTTTTAATGTGCTCTCCATCCAGCGACCGGCCGGCTCCTCATACCCCTTAATATGGATATAGGGCGGCAAAGCATCGATCAGTGGATGATTGGAATTTTCATCGAAGGCAAAATGACCGCAAACCAGCTGTGTTTCGTGATTGCTCCCCGGCTCACCATAAACCAGCGTGCCACTGCCGGTGAAACCGGATTGTTCGATAACGCTGTCGAGCAGCCGCGCGGTGAACTCGGTTTTTGGATCACAGAAAAGCGTATGGCTGGCGCCGTGGGTAATGATGATCAAGTCTCCTTGTTCAAGCAACACGGGGTCGGCCTCACCATTCACCCGAACGAAACACCCACCCTTATGGGCATAGTGAAAACGCGAGACGTTTTCAAAGGACGGAACCGTGATGCTCCACGGGGAGGTGAAGGACGTGCGGAAATACAAGGTTCCTTCAAGCCGCATGCGCGACAAAATATCACTGATCAGATCCATATTTTTCTCCTGAACAGTGAACCTAAACGGTTTCGCAATGAATGGGAATATATCTGAACGATCTATCAAGTTATTTGAGTTTGTAGTCATTACAAAAACAAAATTTATATATTTAAATGAACTCGTGAACGGGATGATCCGAACACGTCAAACTGAAAAACCACAAAAGGATAAATCTTATGCTGAAGAAAAAGACACTGATTGCGCTCGGGATCGCCGTATTGATGGGCCAGGGAATGGCTGTGGGAGCTGCAAGTGCTAAAACACCCGCCGAACTTAATGACCTGGAAATCGCCCATGTCGCCTATATTGCAGACAATATTGACATTCGCTACGCCCACCTCGCCATGGCGATTTCTAAGAACAAAGCCATTCACGAATTTGCCAAAACTATGATCCGCGACCATACAGCCGTAAATGAACAGGCCCTCGCCCTGCTGGCCAAATTGGGAGCCGCGCCACAGGACAATTTTCTCAGCCAATCGCTACAAGAGGGTGCAACAAAAAAGATTGACGAGATGAGCAAGCTAAGAGGCTCGGCGTTCGATAAACATTACGCCGAAAACGAGCTCGCCTATCACATGGCCGTTAATGATCTTGTCGAAAACTCTTTTATCCCAAACATTGAAAACGCCGAGGTTAAGGCGCTGTTCGAAGCCGGTTTGCAAATTTTTAAGGCACACGAAGAGCACGCCCGCATGATGGTAAAGAACACTCAATAATGGTTTTCATCACCAGACGCAGCGTCATATTGAGCGCCGTGGCAGCATTGTCTGCCACGGCTACCCTCTTCACCCACCCTCGGTCTTGGGCAGCCCATAATCCGAAATCGGCAGAACATGTTGTCATCATCGAAAAATTTCGTTTTGTCCCGGCCATCTTACGCGTGCACCCGAACGACACGATTACCTGGGCCAATCACGACATCACTTCGCATACAGCAACCGCCAAGGACAAAAGTTGGGACACCGGCGAAATCAAAAAAGGCCAATCCAAAAGCCTGAAAATCACTGCCGATACGGAAATGGCCTATTTTTGCCGCTTCCACCCCGGCATGAAAGCAAGTCTTGAGATCATTATTGAAAACTAAATATCCGTTATGGGTCAACAGGAGAAGAAAATTCCTGCCTGGATTCTGGTCCGGTCTACCCTCTCATAACGGACATCGACTTTGAAAATGGGGATTTCGTGCGGATGACTTCCGCCTTCCGCCCAACAGCGGGCCAACTTCATAACGCGCATTGTCTGCTAAGGTTTGTCATCTCAACTGATTGCTGCATCACATCAATATATGAAATTCCCAGGTGATGCTGAACGGGTTGTTGAACGAAGCGCCCTCCTTTTTTGCATCAAAAGGAGGGCACATGTCTTAATCCATTTTCATCTAATGGATTACTTGGATTTTGGCAGGATACTGAGATAGGTCAAGATATCCGCTGGAACTTGGCGGTTGAGCGCTCGAAGCGCCGGCATAGGTTCGCCAGGGTGTCCATTCAAAATCTTATGAAGCACTTCCTGTGGGTTTCCCATTTGCTTGCCAAGAGTTTTCTTCATGTCCATCGGCTGGTCGCCATTAGCACCGTGACATCCGGCGCAGATCGTATCGTAGTATTCCTTACCCTTGCCTGCGTTACCCTTTGGCGCTTTGGTCGAATAGTCGATGTATTTTGTCATGTCGACCTGGCCCTTGGACACAAATAGCGCAAGATCATTGAAGTCTTTATCACCCATCTTGCCTGCGTAGCCATGGGTGCTGTCTTTCAGGACGGCAATGATCTTGGCGACGTCAGCGCCTATCATGCCATTAACACCCTTGATCCCAGTTTTGTAGGAACCAGAAGCATATGCACCATCTTTGCCTAGACCGTCCCAACCATGGCAGGACTTGCAACGATGTGTCGCATTGCCCTTTTTCTTTGTGTTAGAGCTTGGCCAGGACATGTGAGTATCCTTTGGTGTCGGTGCCTTTATCACCTTGAACCACTTGTCATAAAGTTTGCCCCCTTGCGCAACCTTACCTTCATCAGCCGTTACGGGTGTTGCTGTGAGTAAAGCCGGTAGGGTCAGTGCCAATAGTCCAATGAGGCCGAACGTCTTGGTAAATGATCTGGAAATAGCCATTTCTCTTCTCCTGTTCTCAGGTTCTCCGAGCGAACCCCTAGTGGCCTAATATGAAACGATAGGCATCACAAAATTCTCCGGCGTTGACATAAATCATCGCGCGTCAGTTCATTTCGAGTTAATAAACAAAAGTTTATTCTCGATAAACTAGAGTTTGTCCTCAATGAACAAAGGTTTATCGAATAATTTTCAATTCATCTGAGTTCACTGCAAGTTCATCGTTTGCAGAATCGTTCGAAAGGTGGAATTTGGTATGTTGAAGAAGACTTTTTCGACGTTTCGTAACCCTTGGCAGATCGCGGGTCTAGGGGTTTCCTTGGTGGTCATGTTTGTTTGCGAGTCTTTTTTGATGTTTGATGTGATTGTGGAAGGCTTCGATATTAAGGTTGAATTTTATGAGAAAATTCATATTCCGGTTGAAGCCACGGCAGTTTTCGCTCTCGCCGTTACCTTGTTGTTTACGGGCGTAACCTTTCTACGCCTTCTTCGCGAGAATCGTGAATTCCGTTCCGCCGCGGGCATCGCGTCTGGTGAGTTCGTACGTATCATGGAGGAAAAGTTCACCGAGTGGCATCTTTCGGTGATAGAACGCGAAATTGCACTGCTGCTAATTAAGGGGTTATCTATTCAGGAGATCGTTGAAATAAGAACTACACGACCAGGAACCGTCAAAAGTCAGAGCAATTCCATTTACCGGAAAGCCGGGGTCAAGGGCCGCAACGAATTGGTTGCCTATTTCGTCGAAGACCTAATGTTGGGGCAGGAACTGGTGCCATAAGGCAGTGTCAAAATCCGTTGCTCGTAGAAGAAAATGCACCTCCCCGCCACACTGATTGATCTACACCAGCTTCGTCAGTGGCGCATCTAAACACGCGGTGAAGGGCCACCTTCAATAAGAATAAAACAAAAGTTGAATGACCTGATGGCTGATCCCAGTGCCTCCGTTGGGTCAAAATGCGAAGGTTTCACCAGCGGTATTTGACTTCCGCTTAGCGCCTGAGAACGGAAGTTAAAAGGGAGCGTTAGTAACATCCAGTTTTAGCCATTATCTGACTAAAATTATTTACGTAGTGAAATAATGGAATACGATTTGACAGGGTAGACGAAAATATGAAGAGTTGTTGGTTAAACATATATTGGGGTCGTCTGAGAGTGAATATCATTGGAAAAACCATCACCTCGTTACCGGCTGTAATCATGATGGCAGCAATAGTTTTAGCTGCTCCCGCCTATTCCCAAAATCAACCAGATATCCACACCCACGTTAACAAACTGATTGCCAAATACTCATACGCGGCCAATTCCATGACTAATTCTCAGGTCGCTGATTTGTTCAACCGACAAAATTTTAAGCGTAACCTGGATGCGTACCCCGTTGGAGAACTCACCGACGGATTTAAATGGAAAGTTGGAATGAGCCGAAAATTTGTCGGACCTCTAAGCAAACTTCCAATCAATTCTCCATTTGGCGATTATATCCCGTTACCGAAAGGAGTCGTTCTAGACAAAAATAAAACCTATCGAATTGGGTTTGCCTTTCATGGAGCGAGCCACCCTTGGCTTATCAGTCTCGCCGATACGGCTGTCCATGAGGCCAATCTACATCCAAATGTAAATATTGAAGTGTACGATGCTGAATTTGACAACGCGAAGATGGCGGCAAAAATTGATAAATGGATCGCCGAAAAAATCGACGCAATTGTGCTTTGGCCTGTGCAGGAAGAACCAATGGGTCCTCCAGTAGATCGGGCCGAAGATGCCGGAATTCCTGTTGTTAGTCTTGATCGACGAACGTCTTCAAAAAAAATTAGTTCTGAAATTCTTGGCAACTTCTATTCAAACGGTCTCCAGCAAGGCCTTTACCTCAACCATATAACAGGCGGCAAGGGCTCCATGATCCTCAACAGGAAGGCTCTGGGAAGCACCGCAGACTCGATGCGTACTGGAGCTTTTTTATCCGTAGTGGGAGGCAAAGAATACAATATTCTGGCCTCTTTCCATACGAACAGTCAGCGGCAAAAAGCATTTACTGCCACAAAGGAAGCGTTGAATACCTACTCCGATATTGACATTGTTTTTAATACAGGCGGTGAGGAAGCATTAGGTGCCCTTGATGCAACTCGCCATGCTAGACGTCTACAAAACAAGGGCAGCGGCAAGAGAGTTGTTTTTTTAGCAAACGATGATTCTAAAGAGGCCCTTCGAGAGGTTAGAAATGGGAAAATTGGTGTAGTGGTTCCCTACACTCCATTATTGGGAGGGATTGGTGTTAGAGTCGCCCTTAAACACATCGGCCATAAGGAAGGTCTGATTCCAACTCGACCTCCTCGCCACGTCATCACGCCAAACTTGCCAATGATTACAAGAAACAAAATTGTTATTGATGGCATTCAAACTGTAACACCAGACGAATGGATTTATGCCTACGGTCCCGAACCTATGACATTGGCAACTATCGAAGCAACAAGTGAGCGAGTTCGGGTTGCAGACCGATTGATAGACAAAAAAGAGCCTGGTTGGTTTATTGAGTTATCTCGAATGGCAGCGTCTAAATGCGGCGCGAAAGCGAGTTTTGAGTTTGTGCCATGGGCGCGTGCCCTCAGATACCTTGAAAAAGGATTAGTAGAAGGGGTCTTCAATAGTAGCTTTAGTACCGCAAGAACCAAATATGGGGTTTATCCGCTTAAAAACAATATGCCAGATGAAGATCGTGCTTCTAATCGATATGCTTACTACATTTATAGAAGTATCAATTCTGAACATTCTTCTCTTCTCGATGACGTTAAACTCAGTGGGCGTTCGGTCGTTGTCGAACGAGAATCCGCTATCATCCCAGAACTCAAAAATCGAGACGCTTATGTGGCAACTACGAACAAATATCTCTCAATGTTGCGAATGGTGGCTGGTGGGCGGGTCGATGCGGCGGCCGGAATTGGAAGCCATTTTGATAATATTCTATCCAATAATCCAGCACTCGCAGCTAAAATCAAGAAAGTCAAAATACCTATCAAAAAGAAAGTTGGGTATGTGATGTTCTCAAAACAATTTTACGCCAAACACCAAGGCATTTCTGAGTGTTTTTGGACAACTTCGGCGGATCTACGCAAAACCGATTGGTTTGAGAAACTGCGTTCAACATACTCTCGATAAGAATTTGCGACGGTCGTCCGGTTAGGGTCCATATGAGAAGAAAAAACCTGCCCCGATTGAGGTCCGTTCACCCCCCCTCATAACGGATATCGAATTTGAAAATGCAGATTTCGTTCGAATAACTTCCGCTTTCCGCCCAACAGCGGACCAAAATAGATCGGCTTGAGAACTTCCGAAATTAGCCAATGGGAGACATTCTCAGATCACGGAAACGCTCCGAATTTTGGCATCAAGATATCTGGGGAATGGATGCTCTGAACGCGGCTCTGTTATGAACTTACCTCGATATCCAACTTCTACAAAATCAAGAATGTTGGTTCGATTTTCTCATTTCCGATCGTAAAACTAAAAATTCCAATGGCGAAATTAACTATTTGATCGTCCTCCGAACAGGGGAACAATAATGATTCAACAATCCGGTATTTTATGTATCCGAATTCGCTAATTTCGTCTGATCGGAACGTGTATGCAATTTTTTTCTGAAGATAGACTTGTCTAAAACAATCCAAAATTTCATCTTTGAAAATTCCGGGATAAACGTCTTCCATTTTCTTGCCGGTGACGTTTTGACCATAGTTTTCATCAAGTTTTGTTCCTGAAAAATGGTACAGTAACCCATCATCAATTCCATTTTTGAAATTGAAGACCCATACGTGTGGGACAAGACGGGGAACCTTCATTAAATCCAATTTCTTGTAATCAGGAAAAGTTTTGCTTCCTTTGGATTCAATCAAGAACTCAGTGAATTCCAACTTACTGGAACTGACACCCAAACTTTCGATTTTTTTAACGTCAATCATCACCAATTCCTACATTGCCCATCCTACTCAGTATCGGCATGCCTCAAGAATCACTAACGAAAACAAGTCACACAACACACTAACGTAGTACCCGTGCCAATACCTAGCGCATTCATCAGGCACAGGGGGAAACTTGACATGGATTGAGGCCGCTTCGGGTCAATAAGAGAAGAAAGCGCCTGCCCCGATTGAGGTCCGTTCAACCCCCTCATAACGGATATCGAATTTGAAAATGCAGATTTCGTGCGGATGGCTTCCGCTTTCCGCCCAACAGCGGACCAAAATAGATCGGCTTGAGAACTTCCGAATCTAGCCAATAGGAGACATTGGGGATTTTACGAAATTCATTGATAAAGCAACGTATCACGCCAGAGAACAGCCCACACCAATACTGGAATCGATACGATAAAGTAAATTGATATTATGGCTATCACACTAGATTCACCGCGCTGCTTTGCCCGATTGTTGACAAAAATGGCAATGCCAGCAGACACAACACTGATCCCTATGGAGGCGCCCAGAAAAATCAATTTAGACACCTATAACTCGTTCCGGCGGAAAAGTGACGGAGACCGCCGTTCCTACGCCAACCTCACTCTCAATCTCTAGCTTGCCGTCATGCCGCTCCATCAACGCTATAGCCAGAGGTAGGCCGAGTCCCGTGCCCTCGTGGGCATGAGTATGATCGTTACGAACCTGGCCAAATTTTTCCAGCACTTTAGGGATGTCTTCTTTGGCAATACCGATGCCAGTATCTTTGACAGTCAGAATTACCTGGCCTTTTCTATCAGTTAAGCCAGTGACGGTAATTGTACCTCCTTCGGGAGTGAACTTGATGCTGTTGACGATGAGGTTTAGTAGAATCTGTTTCAAGCGCAACGGATCACCTTGAAGTGAAGGAAGGTCCGCGGCCACATTAAACATGAGGTTTAACTTCGCCTCTTCGGTCCGACTGGCCACCATCGTTTTGCAGGTGGCTACCATCGCTACTAAATTCACCACTTCCTCCTGGATATCGACTTCTCCGGTCTCCACCTTCGATATATCGAGAATGTCGGAAATTATTCCCAGCAGATGTTCACCTGAGTCATTAATATCTTTTGCATAACTCTGGTATGCATCCTGAATTGGAGGGCCGAGCATCGCATCCATAATCATATTGGAAAAGCCTATTATGGCATTTAACGGGGTACGTAGCTCATGACTCATCGTTGCTAGGAACTCTGACTTGGCCTGATTTGCCCGCTCAGCGTCGACAAGCGCAATGCGCAGAGTTTCTTCCGCTAATAGACGTTCTGATATATCCTGCATCACCACAGTGAAAATTTTCTCTCCCGCAAGGTCGAGTTTGGATATTGCCGCGGAAGCTGGAAATTCACTTCCGTCTTTTCTTAGCCCAATTACATGCATGCGTTTCTCATTTGATCGATATGTATGTGTCGATTGGTCAAATTTCGTTACATGGGCGTTGTGTTCCTCGCGGAACCTTTCCGGCATAAGAAAGTGAATTGAGGTCCCCAAAACTTCATTTTCTTTGTAGCCAAATGTCCTTTCCGCACCCTGATTGAATAATTGAATTCTCATATCTTCACCAATTGTGATCACCGCTTCTGGTGCAAGAGTGAAAATTTCTTTTAACCTGATTTCTGACTTTCTTGCCTCCTCTTCAGCCTGTTTTAGTGCTGTAACATTTACGAAGGAAACTGCGGTCCCTCCCTCCGGCGTATGGTTCTCTTTCAACAAGTACCATTCACCATTTTCAAATTGACGAACAACCGGATCGAGAGTGTTTTTGTGAGCGCGCATCCTTTCAGCGATAAACTCCTCTTCACGCCCTACGGCCTCCATGATGCTTCCTTTGGCAACATTCTCACGAAGCATTTCTTCAAATGTTCCGCCGCGCATCATCACCTGTTTGACGCCTGGGCGAAGGCGTTCGTATTGAGAATTATAGGCAATCAGACGGTCATCGGCGTCAAACAAGGCAAGCCCCTCCTGCAAACTGTCAACGGCACCCGTTAAACGTTCCTCGCTTTTACGCAGAGCGCGCTCCGAATTCACAATTTCTTTCTCGCGCCGTTTGGCCCAAACACTAAGCCAAATCAGTCCACTTATTCCAAACAACCAAACAATCGAGTGGGACACAACGAAGGTAGGAAACGCACCGCCGTCAGACTCGAAATAATGATAGCGAATATCATTATGCGTGAGCTGTGTTCTGATTTCATTCTGATCAGGACCGCCAGCTTCAAAGGATAAAACAAGATCGAACAGCTTCTCAGTATCTTCAGCAAGGTGGTAGTTCCAGTATAGCGAACCACAAATTACCGCAGTCCACCCGATCGCAAGGAGAAACACAAAGCGGGAAAATGTCGATCGAGTTCTTGTACCTAACGCTGTTTTCAAAGCTTCGGTCCTGCTGTCGAAAGGATATTGTACTCGTACGATCATGGTGGTGTCTACGGCGCATTGATTGCAATGGTATTCATGTAATGCTTGGCTGGGATTATGAAAATTGGCTTGGCGTGCAGTTGGTTTTAGCTGTCAGCAAATGAAGCTGTTGCAATTTGACGAAGTTAATTGCCGCTCTTGGTCAATCGTCAATAAACCTGATACGAACCCACAAATAATATGGATAAATGTTATCCGAGTATTTGGAGCTGACCGACAATCTGGTGCTTCCAAAGTCAGTTGGTCAGGCCGAGTGGATAACACTATCGTTGGCTGCGAGGTGTTCCAGAAAAACCGCATCCGACTTTTTATCGCTGATTTCGGCATCGGGGTCCGACAGGGGAAAAGTCGCTCAAGATCGCTTTCGATAAAGTGAAAATGATTGATCAGCAGCAACTTTTTCTCTGCGCATTCTATCATCGTGCGCACCACCTCGATGGATGGCTAACAAAGGATTGCAGTTCTTAGCGCGTTGGGTCCGCTTAGGGTCACGAAGAGAAGTTATGGTAGCGGTAGAATTATGTCCGTTTAGCAACGCATAACGGACACCAATTCCGGGTTTGCATACGATACTTAAATGCAGCCCCCCTACTCCCACTTACCTTCTACGACCCGAATTTGCGGCTACACGATCCCAATCCCATTGGGATATTGTCATGTTTCAAAGCTCTTGCTCTCCAGATCTTTTCAAGGCAAATAACTGCATAACGCAGCTATTTTATGCTTTTATTCCTTTTTTCTTTACTTTTTATGGTTTTCATGCTTTGTTATCGGCCTCGACGGAGTTTGCCTGGCGAGTTGTTTGTTGTATGCGGTTTTGAATATCGCCGATAGACCGTACCAGTGAAACCGGACTGCCGTATGAGCAGTTTCGGGAATCATCTGAATAGGGATTTTGAAAAACATCTGATTTTGTCTGAATTCATCTGATTCCATCTGTTTTTATCTGTATGAACGATCCCTACTCTGCGACTGTATCTCATACAAAACCCGTCAATCAGGAGACCGACATGGCCATCACCCGCGTAGCTTCCATTAGCAAAGGCCGTTCGCCTGCTGTCAGTTTTAACGGGATCGTCTATGCGGTGGCGACGGCGCTTAGTGACTCATCTTCCGTCGCCGAGCAGACCCGCCTCACACTGGCGCTGATTGATAAGAACCTGGAAGCGGCGGGCAGTGACAAGACCCGCATCCTGCAAGCTACCGTCTACCTGCCCGACATGTCGACAAAGGCGGAGATGGATGAGGTTTGGTGTGACTGGATCGGTGGTCCTGAAAACTGGCCGCAGCGGGCCTGCGTCGGGGCCGATCTGGCCGACAATGACCTGGTTGAAATTGTTGTTGTTGCGGCCTCTTCTTAAAGCCGGTAGACGCGCCTCGCCGTGTCGTGAAACAGTTTTGCTTTTTCGTCTGCTGAATAGCTGGCGGCAAAACGTTTGAAGGAATTCCAGAGCACGTTATAGCTGCAGGTCACGCTGTCGACGGGGAAGTTTGATTCGAACATGCAGCGATCAATACCGAACAGATTGATCATGTAGTCGTAATATCTGCGCGTGGCCTGCATCAGTTCTTCACTGGATGGCGGCTTCGCATTCATGTGCCAGCCAAATCCATTTTCCGGCATGTTGATGCCGCCGAGCTTGGCCATGACATTGTCGCATTTTGCCAGTTCGGTGACGTCGCCTTTCCATTTCTCAAACACTTCATCCCCATGACCCGCATAAGGGCCGACGCCCAAGGGAACACCGAAGTGATTGAGGATGATGGTGATGCCAGGGTAGGCACGCGCGAGATCGGCGAGGTCGGGGATTTGCGGATGGTAGCACCAGATATCAAGGCTGAGGCCAAACTTCTCAAGCTGCGCCACGCCTTCACGGTAGCTTTCATTCAACAGCATATACTGCCCGGGCTTGGTGCGGATATCGGGCAGCTCCTCACATGCATCCCAGGAAACGCCATGGCGGATACCGCGAAAGCGCCCGCCGCCTGCCTGAATATGGGCGGCCAGTACAGGCTCCACTGCGGCACCCAACGTCAGGTCGACAGAGCCGACAATGCCTGCGGCAACCCGGCATGGCCCGTACAGCCCTGAGGCGCTCATCGCCGCAATGCCGTTGACAAATTCAGTCTCGCCAACCGGCTTCATGGCATATTCGCCATCCGCCTTATACATGGCAGCGCATTCGATGAAGACGGTGGACTGAACGTTATGCCCGCAACCAACATCTGCCAAGATCTCGTCAAAGCCATAACGCGGGGCAACTCTTGCCGGCTGGTCGATCCATAAATGATGGTGCGGATCACATATCCTGAGCTCGGGCTCCAGCGTTTCTTCTGTTGTGAGAGCCAGCCATTCTGTATTTTTCGCCATGGGAACCTTCCGCGCATTAATGTGACAAGAGCAAACTCTACCCTTGCCGGACCGTTTACGAAACTGGATTATTTTCAAACGCCGGGATACACGTAGATATCAGTGTTTCAACCAATCCGGTGCCCCGATGACCGTCAACTCATATGTCAGCCACCTTGAATGCAGCGCCACTGGCGAGCGTTATGAGCATGACCGTCTTCACGGCCTGTCACGTACCGGCGCGCCACTGCTGGTACGCTACGACCTTCCCGCCATCGCCGCCGCCGTCAACAAAGCGGACCTCGCAAACCGTGCACCTGATATGTGGCGTTATCGTGAGTTCCTTCCCCTGCCCCATGAAATGACACCGGTGTCGCTCGGCGAGCCGATAACGCCGTTAATCCGGCTGGGCGATACGCAGGCTTATATCAAAGACGAAGGGCGTTTGCCGACCGGGTCTTTCAAAGCTCGTGGCATGGCCGTCGCGGTCAGTATGGCAAAGCATTTTGGACGCACCAGATTAGCCGCCCCAACGGCGGGCAACGCGGGTGCTGCAGCAGCGGCGTATGGTGCGCTCGCCGGGATGGAGGTGTTTGTCTTCACGCCGGACGACACCCCGGACGTCACACTTCGTGAAATTGCCTACCATGGTGCGCGGGTGTTTCGAGTCAATGGCCTGATCAATGCCTGCGCCGGGATTGTCCGGGGCGGTACCGACGTTATGGGCTGGCATGATCTCTCGACCCTGGAAGAGCCATATCGGATCGAGGGCAAAAAAACCATGGGGCTTGAACTTGCCGAACAGCTCGGCTGGGCCCTGCCCGATGTGATCTATTACCCGACCGGCGGCGGCACCGGCTTTATTGGCATGTGGAAAGCCTTTGATGAACTGAAGGCCATCGGCTGGATTGACGCCAAACGCCCGCGCATGGTTGCGGTGCAGGCGACCGGTTGTCATCCGATCGTGCGCGCGGCCGACCAAGGCCTCGATCACGTGCCCGAACCCTGGGCCCCCGTGGAAAGCCAGGTCCACGGCATTCGTGTGCCGAAACCGCTTGGGGACCGCCTGATCATGAACGTCATCCGGGAAAGTAATGGTTTCGGCTCGATCGCGTCAGATGAAGACGCTGATAAAGCACGGCGCGACGTCATTGAAAGCGATGGCACCCACCTTTCCCCCGAAGGCGCACTCTGCTACGCCGCCTACCAGGGTGATCTGGCGGCAGGGCGGGTCAGTCCGGAGGCGCATGTGATCCTGTTCAACACCGCGACGGGCTTCAAATCACCCATGCCTGAGGCGGCCTGCTCGACTTTGGATGCCAATGCCCCCATCAACTACGATGCCTTATCATCATGAAAAATGAAACCGCCCAATAATGAATTCTCCTGTTCATTCCCCCCAAATTGACGTTGTGCTGCTTGATCTCGGCGGCATTATCGTCGAATTGGGAGGGGCTGACAGGCACGGTATTCTGGTCGGTACAGACTGTGTCGAAGAAATCGTTGCCATTTGGTCGTCATGTTCGATTGTCCAGACATATGAAAGCGGGCTTTTGTCGACTGATGAGTTCGCAAGGGGGATGATTGCCCGCTATGGGCTGGCCCTCAAACCGTCTGAATTTCTATCGGCCTATTGCGATTGGGTGATCGGGCCCTACCCCGGCGCAAAAGATCTTGTCAGTGATATTGCACTCAATGTCAGATGCGCTTGTTTCAGCAATATTGGCGAACTTCACTGGCACCATCAAAACACCACAATGCAAATCGATAAAATGTTCGACACTTGCTTTTTGTCATTCAAACTCGGGTTAACCAAACCTGACCCATCCGCATTTATCGCAGTCGCACAAGAACTGGAATGCGATCCGGCCAGAATTCTATTCCTTGATGACAGCCCTCTTAATGTCGACGGTGCTCGGCTGGCCGGTTTCATTTCCCATAAGGTTGACGGCCCCGCTGAAACGCGGGAACTGTTGATGTCGATGGGGTTGTTATCAAAACCCTAGCGGTATCCGAGCATTGTGGTCTGAGAATCTTATCCACCGCGCAGCCGAAACATTCCGTTTTCATCCCCATGTTCCACAGGGGTGTGGATCGTATATGGATTGTCGGATTTCGACTTGGCCCGTATGATAGGCTCAAGTTCGAAAGCGAGGGTGGACCGCAAGGAAAACCGGAGTGATCGGGCCTGATCGGAAATCCCAGGGACTCTTCGGAGTATAAAGGAATTCTGATTTGAAGCGGCTCCCCGGGCAACCGGTGGAGCCGCTCCTGATTCCGGGATGCCTCTTCTTAACGCCGCAGTTACGCGCGCATTTCCGATAACCGTTTTCCGATGCAAAATAATCGACTATCATCAATTCAGGCTTTGAGCGCCATGTAGATAATATCGATCAAGACGTATCAAAGGGGCTGAAACATGCGTTATTTTCGGGTGTTTATTGGAATTCTGTTCGTAGCGATCACAAGCGTGGGCCCGGCACAAGCCGATGCGATTATCAGTGGCCCCGTTTGCATTATTGACGGCAATAACCTTCAGGTCGGCGGAAAAACCAAAAACAAAAAGTGCTGGGGTGGCATTAATGTTCGCCTGCACGGGAGCATTGCACCGAACCTGGATGATGTTTGCAACAACTCTATTGGGATCGCCTGGAACTGTGGCAAGGCCGCGAAAAATGCACTTTCGAAAATGATCAGGATGAACGCCATCAGCTGCTACCATATTGATGGCGAGTTTGCGAACGGCACTCCTGTTGCGACCTGCCTGTCGGGGCATTCAGATGTTTCGATGGAACTGGTCAAGTCCGGAATGGCGAAAGCGGCGCACGATCAAAGCAAACGTTACCTACTTGAAGAAGAAGATGCGAAAAAAAGAAAACGCGGGCTCTGGAAATAAATTGTTCTAGCTTCTGTGCCTGCGATCCTCTTTGCTCCGCTCAACCATGGCGTCCGGGATCAGTTTATCCATCAGCTGAAACGAATTCAGGCAGGCTTTGTGGAGGTTTTCTTCGAAATCCCCGCTTGCCGATTCACTTGAGGCGTCTGAGAGAGCCCGGATGACAACAAAAGGCAAGTTGTTGAGCGCACAGGTATAGCCAAACGCCGCCCCTTCCATCTCTGTCGCTAACGCCGCAAACTCACGTTGCAGCCAGCGTAGCATGTCAGTGTCTTGCACGAACTGGTCCCCGGAAGCGACGGTGCCGAGCATCAGGTTTGGTCCGTCATCTACGCCATCAAACGCGGAATCAAAGGCCATCGTCGCCTTCCCCACAAGGTCAGGGTCACATTCAATCAACCGGTCCCGTCCCGGCGTTTCCCCATGGCGGCGGCCGAAGGCCGTCAGGTCCATGTCGTATTGCACAACATGACTGGCGACAATCATGTCCCCCGCCTGCATGTTTGGCAGCAACCCGCCAGCGACCCCGCTAAACACAAGCTTTAGCGGGTGATAGAGATCGATCATCATCTGGGTACAGATGGTCGCGTTAACCTTGCCGATGCCCGATTGCGCGAGCGCGATATTAACACCTTTGTAATTGCCCTGCGTCACCGTGATTTCAGCGTGAATAGCATCTTTCACATCGGTCAGTTCGTTCAACAATAGCTGAACTTCCTCACTCATCGCGCCAATGACACCCAGCATTTTATTCTCCAATCGAGCTGCTTACATGGTTAGCAGTACATGACCAGCCGATTGAATTCCACTTGATTTATAAATACACCCGGGCAATGCTGCACGTATCAGGTGAAACAGCGAAAGGAGGTGATCCGATGTCTAAAGGGTTTAAAGGCTTTGTGGCCTTAACTGTCTTTGCGATGGGAACCATTGTGGGGAGCGCTGCATTTGCTGATTGCGCAGCTCACAAAACGACAACGGCAACCATCGACAGCTCAACACTTACCGCGTCGTCTACCACAACTGAGACGAAAAAACCGGCGAGTGGCGGTTAAGACCGCAGGCCTACAACCAATTACGATGGGAAAGGTCGCTCCGACGGGGCGGCCTTTTCTTTTGCGGCAAGCTTCTTAATCGCTTTGACGTTTGGCCCCGACTTCCGCCATCAATTGCTGCAGCGTCTCGTAAGGCTGCGCCCCGACCAGTCCCTGCCCGTTACCCACAAACGTCGGCACACCCGTTACCCCGTAACTACGTGACTTGGCCCAGTCCGCATCGACAGCATTTTTAAACCGGCGCTCCGCCAAAACCGCCCGCGCCTCCTGCTCATCAAGCCCGACGGATTTCACAACATCAATGATCACTTCAACATCCCCGACGTTGCGGCAATCAACGAAATAGGCCTCAAAAAATTTATCATGTATGGCATTGCCGCCAGGCTGTATTTCGGCCCAGCTTCCAATTTCCTGCGCAAGGCGGCTGTTATAGGTATGGCTACGCTCGTTATAAGGCAGCCCTTCCGCCTCCATCAGACCTTTCATGCGGGTGTTCTTCACTGCAATCTCTTCAGGCCCACAGCCAAACAAATCCTGCAACCTGCGCCCTTCGTCCGGGGTTTCGGGGTGCAGCGGAAAGTGAACCAACTGCACAACGATGTCGTAGTCCTGCTTGAGCTTCTTCACCCTGTTGTCGCCCAGATAACACCAGGGACAAACGTAATCAGTAAAGACTTCCAGAGTAACGGGATCAGGCATGTAAAAAGTCCATTCTTGCAGATGACTATATGCAATCTAGGCAGCAATCCAAAAAATGCAAATCAGAAGAGGCCGCGATGCAACACAATGCCGTGACAAGATTAGTGGACTTGGGAGCGATATAAAAAAAGCCCCGAAATTCGGAGCTTGGAGAAAGATTGCCGGCCCCTGCGAAATCCAAATACTACCAAGTTCGCCAAAATCGACCTATGAGAACACCCGCTCAGCTGGAAAAACAAGGGTCACCTCAGTGCCAACTTCGGGTTGGCTGTGAATTTCAATGGTGCCACCATGAATCTCTATCATTTTCTTGGCCAGAGGCAGTCCCAACCCGGTTCCCTTGTTCGCCCCCTCGTAGGCACTTTGCACCATTCCAAACGGCGTCAGTGCGGTCACAATTCCGTCTTCATCCATGCCAATTCCCGTGTCCGTCACAGTCAGCCGAAATACTCCTTTTTCAGTTATCGACCTAGCGATGCGGATAGAGCCATTGCTAGGGCTAAATTTGACGGCGTTGCCCAATAAATTCACAATGATCTGCTTTATCAGTCGGCTATCAGCAAACATCATCCGAGGGCCGCCGCCCTTCTCGTTTTCGATTGTGACCTGCGCTTCCTCCGCCTGCAGTTTCACCATGTGAACCGCGTCATCGAGCGCATCCTCAAAATCAAACTTCTGTTCATCAATTTCAAATCTGTCGGCTTCGATTGACGAAATATCAAGAATATCATTGATGATATCCAGTAGGTGTTTCCCGGACAGGTGAATGTCATCGGCGTATTCTTCATATTTCTTGTTGTTGAGTGGGCCAAAAGCCTGAATCTGCATCACTTTGGAAAATCCGATGATAGCGTTCAAAGGAGTTCTTAATTCGTGGCTCATGGATGCTAGGAATTCGCTTTTGGTTTTATTGGATGCGTCAGCCTGCCGCCTCAGATATGCCAGCGTATCAACCTGCGTTGCGATAGCCTTGAAGATACGTCTAACCAACGCCAGGAAGATCACTGCCCCCAAAAGGCTCAGCAGCAAAACACTTAGCCAAGCAGATGACAGTTCATCCTCTGTTTTCAGGTCCAGCGATTTTTGTCGATCATGTTCAGACTGAATAAAACGGATCAAGTCATGTTCAAAATTGCTGAACTGAGCCTCCAATTCATCGTACAGCCGCTTTTGGTGAAGCAACAATGCCAGATAATCGCGCCGAAGCACATAAAACCCGCCCTGATCAACGATGATTGTCTGATGCATTTCATCAATCGTATATCCGTCTCCGAACAGTGCTACCCGCAACGCCTCCAGTTCATCATTCCCAGTGCCCTTGCCACTCGTGCCACCGAGATTCAACGCGCCTATGTCCCGTTGTAACCGCTCCAGACCGGGTTTTAGTTTATTGTCTTTGATGTCGGCCAAATGATCATAGCGGTTTTCCCCGGCCAACACCTCGACCAGACGTTTAATGTCGGCGAGCTCACTGCGGAGGTTGCCACGGATGCCGCGAATATTATTAATATGAACTTCGACAATATCTTGGGCCAGTCGCTCCGCTTCCAATGAGTCTGCTTGACGGTATTTTTGTATTTGTAGCGCCGCGTGAATACGGTCGCGACCAATAATCCCGTCAACCAAAGCCTGGAACTGGGTCAGTCGACTTCGCACCTCGTTCAAGGATAGGTTTTTGGTAATGTCGTCCGCCAATTGGTCATACCGGGCACGCCACTGATGAACGCGGTGTTTCAGTGTTATAAATTTGAAGGCTTTGACTTCTAACGATTGCCATTTATTGGCTTCGCTATTGGGCAGGTCCCCAAAAACATCAGAAACGGCAACATAGAGATCCGCGATGGGTGTGTTTACGGCCTCGTTGGTCACCGCTTTGTCGTGATCAAGGATATTCACGATTGCCCTTCTCCCCTGACTGAGGAGCAATCTTATTTTGCCGGTCTTTTCGGCAAACCCAGCTTTTTCAACTGCCAGTTCCGCCCGGTGGTCGCGTTGTTTCAAAATACCCCACCCCATGGACAAATTCACCACCAGTGATGTCACGATGGTCAGGCCGACCAGTATCCACATCATTCTGACGATCCGCCGGGCTTCCGTGTGGTATTCCATCAGAGTTCTGCCCTATCGCCCAAGAAAGGACGAAATTTCGGACCAGTCGAAAGGGTTGAATTTTCCTCTTTGCAGAACCGTGGGCCAGACAACATGGCTTGCCTGATGGTTTTTTGGATCAAAATAGAGTTTACGACCGGTGCCCACATCAAATTCACGAAGCCCTTCCAGCGCACCAATAACTGATTCCCGGGTCGGCGCCTGACTAAGAGTTCTGAGCGCTCTGACAAGAATTTTGGAAGCAATATAGCCTTCCAGACTTCCAAAGGACGGAGGAGCATCTGAAGCAAATTTTTCCAGCGCCTTCTGGTATTCCCGGACAATCGGTAGGGATGTATCCGCTGGATGGGGAACGACTTGGGTAACAATAACGCCTTTTGCAGTCTCTCCCAGTTCTCCGGCCAAGGGTGCACTTCCGACAAAGGAAACATTTAGAAACAACGCCTCCACACCAGATTGTCGGGCCAGTTTGATGAACCGCGCACTGGGGGCATATGCACCGACCATGATGATGGCTCGTGGAGTGGGTTCCGCCAGCAATATATCTGCCAGCGCATTCTCCACCGCCAATGTATTGCGTTCATAACGGCTGTGGGTTATTGCCGTCTCGGATTTCAGTCCGTTTTTCAGCAATGCAGCAATACCACCGACATAGCCCGCGTCTCCATACCCGTCGCGCTGAGTGAAGAAAGCGACTTCTTCGGGTTTAACCCCTGCATGCTTGATCAATGCATCGACCATTGCCGATGTCTCCTCGGCATAACTGGCCCGGTAGTTGATGACATATCGATCCGGCGGTGATTTGCGTAAAACCCCGGCGCCGGTAAACGGCGCAAACAACAGCGTCTTTGATTCATTGGCAATGGGAATTGCTGAGATCGCCGTCGGAGTGCCGACATTACCAATAACCGCCAGCACATTTTCCTGTTCGATCAATTTGCGCATATTGGGCGCAGTTCGAGCCGGTTCGTAACCATCATCCAAGGCAATCAACTCAAGGCGGCGTCCATTAATTCCGCCACTTTCATTTTCTTCCGCCAGACAGATATTTACGCCAAGACGCATATTCTCACCCAACTCCGCAGCAGGGCCGGTGAGAGCCGTCGACATTCCGAGCAAAATTCTATCCGTGTTGGACGTATTCTGGGCAAGGGCACTGCTCGCAGGCGAAACTAGGAATAAGGCGGTGGCATAAAGGGCTATATATATCTTTGCGTATTTTGATACAGGCATCCAGTGACTCCACCGATTGTAGTACGCTTGACCCATAATCCAGATTATAAAACCAGTCAAACTGGATGCCCCCCATAGATAGGTCCGGTGTATATGTTAGTGCATGACCGGCTTTTGGTCCATCTGGACGATGATGATTGGGACCTCCGTCAACGAGTAGAAAATCTCACCGTTTAATAATTCCACTCTGAAGCCAGCATTAGAGCGATCGCAATATCCGTTCTCCTATCGGGAACCAGGCACGATATAAGCGGTCTTTGGGCCAGTAGCTTGCCTAATCGTAAACTCCGAACATAGACGTCCGTTTTCCGCGCAGTTTCGGACATAAACTCACTGTTCCGCGAGGTTCTGGAAAGTGCCAAGAGGAGGCATAGCCGTTTTCTAAAGCGATCCATATGTGCAGACTAAGCAAACATCCAAAGCAATTCTACAGATGGCTGTTTTTAATGAAATGTGTCCCATTGACCTTAAACTTGTCTGTGCTAACGATATTCATTCCAGCATTACAATCACCTGTTAGGTTCGTCGCTTATGGATCCCAAAGAAATTGAAAAAGCTTACAATCAGATCGCCCATCTCTGGGACAATAAAAGCTTCAATCAGGAAAATGGAATTTCCCAGCATCAACGGGCAATCGCATTTTCCAACAATCGTGGCCCTGCTCTGGATGTTGGCTGTGGCCGTAATAGCCGACTACGAGATTTATTATTAGACCATCAATATCTTCCTGAAGGTATTGACGTATCACGAACAATGGTCAATTTGGCTATCGATACCCAGCCAGAATTAACCTTTCATCATTCAGATATTTGCGCGTGGGAATTGCCGAAAAAATATGACTTCATCACGGCTTGGGATAGTATCTGGCATGTCCCACTAGAGCAGCATGAGAATGTATTAATAAAATTGTTTTCCGGCCTCACTATCGGAGGCGTATGTATATTCTCTGCTGGTGGTACGGATGAGCCAGAGGACCATGTGGATTCCACGATGGGCCCTGAGGTCTATTATTCAACTTTAGGTATTTCCAAAACTCTAGAGGTGATTGCCAATTCAGGGTGTGTATGTAGACATTTTGAATATGATCAGCACCCTCAATCACATGTTTATTATATTGTACAAAAAACCTGACTTTACCATAGGGGCTGAGTAAATCGGTCTCCTTTGGGCTGCACTCTTTTGTGTTATCTCGATGGCGGCTTAGGGTCAAAACAGAAGTCAGAGGTATCTCATATTCAGGTCCACCTCCCCCGCAACTCCGGACATATAGGAGGAGTAATTGCGCGGGCAGAAAGCGGGTCAATTATCACCAGGCGTCGTATCGAATGTCCCAATGGCCGCCTTCAAAACAAGGGAAGGTCTAGCTCTAAAAGAAACTTCAGCAAAGAATACAATTATGTGGTAGAAATATGCTATAAACGGTTGAATTGATATTTCATCTTTAGCTTAGGGGGGAAATCATGAACACAGTGAAAGATCAACTTGTTGGGGCCGTAATAGAGGGAAATACCTCTCAGGTCGCCAGTTTACTCAAATCCCAGGCGACAATGTTGAGGGTACCCCTTGGTCAAGAGGCGGCTGTAGGCGATTTTCTTTTTGCAGCGGAACCGGGAGTATTTACTAACCTGCTCCAGCAAGCGTCAGAGACTGAAAATTTGGACAAAGAACTGCAGGTTGTGTTTGCCGAGACCTCCACGGAGCTCAACAAAATCCGCGATTTGGAGCCGGAAAGTTTTGGTCGCTCTTCGGCAGCACTCGAACTCGTCAATTCTATTTGGACGAACGAAGCGGTATTGGAATCTCTGATGGTGGCCGAATCATTAGGCATGGCCAACATGTTTGTCGCCGAAGCCGGTGCTATCGATTTGATGTAGAAAATTGCTTGATTGACGAGCATCAAATGAACCAGGGCTCTCCGGCATCCGTGTATGACAATCCATCGAAGTGGTCGCATGAGGATATTGCGGATCTAAAAAAGCAGCTGGATCGGGAGTACGACTTGAATGATCTCCGTCCCGAAAACCTCGCGGCGGCTATTTTCATTTCAACTGGTTTTATGGGCGGTGACAGCGATCTCGGAACTGTTATTCGTCAAAGGCTTCTATCATATACGGTGAGCCACGCTGTGCGGACTTCCGCTTGGTATGCGGAGACGTACGGCCCAGATTTTTCTTCCGGTCCAATCGGTATACCGGAATTTGAATCATTACCTCTCATGGACAAAACAGCACTAATCGATCATGGGTCGGAGTTTTGGTGTCAGGCGGGAGATTTGGCGTTTTGCAGTTACACAAGCGGAACAACCACTAAACCAGTCGTCGTCGCCAGATCAGCGCAAGAACAAGCGTATATCAGCAACTTTTTCACCAGCATGCTTGGCTTCAGCAAATGGGATAAACGCCCCCAACGCGTCGTTCTTGACTCCGCAACGTGGACACACGGACAGCAAATTAGAGTCCCCGGCACCGGTTTTTCACTGCCGGTCAGTTTTGCGTCATCACCCGGGTATGAAGTCGCGTTGGATCTGCTGCAAAGAAAGTTTCCGCTATTCGGTGAATTGAGGCATATCGATACAATTTCGGGTGGGTTAATTGCTTTACTGGCCTTGACGGTTTTTCTAGAAGACCGGAATTTGCGACAGTTGAGTGAACCGATAGGCGCGCTGCACAGTACAAGTCACTATGTCACGGAAAAGTGCCGCCGCTTTCTGGAAGAGTTTTGGAATTGCGACCTGGTGGATCATTTTTCATTCACCGAAATATTTACAACTGCGACGCAGTGTCAACATTGTCATACTTATCATTTCGATTTTATGAGCTATCCTGAAGTCATTGATATAAAGAGCGGAAAAGCAAAACGTCTTGGACGTGGTAAGCTCGCTGTTACGGGGTTGTTTCCCTTCAGCCAGATGACGCCACTCATCAGATACTGTACCGGCGATCTGGTCGAAGTGAGAGAAGTAAGTTGTCCAACCGACAGCGTCGGGTATGTGTTTTTGGGGCGCCGTGAGAGCGCGGTTGATCTCTCGGATTATGATCGACCAGGGGAGTTTCTGTCAGGCGCTGAAATTTACGATATCATCGATGCGCTACCGGAATTATATCGCCCGAATATGCGTGGACCGTTACCGCGTTCGGTCCTCAATTTAAAAGGTATGCCAAACTTCCGGCTGCGAAACAGCGCTAAATGTATAGAGCTACAACTGGAATTAAACACTGAATTGGCAAACGATCAGAAACGTTTGACGGGTCTAAACGATCAGATTTTGAACCAACTCCAGTGCGGAAACCCAACGATCAATTCTCTCCTTGCTGAGGGTGACTTCAAATTATCTTTCCATTCTCCCGGGTCTCTGGATCTTGGACTGCAAAAGTTCATTCTGTGAATTGGAAGAAAGGGGGGCACGGTGGCTGAGATTTCAAGGGAGCATTTTCGCAACGACGAAGAACTGGACCTTAACAGCAAGCTGCTTCAGCGTTCAGTAAAAGTAAGGGTTGCGGAACTGATCGAAAAGGGTCGAACAAGCGCTCCGTTGGTCGTTGAACTAGATTTGACCACTGCCTGCAATCTCGTTTGTCCGGACTGCATCAGCATAGATGTCCTAAACAAGGGGGCGTTTAGTGCCGAACGACTTAGCAAGCTCACTGGAGAAATTTCATCAAGTGGCGTCCGCGCCGTCATATTGATCGGTGGCGGGGAGCCGCTGGCGCACCCGTCTGCAAGTCAAGTCATTGACGATTTGGCAGAAAAGGGAATTCAGGTCGGTGTGACGACAAATGGCACTTTGATTGACCGCCATTTCCACTCTCTCGCTAAGAATACGGCATGGGTCAGAGTATCAGTCGATGCTGCAACGCCTGAGACATTCCAATATTTTCGCCCAAGCGCCAACCGAGTGTCAAAGTTCAACTCAATCATTAAACAAATGAAAAATTTGTCGGAGGTCAAATCCGGTAGGCTCGGATATTCGTTCCTAATTCTAACAGATTTTGACGAAAACGGCGCAGCCCGCCGTTCGAATATGTCGGAAATCTTGGATGCAGGTATCCTCGCAAAGGAAATTGGGTGTGACTATTTCGAAGTCAAACCCTCGTACGATTTTAGCCACTTTTTGATGGAGCAACCGGAAGAATTACGCGAACACGCCAAAACCCAAATAGAACAGTTGATGGCTATTCAGGACAATCAATTTCGCGTCTTGATTCCGACAACACTGTTTCATGTTTTAAACAACGAGCCATTAGTGCAACCCAAACACTATACGAGTTGCGAAATTTCGGAGCTTCGAACTCTGGTTACACCTCTTGGCGTTTACGTGTGCCCCTATTTTCGAGGCCGCAGCGAGAAGAAGATCGGTGATGTGCGCCATCAAAGTTTCAATGAAATGTGGTCAGACCGTCAGAGGACTGAAGTCATGGAATCAGTGAACCCTAGTAAAGACTGTTCATTTCATTGCATTAGGCATCAATCGAATATCAGCATTCAAAATGCGAATTTTGATAATTTTGAAGACACTATGGAAGATAGAGACTTTTTTATTTGAAGAAATTTATAGGAAGTCAGGTTTTAGTGGGGGGGGTCATGAATAAAAGCGGCAATCTCGAGCATATACGAAATCGCGCGAAAAAAGTGATGGTCGGTGGTGTGTCCGCCGAGTGGAATTATCATGGGGATGGGACACTGTATTTTGAATCTGCAGACGGCATGCGCCTGACAGATATCGAGGGGCACGAATACATTGACTATATGGCCGGACATTCCTCAATAATGCTTGGTCATTCTCACCCTGTTATCGAAGAAGCCATATCAAGAGCGGCAAAAAAGGGGTTCGGTTGCCAGTGTGAAACTGAAAGTCATATCGAACTCGCGGAAATAATCTGTGACGTAGTTCCCTGCGCGGAAAAGGTTCGCCTGTCGAACACGGGCACCGAAGCAACGCTGAATGCCATTCGATTGGCAAGGTGTTACACCGGTCGTGATTTAATAGTCAAATTTGAAGGAAACTTTCATGGTCTTCATGATTATGTTTTGTTTTCGACAGACCTGTCTCCTGAAATTGGTGAACGCCATGACGACGGAAGCATCGAACCCATCCACGGGTCCGGCGGCGTTCCCGACCGGATAGACCAACTGACCATTACCCTGCCCTACAATGACGTCAGTGCGTTTGAACGGGTAATGGAATTGCGTGGCAAGGACGTTGCGGCCGTTATTTTGGAACCTATTGCCTTCAACATGGGTTACGTCCCCGCAGAAATGCCATTCCTAAATGCGTTACGAGTGCTGACAGAGGAGCACCAGTCGGTGCTTATTTTTGACGAGGTTATTACCGGATTTCGAGTTGCCCTAGGAGGTGCACAAGAACTTCTTTCAATTACTCCGGACCTGGCATGTTTTGGAAAGGCGCTAGGTGGGGGGGCACCAATTGCGGCAGTCGTTGGCCGCCAGCACATCATGGATCACCTTACGCCACTTGGAGACGCGACAATGAGCGGCACCAATACAGGGCGATGGTTGACAGTTGAGGTGACGCTTGCGGTGCTTAAAGAATATTGCAAAGACGGATTCTATGGCAAACTTTCGCAAAATCAGTCAACGCTCATCAACGGAATGCGTGAAATCGTCAAAACACATGACGTGCCTGCCTTTATTGGTGGTGAAGGCGGCTGCATTGGCGTGTATTTCGGATTAACCAGTCAGCCCAGAAATTTGCGCGAAATCTATTCCCAATGGAATGAAGACTACACAAGAAAAATTAGTGGCGACATGCTGAACGACTTTCGGGTTTTTGGTTTTGCCCGGGCTGTCAGCCGGCATCCGGAACGCATTAGCGTCTCATGGGCTCACAGTGCACATGATATTGAGTTTACTCTGGATAGTTTTGAGAAAGTGGTTAGACGACATCCGTATACATAAGGCTCTGACATGGAACGAAGATCTATCAGACTTTCGCTAGTTGGGCATTCGGGCAGCGGCAAATCGACTTGCGCGGAACTTCTGGGGCGCGCCCTCGAGAAAAGAGGGCTGTCAGTTGAAGTTTTGAAGGTGGCAGCGCCTTTGTATCGGGTCCAGTCCCTGGTTTATGACTTGTGTGGAATTCCAATGACAGATGGATCCCAGGACCAGGTGCTGTTGGAGTGTGTTGCTGGGCATATGAGGCGTATATCGCCAACGTCTTTGGCTGATGATTTTGAACGTCGGTTGGGCGCCATTTCCGCAGATGCCGTACTAAATGACGATGTACGAGATCGGGAGATTGACTATCCGAGGCTTCGAAATCTGGGATTTCGATTTATCAAAGTGTGGTGTGATGGCGAAGTGCGTCTTGAACGTCTGAGGCGACGCGGAGACATAACAAGTGTCAGCCATTCAAAAACGACCGCCAACCATGAAGAAATGAAATTTCACCACATTATCGATAACAGTGAAGAAGGGATTCCTGCCCTCGAAACTCTGATCGATTCTATCGTTCTGCAAGAAGTGGGTTGAGAACGGAGATGATAATCACCGGGGATGAAATTCTCAAATATTGGAGATCAGGTGAAATCATGATCGATCCCTTTACGTCGGATCGGCTAGAGCCGAATTCATATGGGTTTCGTTTGGGGCAGGATCTGAAAGTTTATGATGATCCCATCCTTGATTCGGCCAAGAAGTCTGACTCCAGTTCTTTTAATATCACAGATGACGGTTTCCTGCTGATGCCAGACACGCTGTATCTGGGACATACACATGAAAAGATTGGAAGTCCCAATTTTGCGATGACTCTTTATGGAAACCGCTCAACGGCAGCGATGGGGATATGGATACAGCACAGCGCGCCGCTAGGCCATATCGGTTCGTTCGGGGTATGGACACTGGAAATCAGGGTCACACAACCTGTTCGAATATACCGCGAGATGACAATTGGAAAAATCGCGTTTTGGTGTGCCGTTGGCAAACCATCTCCTTACGTCGGCAAATACCCAGCATCCGGACGGCCTGTCCCCTCGCGAATTAGTGAGGAATTTTTGGGCGGTTCGGGACAGAAAGGTGGAGGTTGAATTTGATTCTCACGGGATCCGAAATCGATCGTCAAGTTAGCTTGGGGAAAATAGAGATCGAGCCATACGACGCCAACAAAATTAACCCCAATAGCTACAACTTTGCTTTGGGGCAGGAACTCTTGACCTATGAAGACAACTGCCTTGACGTCAAAACAACGCCGAGAGTTAGCACGATTAAAATTGGTAAGAATGGACACATTCTTAGACCGGGGCGGCTTTACCTCGGCAATACGATTGAAAAAATGGGAAGTGGCCATTTTGTACCGACTTTCTCTGCGCGTTCATCTATCGCCAGGCTCGGCCTGTTTATCAATTTGTCTGCTTCGTTGGGAGACATTGGTTATTTTGGACAATGGACACTTCAGTTGGTCGCGGTTCAGCCGGTCAGAGTTTACGCCGGTATGAATATTGGGCAAATGATGTGGTGGGTACCGAGCGGTTCGATTCAGTTATACGACGGCAAGTACCAAAATTCTATGGGGCCCTGTTGCAGCCGCATTGCCGAAGATTTTGATACAGGGTCTCGTGATGTATCCGCAAAATAGCGTAATTTCGATGATGGACTCACGCAAATTGTCCCCTGAACAGGTCGGAGGCAAGTTTCTTTCATTGTATGGTTTGAGATCGGATCTCAACATTCCGCTCGCAATTTGTCTCCCTCCCCGTGCCCTAAAAGACTCATTAGGAATGGAGTTGAGTACCAAAATTGAATCTGGGTTTAAAGAGTTGGCTGCGGCGAGAGGTTTATTCGTTGACCAGTTTTTCGATCAATTAGACGAATGGGTACAAAATTTGTCATTGGCGCCAATTTGGCACCAGCGAATACAGGAGCAACTCGTTTCGCTATTTCCACACGAAGGAATCCCTCATGGCGAAACTTTTGCGGTTCGTTCCTCGGCGGCAAACGAGAACGTTGAGAATTCCAGTTTTTCCGGAATATACGACAGTTTTCTTGACGTTCGCCCGGGCCGCGATCTTTATGATTCGATCGTAAAGTGTTGGAAAAGTTGTTTCACGCGCCGTTCATTGTTGCAAAACCTGCGTGCTGGCAGTGCTGATTTTCTGTCCTTCGCGGTCATTGTTCAGGAAATGATTACCGACGTTGAATTGGGCGGTATTGCGATTGGCGGAAATTCTTGGAAAGAGGGTAGCCCTCAAATCGAATGGGATTACGGGCACCCGTCGCGGCTCCTCAATGGGTTTACGCCACCTCAATCTACGCCGTTAAATGCGCGGGTCAGAAACCTTGTTAGTGATGTTGTAGAAAGATCATCGCACGAAACGGGAAGTTCAGTTGAGATTGAATGGGGGTGGGCAAAAGAACGAGTGTTTGTGTTTCAGGTGCGCTCAATCAATACGCCGCCGTCAAAGAAAGCGACAACCGAATTCGCATTTTGGAAGGTGCAGAATTTATACGATACCGCAGGTTCAGAAAATCAGCCTGAGTATAACTTTTCTTTGGACTCTCTTGAACCTGTTTATCAAAAAATGGTGGATAAGCGCGCGGGTGCAATCCAACTGGCCCGCAAATATGGTTTAGAGACGACAACGGGGGTTCTACTGGCATTCAATGGGTTGGCGTTAGAGTCCCAAGATTTTGTGTATGACCTGGACAAATGCCTGGGCAATAAAGTTGTGGTTGATGTCAACAAAAATGTACGCCAAGTGGTTATCGACCGGAAGGCGCTCTACAGCTTTCTCGGCGATCTAATATCACCGGACGGGGCCGGAGATATTCACACCCTAATCGTTCGTGACTATAGGGAAGGACAATACGGCGCTATTTCCCGTCGCCTAGATGACGGTCAGGTGGTGATCGAATATTCGGCTGACGGATTGATGGGACTAAACCGTGGAACGGCTATCAACATATCTCAAGTAACCTATGATGAGGCACAGTCCGGGCACCTTTCAAGTCAGGATAATCCACCCGCATGGACCCGAAAGATCGCCGAATTTTCGGGTGCATTCACAAATTCGTTTTTCCCATCTCAATTGGAATGGGTGATCTGCGACGAGGAGCCCGTATTTATTGATTTCACAAAGGCAGAAGACAAATATGCAATTGCGACAGCTGGGGCGACAATTTATTCAGGGATCGCCAGAGGACCCATTTTATTTATTAGACCGGATCATCGTATGATCCACTATAGCGTTGGCGCCACGATCAGTGTTGATGACTACTCAATCGCCGGTGAGACGATCGACTTTGATTTCTTGACGGAACTGATTGAAGATTTCGACGAGCCGCCCCTCGTATTTGCACCTTTACCTTACACGGCCCTCAGCGTTTTGGTTGGCCAAGTGGCCGGATTTGTCTTCAATGAAGGTTCTATCTTTTCCCATCTAGCTGTGATTCTGAGGGAGAACAAAATTCCTTCTCTAATCGCGCCTTTTCCTGATCACATTGTCCATGCTGAAATCGAATTTGACGAGCTAAAGCTTTTATAACCATGAACCTGTCAAAATCTGACACGACAAAACGCTTAAGAACGGAATTTCTTTGGAGATTGTCTAAAGCCACGCTCCTGGAAAAGGACATCACATGGTGCAAAGAGCACACAACTAAACTGATCCGAATACCTATTTATCCACTGCTTCCCGACATTCAATACGTCTGGCAGGAACTGACAACCAATTTACCCGTACTAGCTCGAGCCATACCAGACCTTGAGCCTCTCGCATCTCTCATTCTAGAAAAATGCCACGAGCAGAAAAAAATAAACGACAAAGTCCTGATGGAGCAAACCCGAATACTTCGGCTTTTGCATGAAAACGCTATTCAACCCACGCTTTTGAAAGGGGCTTCAGTCAGAGCTCTCCTCGGGTGCGAAGAAGGAATGAACGATACAGATATTTTGTTGGCTGACTTTGATACCATGGTGCGGGTTTTGGGCGTTTCAGAACGCGCCGGTTATCACGTATCGGGTATTCGTTTGCAGCTTGGCGGCACAGAGAGTGCACCTGTTCTTGTAGGCAATTGTGATGCGTATCTTAATGAGCGAGGCCGTTCTACGCGTATTCAGTCAGACTGGGATAAAGGCTGGCTGCGAACGCTGGACGTACATCTGGGGGCCCTTTACGTCGTCGGGACGACCACTTTAAAATCTGACATTATTGTGCGGGCCGTCGATGCAAATCTTGATGGTATCCCGGTGAAAATCCCCTGCTTACACGATATGCTCTTGATTGAGTTTGCGCACCTGACCAGCCATGGAACCCTTTCTATGCGTGGGGTTAATCGATGTTATCGACTGCTGAATATATTTCAGGAGAAAGTTGATCTCGATGTGTTGGCTGCGGAAATTGTCGAAAGCAGCCTTCAAGTACATGCTTTGGCTGTTTTGGATTTGCTGAAAACTGATTTTGAGTTTGAATGTCCGCTAAGAGATGCCTTCCATGCAAGGGGTGGACGATTGTCAAAAGTTTCTGAATTTGCCATCGACGGGTTGGTTGGGGCCAGGTCCGTGTCCCGATATGGTGCCGGAACTTTGGCCTCATCATTTGCGCAAACCCTGCATTATTTCAATGCGCGCAAACAGGAGAATCCACTTGGGCGTTTTGTTTCCATCTTTCCCGTGTGGCTAAACCTATTTCGGCAACGCAAACAGTTCCCACTTGTAATTCGACCGTGGGTCACAAGACGGCTGGGGTGGGTAACAAAAAGACAACCTTATTTAAACTTGATCAAGATTGACGATACAGCCCTTACCTTTTCTGGGAAACGGCATACAAGTGTGCAGTTCGGTAACCGGCGATGCGACCTCACCTGGGTGGGTCAAAACGTCGTTCTGATCGCCAAGGGTAAGCAGGATGAAATATTGATGACGCCGATTGGTACGTTTACATCCGCTGGATACGATGGCGAGCTGGACGCCAAGTCCACGCGTCATTGTGAAACTCTCGCCGGTATTGCACATCGATACTTCGCAGAGAGCACAGCGAAATCCAATTAAGAGAAGAGATTGTTCGCAAAATTTGACGGTCGGCCTCAAAGTCAGGCGTGAGAAAAACCTATGCCGGAAACAACAAGTTTGACCTCCTGCAGAAAATCGATCCTGTTGGCGGCAGCCCGTAACTTTTCCTCACTCAAGTCAATATAGCTTTCTCTGACTAAGGTTTTTTTGAATTACTCCAGAAAAAATCAGCATTTCGTTACAAAATCGTTATCAGACAAAGTTGAAACTGAAAGGTGAGGTAGTTACAGTTATATGCAGCATGGGTGCCATTTTTGGTAAGAGGTTTTGCGTATGGGTGATTTTCTGCGAAAGATAAAAATCAAGTTGGTTATCTATTTTTGGATAGCGTTTGTGTTGAATATCTCACCCGTATATTCCGATGATATTACTTTCTTAGTTCATAATGTTGAGGATGAAAGTTATTTCGACACTAATGGTGAGTTGAGAGGTGTACAGCATTCTGGTAGACGCGCATTTCAGATTGAACTCGTGCGAGAGATGATGGACAAACTTGATTTTGCCCCACGAGAATTTCAAATAGTGCCCTTTATAAGAGGGTTGAGGATGATTACGAGAAATACGAAACCGTATGCTTTTTTTAATGCGGTAAAGAGTGTTGATCGAATTAAACTGATGAAATTTGTTGGGCCTTTAACGACCGATATTTCCTATATGTACGAGCTTAAGTCCACGCCGTCTGGCATAAAATCAGTTGAGAATGTGAAGAAGAAATCTATTTGCGTTCTACGCGGAAGTTTTTCAACAAAAATGGCCAGAAAAGTGGGGTTTGGAAGGGTAACAGAGAACCATTTTGATAACTGTTTTAAGATGCTGAACGCTGGAAGAGTTGATTACGTCTCAATTCTTGAACACAATCTTATAAACACATTGCAGAAGGCTGATATTGATCCTGATACAATTCAGAACACAGGAGTCAGCATGTTTCAGTTAGAAGGCAGTTTGGTTTTTTCCAATCTGGTTCCAGACAGTGTCGTTAAAAAATGGCAATCTGCTTTAGATGAACTAAAACGATCTGGATATTATGAAGAGCTCAAAGGAAAGTATTTATTCTGACCTGCCCCCACTAACAGGTCCACTATGAAAGTTGGTGCAAGATCGGCCTTTGGTCCAACAGCTTACCTAATCGAAAACTTCAAAATCCAACCCACATAAAAAGCTCCACAAAGCGGCGCTTGAACGAAATTGCCGCCGCCGTCCATACTGTCTACAGTACCGCCCGAAACAGGGCGGCGGCGGCAACGCCGCAGATCATGGCCGCCATGGCATTTTTTGTAACCATCATAACGGTCGCCGCAACGGCGATGGTTATGACGCCGGCGCGGTCTCCGGACAGGGCCGATGGTAAAATCAGGGCCACCATGGTCGATCCCGCCAGCGCGTCGAGAACATTGGTAATGCGCGGCGTTATCGCGAACCAGGACATAAAGACAAGGCCTCCAACGCGCGTCAGGTAAGTGACGACACACATGATAAACACAGCGGTGGGTGCGGTTAATTCAAACATATCAACGATCCTCCGTCTCTGCACTGGTTAGCCAGGCCGCAAATCCACCAGCAATCGCTCCCAAAATGACATGCCAGTTTTCCGGCAGCCAGGTATAGGCCATGAGCGACGTCGCCCCGGCAACAACCCAGGGAATCAGCGATGCCCGCCCTTCCCATAACCCAGTCAAAATCACCGTAACGAACGACATCATCAACATATCTAACCCCAGCGCTGCCGGGTTCTTAACAATACCGCCAAACGAGCTGCCGATCATGGTTCCGATAATCCACGTTACCCACAACACCAGCCCGCCGCCGAGGACGAGCCCGGCATCCCGCTCACCATGGCGAAACGCATTTTGCGAAAACGCCCAGTTCAAATCGCTCAGCGTCAAGACAGCGAGCAATCGTTTCGGCCACGGCATCTCCCGGAACCACGGATAGAGTGACGCGCCCATGGGGAGGTGGCGCGCGTTGGTTGCGAACGTCACCATCACCAATGGCAAAAGAGGAACAACCGGCGCCCAAAACTCGAGAACCGCCATTTGCGCCGTCCCGGCAAACACCAGTGCGCTCATCGCGATGGCCAGCCACGCGCTCAAACCCGCCTCACCCGCCGATACACCAAACGCAGCGCCGAAGATGAGAACAAAAACAGCATATCTCAGCATCGACTGCGCCCCGAGAAGGCATCCGGTCCAGGATAAAACCATTGGCTGTGTTTCCGTATAGCATGTCATTTTTATAACCTTTATGATGGTTAGATTTGCATTCTGGAACAATTCCGTTAAACTGTCAACCATCATGACGGTTAGAAATAAAGTCAAACCCTCGATCAGCGATATCATCTTCGCCGGCGGCCGCCTGTGTCTTGATTTTGTCAATACGACAAACTGGATAGATGGTCGTCCGGTTGATGAACGGCTTCACACCGTGACCGACATCGCGACTTGGGCGGTCCGGCAGAAGATCTCCGCATCAATGCCCACCAGCGGGGACATCACCGCGTTTCACGATCTGCGGCAAATCACCCGCCGCCTCCTGCTCGACCCGGAAGGCATGACGGCGCAGGACTTGGGTGCGCTCAACCAAATGCGCAGCGGCGATGCCGCTCCCCTGAAGATGGAAGGCGCAGAGTTCACTCTTGAGGGCGGGAAAACGCTCGACTGGTTAAAAAGACTGATTGCCGATTCCGCCGTCGAGGTTGCCCTCACCGTCGATCCGCAAAGACTAAAAATTTGCAATGACGATCACTGCGGCTGGATATTCGTCGACGAAAGCCCCAACAACCGGCGGCGCTGGTGCTCCATGGCCACCTGCGGCAACCGCGCCAAAGCCAAACGCCATTATGAGACGAGTAAGGCGCGTTAGAGATGGTTGGCGGCGGGCGTCCAGGTCACGATCAGTTTTTCCTCGTGTGCTACATCATCAAGGCGATTGAGGGCAACAGGCGTGAATAATTGTTCCCATATGATCCCATAAGGATGTTCCGGGAAATAGCGGGGGTCAATCCGAAGCTCTTGAGAATAATTCCATGCATTGCGAACTGGCCTTGATGCCCTTAAAAACATATGGCTCTCTGGCCTAATATTTATGGATAAAAACCATGTCAACTGAACAACTGGAAACAACACGTCGTATCGGTCTAATTCACGCAACGACCTTGTCGATGGACCCTGTAAAGTTGGCCTTTTCTCGCCTATGGCCTGACGCAGGTTTTTTTCATGTCCTTGATAACAGCCTGTCCGATGACCGCAATAAAACCACCGATCTGACAGAGGATTTAACCCGCCGTATCAGTACGCTGGCAGACTATGCGCTGTCTTGCGGCACGGATGGTTTACTCTTTACCTGCTCGGCGTTTGGCGAGGCCATTGAAGCCGTTGCTGCGACCGCGTCCGTCCCCGTTCTGAAACCGAATGAGGCGATGTTTGAGCGGGCGCTTAATATTGGCGGGCCGGTTGTGATGTTGGCAACATTTCAGCCATCCATTTCTTCTATGGAAAAGGAGTTTCACGCGGCAGCCAAAGTACATGGTCAGGATGTTGAGTTGCGCTCAATTTGCATACCGGAGGCCCGAGCGGCGCTGAATGCAGGTGATGTTGATACTCATAACAAACTGCTGGCTAATGCTGCGGAGACACTGTCCGACACCGGCGCGATAATGCTGGCACATTTTTCAATGGATCGTGCGGTCCAAGAGATTGAAGGGAGGACCGATATACCGGTTCTGTCGCCGCCTGCCAATGCGGTAGAACATTTTCGAAAACTATTTGAAAACTAACTTTTGGAATTTTCGTACGTCCATTTCAGCACCGATTACGTACAGAACCAGAGTGACGCACGCGATTTGGGTAATGGTATGCATGCGGGGGCGTTTGTTGAGCCGTAGGTGTGGCGGAAGCAGCGGCGGTGAAGGAGCCATTTTGTGAAAGTTGATTTTTTTAAGGCATATGGAGCGGAAATTTATAGTCCTGATCGAGAGGGTCACTCGGGTGGACAGGAGGAGAATGTCTACTTTCTTGGGGGTTTCTAAGAAAATCTGAAACCGCTTTCCAGTATCTGTCTGCGAACCGATGTGTCAGGTCGTTGTGGCCGGCGTCTTTGACTTCGTAAAACACCTTCCGCCCCTTTGCGGCATCGAAGAGTTTTCGGCCCATGCTGATCGGGATCAAGGTGTCTCGGCTGCCATGGACAATGAGCAGCGGTGCTTTCACGTGTTTAATCTTTTTGTCATTTTCAAAGGCGTTTCCGGTCAAAGAAGCGGCAAACCCCAAACCCATAACCGACGCCATGTCACGGCCATTGGTCATGGGCGAAACCAATATCAATCCCGCGATGTCCTTGTTCTGGGCCAGGTTTGTGGCGGCGGTAGAACCGATGGAACGCCCAAAAACGAAAATCCGTGATTGCGGAACTCCCAATTCGCCGGTCACGTAATCGAAGGCGGCATAAGCATCGCGGTAAATTCCGGCTTCGCTGGGACTGCCTTCGCTTTTCGCATATCCCCGATAACTGACGGCCAAGACGCTCGTGCCCAGTTGGCGTAAATGCTGAAGGTCGTTTAATCGGTGATAGACGTTACCGGCGTTTCCGTGAAAGAAAATCGTCACGGTATCGACCGATGGATTGTTCAGATAAAGCGCCAGAACATGAACGCCGTCATCAGTTTTTAAGAAAACTTCCGTGGTGTTAGAAGGCAGGTATTCTGCCTCCAGAATATAGCTGTCATTCGGGTGAAACGCGAAAAAGTTGACGACTGGATTGCAGGCACCCAGCCATAAAAATGCGCTCAGGAATGCGGAGTTTATAAGTTTGGTGGTGCGCATGAGGGGATGGTAAACCAATCAACAACCGCTGAATAGAACGGACGTATCGAGATACCCCTTTGTCCAACTCTATCGCCCACCTCATCCACATGCGCCAGCTGCATATCTGAATCCCAGAATCAACAATGCTGTAGCGCCGAATCGGGTGTTATAGACGTGTCGTTTTGAATTAGGAGCACGACTTGATCAGCATTGACGCCTTGAGCCGGCACCGCACCGCCCGGCCAATCTTCCGCATCTTTTTTTCCTCGCTTGCCGTGATGTTGCTATCTGGCTGCGCCGTCTTGATCAACCCTTCGACGATTGCCTCAACAGTTGTCGATGTAATTTCCTATACGGCGACGGGGAAAGGGCCCACGGACCATGTGATTTCAGGCCTCACAAATCAGGACTGCGCCCTGCACAGGGGGATTATTGATAAACCCGTATGCAACCCGCCCAAGGAAGAGAATATTCTCAAGGCGGATGAAGCCGCTACTAAAGTTGGACAACTGATCTCCACCCCAGCAACGTCGGCACCTGCCAAAGCAGAAATTCGGACTAGTGTTCGTTAACTGCATTTGCAGCAGGTGTAGCAGGACCAAACCTCAAATTTCATAAGCACCATCTTCTGACCTTAATGGCAAAAGTGGCAGAGGGTAAATAAGTCTCGAAATTACGGTAATAAGCCGCAAACTGAAAATCTGTTCTCTCATTGCCAGATTGCGCCGAAAGCACGACATCCCCTACCCTTTACGATAAGCGGGAATTTTGAAGCTGTTTTCCGTACAAAAACAAAAAGCCCGCCACTTGGCGAGATAAGCCATTGAAATGATTGGCGACCCCGAACATATAGGCGCCATGCAAAAAACCGCCCCGGTTTCCCGAGACAGACATCAACCAGAAATACTTCCGCTTTACGGCGCTAACCGGACGTAAAATGACGCCACAGAAAAGGTCCGCTGTTGATGCAGTGGACGGCTCCCACCCGCCGGCATCGCAATGTGCCAAAGTGTGGTTTCAGTGAACCACAGGGAAATAGGAGCCGTCCAT
>Ga0315336_1000672_pt1 | contig 84661 bp, 85 predicted proteins | sample ASW5metaG_FD_204512 | JGI IMG/M metagenome (GOLD analysis project Ga0315336, IMG submission 204512) | Ammonia-oxidizing marine archaeal communities from Monterey Bay, California, United States - ASW #5 | ecosystem: Environmental > Aquatic > Marine > Intertidal zone | place: USA: California...
GTCTACGAAATCAGCGACGGCAATGGCGGCATTGCGCTAGGCACAGTGAACATCACCGTTAACGCTCGCAATGACGTGCCCATTGCCACTGGCGAGAACTATTCCGTGATGGAAGATGGGAGCCTTACCACATCACTCGGGAACGGCCTGTTGCTCAACGACTCAGACCTCGATGGCGATACGCTGACGGTCAACACCACGCCGGTGAGCGGCACGTCGAACGGGGCGTTGACGCTGAACGCCGATGGCACATTTACCTATACCCCCAACGCGAACTTCAATGGCAGCGACTCGTTTGTTTATGAGGTTGGTGACGGCAATGGCGGATCTGCCCAGGCCCTTGTCAGCATTGATGTAGTAGCAGTGAACGATGCGCCGCAGATCACTTCTTTTGGCGGAAGCCCAAGTGCGAATGTCGCTCTTGATGAATCTACGAGTTTGGGCGCTACCGTGAGTGGCACGGACGTCGATGGCGATACGCTGAGCTACGCGATAACGGGTGGCGCCGATGCGGGTGTGATGTCGGTTGATGCGAACAGCGGCGCATTGCGCTTTAACGCCAGCGCAGACTTCGAGTCCCCGGCGGATCAGAATTCAGACAATGTGTACGAGGTCACTGTGACCGCCTCCGATGCCGGTGGATTGAGCGCTACGCAAAGCTTCAGCATTACCGTTAATGATGTGAACGAGGCTCCGACCCTGGCTGATCAGACAGTGAACCTGTCGCAGTTGGACACCTTCAATCTACAGGCTTCTGACCCGGACATTGGAGACCAGCTTACGTTTGCCATGCTTGGAGGTGATCCCAGCTTCACTGTGGACGCCGGATCTGGTGCGCTGAGATTGGCCGACGACGCCGATCTGCAGTTCGCGCCGGGCCAGACCTACACACTGACCGTCGAAGTTACAGACACGCAAGGAGTTGCGGCCACTGCGACGGTAAATGTGATTGTGGATGTAGACAACTCAACGCCGGCACCGGTCAGTAATCCGTTGCCCGATGAGCCACCACCCGAGGACAAGCCGCCACCGGTGACCAGCTCCGATGCGCCCAGCGAACCTGACCCGGAGCCGGTGACATTGACGCAGTCGTCCGAGCCCCCTGCGCCGGAAGAACCGATACCCACAGAGCCGCCGGACGTCCTAACCGCCGATACGCCGGAGCAAGCAGAGCGCTCTCAGGTTAGCGTCAGCCCGACGGCATTGCCCACGGCCGATTCACCGGTCTCTTCAGCGCAGAAAGTACGCCTGCTGTTCGACCTCGCCTTTGATGGGACCCAAACCACTGCGCCATTTACGGTTGTCGATGCGTCCTTCAATCGCTTGTCGCTGGAACTCAGTCTGGGGTCGCGAACCACAGAGGTGCTCGACGCGTTCTCGCGCCGCCTGTCCGATGCCGGCCAGGCGCACGCGGAAACGCAAATTAATGTCGCGAAGACCGCTACCGCGGCAACGCTCACACTGTCTGCCGGCTTTGCTGCCTGGACGCTACGGTCTGGTGCACTGCTTGCCAGTCTGTTCGCCTCATCCCCATTGTGGCGCCAGTTCGATCCACTGCCGGTCCTAGGCAATGATGATGAAGACGATCAAGACGCCGGCGTCCAGGGCGATGACGAAGATATGTTTGGCGAAGAAGGCCCCGATTCGAGAAGGAACTCATGAAGAAAATATCTACAACAGCGCGGTTGGCCATTTCACTTACGCTGCTCACGCTATCGATACTATTGGCCGCGGAAGTATTCGGTCTATTGCCCAATCGCAGTGCTGAACTGATTAAGTCTCGCGCAACCGTCACGGAATCCCTGGCGATTCAAGTGTCCGCGATGGGATTGCGTGACGATAGGATGATGGTCAAATATCTGCTGGAACAGTTTGTAGATCGCAATCCGGATGTGTTGTCCGCTGCGTTCAAAGACCAGTTCGGTCGGCCTATCGCCATGTTTGGCGATCATACGTTGAACTGGAAAGAGGAAGACGCGGCCGAGGCGCCACTGACCCACGTCGGTGTGCCCATCTATCGAAACTCACGCCTATGGGGAAGCGTTGAAGTGCGCTTCGCCTCGGTGTGGGGGCACAATGTATTCGGGTTCCTGATCAATTCCTCGCTTGGCCTGTTCATCTATATGGCTATCGCCGGGTTCCTGTTGTACTCGCTGATGTTGCGGCGATCGTTGCGGGAGTTGAATCCCAGTCGCGTGATTCCAGACCGTGTGCGCGCCGCATTCGACGTTCTGGCGGAAGGCGTGTTGATCCTCGACAGCAACGCGCGGATCGTGTTGGCAAACACGTCAATAGCGAAACGGTTGAATATGGACCCTGCCAAGATGGTCGGTGTTGAAATGGATAGTCTACCCATCGTCAGTAAATCGAACGATGAAAACAAACCATGGACGGTCGCTTTGAAAGAAGGCGAACGGCGTAACGGCACGCCCATGGAGCTGACCAATACAAAGGGCGAGACGTTCATGTTTACCGTTAACGCCGGGCCCATATTGGATGGTAACAATCGTCCGCGTGGTGCTCTGGCTACGTTTGACGATTTGTCACAAGTCGAACGAAAGAACCAACAGCTCAACAAGACCCTGGTGCAGCTTGAGCAGACTAGAAAGCAGATCAGCGCGAAGAACCGCGAACTCGAGTCGCTGGCCATGCGCGATCCGCTTACCGGGTGCAATAACCGGCGCTATGTTTTCGAACGTTTCGATGAGATGTTCGCCGACCGCGAGATCGCGCGTGGCGACATAACCTGCTTTATGCTGGATATCGACCACTTCAAGCATGTCAACGACCGCTATGGCCACGCCGTGGGTGACGAAGTCATCAAGAAGGTAGGCGAAGTGTTGATGTCCAACTCGCGCGGGGAAGATGTAGTAGGTCGATACGGTGGCGAGGAATTTTGTCTGGTTAGTCGCGGCCTGAGTGTAGACCAGCAACGTGAGGTGGCTGAACGCCTGCGTCGTGCGGTTAGTGCTCTGGGCAACAGTGACAACGCTGCGTTTCCACTTATGCGAATTACCGCCAGCATTGGGTTTGCGACGGGCAACGATGAACATCGCACACCAATGGATCTGGTGAATGAGGCTGACCAGGCTCTATATTGCTCCAAGGAAGGTGGACGAAATCGGGTTACCCGTTTCGACCCACAAGACGTACGGTTGATTAACGAGGACGAAACTCCGGAAAATGTGGTGTATCTCGCCAGCGCCCAGGCAGACGACGGGGCAGGCGCTGAAGCTCCAGAAGCGCCTGGGGAAACCACGGCGGAAGTGGTCGCTCTGCGCGAGCGCGTGAAGGAGCTCGAAGAGATCGCCCTGCGCCATGCTGATGAAATCTGGCACAACTCGTTGTATGACAATCTCACCAACCTACCAAATCGGGTGCTGCTACTCGATCGTGCCACCCAGGACATCAAGCGGATACCTCGCTACGGCAAAGTAGTCGCAGCCGTGTCGGTTGAGATTGAAACGGTGCAACGCATCAACGATACCGCGGGTCACGAGGCGGCGGATGAATTGCTGGTCGAAATATCCGAGCGATTGAACGACGTAGTTCGTGAGTCTGATACCGTCGGCATCATGAGCTCTCCTAACAGTTCTACCATCGCGCGCATAGGCGCTAACGAGTTCGTCATATTGCTGGCGGATCTTGCCAGCAACGAGTCGGTCAATCAGGTGGTGCGTCGCGCGGTGGACGCTCTCGAGGGGCCGATGAGCATCGACGAGGAGCGCATCTATATCAATGCCAACATTGGCATCGGTCTGTTTCCGCACGACGCAGACTCGAGCGAACAGCTGATTAAGAATGCCGCGGTGGCCCGTGCGCAAGCTAAGCGAAGTGGTAAGCGCATCAACATCGCGTACTACTCAGATGAAGCCAACCAGGCTTCGAGCAAACAGGTACGCATCGAGAAGGCGCTGCATCAGGCGCTTCGCTACGAGCAATTTGCCGTGTTCTATCAGCCCAAGGTCCGATTAGACACTGGCCGCTACTGTGGCATGGAAGCGCTGCTGCGCTGGCGCAGCCCGGAGTTAGGTGACGTTTCCCCGGCCGAGTTCATACCTATAGCCGAAGAGATTGGCTTGATGCCGGAGATCAGTAGCTGGGTATTGACGGAGATATGCAAGCAACTCAAACAATGGGGGCCCCTGGGGCTGGAGAATTTCCGCGTCGCGGTGAATCTTTCGCCGGTTGAGTTGCGTGACCCGGAGGTTGCCGATCGATTCCTGTCGATTCTCGAGCAGCAGGGTGTACCGCCTGCGTTGTTGGAGGTTGAAATTACCGAGACGGCTGTGATTGACAACATGAGCACGGCAGTCACATCGCTGCAGACCCTGCAGGACGCGGGTGTTGAACTTGCCATCGATGACTTCGGTACGGGCTATTCTTCGTTGAGCCACTTGACGTCGTTGCCCTTACACGTATTGAAGATCGATGGTTGCTTCGTTCGGGATCTGGACGTGAGCACGAACAATCAGGGCATCGTGAAAGCCATCATCGCCATGGCGCGTACTGCTGGCTTGAGAGTGCTGGCTGAAGGTGTTGAGACCGATGCCGAGCTCGAATGGCTGTGCCAGTCGGGGTGCGACGAGATGCAGGGCTTTCTTATCAGCAAGCCGGTAAACGCTACAACGGTGACCACCCAGCTCATCGAAAACATAGAGCAGGCCCACCCATTGGGGGCGACGGAAGCGCCAGCGCTGTGGCGCAGAATTCTCAAGCGCGGCGCTGCCTGAGGTAGTTGCCGCCGCACGACTCGGATAAGCTTCCCCTGGAATATATGGTGCTCCGGGAGGGGCGATGAGATACGAGTATGTTCCACCTGCGCAGGGGTCCCGGATCGATCACCTGGGTACCTATAAGCGCACCCTGCCGGTTTCTCTTGAACGCATGTACGAGAATGCCCTGGATTGGGAGCATCTACCTCACTTGCACGGTTCGAGCTTCACATCTATTGAAGTACTGGACAGTGGCGGCTGGGGCTGGCGAGCGGCCGTGACCGGCGCCAATGGTGCTGACAGCGTGCTGGAATTGCGCCTGGACCGAGACTGCCGGCGCTGGATCACGCGTAACCTGGAAGGTCGCAGCCAGGGCGCCGAGATCTGGACTCATGTATTCGTGACTGCCCCGCGACAGATGGATATCGTTATCGATTATTTCGTTCCGGGCGTCACCCGGGAGAATCGCGAGAAAGTCGGGCGCGCCTACGCGACCCAGTATGAAGTCCTGTACGACGAAGACGTGTGGATGATGTCCGAGCGCCAGGCGCAGATTGATCGGCGTCTGGATGGCATACGCGATGACGACACGCTGGATCTGGCCATCCCTGCCGACGAGGAGTTACCCATGGCGGTGGCGTTGTCGGGTCGTGACTTCATGCTTAATCGGCATGCCGGGGAATGGGTCGTCTATCCTGCCGCGTGTCCACATCAGCTGGGCCCGCTAAGCGGGGACGTCTCAGCCAGCGGTGAAATCGAATGTCCCTGGCACGGCTATCGCTTCGACGTGAGGAGCGGCGAATGTACTCATGGGGGCGAATGCCGATTTACACGGGTGCCGGATATTGTGGCCGATACGCAGCTGCTCCAACTCCGCTGGACTAATCCCCGCTGAACGTCGCCTTAGTTTTCTTAAGGTACGCCTGTATTGCAGCCGCGCGGTCTTTGGTTGTTGACGCAAACATGTTTTGATCTGCATCCATGTGCATCACGGCGTGGCTCAGGGCGTTAGCAATCTGGTTGGTGGACTGTTTAATCATTTGCGCCGCTATTGGTGGTTTAGCCGCATAGACCTGCGCCATGGCGTCTGACGCTGACTCAAGATTGGCGAGTGGCACGAGCTCATCGAGAATTCCCCAATCCAGCAGCACGTCTGCATGCAGCCGCTCACCCCCTACGACCAATCGTTTCGATCGGGCTGGTCCGACCAGATTGACTAGGAGCGGCAAGCTCTTCCACATGAGATTGAGGCCGATGTCGATCTCTGGATATTGCATGAAACAGTCGTCTGCGCCCACGCGGAAATCGCAGGCTGTGGCAATGCAGGCGCCGCCCCCCATCGCTGCCCCGTTCCACGCCGCTATGCTGATCTGATCCATATCCAGGATCGCCTCTATAGTGCGCTCTCCCATGCGCGAGCGTCGACGTCGCTGCACCAACGGCAAGTCTTTGGTGTCGCCAGCGTCGCCCAGATCAGCGCCGGAAGAAAAGTGCTTACCAGTGCCGGTAAGAACCACTACCCGGGTCTGGGCGTCGTCTCGAAATTCAAGAACCGCATGTTCAATTTCCGCAAGGTGTGCGTGATTCAACGCGTTTGCTTTGGCGGGACGGTTGAATCGTAGATGGGCCACGTGGCCTCTGCGTTCAACGTCAATATGTTCATAGTCCATGCATTCGATGTTAGCGAAACGAGGAGGGGGAAAAAAGAAAAGTAGAAGGACTGAGACCTTTCTAGGGGTCTCCAGCCACTTCTACTTTGAAGATGAGAGGGACATCCGAGGGAAGGGGAGGGAGGGGAGGTTTCGGATATCCCTCTAGGAACTTGTATGTAGTCAATGGGGGTATGTTACTTTGAGTAACAAATAATGCAACCATTGGTAACGCAACGGTATGTTGCATATTTGCAACACCGCTTATACCGTATGCAACCATGAACTGGGATGACTTTCGCTACTTTTCCGCCATAGCGCGCACAGCTAGTGTGCGCAGCGCCGCCGTTGAGTTGAGAGTCAACCCGTCCACCGTGACACGGCGGCTGGATGCGCTGGAGCGAGATTTGGGCGTTTTGCTGTTCACACGCTCCTCGAGCGGATTGCAGATCACCGCTGAGGGGATTGAGATTGTGCAGCGCGTGGATCAGGTCGGCGAGCAACTGCGTGACATCGAATCCATCTTGAAGGGCAAAGACCAGCGCCTGGAAGGCCGTATACGCGTGGCGGTGCCAGATGTGCTTGCCGTCAACTACCTGCTCGAAGACATCGCACCTTTTACCGAAGCTTATCCGCACATCGACCTGGAGCTGATTCCGGGCTATCAGAATCTGGATATCGCACAGGGCGAAGTGGACGTGGAGATACGTGCGACAGAGGCGCCGCCGCAAGAGATGATCGGCCGGCCACTTTCTCAGGTTGCGTTAGCGGGATACGGCAGCCGCCAGTATGTCGCCCAGCATCAGGTGATGATTGCGTTGGAAGGAGCCGCTTGGGTTGATTGGGCTGGGCCGGGCGAGACTCTTGCGCTGTATACCGAGCAGCGGCTCGCGCATTTCCCGGGGGTGCGGGTGCATATCCGCTGCGACCAGGTCTTTATGCAGCACGCCTGTATCCGCGCCCACATGGGTTTGGGTATATTGCCGTGCTTTATTGGTGATCAGGACGACACGCTGATGCGGCTCCCCCATATGCCGGTGCTGGCAGGACCTACCCTGTGGTTATTGACCCATCCGGATTTGCGGCGGGCACGACGCATTCAGGTGTTCATGGAATTTCTGCGCGATGTGTTCGTGCGCCGCCAACACGATCTGCTCGGTGCGTATCTGTGATCGGCGCACCCGCATCGCACATCTATTTTTCCCAACGCTTGCGTCTGCACTATATCGACTGGGGCAACGAAGGGGCCCAGGCGCTGGTTTATGTGCACGGTGTGCACGACCATTGCCGAACATGGGATGACCTGGCGGCGGAGTTCTTCGACGACTATCACGTGGTGGCTCCGGACCTGCGTGGGCATGGCGACTCCGAGTGGCTTAAAGGCTCCAGCTATCATTATCTGGACTATATCTACGACCTCTATCAGCTAATCCAGCAGGCCGATCTTGCGCCGGTGGTGCTGGTTGGGCACAGCATGGGTGGTGCGATCGCGGCGTTGTTTGCCGGTGTATATCCAGAGCTGGTGGATCGCCTCGTGGTCATCGAGGGCATTGGCGCATGGAAAGCAGCGCAGCCGCCGATGTCTGTGCAGGATGAAATCAGAAGCTGGGTCGAGGGTACGCGCTCCTTGGCCGCGCGGTTGCCGCGCCGCTATGCCAGCTTGAGCGAAGCTTATCACCGCATGCAAGAAGCCAATCCACAGTTGGACGAAACAAGGGCGCTACACCTGACCGTACACGGTTCGAATCAGAACGAAGACGGTAGCTTCAGCTGGAAGTACGACAACTATACTCACAACTTTACACCCGGCGGGTTCAGTGCTAACGACATTGTTGAGCTGTGGGAGCGCATCTTGTGCCCGGTCCTGATCATAAACGCCAGCGACGGCATGGAACACCGCATCGGTCAGAATGGGACCCAGGTACACTTTGCTGACAGTGAACTTCATGTCGTCGACAATGCAGGCCACTGGACCTACCACGACCGGCATGCGGAGGTTGCCGAGCTGTTGAGGCGCTTTCTGGGGGTGCGGCGTTGACTGTGTGTCTTGCGTGCGGTTGGTCGCTGGCGCACACTTGCCCCCACTTTCGAACCAGGAAATGACAGCGAGGATGCCAGGCGCCCCGCTCAAGTTACGCTGCGAGTTTGCCAGCAATCCGCTGGGCGTCACCAGGCGCAAACCCCGACTGTCGTGGTGGGTCAACGACCCACGCCCCGCCGAATTGCAAACTGCCTACGAGGTCATGGCCGCGTCCACCCAGTTGCTGTTGGATGAGGGAGATGTCGATCTTTGGTTCAGTGGAAGGATCGAGTCTGATCAATGCAATCTGGTTGAATATCAGGGGCCCGAGTTGGCCTCGCAACAGACTGTGTGGTGGAAGGTGCGCACCTTCGACAGTGATGGCATCAGCGGCCCGTGGAGTGAGCCGGCCTTTTTCCACATGGGTTTGCTCGACGCAACGGACTGGCGAGCGGACTGGATAGCCGCACCCCTGCGCGGAAGCTTGTCGCGTGGAGTGCATGCGGTGGCGCTGCGCCGGGAGTTTGCATTGGAGCGCGTAGAGACTCCGGCGTTCTTGTATGTGTGCGTGTTGGGAGATTATCGCCTGGAGATCAATGGTCGGGCTTTGCCGGATGTTGAACTCAATGCAATCTGGAGTGATTTCGACCGAGCTGCCTATTATCAGGTAATCGATGTTACGGCGTTGTTGCAGCCTGGTCTAAATTGCATTGGAATACTGCTGTCTGATGGCTATTACAGCGGCGAGCTAGCGGGCGCTGGGCGCTGTAACTATGGCGACCGGCCGGTGTTGCGCGTGCAGCTTGAATCTGCGGATCCAGCCCATGTAGTGGGCAGCGATGCGCAGTGGCGCTGGCGACCGAGCTGGATATTGGCTGCAGGCATCAACGAAGGCGAGCACGTGGATGCTCGGCAGCAAGTGCCCGGCTGGAGTCGGGCGGGCCTGGACGAGTCGCTGTGGTCGCCTGTCGAGGTGCTCCCCGCCCAGGCCGTTGAATTGCGAGCACAGATGCACGACCGATACGTGGCCAGGCAGCTCCTGCGGCCCCTGGCAATGCCCGCAACCCTTCGACGGGCTGGCAGATCGTACTGCGTACTCGATTTTGGCGACGACCTGGTAGGTCGCGTGCGCATGGAATTGCGCAGTACCCACAGCGACCACATAAAGCTGTACTACGCTCTCGACGCGGAATTTGAGAACGCCACGCATGATACGTATACGAGTGCCGGGCAAGGCGAGGACGAAGTCTTCACAGGCCAATTCGCTATGCATACCTTCCGCTATGTGCAGGTCGAATTCACCACCGATGTGACCAACATCGCGGAGGTGTTGGCGATGCGCGTGGCGGCCAGATCGGCTCCGGGGATAAGCTTTAGATGCGACCATCCGGGACTCAATAAGCTGGTTGATGCGTTGAGCAATAGCCTTGCTGCGGTGGCCATGTCCGTCCCTATGCGTGGGGTCGACATGCTGCAGCGGCTTCCGGATGCGGGTTATGCGTCTACCTGGGTGCCGTTGTATGCAGAACAGATAAACACACGCGCGCTGGTGGGAAAATGGGTCGCGGACATTCAGGATGCCTACGACGGCGGAAGTGACGCCGCCGCTGTTGTCCCGGTGATAGACCGTCTGCACGGCGAAGATGTTGGTGATGAGTTTGCACGTTTCGAAGCTTATGCCAGGACTTTGTGGGCACTGTATCGATCGCAAAACGATGTGGATGCGTTGCACGCGGGCTACGCGCGTTTACGGGTGGCTGCCTTGAGCTATCGCCACCGCTACGAAGACCTGTTGCGCAAAAGTTCACTAAAGGATCTATACGGCGCAAGCCACTGGCGTAGCCTGGTGGCCACCTGCACCTTGTATGGCGCGTTGCGTACCACTGCACAGATAGCCGGTGTGTTGGCGCATGTAGGTGACCTCGAGTTGATCGAGACACTCGCCGGGGATGTTCGCAAGGCGTTCCGCCGCCGCTTCGTGACCCGCGATGGGCATCTGTTGGGAGATTGCCAGTCGGCCTATGTTGCCTCGCTGTATCACAACCTGCTGGAGGGCCGCGAGCGCGAGCTGGCTGAACAACGCCTGGCGCATTTACTGCAGGGTTCGAACTACCACACCGACGTGGCGCCTGCGGTGATGCGCGGGTTGCTACCGGTTCTGACCCGGGCTGACCGCCTCGACCTGGCCTACATGGTATTGCTTCAGACCAGCGCGCCAAGCTGGCTGGCGGTGACCCACGAGGGCAGCAATCTCATCGGATACGAACCCGGCGTGTTTGACATCGCTCAAGTGGGCTTGCTCGAGTGGCTGCTCGAATCGTTGGTTGGGATTTCCTTACACGAGGATTATTCGGTGGGGCGTAACGGGTATCGCTCAGTGCGGGTCAGGCCCAAACCGCCGTTTGGTACGCAGTTCGACGCGGGCGCGCCGGTGCAATTTGTTGAAGCGAGTTTGCCAACGGTGCACGGTGTCTACTTGGTGACCTGGCAGATACAGGAAGATGGCTTTGAGCTTGAGTTGGTCGTACCGCCCGGATGCACCGCGTTGGTGACGATGCCGGATGAGATCGAGCAACAGGTGTCGAGTGGGCACCATCGTTTCGTCATGGATTTTGATGCCGGTGGCGACGGGATACCCACCTTACTGGACCTTGCCGGCGGGGCGGACGCGGGCCACTAGGGCTTGGTAAGTTGCTCTAGGTATGGCCTTACCTCATTCATGCTGCCCTGGTAGCGGATACGAGATTGTTTTTTGCGTAGCTGGTAGTCGTACATAGGGTCGTAATAGTCGCGCAATAGCGATCGCACCCAGTCTTCGTGGCCGTGATTGTCGCGGAACGCGCGTTCTATCAGTTTGTCTATTTTTCGATACAACACACCTCCCAGGCGCCGGGAAATTCGTTCCAAAGCGGCACGGTAGTGCTGTTGTAGCTGGTCAGGCGACTGCCCGGCGGCGATGGCTTGATCGACATATTCCGTAACGATGTTCGCCACTCTCGTCTGCAGGTCCGCCTCCAACAGAACCAATGGCGCGCGCTGCATGCGCGCATGCCAGTTGCCTGGCAGGGCCAGACGTCCAATGGTGCGGCTTTCATCTTCCAGCACGAGTGTGTCGTGGTGGTGCTGCAGGTATGCACAGGCGAGTGCGTTTTCAAACGTCGCGGGTGCAGGTTGTGGGCTTGGGTGGGCGCCAAACGCCGACCCGCGATGGTGCGCGAGACCCTCGAGATCAATAGCGTTGGGCAGACTGCATAGCAGCGCGGTTTTGTGCACACCGGTGCGGCCCGCGAGAACCCACCAAGGCTTGTCGTCGTGACTTGCGGCGTCCAGCGTGTCTATGCATGCGCGGCGCAGGCGCTTGTATCCGCCTTCAACCCTGGTGATTGAATGACCCCGCTCGCTTAACCAGTCCTGGGCGATAGCGGAGCGCTGACCACCGCGCCAGCACATTACCTTTGCCGTGGGGTTGGCTTTGATGCATGCCACCCACTGCTCAACCCGCGCCTGCTTGATGTCGCCGGCGACCAGTTCATGGCCCAAAGCGCCAGCCGCGTCCGGTCCTGAATGTTTGTAAGACACGCCGACCTTGGCGCGCTCATCGTCGGTTAGAATCGGCAGATTGGTGCTGCCGGGTACGCACCCCTGATCGAATTCCCCGGGAGATCGCACATCGAGGATCGGCGTGGCCTGGCTTAACAAGCCTTGCGCGGCAGTTAGGCTACGGGGCTGATTCGGTAATGGTGGCACCGGCTTTAAACTGCTCGAGGTGGCCTTTCAGAATATCCAGGACGTCGTCTCGCTCTTGGGAGGTCGCGTGTTCAATGGCTTCCTGTTGTAGGGCAATGGCCTGGCTAAAATCGCCGCTTGCGGCGTGGGCGGCGGCCCATGTATCCAGGAACTCGGGCCGGGTGCGGGCAGCTTCGCTGTCGGCCATCAGATTATCCATTATTTTCTTAGCGTATCGCGCGCGCTTCAAACCACGCACGTCAGACACCGTCAGCGTCCAGGCTACTTCGTTAACAATGTCTGCATTGTCGTCCGCCGCCTTCACGGCTTGTTTGTACCAGCGGATAGCTCGTTTATGAGAAGCGCGCGTGCCAATACCGCGTGCATGCAAATTGCCCAGCACCACCATGGCTTCGGCATTGTCATCCTGGGCTAGATTGCCGAGCCACTCGTGGATCTGGCTGTGGTCTTTGCCGGTGTCGATACTTTGCGAGGAAAGCCCGGAAAGAAAGCGCCCGTAACTGATAATGGCCTGAGGATTGTTGAGCGCCGCTGCTTGCTCGAAGTAACTCGTCGCGGTGGGGATATCCTGTTCGACTTCGCGTCCGATATTGTGCAGGTAGCCCAGATACAGCAGCGATTCCGCATGCCCGAGCTGGCCAGCCTGCTGCAGCAGGGGGATAGCGGCACTGCGGTTTTCCTCGCCGTAGTAGTCATTGATGTAAAGATTGGCGAGGGTATACATGGAATCCGTGGAGCCCAGGGCGATGGCGTGCAGGTGGTTGTCCAACGACAGCTCACGCAATTCTTTGCGCTTACTTTCATCGTCCGTCGCCTCAGCCTGGCTCCAGTAAATCCGCGCCAGTAGAGAGTTGGCCAGAACGTTGCCCGCGCGCGAAGCCACCCGCAGCCAGCTGACGGCGTCGGAGTATTTCTGCATTTGCCCGAGATAGCGCCCTATGGCGGTCTGCGCGGCGGTGTCCATGCGCGCGGCCAGCGTCCTCAGCAACTCCCACGGATTAGCCAGGGGAAGCGGGACATCATCGGTTTCCTCGCCCCGAGACTCTGCCAGGGCCTGGCCAAAACCGCTGAGCATGTGGCTCAAATCGAAGTGCACCTGCTGTAAGCGCCCTTGTTCGGGATTTTGTGGCGCGTTCGGTTTGGCAACTAACAGCAGCTCGAAAGACTGCGGGTCGTTGATCTGATAGATCGAGCCTACCGGGGTCGTGTCATTCGATTCGGCGTAGGCGTGAGCGTCGTAGATCGTCATGACTTTGAACGGTGCATTGACTGAACCGTCGCCGCCCATCTGTGCCTGTAAGGCGGCGAGCGCGTCGTCGTGCTCGGTCTTGGCTTCGTCGGATTCTACGTGGGCATAAAACCGGCTCATCGCTAGATGCCCGGTCTGGCTGCCCGGATAGATGTCGAGAATTGCGGTGCCGATGCTGCCTAGTTTGAGTGGCTCGTCTACGGCCAGTTGCAGGGCTTGTTGTTCGAGTTCCAGCAGGCGCGGCAGATGTTCTACAAATTCCGGAGCGTTCAGAAACGCCTGCCGCTGTTGTTGTAGTGTTGCGGCTCCTGCGGACGCGGAGTCCGCGCCACCGGGCTGGGTGGTTTGCCCGTCGGAAGATTCGGATGTGGTTGAGGATGCAGCTTGGCACCCCCACGCGGTACCGAGCAGGCAAATAAGGAAAAGAATTCGCATGGGTGTGTTATAGCATCCAATTGTTGATGTGTGAATAAACCATTGGACCACACATTGGGCGAATGGTTGTGCTCTGTCGCATCGGGGTTAAACTTGCGCTCTAAGTTTTCAGCTTTGGAGGACGCATGGCTTTTGGCGCCAGCCTTAACTTACCAACCGCGGATCAGGCATTGGAGGGTCGCAGCCAGACCATGCCCGTGCCCGGTGAGCACTTCGTGAATGGGTGCCCAATGCAGCCTCCTTTTCCAGACGGACTAGAGCAAGTGCAGTTTGCCATGGGGTGTTTCTGGGGTGCGGAACGCATTTTCTGGCAGACGCCAGGCGTCTACACCACGGCCGTAGGTTATTCCGGCGGCATAACGCCGAATCCAAGCTATGAGGAAGTGTGCAGCGGCGGCACCGGCCATACGGAAGCGGTGTTGGTGGTCTACGATCCATTGCAGGTGAGCCTTGCACAGTTATTGAAGTTGTTCTGGGAAGGTCATGACCCTACCCAGGGTATGCGCCAGGGCAACGACGTTGGTACCCAATACCGTTCCGCGATCTATACATATACGCAAGGGCAGTCTGAAGTTGTAGAGGCGACGCGTGTGCAATTCCAGGATGCGTTGAGCGCAGCCGGCTATGCGCAGATAACGACGGAAATCAAGCCAGCCCCCCCGTTTTTCTATGCAGAGCACTATCATCAGCAATATCTTGCGAAGGTCCCCAATGGATATTGTGGCCTTGGCGGTACCGGTGTTGGCTGCAATATTGAACCGCTGGCGGTTCTCAGTAGCTAAGGTCCCGTCATACTAACTGACATGGTTGCGGGTGGTTCCGCAGCGCGTGCAACGTTGCATACTCACGAGCTTGCCCTGCTTGACGTCGAATTGTTTGTTCGCGTCGAATTCCCACTTGTGAAAGCCACTGCGACATAGCGTAGAGCTCTTGGCGCGCCGCTGGGTGCGACGCTTCTTGTACTTTGCCAGGTCGGTCGGTCGGCTCACGCTGCACCGGATGGGTCCAATGGAGAGGGTATTCTACCCAATGCTACGCGCCGGGTATAAACTCGATCCCCTTTCAATTTTGTGATCTGACTATGCAACCGACTTCCGAGCGCGCGACCTTGCGGCGCAACGCGCGCCGTGGCGAATATGATCAGGAGGTCATACGGTCGATACTAGCAGCACAGCAGTTATGCCACGTCGCCTATGTCGTCGCTGGCGAGCCGCGCCAGATTGCGACGCTGTACTTCTGTGATGAGCACCATTTGTACCTGCACGGCAACCGCCAGAGCGCGATGCTGAAGCATCTGGCGAGTGGCGGTGAGGCGAGCGTGTCAGTCATGCTGCTGGATGGTGTGGTGGTCGCCCGCAGCGGCTTTCATTGCTCCATGAATTACCGCTCGGTGACGTTGTACGGCTGTGGTGAAGAGGTGACCGGCGCCGCCCACCGCGCAGCGCTTGATCAGTTCGTCGCCACGCTCATTCCAGGCCATGAACGCGTAGTGCGTGAACCGACTGCCCAGGAATTGGCCGCCACTGCGGTGGTACGTATCCCGTTGGTTGAAATGGTCGCCAAGGTTCGCAGCGGCGATCCCATCGATGATGAAGAAGACCTGGTTAGTGATGTGTGGGCTGGGGTGATACCCGTGGCAATGCAGACCCAACCCGTGCAAGCGGCGACGAATCTTAGCGAGTCAGTCGCGATTCCGGGCTATATAAAAAATTTCCAGTTAAAGGGGTAGGTTATGACGGATGCGCTAGCCGGAGTGAAGGTGCTCGACATGTCGCGGGTCCTGGCGGGACCATTTGCAGGGCGGATGTTGTCTGATCTGGGCGCGGACGTGGTCAAACTGGAGCCTCCGGAGGGTGATATCACGCGTCTGTGGGGCCGCAAGATCGGCGGTGTTTCGAGCTATTTCAATCAGCAGAATGCAGGTAAACGCGATATCTCAGTCGATCTGACTCATGCGCGCGGCGCGGCGCTGGTGAAGGCGCTGGTGGCGCAAGCCGATGTGCTCATCGAGAATTTTCGTCCCGACGTCATGGGACGCCTTGGGTTGGACTACGCCACGCTGGCTGCGGTCAATCCGCGCCTGATCATGCTATCTATCTCCGGGTTCGGCGCTGACAATCCTGACAGCCGGCGGGCTGCCTATGCGCCGATCGTGCACGCTGAGACCGGGTTGGTGCAGCGCCAGGCTGAAATCAGTGATGCCTTTCCAGCCGATCTGGCTTGTTCGGTGGCAGATACCAATGCGTCGCTGCATGGGCTGGTGGGCCTGCTGGCTGCTCTTTATGCACGCGAGAGCACCGGCGCTGGAGAGCACATCGATCTTGCAATGGTAGATGCAACAATAGTTACCAACGACGGCATGGGTTGGGCGCTGGACGGCTTGACCCGGCCGCTGCCCAATGAGGTACACGCCACTGCCGGTGGCCTCCTGATGTTGGCCGGTGAGTTTCGTTTCATCTGGAAACGCCTGCAGGAAGTGTTTGCCGTCAGTGACGATCTCGGCCCGGAAGCGTCGCTGGAAGACAAGATTTCCTCCCGCCGCGCAGCTGCCCATCGTTTTTTCAATGAGGAGTGTGCGGATCGCGCTGCGGTCATTGCTGCGTTGGATGAAATGAACATTGCCTGGGGGGACGTGCGTGCACCTGTCGATAGCCAGACACTTGCGAGTGTTAAGTCGCGTGGCTCTATCACGGAGGTCGACGATCGTGATGGCGGCACCCGTCCGATAACCCAATCGCCTTATCACTTCGAGCATCTGACCGCTCAGGTGCGCGGGGGCGCGCCACGCCTGGGCGAGCACAACGACGAAGTGCTGGCTGATTGGCTGGGGTATGGCGAAGCTGAAGTCGACGCCTGGCGCGAAGTCCTGGTGCAGAAGCTAGCGGCCCACTAGCATGATACTCGCGTAGCCAGGGGCGGATGCGTGGCTAAGCTTGGTATCGGCATAGATTTCGGCACTACGAATTCCGCGGCCGCGGTGTTCGATGGCGAACAGGTATCGCTAGTACGTCTGGAAGCGAACGGCGAGATCATGCCGTCCGCGACCTATATCGACACTGAGCTACAAGCCAAGACCGGCCAGGCCGCCATCGATCAATACATTGCGGATAATACTGGACGCACGGTGGAACTCATCCCGGAAGTGGTAGCGGAGGTCAGCCAGTTTGTTGAGCACGGCGAGCCCGGCCAGGAGGGCGAGACCAACGAAGTTGAGACCTCGACCAGAAAAATCTATGGCGCACCCGTCACCGACAGCGGGTTGCATGGCCGCCTGTTTCGCGGCACAAAACGGCTGCTGGGAGACGAACGCGTACGCAGGCTGATGGTGTTCGATCACCCGTTCCGGCTGGTGGCGTTGATAACGCCGTTGTTACTGCGCATGCGGCAGACGCTGGAAACCGAAGTTGGGCTGGCGAGTTACGGGCACCTCGGCCACCCGGTGAACTTTGAAGGGCGGGAAACGTTTCGCAATCAACTGGCGCTGAACCGCCTGGGCGAGGCGTACAAGCACGCGGGCATCGTCGATCAGCGATTTTACGCGGAGCCCATCGCCGCAGCTGTCAGCTACCTGCATGCTCAGCCCGGCGTGGTGGGCGAGCATCTGCTGACGGTGGATTTTGGTGGCGGTACCCTCGATCTGTGCGTGCTGCGGCAACGGGAGCGGTCTTTCGACGTTGTGGCCACCCATGGGATCGGCCTCGGCGGCGACCATATCGATCAATTGTTGTTCAAAGCGTTGCTGTTCCCGCTTCTGGGTCAGGGCGAAACCTGGCGCCGGCGTGGTTTCGACCGTGAATTGATCGAGACGCGGTTCCCGTTCGAAGACTTTGCCGACCTGCTGCTGAACTGGGCGATTACCTACACTTTGAACCAGAATAAATACACCACACCGGTGATGGAGTGCATCGAGCAAGGAGGGCCTGCCAGGCGCAAGTTCGAACGCCTGCGCGAAGTGATCAAGCACAATCTGAGCTATTTGTTGTTTGCCCAGATCAAAGCCTTCAAAGCGGCATTGTCCAATGCGGAGTCGGCGCGCCTGGATATTCCCGAGATTGATGTGGATGTCGTCATGGATCGGATGGAGTTCGAAGCGCTCATTGCCGGCCCGTTGGCGCAAGTCGCAGACGCTGTGGATGCCACCGTCGCGAAAAGTGGCCTTAAGGTCGCCGACATCGATGTGGTGCTTGGTACCGGAGGCTCCAGCCTCATCCCCGCCGTGAAATCCTTACTTGATGAGCGTTTTGCCGGAAAAGTGGTGTCTCACGATCCGTTCACCAGCGTCGCTACGGGGCTGGCGATCGCGAGTTTCAAAGGCTTCTAGTGCTCAAACCAACCTATAGATTGGGATCAGAGCTCTCTAGGTGGGATCCACTCCGGATCCAGCGTGGCGAAAAATCTTTTGACAATGCGATAGGTCAGGCCCCACACGAAATGGCCTCGCTCCAGGCGGTAGCCGTTGAAGATCGTCGGGGTACCGGCCATGGGTTTGGTTTCGGTGTCGTGCAGGTCGTTGCTGGCCATCGCCTGCACCGGCGCCCACACCACTTCGGCAACTTCGTAGTTTGGCGTGAAGCGCGGATCGCCTTCGATCTGAAAGACATGTGGCGCGATCAACATGTTCAGTACCCGGCCGCGTGGCTGAGCTTGCTGGTGATCCAGGGCGCCGAGGTATTCGCTGCCCGCCAGGCTCAGCCCGGTTTCTTCTAACGTCTCGCGCATGGCCGCATCCTGTAGCGAATTGTCTACCGGGTCTTTGTGGCCGCCGGGAAATGCCATGTGTCCCGACCACGGATCGCCATCCTGTTCCGCTCGCTGAATGAACAGCATTTCCGGACCGGTGCTGGTTTCGCGCATGATGATTGCAACTGCGGCCTGGCGGGTGGATGGCTTGGGCTCGACGAAATTTGGCTCATGCTGAGCCATGACCTTCTTGATGTGTGTCAGAGTGAACACGGATGCTTGTTGTACGGAAAACATGCATCATACCCGACTGACACAATTGATGTGGATTCGAGCCAGGTGAGTGGGGATAAGCGCGCAGCTCTGCTGCAATCGGATGGGAATAATTGCTTTGTTTGTGGGCCTGGCAATCCCATTGGGTTGGGCGTGAAATTTCGTCTCGAGGCAGACGTATGCCGGGCCGAATTTACCCCAGCACAGGAGCATATGGGCTACGATCAGGTGACTCATGGGGGTATCGTTTTCAGCCTGTTGGATGACGTTATGGCCAACTGGATCTGGCTCCAGGGTGAGCGATGCTTTACCGGTAAGGCCGAGATCCGTTACCGCTCGGAACTCCCGATCGGCACGGATGTCCGACTGGAGGGGCGTTGTGTTAAGCGCAAGGGGCGTTTGGCGCAGATGGAAGGTAAGGTCATACGGGTGGAGGATGATGCGGTAGTTGCCGAGGCGACCGCATCCTTCATGGTGCCGGTTGACTAAAAGCCCATAGCGGGGCCGGTAAAGGGAGCAGAAATGGCGTTCGTCACGGTGATAGTGATGCTTGCGTTGGTCGAGTACCTGTATTTTGGGGTGGCAGTTGGCCGTGCGCGAACACGCCACAATGTCCCGGCGCCGTCAGTGACCGGAGATGAGAACTTCGAGCGTTTTCATCGCGCTCACCAGAACACCCTGGAGCAGCTCGTTGTATTTGTTCCGGCTATGTATGCCGCTGCATATTACGCGGACGAATTATTCGCGGTGGCCCTGGGCGTCGTTTTCCTGATTGGCCGCGCGCACTACTTCCGTAGCTACATCTCCGACCCACCGACGCGAAGTGGCGGTATGCTGGTGAGCATGGGCGTGTGCGTCCTGCTCATTGCTGCAGCGCTGATTGGCGCCGTGCGGGTCGCATTGTCCGCCTGACGCAGAGCGGTCAGGCGTTGCGCTGGTCCCACTGCGCTAAGCGTTCGTTAGCCCTGGCCGAATCGAAGGAACTGCCCGAATCCGCGTTCACCGGTGCGGCCAGTTCGACCACATAGCCGTTGGGGTCGCGAAAGTAGATCGAGTGCACGAAGCCGTGGTCGCTGACCCCGCGGGTGTCGATACCGTGCGCCTTGCCTTTCTCAAACATGCGCTCGAGGGTCGGGTAGTCGACTGAGAGAGCGATGTGGAGGTCAAAGTCGTGCTGGGATTTGAACTCAAAGGGTTGCTCAGGCGCTTCGAAGAATGCGAGGCATGATCCGTCCGCCATCTGGTAGAAGGTGTGCAGCACGTTGGCATCGCGTCCGGTGGCGGTAGTATTGATGGGAAACGCTTCTACCAGCGGCAGCTCCAGGAAGTCTTCGTAAAACGTGCGCGTCTCGGCGCTGTTACGGCAACGGTACGCGGCGTGGTGCAAGCCGCGGATAGCAGGTTGTACAGTGGTCATGCCGGGTATTTCTCCTTCAGCCATGTCAGCATGGCGGCGTTGGTCTCGGCTGGCTTTTCCTGTTGGATCCAATGTCCACAGGGAAAGTTCACAGTCGTTAAGTCGTCGACGATCTCACCCATCGTAGGCGAGCTGGGTACCAGATCGTAGTCGCCGTGGATCATCAACGTGGGTTGATAGATGTGCTGTTCATAAGCAGCGCTGATTTCCCAATTGCGGGAAAAGTTGCGATACCAGTTTATGCCGCCGCTGAAACCTGACACGGCGAATGCCTGGACGAAAACCTGCAGGTCGTCTTCGCTCATCATTAAATCGCCCGTAGGGGCTTCCTGCTCCGCCAAACCGATGAGGGTCATACCGTCAGGCAATTGGGGGGCGGGTTCGAGCCACTGATTGGTGCGATAGAGGTTGCGCAGAAACTGCTCGTTATGGCTATCGAATTTGGCATCCGCTACGCCAGGTTGCCGATTGAAGTGCACGATATAAAAGTCGCCGCCCAGCTGAGATTCCCAGAACCCAACCCACTCCTGTGGTCCGCGCTCCATGAACGGCACGCTCAGATTTATCACGCCGCTTACGCGCTCGCGATGCATCATCGCCATGTTCCATACAACGATAGCGCCCCAGTCATGGCCGACGAACACTGCGTCTTGGTAGCCGAAATGATCCAATATACCGATCAGATCACCGGTGAGGTGGGTGATGTCGTAATCCGCGATCTCTGCGGGCCGAGACGACTGCCCATAACCGCGTTGGTTGGGCGCGATGACGTGATAGCCCGCATCAACCAGCGGTTGTACCTGATGGCGCCAGGAGTAGGCGTGCTCGGGCCAGCCATGGCATAGCACGATGGGTTTGCCTTGGCCGGCGCTGAATACTTCCAGCTCGATATCGTTGGTTGGGATGATGTGTGGCGTTGGGAATGACATTGGCTACGACTCGCGAGAAATGTTCGGGAAACTTGTGAAAGCAGAGTAGCAGCCTGTTGAAGAAGTCTCAAAAGCTCAGAGGCTCTGGCGCGCATGCCAGAGCCTCCCGTATGACACGCTGAGCACATGAGACTTCTTCAACAGGCTGCTTGCAGGTTATTCTTTGAGGCGGGCGGCTTCCCCATCAAAGGGAGCGCTAGTAGCAAAACCCGAAGGTTGAGGAAAACGCAATGGACTACGATGCAGACGCGGTGGCGGCACAGGAACATCAGAGCTGGCAACGATCAGCGGACCTCTACATTGAGAATATGGCGCCGATGACGGCGACTTCCGGGCAGGTTCCAATTCTCGCCGAAGCGGGCCGCATCGATGGGCACAGCGCGATTCTCGAGCTGGGTTGCGGCACCGGGGATGTCGCTGTGCAGCTTGCCGATTTTGGCGGACGCGTGGTCGGGACCGACTTCGCTGAAAACATGATCAAGATTGCCGCGGAGCGCTTTCCCCAGCTTGAATTCTGCGTGGCGGATGCGGAGAACGTGCCTTACGAGGATGACGAATTCGACGTTGTAGTCAGCAACTACACGGCGCATCACTTCGCGCGCCCGCAAACGGTTTTTGTTGAAGCGAACCGCGTATTGAAACCTGGGGGCCGTCTGGTGGTGATCATGCCGATACAGGCGGAGCAGAAATGCTTCGGCGCCGTATTTGCCTCGGCACGCGAGGAAATACCTCCGGAGGACGTGCCAGGCGGGCCGTTACTCGACGTAAGCGACCCGCGCGAGGTGGGTGACATGATCGAAGCGGCCGGATTTACCGCGGTGGTTGCCGACAAGAGGGTCAAGCCCACGCGACTGGACGCTATTGATCTGTTGTTGAAGACCGGCTGGACGATACTTGGCTTAGACGATTTTCCCCAGGACGTGCAGGAACGTATACGGGCAAATACCATCAAGCGCGCGGCGCCATATAAGCAGCCTGACGGCAGTTATGACTTCCCCGATGTGATTATCGTCGCCAGCGGTGAAAAGGCGTGAGTGGGTTGGGTCCAAAAAACTGGGCGTTGCCATTGATCGCGGCACTCGTCGCATCGTGTGCTGCGAACGTTGGCCCCAGTCCCAACTATATGGATGCGGGCGGGGTAGAGGCGTTTCAGAAGCCCATCGCGTTCGTGCCGTCAGCGTTGGGTCCGCTGGACTGGCGCGTCACCACCGCAAGCGTCGAAGCGCAGAACTACTTCAAACAGGGCCTGCAGATGCGCTACGCGTACGGGGTTAATGATGCGGCACGCAGCTTTCGCGCGGCGCGCCTCGCGGACCCGCAGTGCGCGATGTGTTACTGGGGTGAGGCGTTTGCCCTTGGGTCGTTTCTAAACGGTGCGATGACCAGGATGCGTAGCGAGCATGCGCATACCGCCATCGAGCAGGCGGTGGCACTGGCCGGCCAGGTCACCGAGCTCGAGCGCGACCTCATTATGGCCGCACGGGATCGTTATCCGGCAGACTATGACCCGCAGAGCCGCCGCCCTGTAGATGAGGCATTTGCAGCTCGCATGCAGGTGGTCTACGAAAAATACCCGGATCATCCAGAAGTAGCGGTTGTGTATGCGATAGCGCTGTTTCTGCTCGAGGACAGACGTGGCGAGCGAGATGTGAACGATGTCGATCTGCAACGCCTGCACGGCGTGTTGACCGGAGTGCTCGATACCAACATCAAGCATCCCGGCGCGTGCCATTTGTATATCCATGCCACCGAGTCCAGCCAGCGTCCGGATCTGGCGCTGGAGTGCGCGGCACATCTCAGCGCGGCCATTCCTGTGGCCAGCCACATTCAGCACATGCCTTCGCATACGTGGAATGAGGTGGGCTATTGGGGCCGCTCCGTGGCAACCAATACCCAGGCCGTCCGCTCTGATCAGATGGCAAAGGAGAACCAGGGCTTCTCGTACGGACCGAGTCACAATCTGCATATGCTGTTGTTTGCGGCGTCTATGGACGGTCAGGGTGCCGTCGCGGTGCAGGCCGGGAAGGATTTCGGCAAGCTTACGGGCAACAATATGTATCACGCGCTTACGCTGTTGCGCTTCGGCCGGTTTGACGAGATTGCAGCCCTCAAAACAAGACCTGCGGGCGACGTGCCCGGCGGTTTCTGGGACTTCGCCCAGGGCTATGCGGCGCTACGCAGAGACGATACAGCCGCGGCCGGGCGATATCTGGCCAGGCTGGAAAAAGCGACCGCGACGTCCGATGCGATCTTTCGCTTTCACAAGGCGAGCCAGCTGTTGGGCCTGTCTGCGGCCGTTCTCAAAGGCGAAGTGTTGCGGCATGCGGGCGATCTCGATGGCGCCATTGCGGCCTTTGAACGCGCCGCCGAGTTGGACGACGAACAACTCTACGATGAACCGGAGCCCATCCCCTATGCCGCCCGCCACTGGCTGGGCGCGGCGTTACTGCAGGCCCAGCGTTATGCCGAGGCGGAGCGTGAGTACCGCATCGAGCTAGCCGATCACCCCCATAACGTCTGGTCGCTTCATGGTCTGATGGCCGCGCTCGAAGCTCAGAATAAAGTCGATGCCCAGGCGCAGAGCGACTTTGCAGAAAGTACCGCGCGCATGGATTTGTGGATCACGCAGTCGCGGTTTTAGGCGAGGGGCTTCATTGCATGAGCTTGCACTTGAAGCGCGATTTGAGGGTTCCATGTTCGATATATTCGGCGACGCCATTCTCATTCAGCTCTACGCTCGTGTTACCGAAGGACCAAATACGTTTTGAATCCGTCAGCGTCACCGCTGCAGTGACGCGCTGGGTGCCGAATTTGACATAGCTACGCGAGCCCCGATCTGCGAGGTAGAGAACGTTGCGCCGTCCGCCTTCGGCCGCGCACCCCCACATGGCTATACCTTCGGTGGGATATGCCGATGCCGAATTGACAAGCAGCGCGAGCACAATGACGCTACGGTTCATGGTCCATGCACTTGCGATGGCGTGTACAGTATGGCAGATATAGCTTGCGCGCGTATGGCGTCGATATTCGCTAACTCGTATTTCGCCAAAGAGAAGGGAGACAGACCATGGCTGCACATCACGCCGAAGAAATCATTCAAGCCAACGGCATTGAGATCTGTACCGATGCGTACGGCGAGCGCAACGACCCGGCCGTCCTTCTGATCATGGGCGCGAGCGCGTCGATGCTGCTGTGGGAGGAAAATTTCTGCCAACGGCTTGCGGATGCGGGCCGCTTCGTTATCCGATTTGATAATCGCGACACAGGACGCAGCACATGCTGCCCCCTCGGACAGCCGGACTATGCGCTACAGGACATGGCTGACGATGCGGTAGCTGTACTCGATCACTACGGCATCGACAAAGCACATATTGCGGGCGCGTCCATGGGTGGGATGATCACGCAGCTGGTGGGGTTAAATCATCCTGAGCGGGTGTTGTCGCTCACACCCATCATGTCATCGCCAGATCCGGCTGCGGTGACCGATGCGATGGAGGGCAAGGAGACCAGATACTCGCTGTCGCCACCTTCGCAAGCGGTTATGGGCGCCGCGGCGGCGGGGGCGACGCTGGATTGGACAGATCGTGGAGCCGTGCTGGACAACCGCGTTAACATGTTCAAGATCCTGGCAGGATCCGCCCATCCCTACGACGAGGCTGCGGGCCGGGAACTTTTTGGGCGCGAGATCGATCGAGCTAACAACTTTGCCAGTAGTCAGAATCACGCCTTGGTAGTCGGCGCGACCCAGCGTTGGCATGACCGGCTGGATACCATAAGCGTGCCAACCCTGGTGATTCACGGTACCGAAGATCCGATCCTGCCGTTTGACCACGGCCAGGCGATTGCAGACAGCATTCCCGGTGCAAAGCTGCTGACCATGCCGGGTGTAGGGCACGAGTTGCCTGACGGCGAACTGGATACGGTGATACCGGCGATCCTCGAGATTACCAGCTGAAGAAAGCGAACATTGCGTGGCGTTGCCTCTCCCATTGGGCTGTGCGTGAAGCTGTGTGAGAATAGCTGCCAAAGTCAGCGAGAACAGGAGTAGATATTGTGGCAGAGCCGTTTCGCCCCGCGCCGTCAAAGGGAGGGCTGGGGCGCTCCCTGCGGTCCAAGCGCACCAGCACGTTTGAATCCATCGAAGACCTTCTCGCAACGTGTGAGCGCCTGCGCGACGTAACCCCCCAGGCGGTGGATGACGTCGCAGAGAGCAACGGAGTGGAACTGGAGAATCGATTTCCCAGCGACCGCCTGCACCTTTATCGGCGCTATCTGGCGTTCTGCCTGGAAGACAGGGTGTTGTCTGAGGAAGAAAACGCTGACCTTGAGCACCTGTGTGGCCTGCTTCACCTGGAGACTGGAGACATTGCTGTGGTGCATGACGAAGTCGCCCGGGAAGTGTATGGCAAAGCTGTGTCTGAGGTGTTGCGCGATCTGAAGATAAGTCCGGTAGAGGACGCCTTCTTGCGCAGGCTGCGCGGTGAGCTGCACTTGTCTGAAGCAGTGGCTTCCGATCTGTTGGAACGTGGCAGGCAAAGTGCCCGCCAGGTTGCGCTCAGTGAGGCTTCTACCTTAGACCCGGGATTTACCGCGCGTCGCGCCCCTTTGGGAGAGTTCGTTGGCCGTTCAGACGATTCCTTCGAAGAGGCGGTGCAGGATGCGTTGACCAGAGCGCAGATCGCTATCCCGCGATTGCACTGGTTCGAGGTGAGCAACATCTCGGGGTACGTGGGTGACGGCAAGCCTAAAGGCTGGCATGTCACGGTACGTGGAGGCATAGAGACGAGCTAGCGTAGAGCCCGGCAAACTTTTTGCCCGGGAGTCGCGACCTTATGAGTATGAATGCATACAACAACACCCACAGCCTGGTGGTCGGTTACATATTGTGGATCTTCGGCTTTCTAGGCGCACATCGCTTCTACTTTGGTCGTCCGGTGAGCGGAACCATCTACCTGTTCACATTTGGGTTGCTTGGTATCGGCTGGTTGATCGACCTGTTCCTGATCCCCGGGCTGGAACGCTCGGCAGACCGGCGCTATAGAGAAGGCGACGTTGACTACACCATCGCCTGGATACTGTTGACCTTCCTCGGAGTATTCGGGCTGCACAGGTTCTACCAGGGCAAGATCGGCACGGGCATCATCTACCTGCTTACCTTCGGTCTGTGCTTTGTGGGCGTCATCTACGACTACTGGACCATGAACGAGCAGATATCAGCGGTCAACGAAGAACGGTCCTATCGTTACCGCCTGTCGTAGCGGATGGATTTCTCCTGGTAGTCGAAGCGGTTTATTCCCGTCTGTTCGCGCAGATCGTGGGTGGTATTTGCGGTATTGGCATCCAAGGGGATGCCGGTTGCATCCGCGACCCTGGTAATGCCGTTGAATGCTGAAGCGACTACCAATGCGTCTACCGTCTGTTGCGCGCCCATCGTGTCCTCCGCGCGTGGACGTAACTCCGCCAGGGCGAGCCAGTCGCCGGTTATTGCTGCTTCGGTCAACCTGCGCAGCCAGTCGCCGTGGGGCACTCCCGGGTGCAGATCATCGCTGGTGACGCTATCGAGGTTGTAGTTGCCGTTTTCTTTTTCGCTACTCGCCCGGAGCAGCATGGTGTGTGAGGTAGTTCAGTAATAACACTCGTTGATGGCCGACACGCGTGATGCAACGAACTCAGCCTGTCCCTGGGTTATCGATAGATCGATATCTTTGAGCGCGTAGTGCGGGCGGAAGGTGGTAAAGAACAGCTGACCTGCGCTGGGGACCAGGCCGAGGGATCGCGCGATGTTGGGTACCTGGGGCAAGCCGGTGTCGGCCATAGTCTCGTCGGCATCGAGGATTGGCAACCAGGCACCGTCCTGCACCGCACTGGTATTGTATTGGCCGCGTGGCTGGCCGCCCTGGGGCTGCGGCAGTTGCGGTAGTCCGAGGCCCAGGGCGTTGTGCAGGGTGTCGATGATCACCGAGCTGTTTACTACGCTCACGATCTCTACATACTGCTGTTTGCTGACGACTTGGGTGATGCCGTCGAACCAGGCTTTCGTCAACCGTCCAGGGTCCGAGCGCATGCGGTGAATCATGTCCACGATGGCGGGGTTCAGGTCGGTGTCGTCTTCATGGTCGCCATCGACGCTGTTGGGGCTCAAGGCGGCTTTTTTGTCATCACACAAAGCACAGATCAACGCCTCGCGGGCACTACGTACCATCGCGACGCGTTGCGCACCAGTGAAGAAATCGCCTGGCTGGGCAATCGTTTGCCAGGCCAGTGTGTGCGCGTGTTTCAAATTGTCAGATACAGCGACATGGTCCGGATACATTCTGTTCCCCTCAAATCGTCTAGTAGCAGGCTGCCAGGGCAAAGTGTATGGCCATTTCGCCAGGGCGTCGACTTGATTCCAATGTACAAAGCGGCCAACCTGAGCTGCGCATTGAGTAGGAATTTATATGAGTAACGGCGATCATCGTGGGCCACAGCGGCCTGGCTTCGATACCCTGGCGTTGCATGCGGGCCAGTCCCCTGACCCTGCCACGGGGGCGCGGGCGACGCCGATCTATCAGACCGCGTCCTATGTATTTCCGGACTCCGAGTACGCCGCCGGACTGTTTAACATTGAACGCGCAGGACACGTCTACTCGCGCTTGTCTAACCCGACCAACGCCGTGCTCGAAGAACGTATGGCGGCTCTCGACCATGGCGTGGGAGCCATTGCGACGGCCAGTGGGCAAGCTGCCATGCACCTGGGCATCGTTACGCTCATGGGCGCGGGGGATCATATTGTGTCTTCCCACTCTCTGTATGGCGGGTCACACAATCTGTTGGCATACACGTTAAAACGTTTTGGCATTGAAACGACGTTCGTTGATCCGCGGGATCTCGGGTCGTTCGCGGGTGCCATACGGCCTAATACGAAGCTGATTTTCGGCGAGGTACTGGGCAATCCAGGATTGGAAGTACTCGACATCCCGGAACTAGCGGCGCTTGGGCATGCCCACGGGCTGCCGCTGATGGTGGACGCTACGTTCGCCACACCCTATCTGTGCAAACCCATCGAACTGGGAGCAGACATCGTCATGCATTCGGCGACCAAGTTTTTGAGTGGTCACGGCGTGGTCATCGGTGGGGTGCTCATCGACGGCGGCACTTTTGACTGGGAAGGCAGTGGCAGGTTCCCGACCATGACCGAACCGTATGTCGGCTTCCATGACCTGGTGTTTGCAGAGGAGTTTGGGCCCCAGGCTTTCGTCACCCGGGCGCGCAAGGAAGGCATCCGAGATTTCGGCGCCTGCATGGCGCCCATGACGGCATTCCAGATCCTACAGGGGCTGGAAACGTTGCCATTGCGCATGCAGAAACACGTCGCCAATACCCAGCTTGTGGTTGAGTTCCTGGCGGATCAGGAGTTGGTGGAAGACGTCGTCTATCCCGGGCTGCCGGCACACCCGGATCACGACCTGGCGGCACAGTTATTACCGAGGGGTTGCGGAGCCGTGTTTACGTTCTCGGTGCAAGGTGGTCGCGAGGCGGGGCGCATATTGATCGAGTCGCTGGAGCTGTTTTCCCACCTCGCCAACATCGGTGATGCCAAGTCGCTGGTCATTCACCCCGCCAGCACGACCCATCACCGTATGGATGCTGAGAGTCTGGCTGCCGCGGGAATCTCCGAGGGGATGGTGCGGGTCAGCGTGGGCCTGGAAGATCCGGCGGATCTTATCGCCGACCTGAAGAGCGCCCTGCGCGCTGTGAAAAAGGCGACGCAATGAAGACGGTCTATCAAGGCGCGAGCGTTTGCTACGGTACCGGGAGTGGCCACCCTGAAGCCGAGGCGCGCACCATCGTCTTCATTCATGGGGGCGGTTTCGACCACAGTGTGTGGGTGATGCCCGCGCGGTTCTTCGCCCGGCATGGCTTTCGCGTCATCGCTCCGGACCTGCCGGCGCATGGGAGCAGCGAAGGTGCAGCCCTCACCAGCATCGACGCCATGGCCGACTGGGTCGCTGGGCTGTTGCGCCAGGAAGCGCCGGGCCCGGCAGTCATCGCCGGTCACAGCATGGGAAGCCTGGTCGCGATGCAAATGGCGAGCCAGTACACGGACCTGGTGGAACGCGTTGTTCTGCTGGGCACGGCAGCGCCGATGCCCGTCGGACCGCCGTTGTTGCATGCGGCCGAAGACAACCATCACGCTGCCATAGATATGGCCAATACCTGGAGCCACAGCAACCGGGGCAGTCTGGGTGCCAGCGAGGTGCCGGGCGTGAGCAATCTGAACAGTGGCGAACGCCTGTTAGAGCGCATGCCTGAAGGTGCTTACTACGCGGACCTGGCAGCGTGTAACGCGTTTGATGCGCACATGGATCTTGCGGACATCCCGGTGCTGGTCATCGCCGGAGGCGATGACCGCATGACCCCGGCGCGCTCGGGGCTAAAAGTGGCGGGCTCCCTCGCACAAGCTGAAACTGTTCTGCTGCACGGGTGCGGGCATTCGATGCTGTCGGAGCAGCCCAATGAGGTGCTGGACGCGCTGGCCGATTTCATTCTGGAACGATGATGGATGAGATTTCGATAGCGGCAGTTATCTGGGTGGCAACCCACATTGGGCTGTCCAGTACGCGGCTGCGGGGCTTAATGGTCGACGCCATTGGAGAGAAAGCTTATCTGGGCGTGTATTCACTTGTGGCGCTAGGGGCTCTGGTCTACCTGATCTGGATATACACCCAGGTCCCGCGATTCGACTACTTGTGGACGCCGAATCCGGACCTGTATTGGGTCTCGAAGATCACCATGCCCATCGCATTCGTGTTGTTGGTTGGAGGGTTCATGGTGAAAAATCCGAGCAATGCAGGAGCGGCGATTGATAATCCGGACGAAGCTGCGGATATGGCCCGGGGCGTCACGCGCATAACCCGCCATCCCGTGCAGTGGGCAATCGTACTGTGGGCATCGGGCCACGTCATCGCCAACGGCGACCTGGTTTCGATTGTGTTCTTCAGCTCGTTTCTGCTTCTGAGCCTGGCGGGGTCGTTCCTCATGGATCAGAAGAAGGCCGCCACCATGGGTGAAGGGTGGGCCGCTTATGCGGCGGTAACGTCCAATGTGCCTTTCGCGGCCATTGTTACCAGGCGCAACAAAATCGACCTCAAGGAACTCGCGGTGCCGGCGCTGCTGGGGCTACTGGTGCACGTCGCGGTTTCGTATTTTCATGAGAGCTTCACCGGCGCGGTGATTATTTAGGCGTCGAGAACTTGCGCCAGAGTCTGGGCGAGCTGCGCATGGTGGCCAGCGAAAAAGTGATCGGCGCCGGTCACGATGTGTGTCGCAACACCGTCCAGGTTGGCGAGTTTATCCCCATCGACGAAGTCATCGCGGTCACCGGCGATGGCGTCGATAGTGGCGGTGGACGCAGTGCCGCTGAAGTCCATCATGCCCACCGGAGGTGCGATCAGGATGGTCCGTGCCGGCTGACTCTGCTGCATGGCGCGCCATGCCATGGCCGCCCCGAACGAATAGCCCAGCCACCAGATTTCATGCTCCGGGTACGTATCATGCACCCATGCGGATACCGCCAACAGATCATCCACTTCGCCTGCGCCCTTGTCGTGGCTGCCGCTACTGGCGCCAACTCCGCGGAAATTGAATCTGACACAGTCCACACCACGAACCAATAGCGCGTCGACCGCGGTCTGCAGCACCGCGTCGTGCATGGATCCGCCATATTGGGGGTGCGGATGACACAAGAGGGCGCTAATGTGTGCGCCTGCCGGTGCTTCATCGACGCGAACTTCCAATGTTCCAGCGGGTCCATCGATATGCATGGCAGGGATCTCAAATCTGTGTTCGAGGGCATCGTAGCAATTTGTGTACACTTTTTGCTCATTACCCCTTGAAATTTTTTTCCAGATTCATATTTTTGCGCACCGGGAATGAGTGCGCGCAGAACGCGTGAGAGCAAGGAGTTTGTATGATCGAGGCGAAGAATCTCGTACGTCGCTATGGTGAGTTCGTGGCGGTAGACGATGTGTCCTTCCGGATTGAACCAGGTGAGGTGGTGGGTTTGTTGGGGCATAACGGCGCCGGTAAAACCACCATCATGAAAATGTTGACGGGTTTTCTGGAGCCGTCCGCGGGCAGCGTGGTTGTGGATGGGATTGACGTGTTCGCGGATCCATCGGCGGTGCAGGCGCAAATGGGCTACCTGCCGGAAAACTCGCCGCTGTATCCGGAGCTGAGCGTCGTAGACTATCTGGCGTACGCCGCACAGCTGCGTGGCATGGATCCGCAGCATTGCGTTCCCGAGGCGGTCGCGTCGACGCAGTTAGAGGAAAAAGCACTGGATCCTATTCGTACCTTGAGCCGCGGATTCAAACAGCGCGTCGGCGTCGCCCAGGCGATTCTGCACAAACCTAAATTTCTCATTCTCGATGAGCCGTCCAACGGCCTGGACCCGACCCAGACCCAGCATATGCGCGATCTCATTCGAGACCTCGCGCGGTCGGCGACGGTTATTCTCTCGACCCACATCATGCAGGAGGTGAACGCAGTGTGTGATCGTGTGCTGATTCTGCGCACTGGCGAGCTTGCCGTAGACAAACGTTTGGATGAGTTGCAGAAAACCTCCGCGCTGTCGTTGAGTACGGCGACGGGCGTCGATGTCGCCGGAGTGCTACAGCCCCTGGCTGAGGTCGATACCGTAGATCCCCTGGAGCAGGGCGCATGGAAAATAGCATTGCACGGGCCACTCGAGCAGGGCGCTGCCGCGGTTGCGAAAGCCATGGTTGGCGCGGACCTGCCGCTTCATTCCCTCACGCCTTTCCTACGCGATCTGGAATCACTTTTCGCCCAGGTGAGCGAGGCAGGTGAAGAGCATCAGGGAGGTAGCCAACATGCGGCTTAGTACTATCTCCAAGGTACATGGCAAAGAGTTGACGTTGTTCTTCGCCTCACCCATTGGTTATCTGTTCCTGGCGGCGTTTCTGGCGGTCACTTTGTTCGTGTTTTTCTGGGGCGAATCGTTTTTCGCACGCAACATTGCCGATGTCCGCCCGATGTTCGAGTGGCTGCCGGTATTGCTGATATTCCTGAGCGCAGCGCTGACCATGCGCATGTGGAGCGAGGAACGGCGTAGCGGAACGTTGGAATTTGTGGCCACCGTGCCGGCGGCAACGTGGGATTTTGTGCTGGGAAAATTCTTTGCTTGTTGGACGCTGCTAGGCATATCCCTGATCCTGACCTTGCCCTTACCGGTCACTGTGGCGCTGATCGGCGACCTGGACTGGGGACCGGTGCTGGCGGGATATATCGCTGCGATGATGCTCGGTGGTGCCTACATCGCGATCGGGCTTTTTGTCAGCGCGCGCACCGATAGCCAGATCGTTTCGCTGATGCTGGCCAGCCTCGTGTGCGGGGTGTTTTATCTGCTGGGGAGTCCGGTTATCACGGCCCTGTTTGGTAGCGCCGTGCAGGAACTGCTTGCCTCCATAAGTAGTGGTGCACGCTTTGACGCCATCACTCGCGGCATGCTGGACCTACGCGATTTGTATTTTTACGCCTCGGTGGGGGGCGCCTTTCTCGCCTTGAATGTCTACGCCCTGGAGCGGGAACGGTGGGCGGTTCAAGGCGACGCTGCGCGCCACAAGGGATGGCGGCTGGGCACGGGACTGCTGGTGGTGAATCTGCTGCTGGCCAACGTGTGGCTGCAGCCCGTGGGTGTTTTGCGGGTTGATATGACCGAGGGAGATATATATTCGATATCTCCGGCCACCAGGGGATACCTGTCGCAACTGAAGGAGCCATTGCTCATACGTGGGTATTTCAGTGGTAAAACGCACCCGTTGCTGGCGCCTCTAGTGCCGCGCATGAAGGACCTGCTGCGCGAATATGAAGTGGCTGGCGCGGGTCAGGTACGCGTAGAGATCGTCGATCCTGCCGAAGAGCCGGAGCTGGAGAATGAGGCCAATACGAAATATGGGATTCGTGCGGTACCGTTTCAGGTCGCCGACCGTTACCAGGCAAGCCTGGTGAATTCCTATTTCGACGTGCTGATTCTGTACGGGGACGAATATGAAGTGTTGAGTTTCCGTGACCTGATTGAAGTCAAGGTCGCTGGCGAAGCCGATCTCGACGTGCAGCTCACCAACCCCGAATTCGATATCACGCGCAGTATCAAGAAGGTGCTTTACGGGTTTCAGGGCGGGTCGTCAATTTTCGACAACATCGCCGAGCCGGTAGAGTTTGTTGGCTACGTATCCGCAGATGATGCGCTGCCGGAGTCTCTTGTTGATCTCAAAGCAACGCTTGACGCGGTGCTAGGGGAGCTTGCCGGGGAAGGCGGTGGCAAGTTTTCGCATGTCATGCTCGACCCGGAGGCAGGCGATGGACAGCTGGCAATGGATATCGCCACTGATTATGGGTTCCAGCCCATGGCCGCCAGCTTATTCGACAATGCGGGATTCTATTTCTACCTGACCCTGCAAAGCGATGAGACCGTCGTACAGGTGCCCATTCCCGAGGCGTTGTCCGAGGAGGGCGTGAAGCGCGGCATAGAAGAAGGCTTGAAAAGGTATGCAACGGGTTTGCTGAAAGCAGTGGTGCTGAGTGCGCCCGAACCTGTACCCCCCTACATGCAGCAGCAGGGCACGCCACCCGGAAACGAATTCACCCAGCTGCAGAGTTTTCTGACTAGCGATTTCGAGGTTGCCGCGAACAGGTTGGAAGATGGTGTGGTACCTGGCGATGCAGATCTGGTGATAGTTGTGGATCCGTCTAATCTGTCGCAGCTGCAGGTATTCGCGTTGGATCAATTTCTGATGAAGGGAGGCACGGTAGTCGTCGCCTCCGGCGCTCATGCAGCCCAGGCCAGCCAGACGGGATTGTCAGCAAACCCGCGCACCAGTGGTCTTGAAGCCTGGCTCGAACATCATGGTGTGGAGGTTGGCGCCTCGATGGTCATGGACCCCCAGAACTCGGCCTTCCCGGTGCCGATCACGCGAGAAGCCGCCGGGTTCAGTTTTCAGGATTTGGTTATGTTGGACTACCCGTACTTTATTGACGTGCGCGGTGGAGGATTGAATGCCGCTTCTCCCATCATTGCGGGTATCCCGCAGATTACGATGTCGTGGGCTTCGCCCTTGACGTTAACGCCCGCCGAAGGCGTTTCGATAACGCCTTTGTTGACCAGTAGTGAAGGTAGCTGGTTGTCCTCCGACAGCAATGTCATGCCGCGCTTTGACGAGCAGGGGCTAAGTAGTTTCGTGCCGACGTCGGAGCAGGCGTCACACACTCTGGCTGCCGTGCTACAGGGGAAATTCAGCAGCTTCTTTGCCGGCAAGCCGTCACCGTTGATCGCCGCAGCTCAACAGGCAGCAGCCGAGGCTGACGCAGAAGAGGCGGATGGCGAGGAATCCCAGGCCGACGATCTGGGTGTAGTGTCGGGAGTGGTGGATCGATCTCCAGAATCCGCGCGCCTGTTGGTGTTTGGCTCCAACGATTTTCTCGCGGATCAGACGCTGCGCATGATCGGTTCTGCAGACGGTACGATCTACGGAAATTCAGTGCAGATGATGGCCAACGTTGTGGATTGGGCGCTTGAAGATCAGAGCCTGATCGGTATCCGTGCGCGTGGCAATTTCAACCGCACGTTGCCAGGTCTCGACGTGGGCGAGCAGAGCTTTATTGAATACCTGAACTACGGTTTGGCACTACTGGGCGTGGGCGCGGTCATGCTGGCATTCCGCCGACGCATGCGGGTTAAGCAGCGCACCCATCAAGGTTGGCTGCAGACGGCCGCGGGAGAACAGGTATGAACAGCAGAATTGGTTTGTTGAGCGCATTGGTAGTGCTGCAGGTGGTGTTGGTCTTCATCGCTCTGTTCGCCCCCTTATCAAACGAAGGCGACGAGGGGCAGCTGCTCAGCTTTGCTGCGGAGCAGGCAGATCGATTGGTCATCAATGATCTGCAAAACGAGGTTGAAATGGCGCGACTCGATGACGGCTGGCAGGTTGCCGGCGTACCTGCGGATGCGGACAAAGTGCGTGAGACCATGGATAAACTCGGCAGCTTGAACGCTCCCTGGCCGGTGGCCACAAGTGCTTCGAGTGCGGCACGATTCGAGGTCGCCAGCGACAACTTCCAGCGCCGCGTGCGCGTGTACACGGGCACGGATCTGCTCGGTGAGCTCTTTCTCGGCACGTCGCCCGGATACCAGCAGGTACATGCCCGGGCGGCCGACAACGACGAGATTTTCAGTGTTGCACTGTCGAATTACGAGCTGGGCGTGAGCACCGACGTATGGGTTGATAAAGCCGTACTCGCGAGTGAGTTAGCACCCATCGAAGTAGCATTGCAGCACCTGCCGGCGGGAGATGCCGTATCGAATACGCTGACCTATGGCGATGAAGGTTGGTTGTACAACGGCCTGGCGGCAGACCAGGATGCGGCGCAGAACTACGCCAACCGTTTCACTACGCTGCGCGTTCTAGGGCTCGTGAAACCCGCGCTCGACGCCCCGCCTGCAACTGCGCTTGCGCGCCTCACGGTATCTCAAGGCGACGCGCAACGGATAATGGTGGTGTCGCGGGTTGGTGACGAAGATGAATACCAGATTGCCGAAGGGGAGGGTGCAGCGTATCGCCTCGCTACTTACGTCGCGGAGCAACTGTTGCAGACAGACGCGGAGTTCCTACCCGCCAGCAGCGAGGCCGAGGCGGTAGCGGAAATCGCGACAGACAGCGAGTGACAATCCACTAGACGCTGTCGTTGTCGACGCACACCATATTGCGGCCGCCGCCCTTGGCCCGGTAGAGGGCGCGGTCGGCAATCTTCAGGATCGCCTCGGGTTCACGTGTGTTAGCGGTGACGGTGGCGACGCCAATGCTTGCGGTTACCGTGATGGACTTGTTGGCAGTGGAACGGTATGGGTATTCTTCTATCCCCCGGCGTAAGCGCTGGGCCAGGTTGATGGCGCCGGCTTTGCTGGTTTCCGGGAGTAGCAGGGCAAACTCTTCGCCGCCCAGGCGGCATGCAATATCTGTCATGCGCTTGATCTGATTGACCACGTCCGCCACCGCAACCAATACCACATCACCGCTATCGTGACCGTAGGTGTCGTTGATGCGCTTGAAGTGGTCCAGGTCAAATACCAGTACCGACAGCGTGCTGCCATGGCGTCGTACGCGCTCGAATTCCTCATTCAGGCGCGCCATGAAATAGCGTCGGTTGTACATGTGGGTGAGCGCGTCGGTGTGGGCCATACGTTCGAGCCGAACCTTCAGGTTCTGCCAATCGCGTTGGGCCTTGCGCCGCTCGGTAGCGTCACGAAAAACGATCGCCACGTCCGTTTGCGGGTTGGATTGGTCCAGCAACGTTGACGAGATCTCGTAGGCCCGCTGGCCAATGGTGACTTCCGAATTCGACACTGGATTGGTCAGCACCTCCAATGTCAGGTGCGGGATCAAGCGGGTAATTTCGGTGCCGAGAAGGCCGCCGCCCACGTCCCAGGCCCGCACAGCAGATTGATTGGCGTCGAGAATGGATCCGTCGGATGCAAGCACCAGCACGGGGTCCTTCAGCTGCTCCACCACCCTGTCTCGGGCAATCTGCGGCGTGTTCAGCAATCCTCTACGCAGTATGCCTTTGTCAAGGATCAGCACGCCCGCGACAAACCCCAACGTGGTGAAATCCAGCCACGGATATGGATTTAAGGGTGATAAGTAATACAGATTGGCTATGAGTGCGACGATGGGCGCAAACATTGCGGCCAGCAGGCTTTGATGGTGTTGCCGGTGCTGGGTCAGCGCAAAACCGAGAATGGCGGTGGCCACCAGGAGCAAGCTGTATGAGTAGACCGCGTGCACGTAGAACCACATCCCGTGCTGGGTGACGAGCCCTACGAATCCTCCCTTGTAGACCATGGCGGTTTCGCTCCAGACCAATCCGTGGAGCGGGTTCGTGAGCGCCAGTACCAGGGTGATGCCGGGAACGATTGAAACAGCATTGAGCGCGAAGCGGGATATTTTGCGCACCCGCTGGCTGTAGGTCATGGCGAATACGAACCACGCGACCGGGGTAAACGCGATGCCCAGGTAGGCGAGTTGAGCAGCCAGGATGATTGCCTGGGGTCGAGCCAGAAGTGAACTCAGTGCCTGGGCCGCAGACCAGATAAACAAGGTTAGAAACAGGAACCGCAATGCGTGTCCGCCAGGAATCTGGTCTTGTGGACGCGCACGCAAAAATGCCGCCAGTGCTATGGCGGCGGCCGCAAGCGGCACGATAGACCAGGGGGTCAACTGAAACACGTACAGCAAATCCTTATTCTGCTTTACGCCCGATCGTATAGACGTTTCCTCGCGCCATAGCTTGGCAGGCCGGCCATTGGGCCACAAACGCCAACGGCGAATGTGTGATGCATGTCACACCCCGAAGCTGGCACAATCGAGGTTTGCACAACAACCTGCGCGACGCGCCACTTAACGGAGTTCCGATGATAGATCTGTATACCTGGCCAACGCCAAACGGCCGTAAAGTGTCTATCGCTTTAGAAGAGTTTGAGCTCGCCTACGAGGCCCATCCCATCAACATAGGCAAGGACGAACAATTCGCGCCGGAGTTTCTACGCATCAGCCCTAACAACAAGATTCCGGCGATACATGACCGTGAAACGGGGCGGTCGTTAATGGAGTCTGGCGCGATCTTGATCTACCTCGCTGATAAACATGATCGGTACTGGGGAGATGACCGCTATGCGACGCTGGAATGGCTGATGCTGCAGATGGGTGGCGTGGGTCCGATGTTGGGCCAGGCTCATCACTTCCTGAAATTCAATCCCGGCAAGGCCCCCTATGCGCAGGACCGGTATGCCGAGGAAGCCAAGCGCCTGTACAAGGTGCTGGATACGCGTCTGGAGAATAATGAGTTCCTCGCGGGCGGCTACTCAATAGCGGACATGGCGACCTGGCCGTGGATATCCAGGTATGAGTGGCAAGGTGTTAATTTCGAAGAGTATCCGAACTTGAAGTCGTGGTACCTGACGATCGCCGACCGGCCGGCGGTGCAGCGAGGTTACGACGTGCCAATGCAGGTCAATCCCATTCCGCGCCCTTGACGATCAGCCGTCAATATCTGCCCGGATCCTGGCCAACAGCAGGTTTCGCGCTGCATCTTCGTAAGGCATTGCCTTGCCTACCCCCCATACTGGTCCGGGCCATGCGGGGTCATCCTGGGTTCGCGCGATAACGTGGATGTGCAACTGCTCGACCTGATTGCCTAATGCCGCGACGTTTAGCTTGTATGCGTTGCCGTGCGTCTGCATGGCGCGTGAGGCTCGGTCGATCTCGTCCAACAGCTGTGCACGGTGTTGTTGGGGGACGTCGTGAAACTCCCGCATGCCGTCTATGCGCGGCACCAGAATCAACCATGGAAAGCGCGCGTCTTCCATCAACAAACAACTGCACAACGCCAGGTCCGCCACCAGGCTGGTGTCAGCTTGCAGTCTCTCGTGCAATGAAAATTTGCCGCTCATCGTTTGTTGTGTCCGCCAATCCATACCGGGCTCGACCACGCCATGGCGTCGTTGGTTTGAACCACCCGCAGATAGTAGTAGTCACCATGTTTGTGGCCGGTGTCGGTAAATTCGATATCTACCTGGCGTGGCCCGTCGGTAATGACCTTGCGCAGCACGACCCGATCTTCATAGTCGTCGACGTGTTGCGTGTGCGTGATCTGGCCGTTGTCCATGTCTCGTAAGGTGAATGCGAAGCTTGTGGCCGGGACCCTTGTATGCGGCCGATAAACCGGCGGGGCGCCCCCTGTCTCCGGTGTTTCAATGAGGTCGATGTTGAGGCGGGTAGTCCGCTGGGCGCCACTGATATGCAGTAGGAAGGAACTCGCGTCGCCGCGGCTCTTGGTCGCGAAGGTCACACGGTTCGGGCTCTGTGATGACGGTGCTGCTGATTGGGTAGGCATGCTTGCGTCGACGGGTTCGATACGCGTAAGGGTCCCGTTTTCAACTTCCAACGTCCCTTCCCAGCTCCTCCAACCACGCGGATTGTCGTGTGAATGGTGGGGGTGCGAAGCGGACGAAAACGACAGCAGCAGGGTCTGGTCGCGGCCCTCGCTGGCATCGTCGGCATAGGCTTGTTGCCAGATAACCTGATCGTTCTTGATCAGGCTGACGCTGTCGATGGGCGCGGTGCCGATCACGCTGGCGCGTACCTGGCGCGTGTCGCTGAACGCTCCACGCTGTCCCATGCCGGTTCCGTTGACGTCAAAGTCGAGGATGATGCGCGCGCCGGTGGTGGCGTACGCCTTGAGTTGTTTCATGGCGTCGAAGATGGCGTCAGAACCACTGGAGGGAGCTAATACAGCGCCGAGGCCGCCGCGTTGCGAGAGCGAGCCGCCTATCGGTGCAGAGTAGCCTGGTTGACTGAGGTGGTTGTCTGAAGCGGCGGTGAAGCCGACCTGATGGCCATGCTGGAGATACATACGCCCGAACCACTCGAAATTGCCATGCTGCGACATGATCTCGACCAGAGGTTCAAGCTCCGGATCATTGGTGCGGTAATCGCCGGCCTGATGGGCGTGGGGGATGACTACGATGTCGCGTGGGTCGGCGGCCTGGCGTAACCCGTGGTACAACGCGGTCAATGTTGGATAAAACTGAGCGGGCACCCGGTCGACGTTGTCGGGTGAGCGAAACAGCACGTTGTGATGGCCGCCGCGCGTGGTGTTCACGCTCCATTCGTAGCCCAGAAAAGGCGCGAACGTGCCCTCATCGCTGAATTCACGCACGTTTTCGCGTAGTTCTTCCCACTCAGCGTCGTCCAGCCAGACGTCGTGTTCGGAATGCGTGACGTAGTCCAACCTCGCGTCGTCGCGCGCCCACTGCATGAAGCCTTCTGGCGTTCCAATGCCCTCGGCGAAGCCGGAATGCCCGTGGGTATCCCCCCAATAGATACGATCGCGTTGCTCATCGGTGACCAGTATCGGGTTTGCCTGGCCTCGGATAGCGCCGTCGCTGCTGGATATGCTGATGAAGTAAACGCCGGGTTCAGCAATGGACGTCTCGGTGAGGGTGATGGCGCCGCTGGCGTTCACTTCCATCCAGGGCGCGCCGTTCATCGCCAGCACCCAATTGGGCACGCCGCTGGTGGCGCGATTGAAGTAGCGGTCCTGCGCGCGAATAGACAGCGTGAAATCTTCCCCGGGCTTGATTACCGACGGGGCAAATCCGGCGACGCCATGCGCCTGGGCGCCAACGATTCTTATCGGTTGGATGGGCAAGCTGAAATATTGTCCGTCATCAGCGAAAGCTATGTATAGCGGCAGTGGCATGCGATCGCTTGCGAAGCTGGGCATGGTGAGGCCCGGACCGCCGGCGCGCGTATCGCCGTATACCAATGTGACTGTATCGCCCTGCTCGAGTGTCCCGGACGCTACTTTGAAGACCAGGGTGGGCCGGGTATTGCGGAACCCTCCATGCATGCCTGTCATTTGCGTCGTGGTTGCGACGAAACTCACGCGTGGGTTACTGGTGGCGACCGAAACATAACCCGCAGCGCTTGGGTCATTGGTCTGCCAGGCGCCGAAATTGGCCATGAAATGGCGTGCCACCATGATCCCACCACCGGTCTGAATAGACTGTTCGCCCACCGTGTAGGTCTGCGTGATGGTGGCCTGGGCGCCTGCGGTGAATGGTCCCGGATCGGCCTGCAGAGGGCCGATGGCGTCGGGGTGGTCGTCCAGCATCGTGAGTTCGGCAATGGTTTCGTTCAGCGCACGGGTCAGCGGCGCGCGGATATCCCCGTCTGCGAGCACACGGGCGACCACTAACGTAGCGTTCACGGGCAGGTAGCCACCATCCAGCGCGTAGGCGTTCAACCAGGCCCAGGTGAGTTCTGCTCTGGCTCTTGCGTTGGTTTGGGTGGTTGCGATCGTGTCGAGGTCGGCCTTGAGCTGTTCCACCCGGGTGCGCAGGTCAGGCGGTAGATAGTCGCTGGTGGCCGCTAAACTCAGGCTGCCTGGCAACAGCAACGCGAGCAACAGCCCAAACGCTAGCCCAAGGTGGATCATGCGGGAGGGTTTCTTCAAGCCGGTACGGTACCAGCCACGGTAGTTCGGTGCATCACCCGAAGGTGGCCGTCGTAGCCGCCCTGGGCGCAATGTTGCACCGAGCGGTTGTCCCACATGGTGAGCATGTTTTCCGCCCACTTGTGAGCGTGCACAAACTCCTTCGACAGTGCGTGAGTAAACAGCCTCGAAAGTAGATCGTGGGCTTCGTTGTCCGGCAGGTCCTTTATGGTGATGGTGTACACCGGATTTACCCACAGCGCCTTGCGGCCGGATTCGGGATGCGTACGTATCACTGGATGATTCTGGGTCTCCCAGGCGCTGTCGCTGGGTAGGATCGTCATGCTGCGCTTAGCCCCGCCGCTGCGTTGGAACCCTTCGTGGCTATACGGTCGTCGCGCGCTGTGCACTGCGGTGAGTTGCTCTAATTCCTTGGCGAAGCCACGATCCAGGGCTTCGTAGGCACGGAAGCCATCCGCAAACAGCGTGTCGCCGCCAGCCGGCGGTATGACTTTGGCATGGAGAATGGTGGCGCTGGGCGGATTCGATTGAAATGACCAGTCTGAGTGCCACGAAGCTCCGAACGGAGCGACGGGTTCGTTTGCTTCTCTACGTACTTCTAGAATGTGGCGGTGGCCGGTGACGGATTTGACGTAAGGGTCGTTACCGTAGTCGCCGAAACAGGTGGTAAACCGTTCCAGCTCGTGGTGCTGTATGGGCTGGTCAGGAAAGAACAGGAATTGATGGGCCAGCCACAACTGGCGGAGTTCGGCAATCAGGTCATCGGTGAGATCTGCACGCAGATCAATGCCACTGATCGCGGCGCCAAATTCGTTTTCGAGGGGAACAACGCGAACTCCGCTCACAAATCGTTCCAATTCACCTGCAATACGAATAGCGTGGCGACGGCAACAACCGCACCTATGACTAGTATGGTTAGAAAGACCGCTGCGCCGTCGTCGTGTTCGTGGTTCGGGTGGCGCCTGCGGCGGGTCGCCGCATATACCACGCCGAGCAGTATCAGTGCCGGTATCACGAACTGTATAAGGTAGCGCATAACACCGTTATCCTTATCCGAAGTCCCGTTAATCAGCATACCCAGGTCGGGTTGCTAAAGTCCACCAGGGCAGGCGAGGCCCAAGGAAGGGGAATTACCCGGCGTGGGAGAGTACAGAGCATGGAATGGTTAGCGCAACATTGGCTGGCCGGCGTGTTGCTGCTGGCGTACACATGCGTACTGCTCTACAACGCGTATCTGGGTAGCCGCGCGGGCGGCGACCTGGAAGGTTATTACGTCGGCGGCCGCAATATGGGTGGCGTGATGATCGGTGTTTCGTTCTTCGCTACCTTCGCCTCCACCAACAGTTATATCGGCCATGCTGGCAAGGGCTACGCGTATGGCCTGCCCTGGATGCTCATGGCTTTGTCGCTGGTACTTTTCACATTCGTTTCGTGGCGTTGGGTTGGGCCGAACTTGAGGCGCTTTGCCGCGCACTGGGATGCGCTGACCATACCTGATTTCCTTGGCAGCCGGTTTGTGGCCCAGGACAGAGACAACTCTGGACATCCGTTACGTATAGCCTCGGCCATTGTGATTGTATTTGCCAGCTTGTTATACCTCATCGCCATATTCAAAGGTGCGGGTCATCTTTTCCAGCAGTTCCTGGATGTGCCGTACGAAACTGCGGTGGGGATCACGCTGGTGATCGTGGTGTTATACACATCCATAGGCGGTTTTGTCTCCGTGGTGCGTACCGACGTTGTGCAAGGCGTGCTCATGGTGTTGGGCGCGGTGACCATTTTTTACTTTGTAACCGATGCGGCAGGCGGCGTCGGCAGTATTACGCAACTTAGCGAGCGAGCCGACACTGAGTTTCTGTTTGAGCTCAATGGCGGCATTCCGTTTCTGGTGTTGATGGGCATCTCTCTGTCGGGGTCATTGAAGTTGCTGGTGGATCCGCGCCAGTTGTCGCGTTTCTATGCGCTCAAAGATGAGCGCGCCGTGCGGCAGGGAATATGGGTGGCTGTGATAGGTCTGGCGTTGGTGCAGTTCTGTATTTTCCCCGTCGGCGTTTACGCGCACCTGATCATGCAGGGCGTAACCGACACCGATCTGATCGTACCCACGCTGGTCAGTGATCCGGCGGTGTTTCCGCTGTGGGCGGGCGACTTCCTGATCGTGGCGATCATGGCGGCGGCGATGTCGTCCATGGACAGCGTACTACTGGTGGCGGCCTCCACCCTGTACAAAAACATCATTGAGCCGATCAGACATTCGCGTCGCCAGCTGCAATGGACGCGGCTGGCGGTGGTTGGATTCGCCGTGTTTGCAGCAGGCCTTGCCTTGAATCCTCCTGGAGATATCGTCGAGATTACGATTTTTTCAGGCAGCTTGTATGCCGTGTGCTTCTTCCCCGCGGTGGTGTTGGGATTGCACTGGCGGCGGGGTAGTGCGACCGCCGTGCTGGCATCAATGGTGGTTGGTGTCGGCGTGCTACTGACGTGGATCGCGTTGGGTTTTCGTGACGCGGTGCACGAAGTGTTTCCAGCGCTGCTGGCGTCGCTAATCGTCTACGTTAGCGTATCGCTGGCAGCGCCGGAACCTTCACCGGAGCATCCGCTGGGAAAAGCGTCGCACTAGGCCTTTTCCGCCTCGACCCGCGCGATGCTGGGATGTTCGGCCAGACGGCCCATCAACGCCTGGATGTCGGCGTGGTCCGCCAGCAGATCAGTGCCGAACATCTTCTGCGATATGCCGTTGGCCAGGCCGAAGCAGTAGAACGTATAGAAGTCAGCCAAAGTCAGCGTGTCACCCGCGGCGTACGGACCGCACACCATGACGCGGCGCACCGCCTTCATGCCCTTGGCCAGATCCTGCTCGGTGCTTTGTTTGGTTTCATCGCTAACAGTCTGGCCGAAAAACGCTTCGGGCAGGCACCGTCTTGCCACCAGTTCCACGTCCAGCTTGATATGACACGCAAGCTCCACGACCTTGCCGGCCGCGAATGGGTCTGCCGGGAGCAGCGCGGGCGCGGGCTGCAATCGTTCGAGATAGCTCGCGATGGCGAGACTTTCCGACATATAGCGCCCGTCGACGCCGATTGAAGGCATCTTGCCCATCGGCGATCGAGATAGATTGTCTTCTTCCTGGGTGGGCGGCGCCTTGATCTCTTCAAACTCCACGCCCTTTTCAATCAATAGTGCCTTGATCAGGCTGTAGTAGTTGCTCAGTTGCAGTCCATATAGCTGAATCATGAAAGTGTCCTGTTAGTGTTCGGGAAAGTAATGGTCGGTAATTTTTTGATGCAATACCAGTAGTTGCTTTTGCCGGGCGTCAACGTAGCGGTGCAGACGCTCACCCTTCAGGGTTCGCACCCTGGCGCGCTGCAGTTGTCGGCGCATGCTGTTGACGATGTGTAGAGGCTCAGTGTTATTAGGCAGGGCCCGCAGGCAATTGCGTATCGTGTTCAGACAGCGTTGCAACGAACGCGGCAGCTCGTCGTTCTTGAGCAGGAACTCGAGCACGTCTTCGGAGTTGATGGGGTTCTGCATGCTCACGGTATAACTTTGCATCGCGTCCATGGAATTGAGGACGCTGCGCCATTGGATGTCGGCAAATGGCTCGAGATCGGAGTCGCTTGCCATCAGGTTGGTGGTGCGCAGATCGATCAGGCGGGTGCTCATGTCGGCCCGTTCGATGAAATTGCCGAGCCGAAAGAATTGCCAGCTCGCATTGTGCAGCATAGTCGAGGATAGGAACCCATTGATCTGGTCCAGGCGCGCAATAATGTGCTTCAGACCGTTGTTGCGACGCGAGCGGCTAAGCGGTTCCTGCAGGATTTCCTTGGCGAACAGAAAGGTATCATTGATGTGCTCATACGACGCCCTGGGCAATGTGCCGCGCAGTGTGCGGGCATTTTCCCGGGCGGTGCTCAGTGAGTTCAACAGCGAACCGGGATTGCGCTGATCGCTCAGCAGAAAGCGCACCACGCTCTTTTCCTGTGCGTCCGGTGAGGTGCTGGCGGCGGCGAGGTCACGGTAGATGGCGCTGAACTCCGCGTCCACGGCGAGAATGTCGACCAGGGGCAGCCACCCCAGCGGCACCCGGGTGGGCAGGTCGATTAGCAGATTGGCATTGACCGAAACCAATCGAGCGGTATTGCCTGCTCGCTCCAGGTAACGGCCCAGCCAATAAGTGCGAAAGGCGGTGCTGGAAAGCGTCCGGTCAGTCATTTCAGGCGTCCACCACCCAGGTGTCTTTGCTGCCGCCGCCTTGGGATGAGTTAACCACGATTGAGCCCTTGCGCATGGCGACCCGAGTCAGCCCGCCGGTTGTGACGTACTGATCGGCGCCGGTCAGGATGAACGGACGCAGATCCAGATGTCTGGGTTCAGCGTGGGTGTCGATCAAGGTTGGCGCGGTAGACAGGTTGACCATGGGCTGGGCCATGTAGTTACGCGGATTGCGGCGAATCTGTCGGGCAAAGCGATCGCGTTCCCGCTTCGACGCCTTGGGTCCGATCAACATCCCATAGCCGCCAGATTCGTTCGCTGGTTTGACGACGAGCTTGTCTAGATTGTCCAGCACATAGTCGCGCTGATCTTTCTCGACGCAGCGATAGGAAGGCACATTGGGCAGGATGGGTTCTTCGTTCAGATAGTAGCGAATGATGTCGGGTACGTAGGTGTAAATCACTTTGTCGTCGGCGACACCGCATCCTGGCGCGTTGGCCAGGGCGACCTTTCCAGCCCGCCACGCCCGCATGATTCCGGCTATGCCCAGGATCGAGTCCGGATTGAATACCTCAGGGTCGAGAAACGTATCGTCGATACGCCGATACAATACGTCAACACGCACCAGACCCTGGATGGTGCGCATATACAGGTAGTCATCTTTTCCGACCACCAGATCGCGTCCTTCCACCAGTTCGGCAGCCATGGCGTTGGCCAGGTAAGCATGCTCGAAATACGCCGAGTTGTAGATGCCTGGCGTAAGCACGGCCAGTTGCGGGGAGCGGGTCGCGTTCGGATTCAGAGAGCGCAGACACTTGGCCAGCTCGGTGGGGTAGTTGTCTACCGGATGGATGACGTAGTCGGAAAACAACTCTGGAAACACACGCTTCATGACCTCGCGGTTTTCCAGCATGTAGGAAACCCCGGACGGCACTCGCAGATTGTCTTCTAAAACGTACATGGTGCCGTCGCCGCCGCGCACCAGGTCGCTGCCGCAAACATGCGACCAGGCGTCATGAGGTGGAGAAATGCCCATGCATTCCGGACGGAACTCCTTGGATTTTTCGATGTAGACCCGCGGCACTATGCCGTCTTTGAGCACGTGCTGGTCGTGGTACACATCGTGAATGAACATGTTCAGACCTTTGACGCGTTGTTTCAGGCCCTTTGTTATCGCGTTCCATTCGGATTTTTGTATCAGGCGCGGGATAATGTCGAATGGCCACTCGCGGTCGATGGTATCGCTGTCTGCGCCTGAGTAGACCGTAAACGTGATGCCCATCGAGCGGATTGCCAGGGCAGCGGCGAAACGCCGCTCGCGCAGCTCATCGTCATCCAGTCTGGCGAACGCGCGTTTGAGTGCCGATCCACCTTTGCGAGCGCGGCCACCGGCGGATATCAATTCGTCCCACACGTCGTGCGCCGGGTAGTTTTGCCAATCAATAGCCATGCCTGCATTGTACACTCGCAGTGCGAGAGTTGATTCCGCGGGATGCGAAACTGAGTGTGAACATCGACGATTTCATCGCCACCAGCAATCGTTTGTTGGTCATCACCGGCGCTGGCTGTAGTACAGGCTCGGGTATTGGTGATTATCGTGACGACAACGGTGACTGGAAGCGCGTTCAGCCAGTACAGCAACAGGACTTCATGGCCTCGCACGGTTGGCGCCAACGTTACTGGGCGCGCAGTCAAGTGGGGTATCCTGAGTTCATGCGCGCGCAACCCAACCGGGCGCATCACATGCTTGCCCGCATGGAACGATCGGGCCGCATGTCGGGGCTCGTAACGCAAAACGTAGACCGCCTGCACCAGCGCGCCGGGCATCGCAATGTCATTGATCTGCACGGCAGACTGGATCAGGTGGTGTGCACGGAATGCGGTGCGTTGAGCACCCGGAATGAAGTGCAGGTGTGGTTGGACGCGCACAATTCTGCCGGGGCGGTGCAGTTCACCCTTGCCCCGGATGGCGATGCAGATGTGCAAAGCGAGGACTTTTCAGATTTCCGTGTACCGGATTGTCTTGCGTGCGGCGGCGTGCTCAAGCCGCACGTGGTGTTCTTCGGGGACAGCGTGCCGAAACCGCTGGTCGATCGTGCCTATGCCTGGGTGGAGGCGGCAGATGCGATCCTGGTGGTTGGCAGCTCGTTGATGGTGTTCTCCAGCTTTCGCTTTGTGCGCAGGGCACGCGAGGCGGGCATTCCGATAGCGGCGATAAATCGCGGCCGGACCCGCGCGGACGACTGGTTGACAGTGAAAGTCGAGGACGACTGCGGCGCCGTCCTCGAACGTATCGTGGGGACGGTTTAAGCCGCCCAGCGAGTGCGGCCGGTGGTGGGGATGGCCTTGAGTCGTGGCATGACCTCATCCGCGAAACAGCGCATGTTGCGCTCGGCTTCGTCCCAGGGCATGCCGGCATAGCTGAAAACCCCGACAAACGCTTCTGCGCCGATGCGCTTCGCATTGCTGGCAATGGTGTCGACGCATTGGTCTGGATCGCCCCAGACCTGCAGATTGAGGAAGAACTCGACGGCGCTGTCGACGCCCTGGCTCTGAATACTCTCGGCGAAGCGTCCGTAGTATTCGTAGCCTTTCTGCCCTTTGAGGTGATCTTCGTGAAAGCGGTAGTGGTCCAGCACGGTCTGCCAGTAGCCGCCGATGTATTGCTCGGCGAGGCTGCGGGCGCGCTTGATATCCGGATCGCACATGACCCACCCGGCCATCACGGGTGCCGGCGGATCTTCATGGTTGATGTCGCGATACGCTTTGCGGTAGCTCTCGATCTCACTTTCCACCGCGTCCCATGGCTTCTGCGGTATGACCAGCAGGCCAATACCCAGGCGCGCCATAATCTCTACGGATTCCGGGGATACCGCCGCTGCGTACGTGCGCCCCCGAAAGGTTGCGACTGGCGCCGGGCGTATTTCGACCCGCGGCTGCTGCACGAAATCGCCGTCGTACTCGCAATATCCCTGTTCGAGGCCATCGAGCAACATTTCGGCGCTCTCGATGAAGCGCGGACGGGAATCCTGCATGTCCTGGCGGAAACCATCAAATTCGACCCGGCCAGCACCTCGGCCAAGTCCAAGAATCAGCCGCCCACCGGACAGATTGTCGAGCACGGACACCTGTTCGGCGACCCGCAGGGGGTCATGCCAGGGCAGTACCACCACCATAGTGCCCAGCTTGACGTGCTGCGTGCGACCCGCCATGTAGGTTAGAAACTGGAGCGGATCGGGGCACATGGTGTAGTCCGTGAAATGGTGTTCCACCGTCCACACGGATTCGAAACCTAATGGCTCTATAAGATCCGCCATGCGCGCGTCTTCTGCGTAGACGTTGTTGTCGCTGGTGTGTTGGTCAGTGTTTTGAAAAATAACGGCGCTGCCGACGTGCATAATCTCTCCCCTTTATGAAACCCAAGCCTTTGAAGTCGAGCTGGAAAAGATACTGAAGAACACAGCGGCGGTCCAACAATAGCCGCTGTACATATCCGCAGTTGCGCGCTAAAACTACAGTGTAGATGGTTTGAGCACTCGGACATGACGGTGGCTGCGAGATGTGGGCTATTCCCGATTTTGCTGATTTTTCTGGTCTGCGGTGTGAATGCGGCCGAATCCAAGACCAATAGCGACGAGGAAGACTTGAGCGTTGAGGAGATTCTGACCCGTGAGCCGGCGCTCGAAGACTACGGCGCCCAGGAGCGCTGTATATCGACCCACCGCATGCGCGGGACGGAAGTTCTGGATGACCGCCACGTGGCCATCAAGGTGTCTAAAGACGAGTACTACCTGGTTCGCTTCAAACACCGCTGTCCGGGATTGAATCGCCACGATCCCGTGATCTTCGAACGCAACAGTTCCAGCCGCCTGTGCGAATTTGATTCGATTCGTCCCACCTATGACTATGGAGCGGGTGGTATGACGCCAGGCGGTCCATGCAGCATCCCGGGGTTTGAGGGCATTACCAAGGAACAGCTCGTGGTGCTGAAAGACACCCTGCAAGCTCAAAAACGCCAGCAGAGGGATGCGCGCCGCGCCGCGCGGCAGCGCGCGAAAGAACTCAAGCAACAACAGGCGGAGGGCTGACCGCGAGCCGCGCATGGAAGACCGTTGGCTACATTGGGCTAAACGACTGCAGGCGATCGCCTCGACTGGATTGCACTTCGGTGCGTCGGACTATGATAAGGAGCGTTACGCTGACGTTGGCGAGATGGCCCAACAGATGCTTGCCTGCCTGGGTGAGGTGCCACTTAGGCGCATTGAGGAACTGGTGCCGGACTATGCCGAGGGTTACGCCACGCCAAAGATAGATGTGCGAGGAGCGGTGTTTGAGGGTGATCGGGTGCTGCTCGTACGCGAGCGCACCGATGGTCTGTGGACATTACCCGGTGGATATGCGGATGTGGGTCTGTCCGCGGCGGAAAACATCGAAAAAGAAATACGCGAAGAAGCCAGCGTGGAAGTTAAGGCGCGCCAACTCTATGCCGTACGCCACAAAGCCAAGTACTCTTACAAGCCGGATACCCGGGATTTCTACAAGTTCTTCTTTTTGTGCGAGCGCTTGGATGAGGCGGACCCGGTGGCGGGTGCGGAGACTATGGGGGCGGAGTTTTTCGGGTTGGACCGCCTGCCCGAGCTGTCCACCGGCCGGGTGCTGGCGGCCGACATCGAGGCGGCTTACCTGCATCGTCAGGACCCGCGACGTTTTACGGCGTTTGACTAGTGCGGCGCGAATGAAAATTCCGCATTGGCTGTTCCGCATCATCAATGGCTGCGTGATATTGCTGCTGCGCTCGCCCCTGCATGGGCTGGTCAGTGGCAGCATGTTGGCCATCCGTTATACGGGGGTTAAATCAGGGCGTTGCTTGACCGTGCCTGCACGGTACCTTCGCCGCGGTGACGAGTGCGTGCTGGTCACATCCAGACAGGGCCGGTGGTGGCCAAACTTTCGCGATGGGTTGCCGGCCAAGGTGTTGCTCGCTGGTGATTGGTGCGAAGCTGAAGTCTCGGCGTTCTCTGATGTTCCTGAGCTGGCTGGCGAGATCGTGCGCGAGTTGTGGGCCCGGCATCCTGCAGACGCAGCCTATATGAACGTAAAAATGCGCGATGGGGTGCCCGATGCCGACGATCTTGCCATGGCTCTGCGCGAAACCGTCGTTATAAAGGTAGCAACCGCGTGACGCGTCTGTGGTTGTTGAGGTTGGTCCCGGGCGTGCGTTATGGGCGTTGGTTGAGCGCGCTGGTTGTGTTTGCCGCCATGTTTGCGCTGCTCTCCTCGGCGCGCTCACTGATGGACGCTGGCCAGACCTACAACTGGTTCATAGCTTTGTTTTTCTGCGTGATCGTTGCCTACATCACGCCGATTTTTCACTTCATCACCCAGCGTACCGAAGAGGCGTTTGACGAACTCACCCCTGCCCTGTCGCTGGATGCCGAGCGGCTTGCCAGCTTGCGCGCTGGCATTTCGAACAAGTCAGATGGCTGGGTGGTTTACAACGCGATTCTGTCGGTGAGTCTGTGGCTGCTGCAGAGCCTGCTGTTAGCGGGCGGCTTCGCGGAGATGTTCAGATCTATATCCAGCAGCGTGGACAATTTCGTTGTTGCGGTGGCGCCGCTGGCGGTGTGGCTCACCATGACCTGTGCATTGCACGCTCTCATCGACAATGCCTGGATGTTCCGCAGGCTGACCAGGCACATCGAGGTCGATGTATTGGACACCCGCGCGCTCACGCCATTCGGGCGCATGGCGGCTAGTTCCACGCTGGTGGTGGTCGGTGCGCAGGCGTCGTTTTCCATCATGTGGATGGGCGCCATGACAAATCCTTGGACCACCATACCGCCCATGTTTCCGACCACCGCGGCGCTGTTGATTCTGTTCTTCGCGCCGGTGTGGCCATTGCATGTAGCCCTCAAGCAGGCCAAGCAGAAAGAACTTGCTCACATTCAGGCGAGCATTAACCGCATCCGTTCAACCGATGAGCACGGCTATGATCGCATAAGCCCGTTGTTGTCATATCGGCGCGAAGTTCTGGGCACGCGCGAGTGGCCATTTGATCTGGGCATAGTCACGAGATTGGGTTTATACCTCGTAATTGTGCCTTTGACGTGGATTGGGGCCGCCTTAATTGAAAATGTGGTGGATCTATTTATAGCGTGAAGGCAGAATTCGTTCCCAAGATTTGGGTGAGGTGATCGGTCGGGTAGATGAGCGGTTATACAACGAGAGAAGTTGCTGATCTCATTGGACTGAACGCCGACCAGGTGCGGCATTATGTGCGCCGCAAACTCGTATACCCCGGCCGCGGCATCCGTGGTGAATTTCGTTTTTCCTTCCAGGATGTGGTGCTGTTGCGAACAGCCAAAGGGTTGATGGACGCATCGGTCAGCACCCGCAAAGCCTACCGTGCCCTGGTTAAGCTCAAGCGCGAACTGGAACAGGTCGAGTCGTTGAGTTCGGTGCGTATTTACGCCGACGGCACAACCGTGGTGGTACGCGACGATACGCATGTGTGGGAGGTAGAGACCGGCCAGGCAAAGCTCGACTTTGCCGTGCAGGATCTTGCCGGCAACGTTGCCGAGATAGCCGACACTCATGTTCGGCGGGCAGCCTCAGCGGAGGAACTGGATACCGACGAGTGGTACAACCTCGGGCTCGATCTGGAGGAAGTTGAACCGGAAAAAGCCCCGGATGCGTACAAGCAAGCCATTCGCCTGGACCCCAAGAATGCCGATGCGCATGTCAATCTGGGTCGTCTGTATCAGCTCAAAGGTGATCTGAAACATGCCAAGCGGCACTATGAGCTGGCGCTGACTGCGCGGCCCGGACACCAACTGGCTTACTACAATCTGGGCACGGTATTCGATGAGCTGGATGAAGTGTCTCAGGCCGCAGACTTTTATGGGCGGGCCCCGGCGATCCCTGATGCGCACTACAATCTAGCGCGGATTTGTGAATTGCAAGGTGACGAAGTGAGCGCACTGCGCCACATGCGCCAGTATCGCGACCTGCTTGATCAGGATGCCGACGCCTAGTGTCCGGTGAGACCGGACATTAACCGCTGTATTGGTAAGCTCGCTCCAGCATCGCGTCCGCTCGGATATCGCCGTCGCTGCAACTGAACACGTCATCCATGTCGAACGCGAAATAGTCGGTGTTTTCGTCGCGACGCAATGCCACGGTAAGAAAGTCGTCGGTGCTTAACGAACGTAGCGTGCCGCCGTAATCGCAAACCGCGCGCGCGACGACGTCGTTCAAATCGTTTTGTGGCGTCACAGTCGGCGCCGGCTCGCTGGGTCCGCCGCGATAGTCACGCAGTTCCCGATATTGCAGGTCGATGTCTTTGGCCAAAGCGTCGTGCTGGGCGTCCACACCGGCTAACTCTCTTTCCAGACCTGTTATTTCTTCCGCGGCATCTTTACGGTCGCCGCGCTCTTCGGCGCGTACCAGGTCGCGCCTCGATTCACGCAGCTTGCCGCGAATTTCGCGCTGTTCAGCGCGCAGTTCGCGTTGCTCTGCGCGCATGTCCCGCAATGCCTCCAGGGCTTCGGGTTCGTAGGGCGTCACGTCAATGTGCAGATCGGCGAGGATGTTTTCCACCATGGTGGGAATCTCCTGCAGGTTGATCCGTCCATTGATCTCAATCGCGGAATCACCGTCATTGATGACCAGCCAGGGGGCATTCAGATTGACAGATACCAGCACGCCCTGGTTCGCCAGGTACTCAGCCGTTACCGAAGTGACGCGCACGCCTTGCTGGAGTTCGCCGCGCAGAGCGGACTTCATCACGTCGGCGACGATCTTTGTTTCCCGATGAATGACGCTCAGATTTTGCGGCTCGCGCGCGACGGCTGAGTTGGCCGCCAGCAGCACCGCGCCGATGAGCAAGTAACGCGCGATCATCGGTTCACCTCAGCAGCCCGGCTTGCGTCCGTCGCCGCGCCTGGGTCGGGGCTGAGGGTATAGGCTTCCACCTGCCGGTACAGCTCGTCCAGTTCCTGTTGGCCTTGAAGTTGATTGGAAATGACGAAGCGCAACGACTCTTCTGTCTCGATCGAGCGGCGGTCCATCTCGGCTTTGAGAATCTTCAACAACGCCTGCAACTCGTGTTGGCGCTGCTCACGGCTGCTGTCCATCACGCTCTGCACCATCGCCGCCTGGGTGGCCTGGGGCAGCGGCGGCAATGCTTCGTAGTTTGTGGCGGATTGGGCGCCACTTGGCAATACGCCGTTGGGCGGGGGAGTTTGCACAAATATAAGTGCCGCCATAGCGAGTGCTGCTGTGCTGATCGCGGTGGGGAACCACAGCCGCAGGTTTTCAAAAAGGTCGCGGCGTGGCATGGGGTGCGGTTTCCAGCTCGGCACCACTTCGTCGTGCCAGTTGCTCGCCATGGTGCGCCACGCGACGATGGCGTTATAGTCTGCCTGGCAGGTTTCGCAGGTGCTCAGGTGCTGTTCAACTTCCTGGTAAGCATCCGGCGCCAGTTCCTGCGCGGCGTACTCTACCAATTGGGGATTGGCGTGCTCACAAAGCATCGCGTAGCTCCTCGTGGGTTTTAAGTTTGCGCAGAGCGCTATATAAACGGGTTTTGGCCGTGTTGGGCGAGATTCCCAGCTGTCCGGCAATGTCTTCGAAGGTGAAGTGCTGGAAGAATTTGAGTTCGACCACCTGGCGTTGCTCGTCGGGTAGCAAGTCCAGCGCGGTAGCGATCTTCTGGTTGGCGTGGGTGGTGAAGGTCTGCTCTTCGGGGCCCGGTTCTCCATTGATGAAGCCGCGTTGTTCATCGAACTCATCGTGCACCCGCCGCCGTCGCAGATAATCCGTGCAGCGAAAGCTGGCGATACGGAACAACCAGGCCGGAAACGGGGCGTCTCCCCGAAAGCCGGCTAGATTCCGGTGCACGCCCATGAAGACTTCCTGCATCAGATCGAATGCATCATCCGGGTGGCTGACCATGCGCAAGGCGTAGTTATACACTCTCTTCTCATACCTCTTGACCAATTTGTTCCAGGCACTGTTGGATCCCGCTACCGCGCGTGTCACTAACGTTTCGTCAGTCAGCTGACCCAACATGTAGTTATTCTTCTGCCTGCTTCAGAAAGTAAGTCGAATTAGGAGAGAAAAAAGTTCTATTCCACCAGTTTGACAGGTATGAGCGTGGCCCCAGGGCTGCGTTTGCCCCAATAGACGAGCGCTGCGAACAATGATGCGGCGACGACCAGGGTGGCCGATACCCACGCGGTAGCCGCGGCGGGATTGCTGGCGAAGGTGCCGAGCTGATACACGATGACGGCGCAGCTATAAGCCACTATGAAGGACCACGCGACGGAGAACGATGCCCAGAAAGCGCCGATCTCCTTGAAGATGACACCTATCGTGGCCACGCAGGGCATGTACAGGAGCACGAACAACAGGTACGCAAAAGCGCCCAGTTGACCGTGAAACAGGTTTTGTATGGCGCCGATGGTGTTCAGCTGAACCTCCTGGGCCTGGGCTTGCGAGGCGGTATCGCTCAGATCACCAAGTTGCAGGCCCAAAGGGTCTGCGAGCTGACCGCCGATGTCTGCGAGGTTAGCTGGAATGCTGGCGAAAGCGTCGTTCAGCAGCTGCAACGGGTCTGTATCGGCTGCGCCTGCGGTCGGGGCATAAAGCGCGTCCAGGGTGCCGACAACTACCTCTTTAGCGAAGATCCCGGTGAAAATGCCGACGGTAGCGGGCCAGTTGTCCGCGTCGATGCCCATCGGGGCAAACAGCGGCGTTATGCTTTTGCCCACGGCCGACAGCACAGAGTTTTCCGAATTTTCATTGCCTACACTGCCGTCGGTACCAATTGAGCTCAACACGTTGAGCGCGATCACAACAATAACAATGGCTTTCCCAGCACGTACCACGAACCCCTTCAAGCGTTGCCAGGTCTGGGTGAGGATGTTGCGCAGGGTGGGCAGGTGGTAGGCAGGGAGCTCCAGCACGAAAGAACTGCGGCCGGCTGGCAACAAATGTCTGCGCACGGCCAGGGCGCTCAATACAGCAATGGCGATGCCGATGAGATATAGAGCGAACACGACATTCTGACCGTTGCGGGGAAAGAATGCGGCGGCAAACAGAGCGTACACCGTCAAGCGCGCACCGCAGCTCATGAACGGGGCCATAATGGTGGTGAGAATGCGGTCGGGCTGCGAGTCCAGCGAGCGGGTCGCCATCACTGCTGGCACGTTGCAGCCGAAACCAACGATCAGAGGAACGAAGGATTTACCGGGCAGGCCGAGACGCCGCAACAAGCGGTCGACAATAAAGGCCACCCGCGCCATGTAGCCGGAGTCCTCCAGAAATGACAGCACCAGGAACAGCGCGCCGATCACCGGAATAAAAGTGCCCACCAGCTGTACGCCGCCGCCCACGCCATCGGCCAGCAGCACCGTGAGCCAGGCTGGAAGCCCGGCCGCCTGGTACAGTAGACGTGGGCCCTCCACAAACAATGCGCTACCCAGCAGATCGAAAAAGTCGATGAACGCCGATCCGACATTGATGGAAAGAAGAAACATCAGATACATCACGCCGAGGAAAATCGGGAATGCGCTGTACCGGTTGAGCACCACGCCGTCGATGCGCTCGGACCAGGTCGCGTGGGTCACGGCCATACTGCTGGTGCACGCCGCCACGGTGTCGTCGATGTTCGCGTAGCGTGCGAGATCGTCCCCGGCAGCGAAACCTTGCACGGGTGCGGCGCGCTGCAACGCGTTTTTCAAAACGCTTAGTCCGGATCGTCTCGTAGCGACCAATGGAATGACCGGGCAGCCGAGGCGGGCGGCGAGCTTGTCGGCATCCACCGCGGTCCCCTGCTTTTCGGCGACATCAATCATGTTGACTACGACGACCGTGGGAACACCTAGATCGTGTAGCTCGCTGGTGAGATAAAGGCCGCGGCTGAGGCTTGCAGCGTCGACGATGTTGATGGCGAGGTCAACATCCTCAGAGGCGAGAAATTCCTGGGCGATCTGCTCATCGAGGCCGGTGCTGGCCGCCGCCAGGCTATAGGTGCCTGGCAAATCCACCAATTCGAATTGCTCGCCGTCATGGTGAAAGTGACCGCTCTTTTTCTCCACGGTCACGCCAGGCCAATTGCCCACGCGTTGATGGGTGCCGGTCAGGGCATTGAAGATCGTGGTTTTACCGCTGTTGGGGTTACCGACGAGGGCGATGGTGGTCACTTAAGACACCACTTCGAATTGCAACTCCCGGGCTTCGCTCGGACGTAGCGCTAGTGAATAGCCGCGTAGTCGGATTTCCAGCGGGTCGCCTAGGGGCGCACGACGCAGCACGGTGACCAGGGTACCGGGAACCAGGCCCAGGCGGCGTAGTTGCGCCGTATAGTCGGATTCGGCGTCAAAGCCGGTGATCCGAATGAGGGTGCCTGGGTCGATACTGGACAAAGAGGTCGCCATGATTTCTAGGGAGCAAGCGATTTCGTTGGCCGGGCACTGTGACATCTGCAGTTCTGTTATGCAAATGATTCTTATTTACAATACCCGGGGCCGTGAGACGTGCGAAGATGTGGTAGCTACGGGTCGAAGTGGGTGTGTGGTCAGGACCGTTTGCGGACGTAAAGTACCAGTTCGTGGTCAACCAGCTCGTAACCGTGCTCTTCGGCGATTTCGTGCTGCAGCGCCTCGATGCGCTCGTTTATGAACTCGGTGACGGCGCCGGTATCCACATCCACCATATGGTCGTGGTGGTGGTCGGCAGCCAGTTCGTACACGGAATGACCGTCGTCAAAGTTGTGTCGTTCGACGATGGAGGCGCTTTCGAATTGGGTCAGCACGCGATACACCGTTGCCAGTCCAACGCTCTCGTCTGACTGCATCAGGCGCTTGTAAACGTCTTCGGCGCTCATGTGGTGAGGTTCGGCCTGCTCGAGTACTTCCAGCACCTTCAACCGCGGCAGCGTGACCTTTAGCCCTGCTTTTTTTAGGTCCGATCCCGGCACCTGGATTCCTTGCGTGGTCTCGATTCGAAGGGTTGCCACCTTACTGTGCCGAGGCCGGCATTTCCAGCATGTGCAGCATTATGCGAGCAGCGTACAATCGTGACATTCGAGCATCAAAAGGGGGCAACATGCTGAATCTTTCAATTCCTGAACACGTGCGTCCACTGCGCGACAAAGTTCTGAATTACATCGAGCGGGAAGTGTATCCGGTAGAGAAGGAACTCACCGAAGACAAGGTAGGCAGTCGCCGTGGCGAGCTCATGCGTTCGCTCATGGACAAGGCTAAGGCGGAGGGATTGTGGGCCCTCGGCCATCCCGAAGAGATTGGCGGCGGTGGCCTGCCGTTCATGGATTATGTGTTTGTCAATGAAGTGGTGGGCCGCAGCGAAATTGCGACGGTAGCGCTTGGCACGCACTCGCTGCAGGACTCGATCATGCTGCACCGCTATGCCAATGAGGAATGGCGCGACAAATATCTGCAGCCTTTAGTTAATGGAGACGTGTTCCCGAGCTTTGGTATGACCGAGCCCGACGTGGCGAGTTCGGATCCAACCCAGCTTCAGACCCGCGCGGTGCTGGAGGGTGACGAGTGGGTGATCAACGGGCGCAAATGGTTTACCTCGGGCGCCGGCAATGCAGCCTACACAACAGCGATGGTGCGTACCGAAGACGACGAGACGCCGGATCATGCAGCGTTTTCTATGATTGTGGTGCCTACCGATACGCCCGGATACAACATCATTCGCGACGTAAAGGTGATGGGCCAGGCGGATGGGCATTATGAAGTCGTGTACGACGATGTACGTGTGCCCAAAGACAACCTGTTGGGCCCCCGCGGCCAAGGTTTCAAAATCGCACAGGACCGCCTCGGACCTGGGCGCATTTTTCATTGCATGCGTTGGTTGGGCCAGGCGCAGCGTGCCTTCGATCTGATGTGCGAGCGGGCCAATAGCCGCGTGGCCTTTGGCAAACCGCTGGCCGAGCACCAACAGATACAGAAGTTTGTGTTCGACTCCGCGGCAGACATTCAGGCCAGCCGCCTGTTGACGCTGCACGCCGCGCAGAAGATAGATCAGGGTGACGAAGCGCGCATCGAGATCGGTCTGATCAAGGTGTATGGCGCGCAGATGCTGCACAACGTGATTGACCGCGCGGTGCAGGTGCACGGTGCGTTGGGGGTGACTGAAGATACACCGCTCGAGCGCATGTACCGGCACGCGCGTTTCGCGCGGATCTACGATGGCGCCGACGAAGTGCACGTACAGAACACTGGCGGCCGCATCCTGCGCCGCTTTCGCAATGGTGAAGGCTTCGACTTCGGGTTGCGGTGAGGGGCAGGTTGGAACTCCGGCGTGAGATGTAAATGTGTAAGGATTTCATAAGAGAATGTATGCATTTTGTAAGTAAAGTGTCGAAAATACTTACAATTCGAATTGGGCTGTCTACTAAGTAGCTGATTTATAAAACAAATTAGATTGGACCGGATATTGCACGGTTATCAAGATTAATCAGTGTTTACGCGTCTGGGAAAGCCATGATCAAAATTAGAACCCTACATTCGTACTTCCTGGCGATGGGGATCGTATTTTCCGCGACGGCCCACGCCGGGCTACTCGAGCTGGATTTCGGCGACGATCGCTACCTCGGCTCGGTGTCGAATCCGACACCGGCCAGCCCGGCGGCCGATCTGCAAAGGGTGACAAACCTACTTACGGTAGGTCTAGGCGATACCGACACTATACTGGGGACGGGGGGCGGCGGCGCAAACACGGCGGATTACATGCGCTCCTTCGTAGACGTTAGTTCGGGCGTTGGCGGTTCATGTGGCCAGGGCGGCAACGGCAATGAGCATTTTGCCATTGGGTGCGACTACTTCATTCAGAAATATTCCGGCACCGGCAACCAGGGCAATGCCTATGTGTGGTACATAGGCGGCTTGGACGCAGGCGTTGACGATCTAGAGACCCCGGCATGGGACGGCGAAGGCTTCCACGCCAATCAATGGCAGGCATTCGGGTCTGCGGCCGGCGTGCCGGAGCCCAATGCGCTTTCGCTGATGATCCTCGGTCTGCTGGGGCTCGGCCTCGCTCGAAAAAAGTTCTAAACCGATCCTACTGATCACCGGCGCCATGGCGTCGGGCAAATCCAGCGTCGCCCAGGCAGTGGCCGAGGGCTTGGAACGCTGCGTGCATCTGCGCGGTGACGTGTTTCGTCGCACGGTCGTCAATGGGCGGGTCGACATGGGTCCTGGCTCGCGCGGTGCAGGAAACCCCACGCCTCGGGCTCTGGGTCGATAACTCGGCTCAGGCCGTTGCAGAAACCGCAGCATTCATAATGGATAATCTGGCCGCGGCGAAGGTTCAGCAGACCACATCGCACTAGCGCCTATCACTCTTCGCGGCGCTGACGTTGTTGCCGCCTACGTCGCAGATCCGCCCCTTTTTGCGCGAGTGCTTCGCGATTGGCGTCGGTGATCTCCATATAGCGCTGTTTCCATTCATCATCGTCCCAGCATTCGTCGCTCAGTATGGTCGTTGGGGCCGTAGCCGAGTTAAACAATTCCAATCCGTGGCTGACGATGCGCCGTTGCATGGGTCTGTCCCAGGGTTTGCCGCAGGGGTTTCCCAGAGGAAAATCCACGAATAAAAAGCGCGGTACACCGCAGTGCTCTACGATGTCCTTTGCCGAACCTATGATGACGGTGGGCATGCCGTGCTCTTCCAGATGGCGCGCGACCAGACTCACGGTCTGGTGACACACAGGTCACAAGGGCACCAGCAACGCGACATCCGCGCCGTCTTCTCTTAGCCGGCGCAGGATCTCCGGGGCGTCCTTTTCCGAGGTCATACGATGGCTGTATTCGGTAGCTGCGCAATGAAACCGCGGCGTCAGCGCGCCGATCACGCCTTCGCCCGCCAGATCCTGCAGATGACTGATGGGGCAGTACGAGTCGATGTCGTCGGTATGGGTTGCCTGTTTGTCCCAGGACAGATCGTCGGTAAACAGCGCCTTGGGTGGTTTGAGTGTGCTGCCGGAGTCGATAATGCGGGGCTCGAGACTCGCCCGTTGGTAGGTGCTGGCGGTGGTCACCAGTCCCAATGTGCACCCCCGCAGCGGCTTCGGCAAGGGCACGAACGGTATGTTGTCGAAGTGCGCGTACGTATACGCCTGCTCGAAACCCTGTGCTTCGTAGTAAAGCCGCGACTTCTCCATGTAGGGTACGGGCTGGGGCATGTTGGTTCTCCGTCCTCGTGCTGAGCAATAGCTCGATAGCACATGATGTTACGACGGCACTTTGTCTGGCAAGGGGTTATGATACTTACTCACTTCGCTTCATGGAGAGCGAGATTGAAAGCACTAAAAATCGTTGTAATCGTGGCATTGGTTTACGTAGGCATTGTCGTTGCCTTTGAATCATTGCTGGGGTATTTCCAGCCAGCCAACGCCAGCACGGTGATCATCACCACCATCGACAACGATGGTCGCAGGCATGAGCGCGTGCTGTCCAGCCTTGAAAGCGATGGGGCGCTTTACGTCGCGGCCAATCACTGGCCACGTGGGTGGTACCGCCGCGCGTTGGAGAATCCACAGGTGGAAGTATCCATCGACGGCGAAAATGCGCCATACGCGGCGGTGCCAATCGCCGGTGTTGAGCATGAGCGTGTCGATGGTGAGCATCCGCTGGGCCCGGTGATCCGCATACTGACTGGCTTCCCCCCACGCTATTTTGTACGTCTGGATCCAGCTTCTTAAGGAAATGCGGTCATGATCGATCAGGAACTGGATATATCGACGTCCGACGGCGTGATGAACACTTTCGTCAGTCACCCCGAAGGCGATGGTCCCTATCCCATCATCATGTTCCTCATGGACGCGCCGGGTAAGCGCGAGGAACTGCACGATATGGCGCGGCGCCTGGCTACTGTGGGCTACTACGTGATGTTGCCCAACCTTTACTATCGAACCGCCCGTGAGTTCGTCATGGCGCCGGACAAGCGCGAAGAAATGTTTGGCCACATGAATTCACTCACCAACGCCATGGTGTGTGGTGACATCCAGACCTTGTTTGATCACGCTGCAAGCGATGCACGGGCCGGCGATGGTCCCGCCGGATGCGTGGGTTATTGCATGTCCGGGCCGTTCGCCTTCGCTGCCGCTGCTGCCTTTCCTGAGCGCATCACCGCCAGCGCTTCGTTGCATGGCGTGCGTCTGTTCAGCGATGCGGATGATTCGCCGCACCTCGATGCGCATAAAATCACGGGCGAGATGTATTTTGGCTGTGCCGAAACCGACGAATGGGCGCCGCCTGAGATGGTGCAGGGATTGGATGAGTATCTCGCCGGGTCCGGTACCAAATACCAGGTCGAATGGTATCCGGGCACGCACCATGGATTCGTGTTTCCGTTACGTGATGGCATGTACCACAAAGCATCCGCTGAGCGTCACTGGGAACGCCTGTTCGACCTCTACCGTCGCAACGGCCTCACGCCTAGTTAGACTCGATGTCCGTCAACTTGGCCTGGAATTCGCGGTTCAGGCGGTGGTGCACATCCGCGTGCGCATTGATTTCGTTGAACAGTTCAAGCGGGTCGTCCTGCAGATTGTAGAGCTCACGCGGTTCGCGGTTGTTATCCAGCATCAGTTTCCACCAGCCACTGCGATAAGCGAACTCCAGTTCCCCGGTCAAAGCCCATAGCAGGTCGCGCGGGGCGGAACTTTCGCCCCGGAGCACCGCGGTGACGTCGTGACCGTCTATCACCCGATCGGCGGGCGGCTCGGCGCCGGCGGCACGGGCCAGCGTCACGAACAGATCGGTGCCAATGACCAGGGCGGCCGATGTCGTGTTGGCTCGGGTAACTCCTGGGTAGCGCACGATGGCTGGGACTTTGATGCCACCTTCGTAGAGGAAGTGTTTGCGTCCGCGTAACCCGCCGGTATCACCGTATGCATTCACCTCCCACCACTGGAACCATTGTGGGGTGACCGGGCCGTTGTCGCTGGCAAATACCACCAGGGTGTTGTCGCGCAACCCCGGTCGCGCGTCAAGCCAGTCGAGTACGCGCCCCAGCTGCGCGTCCAGGTAGGTAATGTTGGCGTAATACTCACCGGGCCCCCGCGGGATCAGTTTCTGCTTTGGCGGCTGTGCCGTCCCTGACGGGATCGGCACCACCTCGCCGTTGGTATATTGTGCGTAGATCTGGTTGTACTGTGCTGGATTTTCAATCGTGGTATGCGGTTCCGCCATGCTCAACATGAGAAAGAACGGTTTATCACCGGCACTGTCCCGTAGCCACTTTATCGATTCGTTGGCATACAGCTCTGCGGTGTAGCCGGATTGCATTGGCTGCTGTTGGCGGTTCCGAAAGATATTGGTCGGGTTCTTGTTGGTCGGAATCTGAAAGGCGTTGTGGCCATAAAAGTAGTCGAACCCCTGATCGTTGGGTTGCGGCTCGGTGGTGCTGGCCAGATCCGAGTTGAGGTGCCATTTGCCGATCAATGCGGTGGCGTAGCCTTGTTGTTTGAGCAATTCCGCCAGGGTCACTTCAGCGGCCGGCAGGTAGATACCACTGCCATGCGGAATCCAGCTCTTCACGCCGACGCGATAGGGGTGGCGTCCGGTCAATAGCGCGGCTCGAGACGGCGAACACAGCGCCGACGGTGCGTAATAGTTGGTGAGGCGCAAGCCGCTGCTTGCCAGGGCGTCCAGATGGGGTGTCTTGATGACTGGGTGACCATAGGCGCCCAGGTCTCCGTAGCCGAGATCATCGACGTAGATCAGCAGGATGTTCGGCGCGGCCGACGCGGTCACGCTCAGGCACAGCGCGAGCCATGCACCAGCAACCTGTTTCATAGCATCGCGTCGATGTCAGTCGCGCTTAAACCGGCCGCTGCGGCGGCCTGTAGTACGCCCTGCCATGTGTTGTCATCCACGGGGATACCGTTGGCGACGCGCTCTGCCATGGACTCGCGCTCCGGGTCGCCAGGTACCCTGACCCTGTCAAACCCGCTGGCGGGAGTAGTGCTTTCCAGGTAGCCCACCATCTCGTTGACTTCGTGTTGAAACTTCTCCACCCCCCCGAACGCCTCTGGGTTAACAACGCAGGTAAACATATGGTTGACGATGTTATGGCTGCGATGATTCTCCGGTTGAGCGGTCCATTGCCCGGCGAGGGCACCGCCGAGTAACTCGCACATCACGGCCAGGCCATAACCTTTATGTTTGCCGAAGGGTCCCAGGGTGCCTCGTGGGTCTTCGTACATCACCGCTGGATCAGTGGTCGCAGCACCTTCGTGGTCTACCAAGGCGCCTTCGGGCACCTCTTTGCCTGCGTTGTAGGCAACCCGCACCTTGCCCAGCGCGATGGCGCTGGTAGCCATGTCCAGCACCACTGGCGGCGCGTCTTTGCGAGGTACCGCGCAGGTAAATGGATTGGTGGTCATGCGCGCATCGCGGCCGCCCCAGGGCGAAACCTGGGGTGCGTGACCGACCACATTGACCATGTGAATGGAAACCATGCCTGCTTCCGCGCAATGCTCTGCGTAAGTGCCAATTCTGCCAAGGTGGTGACAATTGCGTACCCCCGCGCAGACCACGCCGGTCTGATCGACCCGATCCAGAATAATATCCATCGCCTGCCGGCCGACGACCTGGCCAAAACCAAGCTGTCCGTCGATGACCAGCACTGCGCCGCTGTCCTGGACAATGGTCGCCTCGGCCTGAACGTTGAGTAACTCGGTCTTGATGTTGCGAACATAGGCCGGCGTCATGCCAACGCCATGGCTGTCGTGTCCTTTCAAGTTTGCCGCCACCAGGTGGGCGGCCACCTCATGAGCATACTCGGGCTTAGCGCCGATGGTGACGAAAATGGCCTCAACCAGGGCCGTGAGTTTTTCAGCGGTGATCAGCATGTTTCCTCCGTGTATGGGTACTGCCTGGCAGTCTGTTGAAGAAGTCTAGAGCTCTTGAACAGCCTGCTAGTGTTGCCTCAATGCAGGGGTTGTGACAAGTTCCAGGTACAGCTAAACCAGGGTGGGGGTGACAGTGGAAGCGTTGACAGAAGGGTACGGATTGATCGAAGGCCCCGTGTGGGTGCCTGATCGCGGGTTGCTGTTCAGCGACGTTCTTGCTGGGGGGGTGTTCTGCCTGGCCGCGAACGGTGAGGTCGCGGAAGTGTTTCCTCACCGCAAAGGCATTGGCGGCATGTCGCTGCACGCTGATGGCGGTCTGGTCGTGAGTGGCCGCAATATCGGCTACAAGTCATTTGCCGGTGGTGACACGCTAACCCTGCTGGAGCGGGATGAGGCGGGTGGTCTGGTGGGTTTCAATGACATTACTACCGACAGTGCCGGAAGGGTATACGCGGGCGGTCTGGGTTCCAGCCCGGTATTTGCCGATGGGCGCGAGCCGGCCTCGCAGAATCTCTATCTGATCGACCTCGACGGCAGCACGCGCGTGGTAGGCGAGGACATTCGCCTCACCAATGGCCTGGGCTTCTCCCCTGACGGGGGCACGTTGTATCACAGCGATTCCCTACGCCGCTCGGTCTGCTGCTACGCAGTAAACCAGGACGGCTCGCTGGGTCCCAAGGAAACTTTTGTAGTGACGGAAAAGGGCGTGCCGGATGGGCTGGTGGTGTCGGAAGACGGTGCGGTGTGGGTAGCCCTGGCCGGGGGCGGCAAGGGTGTGGCCGTGTATTCGTCTACGGGTGAACTTCTGCAACACATAGAGATACCGCATCCGATGTGCACCAGCGTGTGTTTCGGCGGCGCGGATCTCAATGATCTTTACATTGTTTCAGGCTCCGAGGGGCTGGAAGGGGACAGGCGCGGGGCAGTGTTCAAGGTGCGCACGGACGTGGCCGGCCTGCCGGTAGCGCCGGCGCGTATCGCTCTGAGTGGTTGAGACTTTTTGCAACGGGCTACTAGGCTTGGGGGGTTAATCCTTTTTCCGCCAGGAACTCGGGATTGAACAGGCGCGACATGTATTTACTGCCGTCGTCGGCCAACACGGTCACGATGGTGTGCCCCGGGCCCATGTCCCGGGCGATCTGCACCGCGGCGCACAAATTGATGCCGGTTGACGAGCCAAAGAACCAGCCGTCCTGCTGCAGCATGCGATAGACCATACCGACCATGTTCTGATCCGGGATCTGCACCGCATCGTCGATGGGCGTGCCCGCGAGATTGTCGGTGACGCGTGAATTGCCGATGCCTTCAGTGATGGATGGCCCCGGGGTCATTTCCGCCTCGCCGGTGGTTACCCAGTTGTACAACGCGCTTCCGTATGGATCCGCAAGCACGATTCGCACATCTTCAGATTGCTCTTTCAGGTAGCGAGCGGTGCCCGCGAGGGTTCCACCCGTGCCGACAGAGCAGGTAAACGCATCGACCTTGCCATCCGTTTGCGCCCAGATTTCCGGGCCGGTGGATTCGTAGTGGGCCAGACGGTTGGCAGTGTTGTCGAACTGGTTGGCCCACACGGCGTTGTCGAGAGTGTCGGCAAAGCGGCCAGCCTGCTTCTGAAAGTTTGCGTCGTCGCGATATGGGACCGTCGGCACCACGCGCACTTCCGCTCCGAGCGTGCGTAACAGATCTACCTTTTCCTGGGACTGGTTGTCCGGCATGTAGATGATGGTCTTGTAGCCGCGACTGTTGCAAACGTGCACCAGGCCGATGCCGGTGTTACCGGCGGTGCCTTCTACCACGGTACCGCCGGGTTGCAGGGCGCCGGTCGCTTCCGCTGCACGCACCATCCACAATGCCGCGCGATCTTTGACCGAGCCTCCCGGATTCATGAATTCGGCTTTGCCGAGAATTTCGCAGCCGGTCTCCGCAGACAAACTGTCGATACGAATCAATGGCGTATTGCCGATGGACCCGGCCAGGCCGGACAGGATGTTCATATGCGCGACTTTAGAACCCGTCGAAAAAGACTGCGCATTCTAGGTGCCCGAAGTGCCACGAGCAAATGCCTGCAGACGCTTAGCTTATGCGCCGAGGGTAACGGTTCAGCCTGCTCTGGTCGCATTTTGGTGCGGGCATGGGTACGCTTGGAGGTCGCAATCTTTAGATTCCATTCGGGGGAATGACATGTTGGAACAGCGAATGACCGACGCCGAAGCGTTGGGCCTGGATCCGCAGAAGGTCGAAACGTTGCTCGCAAGGGTGCGCCGGGAGGTAGACGAGGGGCTGTTGCCGGCCGCTCAGGTGGCAGTGGCTCGACACGGTAAAGTTGGCGTGTTCGAAAGCTATGGCGATGCAAAGCCAGATTCGCTTACGCCGCTGTTTTCGGCCACTAAGGCCATTACTTCCGCGGCCGCATGGTTGTTGTTCCAGGAAGGCAAGCTGGCGGAAGAGGAGTTGGTGGCCGACATCATTCCTGAGTTTGCAAGCAACGGCAAAGACGTCATCACTGTCGAGCAGCTGTTTACGCACACCGCGGGATTCCCCCATGCGCCGTTCCGCCCGTTGCAGTGGCTGGACAAAACCGAGCGTGCTGAGCGGTATCAGCAATGGCGGCTGACCTGGGAGCCGGGCACGCGCTTCGAATACCACCCGTCTTCCTCCATGTGGGTGATCGCCGAGATTATCGAGCGGCGCAGCGGCACAGGCTTCACCGAATTTGTCCGCCAGCGTGTGCTGGACCCGTTGCAGTTGCACGATATGTTCGTGGGATTGCCGGACGCGGAAAATGCGCGTTCTTTGCCTTGCAGCCATGCTGGCGATCCGCTGACTGAAGAAGACTACAAGAAGATGGGCATGCCGGTGCCGCCGGAAACAGAAGTGACCGAGGAAGCGATTCTCAATTTCAATCGGCCGGAGATTAGAGCGGTAGGCGTACCAGGCGGAGGCGGCATGGCAAATGCTGCAGACCTCGCACTGTTTCACCAGGCATTGCTGCATGGTGGGCTGGACGGCGTGGAGTTGTGGAACGAGGAGATGCTCACGTCTGCGCGCCGCATCCGCACTGGCGAGCTGACCGACCCGATGTTCAGAAAGCCAGCCAACCGTGGCCTGGGAATCATAATCAGTGGCGACGAAAGCCGCAGCTTCCGCGGGTTCGGCAAGACAAATTCGCCCCAGGCATTTGGTCATAACGGCGCAGGCGGTCAACTGGCGTGGGTCGATCCGGCCAGCGGCATATCGCTTGGCTATGTGACGCCCGGGCATGACCGTAACGCCATTCGCCAGGCCCGCCGCGGGGTTGCCATTTCCAGTCTCGCCGCGGAGTGTGCGCTTTAGCTGAGCTCGTCACCCCCGGATCGGCTTACAATCGAGGCATGTACCAAAGGGTAATCTCGATTGTGTTGGCCGGCGCCTGCTTGTTCGTCGCATCGCCAACCGTAAATGCGGGCTGGCACGAGGATGAGCAAGACGTCATGGGCACCCGCGTGCGCGTTGAGCTATTTGTAGCTGATGATAAACGTGCGCCGCAACTGCTCGACGCAGTGATGGCTGAAATGCATCGCATCGATCGCAGTTTCAGTTCCTTCAAAGACGACAGCGAACTTTCGCGGCTGAACCAGCGAGCCCCGTCTGATTGGGTGGAGGTATCTGCCGAGTTGATGGATCTGCTGGTTAAGGCCCATCAGGTGTCGCAGCTGAGCGAAGGCGCGTTCGACATTACCTATGCATCGGTGGGTCGATACTACGATTATCGCGTCGGCAAGACGCCAGATACGGATACCCGGCAGCGCGCGGTGCAGGCGATCGACTATCGTTATGTCGAGCGCGATATGCAGCGCGTGCGCGTGCGGTACACACATCCGGATGTGTACATCGCTCTGGGCGGGATTGCCAAAGGCTATGCCGTTGACCGGGGCGTAGACATCCTGATGCGTGCAGGGATCACGCAAGCCAGCGTCTCCGCCGGCGGTGATAGCCGCATCGTTGGCGACCGCCAGGGCAGACCCTGGACAGTAGGCATCAAACATCCCCGGGTGGAAGGTAAAATGTCGGCCGTCCTGCCGCTGGTCGATACGGCGGTCTCCACCTCCGGCGACTACGAGCGCTATTTCGAGCGTGACGGCGTGCGCTATCACCATATTCTCGATCCGCAAACCGGCAGCTCTGCCACAGGCGCCTGGAGCGTCACCATTCTCGGCCCCGAAGCGACCCTTACCGATGCCCTTTCCACCAGCGTCTTTGTGCTTGGGGTGGAGCGCGGACTGGCGCTCATAAACGGCTTGCCTGGTATCGATGCCATCATCGTCGACCCAACCGGACGACTTGTATTCTCAGATGAGCTGAGCGAACTCGGCGACTGATCTGGCCCGCGTAAGCGGCATGGCGATTGATGTCGTTCTCATTTGGCGGAAACCGCACGGCCCTTGGGGTACACGAAGCAACAAAGTGTGATTCACGCACGTTTTCACCTGCCATGCACAAGTAACGTGCGGATGTTGCTTGCGCCATTGGTGCGAACATCAAGATAGCCCGGGAACAGTTAGCAACCGGGATCTGCTGTCGGTCGCGCGTACACGTGTCGCTGACCGAGTAGTCGGCAGGTACCGGTTCTTTAACCTCAGGCAGGGTCCAGGATGAGCCTGCCTTTGGCGCCACCACCAGGACCGGTAGTGGCGAAGCGGCAGGAGCCGCGCTGCAGACGATGCCGGCAGTTCGAAGAAGAGACCCGCATGGATTCGGGTTTGTAAAGGATGACATCTTCGACGGCACCGCTGCGTTTACCTCGTTCCTGGTTCGTGAATTGGGCCGGTGCAAAATCGAATCGAGAGGAACAATGACCATCTTGTCGAAACTAACCAAACTTGCGGCGACGCTGGTCGCCATCTTCATGGTACAGGGCGTGATGGCGTCTTCTGTCAAGCTCTCGGCGCAAGCGCCTGATTTCACGCTCAAGTCTCTGGGCGGACCGAACCTGCGGCTCGAGGAATACCGTGGACAGGTCGTGCTCATCAATTTCTGGGCAAGCTGGTGTGGTCCATGCCGCCAGGAAATGCCGATTCTCGATCGGCTGCACCAGCGTTACGAAGACACCGGATTTGCAGTTCTGGGTGTAAACGTGGAAGGCAAAGTAGACCCGGCACAGGAAATCGTCGACAAGACCAAAGTTACCTTCCCGGTGCTGATCGATGAAGGACAGACCGTCAGTGAACTCTACCAACTGGAAGCCATGCCCAGCACCGTCGTTGTCGATCGGGATGGCGTCGTGCGCTATGTCCATCGCGGCTACAAGCCTGGGGATGAAGCGAAGTACGTAGAAGTCGTTAAGAAACTCATCCGGGAATAGAGGCGAGCGAGGGTTTCGTTATGACAAGGATTGCGCAAGGAATTTACCTGCTCCTGATTTTGCTGGTGGCGAGCGCCACTCACGCCCAGGATGCTGCCGTTCCACCCCTCGATGAGGAGATGGAAGACGTCAAAAAAGCTCTGGTCGAACTCAAGCGCGACCTGGTCATTCTGGAGGAAGAACTGCTGTTCCCTGCCAGCTCCCAGGTGTCTGTGTTTCTATCCATGGACGTGGGCGAATTTTTTCAGCTCGATGCGGTATCGCTGAAACTGAACGGCAAGGAAGTCAGCCACCATCTGTATACGGAAAAACAGATCGATGCGTTGCACCGAGGCGGCGTGCAGAAGCTCTATATGGGCAACGTGAAGCAGGGCAACAATCGCGTCACTGCTTTTTTTACCGGGCGTGGCCCACAGGGTCGGGACTACCGTCGCGCCACCACGGTTGAATTCGACAAGGGATTTGAACCTACCTTCATAGCGCTTGCGATCTCAGACGAAACTGCGGACTACCAGCCGGACTTTGTCGCTGACGTCAGCAACTAAGCGCACGCGATGATTGGCGTATCCGCAATGAAGCAGTTTCTTTGCGAGCTCTTGTTCTCCTGCGCAGTGCTGGGCTCAGGCCCGCCACCCATCGATGAGCTCACTTACGGCACGGTACTGTACGAGTACTATCAACAGGATTATCAGCGTGCTTTGCTGAACACCATGGTGGCGGAATCGCAGGACCGTCGCGGTGCAGATAGCGTGCGTTTTGACCTCGCCGCGGGAAGCTTTGCTTTCGCCGATGGTATGTACACCTTCGCCGGCGACACGTTCGCACGGGTCGACCCGAAGGAAATTGACACGCTCAACCGCACTCGTCTGGCCTTCCATCTGGGCCGGGAATTTCACCGTCGCCAGGATTGGCCCCAGCTCGCTGAGCAGTTGGCCCAGATCGAGGTCGGCGAAGCTGCCTTGGGACGCGAGCACGTTCACCCGGAGGTGGCCTACATGCGCTCGGAGCTGGCGGTGCAACGTGGACAGTTCGACGCTGCCGAGCAGCAGCTGTTGCGCCTGCAGGAAGCAGATCCATTGCGCGCATACGGCATGTTCAACCTCGGCGTGGCCTATCGCGAAGCCGATCGGCTGGATGATGCGCGGCGCGCGTTCGGGCTACTCGCGCACGCGCCCGCCTACGCGGATGAGACGTTTGATCTGGCACAGCGCGCCAAGCTTGCGCTTGCCCTGATTGCGCGCCAGGCGCAACAATCCGCAAGTGCTGCGTCCGTGTTAGCCGACGTCCCCGGCAAAGGCCGTTACCAGGAAGTCGCCATGGCCGCATATGGCGGTCTGGCCATGGACAATGAAGATTACGAGTTGGCTGCGCGTATCTGGATGACGCTGCAGGAACAGGACTACTGGACGCCGAGTACAGCGACCGCGCACCTTGGTTTTCCGCTGAGCCTGGAGGGCATGGCGGGCCAGGGACACAACACCATGGCCATGGCGCTGGCCCAATTTCAGCGCGCCGAGGAAACCTTTTCGGCGCGCCTGGTTAACCTACAGGCCTTTTCCCAGAGCGCGCGTGACCCCGCGACGATCAAGGAGTTATTGGAAGTCTTCGCGTACAGATCGGTGAACGGCGAAGACGCCGAAGCTGATGTCGAGCAGATGCGAGAGCTGATGCAGAAGTGGCAGGCCCAATTAGGACACACCGATTGGCTGGAATGGCTGGCCACAGATAACGTCAATGCCGTGCTCACCCAATGGCGTGAACTGAACGCAGCAGAGGAATGGCTGCAGGAGTTGCCGGTGGAGCTGGATGCGCTGCAGGGGGTTGCCGTTGAGCAACGCCGGCGCAACGGTGAAGCGTCAACCCAACTGCGAGGAGATGGCATGTTGGCGCATCGTGAGCACCTGCAAAGCCGCCTGGTGGCAGCACAACAGCGAGTGGATGCGCTACGCGCGGCGGCGCCCACGAACTCCCTGCAATGGATGTGGCCCATCGCTACACGCCAGGAGCGAGCAATGCTCGAGCTGGTAGCAGACATGCGACGCCTGCTGGCCCATCAGGGTCCTGCAGAGCGCGACAAATGGAGCGAGCGGCTGCAACGCATCGAGGGTGTTGTGTTCTACCGTCTGGTCACCGAGCGCGCCGCGCGCTTGCAGGTACTGAACGGGACCTACAAGTCGCTGCAGCAGCAACTTGCCGATGTGGATGAGAATATCGCTCGGGTGCGCAGTGCTGAAACAGATTTCACCGGTGGCGTAGGCACGGACTTTCTCGCCTTCCTGACGCGCGCCGAGCGGATTTCCGCCATGGTGAATGGCGCCAGGCAGAACCGCGAAACTCTGTTGGCCAATCAAATTCTCGAGCGCGTACAGCGCGAGACGCGGCAGGTGCAGCAGTATCTGTTGGTGACCCGCATCGCCATCGCCCGCACCACAGATCAACTCGCCATGGCGACGGTTGAGGTGGGGCCATGATCGGTTTGCGCGTGCTTGCCGGCATCGCGTGCTGCGCTCTCCTGGGTGGTTGCAGCACGTTGACGTTGGGGCTGTTTGCCGAAGAGGGTCCGCGACCCATACGCAGTGACGGTCCCTCGGTCGGAAATGTTGTGGCGCAACTGCCTGAACTGGCGTTGCCCGCGACCGAAGCGGTGAAGCCAACCCGGGACGAAGTCATGGCCGCGTATAACCGGGTGTATGGGTTGTTGCCCTCGGCCCGGGAAAACCACGCCGTAGGCAAGCGCCTGGCAGACCTGCATATGGCGCTGGGCGAAGACAAGGACATTGAAGGTGAGCCGCAACCGTATCAACCCGCAGTGGAGTTGTATGAAAAGCTGTTGCTGCAGGCGGATGGCGCCAGCGCGGTCGACGAAATTCTCTATCAGCTGGCGCGCGCCCACGATCTGGCGGGGAACGTGCAGCGCACCCGGCATTATCTTGACCGTTTGATTGGCGAATATCCGGCCAGCCCATACATAGGCGAAGGGCGTTTTCGCCGTGCGGAGCTCAAATTCTCTGCCGAAGACTATCGCTCCGCGGCGGCGGACTATGCCTACGTGGTCGGGTTGGGCGACACCACGCCGTACTACCGCAACGCGTCCTACATGTTGGGCTGGTCTGAATTCAAACGCTCGCGGTTCGATGAGGGCTTGCATCAGTTTTTCAATGTTGTCGACAGTGTTCTGGCCGATGGCGACGCCGAAGACCTGAACAGAATCGACAGCGAATTGCTGGAAGATTCGTTTCGGGTGATCACTCTGGCGTTGGTTTATCTCGATGGGGCCCAAACCCTGGCGGACGAGATGCGCAAGCGGGGCAAGCCGCGCTGGCAATATTTTGCCTACCAGCGCCTGGCCGATGATTATTTCGAAAAAGAGAGATTTCTGGATACGGTCGCCACGTGGCAGACCTTCGTGGAACACAACTCGTTGGATGCGCGTGCCCCAGCTGCACACATCGGCATGATCCAGACGTTGATGGATGCTGGATTCCCCAGCGACGTCATTCCGAAAAAGAAAGCTTTCGTCCTGCGTTACGGCATCTACTCGGAATTCTGGTCGCACCACCCGCAACCAGTGCGTTCCACATACCTGCCGACCTTGCACACCTATCTGTCTGAACTGGCGCAGCTCGCCCATGCGGACGCCCAGGAGTTCGACGAATCAGCTGGCGACCCGCAACAGCGCACGGCGTTGTATCTGTCAGCAGCGCAGTGGTACGAAGAGCTCGTCGCCACGTTCCCCGAGGATCCACGCACCGCCGATTACCTGTTCCTCCTCGGCGAGACGTATACGGAAGCCCAACAACCTGCTAAAGCGGTAGCCGCGTACCAGCAGGTCGTGCGTGACCACCCCGAATTTCAACAGGCGCATGAAGCGGGTTATGCGGCCATTCTTGGGCTTACTGCACTGGTAGATACCTCCTCGCCCCAGGAGCTGGAGTTGTGGCAGCGCCTGAAGATTGATGCACAGATAGAGTTCGCTTTGATCTTTCCCGGGGATCCTCGCGCCCCCGCGGTGCAGACAGACGCGGCCAACACGCTGTTTGGCCTGGGGCAGATAGAGCAGGCCTTGGATCTCGCAGAAAACCTGCTGCATGAGTGGCCTGATGTCGCACCACCCCTTGCTAAAACCGCGTTGCTCATCATCGGTCACGGGTATTTTGAGTTGAACGATTTTGCTGCTGCCGAGAGCGCTTACCATCGTTTATTGGCGCTGGCGCTGGAGCCGCAAGAAAGCAGTCGCGTCAATGAGCGCCTGCTCGCTGCGGTGTACAAGCAGGGCGAAGCCGTTGAAGCCAGCGGCGATGTTGATGCAGCGGTGCAGCACTATATGCGTATCGCCCAGATAGACAATGAGGCACCGTTGGCCGCCCAGGGGCATTTTGATGCGATAGCGCTAGTCGAAGATGCCGGCCGCATTGGCGAGGCGGCTGATATGTTGACGGAGTTTCGCGAGCGCTATCCGGAGCATGAACTCGGTCGCGGTGCCGGCATGCGTCTGGCCGCGATGTACGAGCAAACCGAGAACTGGCCCGCGGCGGCGAACGAGTACGTTGGTTTGTCTCAGCATGCCGAGGATAAGGCTGTACGTCGTCAGTCTTTGTACAGGGCAGCGGAAATCTATCTGTTGCAGGCGCAACCCGGGAGCGCAATTGAGCACTTCCGCGACTATGCGCACACCTATCATGAGCCCGCCGAGTTGCGCTTTGAAGCCATGCACCACTTAGACGAGCTTTATCAGCAAACCGGGGATGCTGAAAAGCGCGCGTTCTGGCTGCGCCAGAAGATACAGCTGCACGATGACATGGGACGCGAAGTACCGTCCCGGGTCACGTATCTGGCCGCCAGCGCGCAGATGGTGCTCGCGGATGCGCAACGGGACCAGTTCAGCGGGTTGCGGCTCACGCATCCCCTCAAACGCAGCCTGAAAAAGAAGCAGAAGGCGCTCAAGAGTACGCTCAAGGCGTATGAACGGGTCGCCGAGTATGGCGTTGCCGAGTTCACTACTGCATCTACCTTCGAGATTGCCGACCTGTACAGCAGACTGTCCAGGTCGATCATGACATCGGATCGCCCGCAGAACCTGAGCACTCTGGAGATGGAGCAGTACGACATCCTGCTGGAAGAACAAGCTTATCCATTTGAGGATCAGGCCATCGGCCTGCATGAGATCAACATGCGCCGGGCGTGGGAGGGGACCTACGACGACTGGGTCAGAAAGTCTTACGCCGAGCTCAAACGTCTGATGCCTGGCCGGTTTGACAAGTCCGAAAGCGAGGTGGCCTATGCTCACGAGATTCACTAAAAGTGCCACGCTCGTCCTAGTGTGGGCCCTGGCCGGGTGTACAGTAGTACCGGCGGATGCGCCAGAACCGTCGCCGCAACCGGCCCTGGCTGAACCGAGCACATCTGTGCCGGTCATACCGCCGCTCAAAGCAAGCACGCGAGAGGACTACGGCCGCGCCGTTGATTTGTTGCGTAATGGCGACCACGACCAGGCGTTTGCGATGTTCACACAACTTTCCCGCAGCCAACCGGAGCTTGCCGGACCCTGGGTGAATCTGGGTGTCATTCATCTTGCTGCCGAGCGCCCGGACCAGGCGCGTCTTGCACACCAGCAGGCGCTGGCTGCGAACCCTGAAAATTGCGACGCCCTGAATCAGCTTGGCGTCATGGCGCGGCGTGAAGGACGCTTCGAAGACGCCGAGGCATTCTATCTGCGTTGTCTCAACGCGCAACCGATGTATGCCCACGCGCGCTTGAACCTGGCCATTCTGTATGAACTCTACCTGGGCCGCCTGGGTGATGCGCTGGCTGCCTATCAGGATTATGAGCAGACCCTCGATGAGCCAGACACGCGTGTGCGTGGATGGGTAATGGACTTAGAGCGTCGCGTTGCCGCGATCGCCAAGCGCTGAAGGTAAATCTATGCAAGCCAGACTAAATGTTGCGTGGTTGTTGATGTGCGCAATCGCACTTCCCGGAGCGTTGTTCGCGGCCCAAGAAGGCGAAAACACGGCGCAGATAACACAATCGCCATCTGGCGTGGTGCAACTTGATCAAACCGTGATCTCCGGCAACCAAGAATTGCCCAAAGTGCTTTATATCTTGCCCTGGCGTGAGCCGCAGGGCTTGCCAGAGATCGAAATTCAAGCGGAATTTACCGAAGCAGAAGTGTTTCGCAGATTGTATCCCCCGGCCTATCGAAGAGAACTCGGTTACTTCGAGACGCTGGAGGGTTTGAAACCAGTTCCAGATCAGGAGAACTAGAAATGGATATGTACGCGACCTTTGTTGGTTTCTTCCAGGAGGGAGGGCCATTCATGTATCCCATCGCGATAGTGCTCGCCATCGGTGTTGCTATTGCTGCCGAACGGTATTTATACCTGGCCAAGCAGATGCGCATAAACCGCAAAGACTACAACGCGCTGTTGCCGTTGTTGAAACAGCGTCGCGTGCGTGAGATTGTCGAGATGACGAAGCGGTCCTCTTCCGCCATGGCGCGTATCGTCGCCGATGGTGTGAACAAGCAGGGCGTTGCCCACGAAGCGCGGCGTCGCGCAGACATCGAATCGGCCATGGAAGAAGGTCTGCTTGAAGCGCTGCCGAATATCGAACGCCGTACGCCGTACCTGGCGACGTTCGCCAACATCGCCACATTGCTGGGACTGTTGGGAACCATCATAGGCTTGATCGCGGCTTTTACTGCGGTTGCCAACGCGGATCCGGCCGAGAAAGCTACCCTGCTGTCCCAGAGTATTTCCATAGCCATGAACACCACGGCGTTTGGCTTGATGGCGGCAATACCGCTGTTGCTGATTCACTCCATGTTGCAGAGCAAAACCAGCGCCATCATCGAGAGCCTGGAAATTGCCGTGGTCAAATTTTTGAATCTGCTGGAAAGCAACGCCGACAACGTCGCCAAAGCCAGTAACAAAGCTGCCGGCCAAGCCGCGTAGCGCTGCCGGCTTCGAACAACCGACATGAATCGCGTACGCATAAAACGCCATAAGCATAACGAGGCGGCCGATCTGGACGTCACGCCGTTCATGAACCTCATGATCGTGTTGGTGCCCGTGTTGCTGCTGTCGATGGTGTTCACCCACACCACGGTTATTGACCTGAACTTCCCCACATCGGATGGCGCAAGCGGCGCGTTTGATCCGGACGCGGTACATCTCGAAGTGGCGGTCTATGATGATCAGTTGGTGGTCGCGGATGGGCGCGGGGGTGTCATCAAGGCGCTGCCCAAGCTTGATGGCGAGCACGACTATGCCGAGCTGTCATTGGTCATGCAGGAACTCAAACGCCGCATGCCGGAGAAAGAAGACATCACGGTGCTTCTGCAACACCAGACCGATTATCAGACGCTGGTGTCCGTCATGGACAAAGTGCGTTCGTACCCTGCGGTACAAGCCCTGGATGTGGTGCAGGCGGAGCTGTTCCCGGTGATCTCGCTTGGCGATACGCCGCGCGGCCAGGCGAGTGTGGCTGGCGCAAACGGAATGCCTGAGGGAGCCAGTTCGTGAGTCAGCACAGCAAACGCAGACGTTCCCGGCAACAGAAGAAAGGCAAGGCCGCAGGTCTGAATTTGGTGTCGCTCATGGATATCTTTACCATTCTCGTGTTCTTCCTGATGGTGAACTCATCGGAAGTAGAGGTCCTGCAGACCAGTTCGAAGATCAAACTGCCGGACTCGATCTCTGAGCAGAAACCGAAAAATCAATTGATGATTTCTGTGGATGAGGAAAACCTCGTCGTGCAGGGACGTGTGGTCGCAAGCGTTGCCGAGGTGATGGGCGCGAAAGATCTGCTTATCGACGGTTTGCAGACTGAGTTGGTCTATCAAGCCTCGCGACGTGGTGAAATGCCTGAAGGTGGTTTTGAAGTGACCGTCATCGGCGACAAAGCGCTGCCGTATTGGTTGCTCAAACGCATATTGATGACCTGCCAGACCACCGACTTCGCGCGGGTTAGCCTGGCGGTCAACAAAGTCGAAGCTGGAGCTGCTTCATGACGGCTTTGACTGCCCACGTACATGATTTCGACTTGCCCTGGGACGCCAAACGCACCGATCGCAAGGCGTTGCGCAAATGGCTGCTGGGATGCGTGAGCGTAGTGCTGGTGATTGGGCTTGTGCTGCCGTTTCTCACGTTGCCGGAAGTCGAACGCGAGGAACTGGAAGCATTGCCGCCGCAACTGGCGCGCATTGTCCTGGAAAAGCCCAAACCCAGAATACCGCCACCGCCGCCTCCCAAAGAGGTGGAGGACGTTAAGCCCGAGGAGACTCCAAAGCAGGAAGTGGTGTTGCCGAAGTCCGCGCCGAAGGTCGCTGACGCGAAGGAAAAAGCTGCGGTTTCCGGCTTGCTTGCCTTTAAAGACGCGTTTGCCGACATGCGCGAAGCGGTGGACGTGAGCAAACTGAATGATACCGCTGCTATCCAGCGCGGTGCCGGCGAAGCCGCAAGCATCGACCGGTCTCTGCTCACCTCTAAGCACAGCACCCGCAGTGCCGGGGTCAATGTAGCCTCGCTTTCTAAAGAAACCGGCGGCGTCGCCCTGTCTGGCCGGGCAACCACCAAGGTGGATGCACCGCTGAACGCCGCAGGTAACGGCGGCGTGCGTAAACAACGGGCGGCAGACCCGCGCAGCCGCAGCATCGAAGAGATACGCCGCGTGTTTGATTCGAACAAGGGCGCAATATTTGCAATCTATAATCGAACGCTACGCAGCAATCCGGCACTCCAGGGAGAGGTGGTGTTGGAGTTAGTGATCGACCCCAGCGGAAGCGTGGTCGATTGTAAAGTTGTCGCGTCCGAGATTGCGGATCAGACCATGATCGACAAAATCGTCAATCGGGTTCGATTGTTCAATTTTGGCGACCGCGATGTGAAGCGCACCACCATAAGATACCCAGTCCACTTCCTGCCGACTTAGCGGCCCACTAGAGACTCACAAACGCTCGATCGAATTGATCGTGCAGCTTTCACCGTCTGCGGTTATGTAATCAAAACCCGCGTACACGGTATTGTTTGAGGCGCTGACACCCAGTCTGGCGGCATACACCAGGGAAGGGCAATCACGTGACAACGTAAGCAGGTAACTCTGCTCCGGGCTCAGGGTGAGTACCACGCGGCGCTCGTCAATCGCCTGCCATGTACTCAGGTTGTTGATCATTGGTATCCGGTCCACGTCCCGGGCGCTGGGCGGCAATGCATTGCTCGCTAGGGGCACCACACAGCTCGCTGCGAGCAGAACAGCGCAAAGCTCTTTGCGTTTCTTGTATTTTTTCTCCATGCGCGGGCTCCGGGTCGCGAAAAATGAATGACGTTGATGGTGGCGCTCGCTGCCTGAACGCAAACTGAACCGGCAAAACTGCTACCATCGAACCGATCCGATAGTAAAGACAGTATGCATATGAAGCCAGGCTTATGGGCAGCGGTTACGCTGATTGCGATAGGATTTTCAGGTGCGGCTCAGGCGCAATCGAAGGAGCCGGACATTCGGGCGCTAGTAGCCGATCAGGCCGAGGGAAGTGTCGCGCTGGCCAGTCAGATCTGGCAGTGGGCGGAGGTTGGCTACCAGGAGCACAAGAGCAGTACCGCGTTGCAGAAGTATCTGCAGCGGGGCGGTTTCCAGGTGAGCGAAGGGGTAGCCGATATTCCAACCGCCTTTGTAGCCAGCTATGGATCCGGCGGACCTACCATCGGTATTCTGGCCGAGTTCGATGCCTTGCCCGGTCTGAGCCAGGATGCTGTGCCGAACCGTGCACCCAGAGTCGCCGGCAACCCAGGCCATGCCTGTGGCCATCATCTGTTTGGTTCGGCATCTGCCAGTGCAGGGATCGCGGTAGCTCGCTGGCTCAAAGCCAGCGGCGTGGACGCGACGGTCAAAGTGTTTGGCACGCCCGCAGAAGAGGGTGGGTCCGGCAAGGTCTATCTGGCGCGTGCAGGCTTGTTTGAGGATGTAGACGTGGTGCTGCATTGGCATCCATCCAGTGTTAACTCGGCATCTCCCGCAAGTACGACATCCAATAAATCGGGGCGTTTTACTTTTCATGGCCAGGCTGCGCACGCCGCTTCTGCGCCGGACAAGGGGCGCTCAGCCCTCGATGGCGTAGAAGCGATGAACTTCATGGTCAATCTGATGCGTGAGCATGTGCCGCAGACCAGTCGAATCCATTACGTCATTACTGATGGTGGTGATGCGCCGAACATCGTGCCGGAACAAGCCCAGGTGTACTACTACGTGCGCCACCCGGAGGCGGCCATGGTGGTGCAGTTGTTCGACCGGGTCGTGAAAGCGGCCGAGGCCGCAGCCATGGGGACGGGCACCGAGATGGACGTGGAAGTGATGCATGGCAACTATCCTGTTTTGCCCAATCACTCGCTGGCGAAACTCGTGTACGAGAACATGATCGCTTTGGGTGGCATTTCGTACAACGAACAGGAACATGAATTCGCACGGACGCTGCACGAGACGTTGCTGCAACCGAGTCACGCGCTGGGCAGTCAGAAATCCATCGAGGCATTCCAGTTCCGTCAGACCATGGGGTCCACTGATGTAGGTGACGTCAGTTGGTTGGTGCCCACCGTCGGCTTCAATACCGCCACCTGGGTACCGGGAACGCCGGCGCATAGCTGGCAGGCAGTCGCCGCTGGCGGCATGAGCATTGGTCACAAGGGCATGCAGCTCGCGGCCCAGGTGTTGGCCAAGACCGCGCTGGATCTGATCAATGAGCCGGAATTGATCGAAGCTGCGCAAGTCGAACTGCTGCGGGCGCGCGGTGACGATTTCGTCTATGCCGCCCTGTTAGGGGATCGTGACCCGCCGCTGGACTATCGCAAATGAGCCAGTCCATAGCGGTGCTGCACCCGGGCGAGATGGGGGTAAGTGTCGCGCGGGCGCTGGCAGATGCGGGCCAGGAGCCGTGTTGGTTGCCTGCCGGTAGAAGCCCGGCCACCCTTGCGCGGGCGGCAGCCTTCACGGCTTACGAAAATTTACCTGAGCTGTTGTCGCGCGTCAGCGGCGTCTTTTCCGTGTGCCCTCCGCACGCAGCACTCGCGCAAGCGGAGCAGGTGGCGGCAGCGGGTTTCAGCGGAACCTATGTGGACGCCAACGCGGTTGCGCCGTCCACTGCGGTGCGCATTGCAGATATCGTGGGTGCCGGATACGTGGACGGCGGCATTATCGGCCCGCCCGCGTTGAGCCCGGACACGACCCGACTGTACGTGTCCGGCCCCGGTGCCGAGGATGTGGTGGCCTGGTTCTCAGGCTCAAAGCTGCAGGCCATTGCCGTGTCGACAGAAACCACCGCGGCGTCGTCGTTAAAAATGGCGTACGCGGCATTCACCAAGGGCTCAAGCGCGTTGCTGCTGGCGGTGAATGCACTGGCGGAACACGCCGGCGTGCGTGATGCGCTGGTGGCGGAATGGATGATTTCTCAGCCCGGTCTGGTGAAACGCAGCGCCAATACCGCGCTCGGTACGTCGCGCAAAGCCTGGCGTTTCGCTGGCGAGATGGAAGAAATTTCCAGGACTTTTGCTGAAGCGGGCCTGCCGGGCGAAATTCACGCCGGCGCGGCGGACGTATTTCAGCGCATGGCGGGGTTAAAGGACCTGCCGCCCAGCGATCTCGAAAAAGTGTTGCAGGCGCTGCTGGATTAGTCGGCTCAGGTCAGCTGCCCGCTGCCATCGTGCAGGGTGTCCAGCAGGTGAGAGGCGTCGTTAAAACGGCGCACCACGATCTGGTCCTGCACCATTACGATGTGGGTAATGGATCCGTTGTCAGCACCCTGGAACGCAAACGGTGTTGCACCGCTGGCGTGGGCCAGAATGTGGGCCACGATTCCACCGTGCACAACCGCGACCACCAGTTCGTCGGGATGGCTGTCTTTGATGCGACGTAGACCGCGGGTCACGCGCGCGTTCACTGCGTCCCAACTTTCCGCTCCGGGTATGACATCCCAGCGCTGCTCCGCGCGCATGCGTTGGTAGATGGGATCGTTCTCGGCCGACTTTATTCGCAACAAGCCGCCTTCCCACTCGCCTAGATGCACCTCTCGCAGGTCGGGTACTACGATGGGATCTATGTCCAGGTGCGTGCACAAAGGCGTTGCCGTCTGCGTGGTGCGGCGCAGATTAGTGACGTACACAGCGCTGATCGGTTCACTTTTCAGACGTTCTCCGACCCGCAGCGCCTGCTCGTGGCCGTTTGCGTGCAGTTCCGGATCGCCGTGGCCCTCCACCAGCGGAAACGGATTGTCTGGGGTTGCCGCGCGGGATTCGCCATGGCGCACCAGCAGGATCTCGGTGGCGCCTGGCGGGCGCTGAAACGAGTGTTGTCGGTATTCGCGCGCCATCCGAACTATGGCCGATAGCCGAAACGGGCAACGTCGGTTCGTGATGCTGCTCGTGCAAGCTTAGCCCAGCGGCACAGGTATGCCCGGGTATGGCGCGGATCAATGATTTCTTCGATCTCGAAATATTCGGCGGAGCGGTACGGGGAGCGTAGCCGGTTCAAACGATCTTTGATTTTGGCCAGGTGTCCGTCGTAGTCGTCCACCTCCTCGAGTTCCGCCTTGTAAGCTACCTCGATGCCGCCTTCGATGGGCAACGATCCCCAATCTCCGGACGGCCATGCAGCGCGCAGGTGGTGGGCCCCGGGTTTGTTGTTTGCAGCACCCGCCACGCCGAATGCCTTGCGCACGACCACGCAACAGAACGGCACGTTGGCCTGTCCAAGGGCTGCCAACGCAGCGGATCCGAAGCGGATCGTCGCCTCCTCTTCGGACTGCTTGCCGATGAGGAATCCCGGGCAATCTTCCAAGTGCACCAATGGCAGATGAAACGTAGAAGCCAGGTCGCACAAGCGGATGAGCTTGCGTGACGCGTCGGCAGTCCAGGCGCCACCGTAGACGCGGGGATTTTCTGCAAATACGGCTACGGGTATGCCGTTCAAGCGTGCCAGCCCGGTAATGATAGAACGTCCCCACTTGCGTCCGATCTCGAAAAACGAGTCGAGATCAAATACAGATTCGAGCACGTCGTGCATTTTGTACACTTTGCGCGGGTCTTTCGGCACGATGTCGAGTAAAGCCTGATCGCTGCGGTTCGGGTCGTCAGCGCTCTCGGTTAATGGCGGGAGCTCGTCCACACTGGTCGGCAGATAGGACAGAAAGCGCTTTGCCATGGCAAATGCTTCTTCCTCGCTGGCGGCATCGTCGTCTATGGCGCCGTTGCGGGTGTGGATCTTATACGAGCCGAGTTCCTCTTTGCTGACCTCGCCGAGACTTGCCCAGTCGACCAACGCCGGACCGGCAATCATCATTTGCGCACTGTCGCGCACGATCACTGAGTAATGCGCGGTGGCAACCCGCGCCGCGCCGATGCCGGCCACTGAACCGAGCGCCAGCGACACTGAGGGCGCCACGCTCAATTGCGTGACCACCGTCTCCCACCCCTGGACTTGTGGAATGTAGGTGCGGCCCGCAGTCTCGATGGTTTTCACCGAGCCACCGCCGCCCATGCCATCCACCAGGCGTATGTGCGGGATGCGCAGGTCTACGGCCAAACCCTCTGCGCGATGCCGTTTGCCTGCGATGGATGCGTCTGCCGAGCCACCGCGCACGGTGAAGTCGTCGCCAGATAAGATCACTGGACGTTGCTCTATTTCGGCGGTGCCGAACACGAAATTCGAAGGCGTGAACGCGGTTAGATTACCGTCGTCGTCATACTCGCCCACGCCTGAAAGCGTGCCAATTTCGTGAAAGCTGTCAGCATCGCTGATGGCGGCGATGCGCTCGCGAATGGTTAGCTTGTTGAATTCGTGTTGACGGGCGACCTTGTCCGGGCCGCCCATCTGGAACGCGAGCGCTTCCCGCGCACGCATCTCATCGATCTCCTCCTCCCAGCTCATCGATGGGTGGAATCAGGCCCTGGTGCCGGAGAACGTGGCGTCTCCGAATGCGCCTAGCTTCACGTTGCCGCTGATCTCGTCGCCGGCAACAGTAGCGGAAAATTCCAGGGTCATCGCCATGGGTGTGGTGATGTCTGCCTTCCAGGTAAGGTTATCGCCGTCTACGGTACCTTCCTGGAGTTCCATCTCACCCTGGGCCCCAGACAACTTGCCGGTCAGGGTGCCGCCGTCGGTGGAAAGCGTCAGGGTGCCGGCTTGGGCGCCCATAGGTGTGTTCATTGTCGTGTTCCAAGTGCCGTCTGCGCTCATCGCATTCTCCATCTGGTTTTTTTTGGGCCGTTGAGTATGGCATGGCGAGGGCTGTACGCAACTGCTAGGCTTGCCTGGCGATGTCCATAGGAGTGCTCAACGAAGGCCCGTTGCACGCGGCGCTGAAGGCGACGTATGCAGCCAATGGCGGCGAAGCCGAAGTCTCCGTTGAGACGTTTGTTGCGGATGCCGTGCGCCACGGCGTGATGTACGAAATTCAGACCGGAAGCTTCAGCGGATTGGCGCGCAAAATGAAGGCGCTCGCTGACGTTGGGCCGGTGGTGCTTGTGCATCCGATCGCCAGAAACACCTCTATAGTCAAGCAACCCGACGACGACACCGCTAAACCCGAGGTGCGTAAATCCCCAAAACACGGTGCGCACGTGCACATCGTCAATGAGCTGGTGTATTTGCCCACTATGCTCAATCACGCTAACTTTTCAGTGGAAGTAGTGCTGACCGAAGAGCGGGAATTGCGCCGCTACGACCGCAACAAAAATCGCCGCCGGGGCGGCTGGCGTGTGGTCGAACGCCAACTGTTGGAGGTTGGTGAAGGCGTGCGCCTGAACGCGATGGCGGACCTGTACGACTTTCTACGCCATGATCTCCCCGAGCCCTTCGGTACTAAGGAGCTGGCGCAAGCATTGGATCAGCCGGTGGGCATAGCGCAAAAAATGGCGTACTGCCTGCGCCATGCCGGAGTGACCGAAATTACCGGCAAGATCGGCAATGCCCTGCAATACCGCAACCTTTAGAGGTCACGTTCCACGGAGAACTGCACTTCGATGGTGGTGAGGTCTGCGCGCGCG